>Ga0209055_1002647_pt1 | contig 11211 bp, 12 predicted proteins | sample GraSoiAngelo_110_FD_185875 | JGI IMG/M metagenome (GOLD analysis project Ga0209055, IMG submission 185875) | Grasslands soil microbial communities from the Angelo Coastal Reserve, California, USA - 14_0903_12_30cm (SPAdes) (version 2) | ecosystem: Environmental > Terrestrial > Soil > Grasslands ... | reverse complement strand
ATAGCAGGATCCATTAGGATAGGGCCGGGCGCCCGGTCTTTCGGCGTCCGATCGACTACCTCAGGAGGATACACCGTGCCGAAGGGACTGACCGTCGTACTCAACCAGCCTGGTAAGCCACTCGAGCTCGAGACCCTGCCGACCCCTGAGATCGAGCCCGGAGGCATCCTCATCAAGAACACCGCCGCCGCCATCTGTGGGAGCGATCTTCACTACTGGCGCAACGACGGCAACTACTCCGGGCCCGACATGCGGCGGGTGCCCGGTCACGAGTTCACCGGGGTGGTTGCGAGCCTCGGTAAGGGCGTCACGACGGATTCCCTGCGGCGGCCACTGAAGGAAGGCGATCGCGTCGCGTTTCCGTTCTTCAACCCGTGCAATAGGTGTTACTGGTGCGTGCGCGGCGAGCATCACGCCTGTCCGCATCGTCAGCGCCGGAGCATGCAGTTCACGTTGAACGAGTACCCGTACTGCGACGGCGGTTACGCCGAGTACTACTTCCTGCCGCCCGGCCATTACGTGTTCAAGGTGCCCGACATCCTGCCCGACGAGGCGATCCCGCCGGTGAACTGCGCGATGTGCCAGGTGCTCCACGGGCTCGAGTACGCCACCATGCAGTTCGGCGACGTCGTCGTCATCCAGGGCGCGGGAGGCCTCGGGATCTACGCGGCGGCCATCGCCGCGGAGAAGGGCGCGTCGAAGGTCATCTCGATCGACAAGCAGACGCTGCGTCTCGACTTCGCGAAGAAGTGCGGCGCGACCGACGTCATCGACATGAACGAGCTGCCGACACCCGAGGCGCGTGTGCAGCGCGTGAAGGATCTCACCGACGGTCGCGGCGCCGACGTGGTGGTCGAGGTCGTCGGCATCGCGGCGGCGACGGTCGAAGGGCTCGACATGGTGCGGATCGGCGGCAAGTTCGTCGACATCGGCAACATCGTCCCGCAGCCCGTCAGCTTCCCGGCCATCAAGGTCATCTCGCAGCAGATCAAATGGACGGGGCTCATGCACTACAACCCGTGGATCATGCCGAGCGCGCTCGAGCTCCTGGTGCGGACGCGGGACAAGTATCCGCTCTCGAAGGTGGTCTCGCACAGCTTCCCGCTCGCCGACGTCAACAAGGCGTTCGCGTTCGCGGAGTGGCAGGGCAAGAACACCGGCACGGCCGCGACGCGCGTGATTCTCAAACCGTAAGCGCCTCGCCGCTCGTCAGCCAGTCGAGGATCCTGGGATTTTCATCCCTCGGGTAGGTGTGGGACAGATCCTCGATCTCCCGGTAGACGAGCCGGGCGCCGGCGGCCTGCAGGGTGTCGCGCCCCATGTGCGCCACCGAGAGCGGGAACATCCAGTCGAGCGCGCCGTGGACCATGTAGATCGGCCGGCCCGCGGCGCGCTTGAGCCCACCGGCGAAGAGATACGGATGAAGCACGCCGCACGCCGGCGCGAGATGCGTGAAGGGCATGCCGTCGCGAAGGCCACACAGGAGCGCGTAGGTCGCGCCGTCGGACATCCCGGTCAGTAGGACGCGCGTGCGGTCGACCGGATAGCGCCCCGCCACCGACGCGACCATTTCACCGAGCCCCTCGGCGTCGACGTCCTGGCCGCCCATGATCGACCAGGTGCGATCGCGCGACGTGGGCGCCATCAGCAGTACACCGCGCGAGCGCGCGTCGGCGAGCCAGCTCCAGAGAAAGTCGCGGCCGTGCCCGCTTCCCCCGTGGAGCGCGACGACGAGCGGCATCGCCGTCTCGCCGTCCCAGTGCTCGGGCACGTAGACGGAGAAGCCGCCCCTCGCGTCGCGCTCGTTCGAGGCGTGCAACACGCCCACGCGCACCTCGTCGTCGCGGAGCGCGCCGTCGCGCAGCCGCGCGACGAGATCGTCGTCATCGCGCCGCGCCGGCTCGAGAAACCAGCGGCTCACCGGCTCGAAGGCCGGCGCCAGCGGATAGAGCGTCTCCTGGATCCGGGCGAAGCGCCGAAGCGCCCGATAGAGGTCGATGGGATTGTCGGGCGACTGCGCCGCGGCGATGAAGGCCGTGACCAGATCCACGGTTTGCCGCGACACGTCGACCAGCCGCTCGCGCATGAACCGAAGATCGTCCGGCCACTCGAGCTTCTCGAGCGCGCTCAGCGGTCCCGCGATGGCTTCGGCGCCCGGCGCCAGCTGCTCGGCCAGCCGCGGGGCGAGCGGAGGATAGAGATTCCGCTGGGCCCAGAGGACTCGCTCGAGCGTCTCCAGGAGCGGCTGGAGGAGCTGGCCGATCGCACCGATCACATCGGGTGAGGGCGGCATGGCGAGAAGCATCTCACAGGGGCTGTTCTCTCGCGCACGCCTTCGACGTCCTCAAGTACACTAGAGCGGCGTCGGGTCGCCGCGGTGCTCGCGCGCCCGGCCATGCCGGAGCGACTGGATCCCCGACGACGGAGAGCGGCCAATGAGATTGAGTCTGGCCTACGAGATGCAGCGCCCGGTGGTGGACGACCACGCGGTCATCAAAGAGACGATCGAGCAGTGCGTGCTCGCCGACCGCATGGGCTTCGACACCGTCTGGTTCGTCGAGCATCACTTCCTCACGAGCTTCTCGATGTCGCCGTGCCCGGAGGTGATCTTCGGCGCGTTGAGCCAGCTGACCAAGCGCATCCGCCTGGGATTCGGCGTCGTCATCCTGCCGTATCACCACCCGGTGCGGGTCGCCGAGCGCGTGGCCATGGTCGATCACATGTCGGGCGGACGTGTCGAGTTCGGCACCGGGCGCTCGGCGCCGTACGAGCAGATGGGAATGGGGATCGATCCGCGCAACACGCGCGCCATGTGGGAGGAATCGCTCCGGATGATTCCGCGGATCTGGGAGGACGGTCCGTTTTCGGCAGAGGGCCAGTTCTGGAAAGTCCCGCCGCGCGACGTACGGCCCAAGCCCTACCAGAAGCCACACCCCCCGATCTGGGTCGCGGCGCTGCAGCCGGCCACCTACGAGCTGGCCGCCGAGACCGGCATCGGCGTGATGGCGCTGAGCGTAGCGGCGCCGTCGTATCTGGCGCCCCACATCAAGCGGTACAAGGAGCGCGTTCGGCATGCCAGGCCGGTGGGCAAGTTCATCAACGACCAGTGGCTGAGCTCGACGATGGCGCTCTGCGACTCCGACGACAAGGGCGCGCGCGAGCTGGCCGCCAAGTCGCTCAGGACGTTCTTCGGGCCCGATCGCCCGTATCTCAAGGACCAGACCCATCTCTACGAGCAGCTCGTCGCCTCGTGGGGCGGCGTCCCCGAGCACCTGAAGGCGAATTTCGCGCGCTACCTGAAGAGCGAGGGGACCGCGGGCGCCCCCGAGGTGGATCTCTCCGGTGGATCCGGACAGATCGCGTCGGCGCTGTGGAATCAGATCGACGCCGACACCCTGGTCGACCGCGGCGTGCTCGTGGCCGGCGATCCGGACAGCTGTCTGCGCGGCATCGCGATCCACGAGGAGGCCGGCGTCGACGAGCTGCAGTTTCTGATGGCGACGGAGACCGTGCCGCACGAGAAGGTGATGACGTCGATCGAGATGTTCGGCAAGCACGTCATCCCCGAGCTGAAGAAGAAGGCAGCAGCCGCTCCGGCTCGGGCCTGACGAGGCCGCCGCGCGCGCGATGATCCGGGCAAAGGCGGAGGTCGAAGGGCTCACGCCGTACGTGGCCCCGCTCGAAGGGCGCCGGTCGCTGCTGCGGCTGGACTTCAACGAGAGCACGATCGGTCCGAGCCCGCGCGTGGTCGAGGCGATTCGCGGCCTGCCCCCCGAAGCCTACGGCACCTATCCGGAGTACGCGGGGCTCAATGACGCGTTCGCGACGACCCTCGGGGCGCCCGTGAGCCACGTCGAGGCCTTCAACGGCGTCGATGCGGCGATCCGAGCGATCTTCGACGCGTATGGCGAGAAGGGCAGCACGTTTCTGACGACCGTGCCGACCTTCGGCTACTACGAGCCGTGCGCGCAGCAGCAGGGCATGGTCATCGACGAGGTCCCCTATGCGGACGATCTGCAGTATCCGCTGGCGGCCATCACGCGAAAGCTCGAAACGCGTCCGCGGCTGTTCTTCATCTGCAACCCGAACAATCCGACGGGGACGCTGCTAGCGCCGGAGACCGTCGTCGCGCTCGCTCGATCGGCGCCGCACACGCTGGTGGTCGTCGACGAGCTCTACGTGGCCTTCACCGGACAGTCGGTGGTGCCGCTCGCGCTGGAGCTCCCGAACGTTGTCGCGCTGCATTCCCTGTCGAAGGCGGCCGGAATCGCAGCCCTTCGCCTCGGGTTCGCGGTCGGCCACCCCACCATCGTGGAGCGCCTGCGCCGCGTGACCGGACCCTACGACATCAATATGTTCGCGGTGGTCGCGGGCCTGGCGGCCCTTGCCGATCCCGACCACATGCGGCGTTACGTGGTCGAGGTGCTCGCCGCGAAGTCGTGGACGATGGACGAGCTCCGGCGTCTGGGCGTGCGTCATGCTGGGGAGGGCGGCAACTACATCCTGGTCTGGCCCCCCGGCGATTGCGAGGTTGCGGTGAAAGCGCTCCGTGGTCAGGGAATTCTCGTGCGCAGCATGGCCGGCAAGGCCGTGATCGACGGTAGCTTTCGCCTTTCCATCGGGACGCTCGAGCACATGCGGCGCTTCATGGGCGCGTTCTCGGGAGTGGGGCTCGCTCACTCGCGATCGGCGCGGTAGTGCGTCGCGTAGGCGCGCCGGCACCGCTCGCGTAGCTCGGCCTCGTCGACCTCGCGCCCCACGAAGCGAGCCGTCGAGATCTCCGACAGGTCGAGCTCGGAAGTCCCGTTGACGATCCACTCGGCCAGCGCTTCGCCCAACGCCGGCGAAGCGCTGAGGCCGCCGACGCAGCAGCCACTCATCACCCAGGCCCCGGCAACGCCCGGCAGCGGCCCGACCAGGTAGCGGTCGTCGGTCGTGAGCGTCGGCAGGCCGCCGCGGTGCTCGGCGATCTGGATCGCCGAATCCTGGAAGATCGGGAACTGATCGGCGACGCTCGCCGCGAGGCGCCGGAGCACGTCGATGTCCAGGGGCAACTCGGCCATCTCGAACGTCGGCGACAGCGTGGTGGCGTCGACCTGCAGCGGATCGGACTCGTAGCCGCCCAGCATGAGACCGCCGCGCTCGTGGCGAACGTAGACGTGGGCATCGATGACTCTGGCGATCGGGAAATCTGGGCTCACGCCAGGAATCGCCTCGGTGATGAACAGCTGGTGGCGGGTCGGGACGACCGGCAGCGCTCCGCCGAGGCGCTCGGCGACGAGCCGCGACCACGCCCCGGCGGCGTCGACGATCACGCGCGTGGCGATGGTGCCTTGCGGCGTGCGCACGCCCTCCACGCCGCGCGGACCGATCTCGAAGCCGGTGGCCGGCGTGTGGGGCAGCAGGGTCGCGCCCATCTTCTCCGCCGCGCGGCAATAGCCGAGCGGCAGCTCCGACGGCTCGACATTGCAGTCGGTGGGGCTCCAGGTGACGGCGGCGATGCCGCGCTCACGAAGGATGGGCAGTCGGCGCCGCGCCTCGATGGTCGACACGAAGTCGATCGGGACGCCGGCGTCGCGGCCCCGCTCGACCTCGCGCGCGAGCTGGGCGGCGTCGCGCTCGTTGCGCGCGATCTTGAGCGCGCCGCTCTGCGTGAACCGCAGGGGTTGGCCCGTTTCGTCGGCGAACGCGGCAAGCTTCACGACCGCGCGGCGCGCGATGGCCGTGAGAGCCGGGGTCGCGCGGACCTGGCTGGTGAGCCCGGCCGCGCGGGGTGACGTCTGTGAGGCGAGCCGCGAGCGCTCGAGCAGCGCCACCCGGAGACCGTGCCGGGCCAGGTGATACGCGACGCTCGAGCCGAAGGCGCCCGAGCCGACTATGACTGCGTCCGCCGCGTCGATCACGGGCCGGGCTCCGGCTTCAGTCGCGGAGCGTGTCGAGCCGCTTGACGATCTCCCGCTTGGGCGCCGCGCCCACGAGCCGGTCCTTCTCGACACCGTCCTTGAAGAACACGAGCTGCGGGATCGCCTGCACGCCGAAGCGCGACGCCAGCGCCGGCTCTTCGTCCACGTTCACCTTGGCGATCGTGGCCTGATCGCCGACCTCGCGCGCGATCTCGTCGAGCACGGGAGCGATGACCCGGCACGGACCGCACCACGGCGCCCAGAAGTCGACGACGACTGGCCGCTCGCTCGTGACCACGCCGTCGAAGGTGGCGTTCGTCACGTGCACGATTTGATTACTCATCGAGTCCACCCCCTTCGACCTTGAGACGCTACAATGCCGCGCATGGATTCATGGGCCGCCCGCCGGCCGTCAGCTCGGACGACACTCGAGGAACCGCGCGAGCTCGTTCATGTGCTCGTCGAAGAACGCGAACACCGGGATCGAGCGGTAGCGGCCCTGCTTGAGATATTGATCCATCAGATCGGGATTCGCGTCGCGAGGGAAGAGCCGCATCTCGATATTCGGCTTGCCGTCGATCAGCTTGGCCACGTAGGGCACGTGCGCCAGACAGGTGCCACACCAGTCCTCGCTGATGACGAGCACCCGGCGCGTCCCGGCGAGCCGCTCCAACACGCGGGCGTCCTCGGGCTCGATCGTGGCTTCTTCGAGCGCCTCGACGAACCGCTCCCGGTTGAAGGTCATCTTGTCGACGTACTGCTGAAGGGTCAGCCCCTGCTCGAAGCGTTCCTTCGTGACCACGGACTCTCCTCCTGGGGCGCCTTCCCCCAGCCCGGTTACCCTACCACGGAAGCCTGGAGGCTCATCCCGCATGAAGATCACTCGCGTTCAGACGCTCGTGCTCAACCTGCCGATGCTGATCGAAGGCGCGACGCCGATGCTGGGCGGGCGGCCGCGCACCAGCATCGACATGCTGCTCGTCCGCATCGATACCGACGGCGGCATCACCGGCTGGGGTGAGGCGTTCGGCCACCGGATCTTCCCGGCGACCCGCGCGGCCATCGACACCTTGCTCGGGCCGATGTGCGTCGGCCGCGACCCGAGCCAGATCAGCGCGATTCACGATGAATTCCAGCGCCTGCTGCATGGGATCGGCCGGAACGGGCCGGTGCTCTATGCGCTGTCGGGCATCGATATCGCGCTCTGGGACATCGCGGGCAAGGTGGCCGGCGTTCCGCTCCATCGCCTGCTGGGCGGTAGCCCGCGCGCGGACTTGCCCGCCTACGCGAGCCTCCTGCGCTACGGCGCCGCCGACGCGGTCGCCCGCTACACCGAGCAGGCGCTGGGGCGTGGCTATCGCCTCATCAAGCTGCACGAGATCACCGTGCCCGAGGTGAAGGCCGCGCGCGACGTTGCCGGGCCGAGCGTTCCGATCATGGTCGACACGAATTGCCCCTGGACGGTGCCGCAAGCGATCGAGATGGCGCGCAAACTGGCGCCGCTCGATCTGCACTGGCTCGAGGAGCCGGTGTGGCCGCCCGAGAATCTCGCGGGGCTCGCCGAGGTGCGCGCGCGCGGTGGGATCGCGACGGCCGCGGGCGAGAACTACGGCACCGCGTGGGAGTTTCGCCGCGCGATGGAGGCCGGCGCCATCACGTATGCCCAGCCGAGCGTGACGAAGCTGGGCGGCGTGACCGAGATGCGCCGGGTGATGACGCTCGGCGAGATGTTCGGCGTGCAGGTCGTGCCGCACTCGGCCTATTTCGGTCCTGGGCTGCTCGCGTCGATCCACTGCATCGCGGCGCTGGCGCCCGACTCGCCGGTCGAGCGCTTTTATTGCGACTTCGCGGACAACCCGCTGGGGGACGCGATCCATCCCAGGAACGGCCGGATCGCGGTGCCGCAGGGCCCGGGCCTCGGAATCGATCCCGATCCGCGGCTGCTCGAGAAGCTTCGCACGGGCTGACCCGACCATGGCCGAGGGAGCGAAGCCGACGGCGAGCACGCCCGGCTATCTGCCGGGCACGGACATGCCGCGGTTCATCCGCGACATGATGGAGTTCGTCGGGATGAGCGACGCGGACGTGGCCGCGATCGGCCGCTCGGCGCCGATCGTGCTACGCCACGAGGCGGCGCTGACGTCCGCGCTCTACGACCACTTCGTCAAGTTCCCGCGCTCCGCGGTGTTCTTTCTGGGGCCCGACGGCGCGGTGGACACGGTGCGAATCGAGCGGCGCAAGCACAGCCTGGGTCGCTGGCTCCGCGAGACCGCCCAGGTGGCGCTGACGTCGGAGTTCTCGTATTACGTGCTGAGCGTCGCGCTGGCGCACGGCCATCGCGAGCAGCCGCCGGGCGCGATTCCACAGCACCTCGTGGTCGGCGCGATGAGCCTCACGCAGAGCGCGCTCGCGGCGATCTTCGCGGCCGAGCTCGGCGCCGAGGAGGCGGTCGCCGCGAGCGTCGCGTGGAACAAGCTCTTGCTCGTGCAGCTGAGCGTGTTCATGCTCGCGTACGTCTCGCCGCGCCGGGTGTTGTGAGCTAGGGTCTCGCGAGGTCGCGCGAGGCTAGGCGTTCCACTGGCGCGGGCCGTCGTCGTCGTACCCGCACTGCTCGCACGGGCTGAAGTAGTGCGTGGCGGGCGGCATGGCCACCGCGAGCCGCAGCGAGTTCTCGGTACCGACCGTCTTGATGTGATGCACGGTGCCGCGCGGGACCCAGACGATGTCGTCCTTGCGCGCCTCGACGAGGATGCCGCCGGTCAGCTCCCAGGTGAGCTCGCCGGCCATCACCACCCACCACTCGTCGAAGTCGGCGTGCCAGTGCGGGCGATTGCCGCCGCCCGGACGGTTGGCGATCAAGGTGACGAGGTTGCGCTCGTCCTGGATGACCCGGCGCGACCACGGCGGGGGACCCATCTTGGTCACGAGGTCGGCGATGCGAGTGCGGAGCATGTTGGGCCCGTCGGCGCTCGCGGCGCGCGGTGGCGTCGGGCTTGTCGCGAAGTGAGGAATCGTGATCGTCGTTATGGGCACGTCTGCCTCCGGTTCAGGTCTTCTGCAGCACCCGGCGGACGGCCGCCTCGATACGCGCTCGATCCGGCAGCGCGGCCTGTTCCAGCGGCGGGCTGAACGGAACCGGCACGGGCGCCGCGCAGACGCGCTGCACAGGCGACGTCAGCGCGCGGAAGGTCTCGGCATCCTCGGTGACGAGCGCGACGATCTCGGACGCGGCGGAGCAGGTCGCGGGAGCCTCGTCCACCACGACCAGGCGTCCGGTCCGGCGCACCGAGGCGCGAATCGCTTCGGCGTCCATCGGCACGAGGGTGCGCGGGTCGATCACCTCGAGCGAGATGCCTTCCTTCGCCAGCGAATCCGCGACCGCGAGCGCCTCGCGCACGTAGTAGGCGAGCCCCACGACCGTGACGTCGCGGCCGGCGCGCTTCACGTCGGCGACGCCGATCGGCACGGTGTGATCGCCGTCGGGCACCGGCCCGGTGACTCCCGCCAGGCGGCTGCACTCGAAGAAGACCACCGGGTTGTTGTCACGGATCGCGCTCTTCAAGAGTCCCTTCGCATCGGCCGGCGTCGAGGGAAGGATGATCTTCAGCCCGGCCAGGTGCATGAACATCGAGTACGGGCTCTGCGAATGCTGGGCGGCGATCTGGGCGCCGCCACCGGTCGTGCATCGATACGTCACCGGGAAGTCGGCCTGCCCGCCGAACATGTAACGGATCTTGCTTGCCTGGTTCACGATCTGGTCCATCGCGACGAATGAGAAGGTGACCATGCCCCAGTGCACGACCGGGCGAAAACCACTGCCGGCTGCGCCGAGTCCGATCCCCGTGAAGGCCGCCTCGGAGATCGGCGTGAAGCGCACGCGGCGGTCGCCGAACTTGTTCTCGAGGGCCGGCGCGCGGACGGTGGCGAGCGTGATCACGCGCTCGTCCCGCTCCATCTCCTCGATCATCGCCTCTTCGAGCGCCTGGGTGACCGTGATCTCTCGCACTGTCTCGCTCCTTACTCGGCGAACATGTCGACGAGCAGATCGTTCGGGTCGGGGTAGGGGCTCTTCTCCGCGAACTCCACCGCTGCTTCCAGATCCCGCTTGACCCTGTCACGGATCGCCGCGACGTCGGCCGGCGTGACGAGGTCGCGGCCGATCAGGACGTCCTCGAACCGCGCGACCGGATCGTGGTCGCGAGCTTTCCACTGGGCCAGGAGCTCGGGGGCGCGCGTCTCGGGCGGCGGCACGTCGCGCATGGCGTGGAAGAGCGAGCGGAACGTCTTGCAGTGGAGCAAGGTCGGGCCGCCACCTCGGCGCGCGCGCTCGACCGCCTGCCGGGCGGCGTCGCGGACCGCGAGGACGTCGTTGCCGTCGACCGAGACGCCGGGGATGCCGTACGCCGGTGCGTGCAGGGAGATGTCGGTGACCGAGCGCACGGACTCGACCGCGTTGCCCGCGCCATAGCGGTTGTTCTCGCAGACGAAGAGCAGGGGCAGCTTCCAGATCGAGGCGATGTTGAGGGTCTCGTGGAACTCGCCCTCGCCGGTGGCGCCGTCGCCGAAGAAGCACGCGGCCACGCCGCCCTTGTCCTCGAGCTGCGCGGCCAGCGCCGCACCGCAGGCGATCGGCATCCCGCCGGCGACGATGCCGTTGGCCCCGAGCATCCCGATGGCGAAGTCGGCGATGTGCATCGAGCCGCCCTTGCCCTTGCAGTAGCCGTCGACCCGGCCGAAGAGCTCGGCCATCATCCGGTTGATGTCGGCACCCTTGGCGATGCAGTGCCCGTGGCCGCGATGCGTGCTCGTGATGCGATCGGTCGGGGCGAGCGCCGCGCACACGCCGACGGCGACGGCCTCCTCGCCCACGTAGGGATGGAGCGCCCCGTAGATTCGGCGCGCCTTGCGCAGCTCGATCGCGAGTAGATCGAACTCGCGGATCATGACCATCTTGCGGAGGATCTCGATCAGCTCGGTCTTTTCCTGTGCCACGCGACGCCCTCCCGGATGGGTCCAAAACCCGCGCCCAGTGTAGGCCAGATCGGTTATCTGGGCCACAGGGCGCCGTGCCGTCGATCGGGTGCAGAGCCGGGAAGACGCGTGGTATAACTTCGCTCGCCATGCATTTCGGGCTCTTCGTCGAGGAGATGCGTCGCGGGGCCAGCCCGGTCTCGGCATTCGACGACGCCTTCGAGCTGGCCGACATGGCCGAGGCCTGGGGCATGGACTGTGTCTGGCTCGGCGAGATCCACTTCACCCCCGCGCGCTCGGTGATCTCCGCCTCGCTCCTGGTGGCGAGCTCGATCGC
>Ga0209055_1002646_pt1 | contig 11211 bp, 12 predicted proteins | sample GraSoiAngelo_110_FD_185875 | JGI IMG/M metagenome (GOLD analysis project Ga0209055, IMG submission 185875) | Grasslands soil microbial communities from the Angelo Coastal Reserve, California, USA - 14_0903_12_30cm (SPAdes) (version 2) | ecosystem: Environmental > Terrestrial > Soil > Grasslands ... | reverse complement strand
CGCTCGGCGATCTTCCGCCCGAGGTCGTGATCGCGCTGGCGACCGGGAACAACGCGCGCGCGTTTCGCCTGGCGGCCGGCACCGGGACGCTCGCGGTCGGCGCCCCGGCCGATCTGGTCGTGTGCGATGCGCCATCGGCGTCGCTTGCCGGCGACGCGCTGACGGCGATCGCGCGCGGCGACATCCCCGGCATCTCCTGTGTGGTGATCGACGGTCAGGTCCGGGTCGGACGGAGCCGCAATACGCCGATGGCCAAGCGCCTCGCGACGTTCACGGGCGTCACGGTCGCCGGCGCTGGTCACTGAGGGACCTTCCGTAGCCTTCGCCTCGGCCTACCCATTCGGGCGATTCCATGCGCGGTCGCGGCCGCGCATGCTGGCGGTGGACGATAGCCTTATCAATGGGGAGGATCGAATGAACGGATTGCAGAGTCTCTCGAACGATCTCGCCGCGGCGGTCGATCGCGGCGGGCGCTCGGTCTTCGGCGTGAACGGACGTGCCCGGCTCGGATCGACCGGCGTTCACTGGCGCCAGGGCCTCGTGGTCACCGCCGACCACACGGTGCAGGTCGACGAGGAAGTCGCGATCACGCGCCCGGATGGCCGCTCGCTCGCCGCACGGGTCGCCGGTCGGGATCCCACGATCGACATCGCCGTCCTCAAAGTGGACGCGCCCGGTGTCGAGGTCGCCGATGTCGCTGACTCGGACGCGGTCCGCGTGGGCCATATCGTGCTGGCCCTCGGCTCGGGCCCGCGCGCGAGCTGGGGCGTCGTCAGCTCGATCGGCGAGGGGCGGCGCGCGCGGAGCGCGGCCGGCGACCTCTTCCATCTCGATCTGACGCTCTATCCGGGCTTCTCCGGAGGTCCCCTGGTCGACGTGCAGGGGCGAGTCATCGGCATCAACACCTCGGGATCGTCACGGCACTGGCAGCTCGCGATCCCGGCCGCCGCGGTGAACCGGGTCGTCGACGAGCTGCTGCGCCGCGGACGGATTCCGCGGGCCTATCTCGGCGTGAGCACGCAACCTGTGCGCCTGCCGGAGGCGCTCCGGCAGAAGCTCAACCTCGACCAGCCGACTGCCGTCATCGTGGTCGAGGTGCAGTCGGGAAGCCCGGCCGCCGCGGCGGGCCTGTCGATCGGCGACGTCATCGTCTCACTGGGCGCGACTCGCATCACGGACCCGACCGATCTCAAATCGGCGTTGCGACCGGACAAGGTCGGCGAGAGCATCACGGCGTCGGTGGTTCGCGGCGGTGAGCCTCGAGATGTGCCGGTGACCGTCGGCGAGCGCCCGCGCCGCACCTGATGGACGCGTTGGCATGGACACTTTGATCGACATCGCCGAGCTCGCGGACGATCTCCGCCGGGTGACCGTCGAGGTGACGGATGCCGATGAGCTGCTGGGATCCGGCCTCCTGTGGCCGCCGGGCCACGTCGTCACGAACGCCCACGTCGTGCGGCGGCCGGAAGTGACCCTGCGACTCTCGGACGGCCGATCCCTGCGCGCGCGTGTCCGGGCGCGGGACGCGGACGCCGATCTCGCGTTGCTGAGCGCTCCCGGGAGCGGCGTGCCGGCCGCGACGCTCGCCGAGGCCGACACCGTCCGGGTCGGCTCGTTCGTGGTCGCCGTCGGGCACCCGCTCGGTGTTCGCGGGGCGCTGTCGACCGGGATCATCTGCGCGATCGGTCCGATCGATCGCGGTGGGCGCTCGTGGATCCAGGCCGACTTGCACCTCGCCCCAGGCAACTCGGGCGGTCCGCTGGCCGACGCCGGCGGGCGAATCGTCGGCCTGAACTCGCGAGCCGCCGGCCCCTTGGCCCTGGCGGTGCCGATGGAACAGGTCGCGCGCTTCGTGCGAGCGGGCCGAGTGTGAGCGTGGCCGAGCGGCGGCGATCCCCCCCGGTCCCCGGCGAGCCTACACCTTCGACCACGGTCCTCATCGTGGCTGGCAACGAGCTCGTCGCCGCGCGTGTCGAAGCCATGCTGCGGAGCCAGACCGGATTGCGGGTCTCGGTGAGCGCGCCCAGCGAGCTCGCGCGCCGCCTCGAGGATCACGCCGCCGCGATCGTCGTCCTGGCGCTCGAATCGGCGGAGACGGCGCGGCTCCTCGAGGTTCTTCGCGGGATGCCGAAGGTCGACGGCGTGCTCCTGCTCGCTTCGGACCCGTCAGGAGCGTGGACGGCGCAGGCGCGGCGGTCAGGCGTGCGCGCGGTGCTCCGCAGCGACGCGACGGCTGAAGAGCTCGCGACGGCGATCGCCGCGGCCAGGGCGGGCCTCCTCGTCCTGCATCCGGACGCGCTGAAGCCCTCCACGGAGGCGCGGGCGGCTCGCTCGGGCATCGGCCCGACGGCTCTGACGGCCCGCGAGCAAGAGATCCTCGAGATGATCGCGGAGGGGATGAGCAACCGGATCATCGCCAACCGTCTCGGCATCTCGAGTCAGACCGTGAAATTTCACGTGGCGTCGATCCTGGCGAAGCTCGGAGCGGGGAGCCGGACCGAAGCCGTCACGTTCGGGCTGCGGCAGGGGCTCATCGCGCTCTGAGCCCCCGCCGAGCGGTTGGTTCACGCGGAGCCTCCCCGCCGGCAGCGTATCCGACACCGTCTCTTCACGGCGTCGTGCGCGAGGAATTGCTACCCTGGATTCATGAGCAGACCTGATCTGTCGGCTCTGCGGATCGATGAGCGCTCCAGACGGAGTTCACGGCGACTCGGCTGGCGCGCGATCGCCGTGGCGCTCGTGGTGGTGCTCGCGGGCGCGGTCGGCCTGTTCGTCGCGCTGCGGGACAAGGCCCCGGAGGTCGAGGTGGCGACCGTGCGCGCCGACAAGGGCGGCCGCGCGGCCTTGCTGAACGCCAGCGGCTACGTCACCCCTCGGCAGCGAGCCACCATCGCCGCCAAGATCACCGCGCGGGTCAACGAGATCTACGTCGACGAGGGCTTGCAGGTCGAGCCCGGCCAGGTGCTGGCGAGGCTCGACGATTCCGACGCGCGCGCCCGGCTGACATCGGCCATGGCCGAGCGTGACGCGACCGCCGCGACCCTCGGCGACCTGCGAGTCAATCTCGACAACGCCGAGCGGGAGCTCAAGCGGGTCGACGAGCTGTGGGAGCGCAAGCTCGTGGCCGAGCAGACCCGCGATCAGGCCCGCATGGCGGTGGACAGCCTGAAGGCGCGGCTCGTGGTCGCGCGCGAACAGGTGAGCGTCGCCGAGGCGCGAGTCAAGGTCGCCCAGCAGGATCTCGACAACTGCACGGTGCGCGCGCCGTTCGGCGGCATCGTCGTCTCGAAGGACGCGCAGCGCGGCGAGATGGTGTCGCCGGTGTCGGCCGGCGGCGGGTTCACGCGCACGGGCATCGCGACCATCGTCGACATGGCCTCGCTCGAGATCGAGGTGGACGTGAACGAGTCGTACATCGCTCGCGTGAAGACGGGGCAGCCGGTCACGGCGGTGCTCGACGCGTACCCGGACTGGCAGATCCCGACGGCCGACCGTCAGAAGGCGACGGTCAAGGTGCGGGCGACGTTCGATAAGCTGGATCCGCGCATCCTGCCCGACATGGGCGTCAAGGTGACCTTCCTCGGTGAGGAGCGAAGCGTGCCGACCGAGGCGGCGGGGCGCGTGCTCGTCTCGCGCGCGGCCCTGGTCGAGGACGGCGGCACCACGGCGGTGTTCGTGCATCGGGAGGGGCGCGTCGAGCGGCGGGCGGTTCGGCTCGGCCAGGTGCGTGGCAACGAGCACGAGGTCGTCGCCGGCCTGTCAGACGGAGATCAGGTCGTCACCACCGGCGCCAAACAATTGCGCGACGGCCAGTCCGTACGCGTGAAGAAATAGCCAACCAAGGAGAATCGATGGTCAGCATCGATGGTCGCGGGGACGGCAAGAGCCTGATCCGCGCGCGCGGGCTCGGCAAGACCTATCGGCGTGGCGGCGAGGAGATCCATGTGCTTCAGGGACTCAACCTCGACGTCGACGCGGGCGATTTCGTCGCGTTTATGGGCCCGAGCGGCTCGGGCAAGACGACCCTGCTCAACCTGCTCGGCGGCCTCGACGTGCCCTCGGCCGGGAGCGTCATCGTGGCGGGGGACGAGATCACCCACATGTCCGCCCGCAAGCTGACGGCCTGGCGAGCGCGCCACGTGGGGTTCGTCTTCCAGATGTACAACTTGATCCCCGTGCTCACCGCCTTCCAGAACGCGGAGCTGCCGCTCCTGCTGACCAGCCTGTCGAAGGCGGAGCGCCGGCGTCACGTCGAGACGGCGCTGGCGGTCGTGGGGCTGGGCGACCGGATGCATCACTATCCGCGACAGCTCTCCGGCGGACAGGAGCAGCGCGTCGGCATCGCGCGCGCGATCGTGGCCGATCCGACGTTTCTGCTCTGCGACGAGCCCACCGGCGACCTCGACCGCAAGAGCGCGGACGAGGTCCTGGATCTCCTGGACCGCCTCGTGCGAGATCACGGAAAGACCGCGCTGATGGTGACCCACGACCCGCTCGCCGCGGAGCGCGCGCGCATCGTCCTCCATCTGGAGAAGGGCGTGCTCGTCGAGGCCCTGTCGGCGGGCCGGCCGCAGTCGCCAGCGCCCGCCTGAGCCGGCGCGCAGATCGACGATGAAGTACCTGCATCTGGTCGTGAGCAATCTGTTCCGGAAGAAGACGCGCACGGCGCTGACCGCCGGGTCGTTCGCGGTGGCGCTGTTTCTCTTCGGCATCCTGGCGGCGGTCGACGGTGCCTTCAAGCAGGGCGTGGACGTGGCCGGCGTCGACCGGCTCGTCGTGCTGAACCGCGTCTCGATCATCCAGCCGCTGCCGCTCGCCTATCGCGATCGGCTGGCGAGAATCCCCGGCGTGACCGGGGTGACGTTCGCCAACTGGTTCGGGGGCGTGTACCAGGACGAGCGCAACTTCTTTCCGCAGTTCGCGATCGACCGCGAGCACTATCGGCAGATGTATCCCGAGTTCGTCGTGCCTGACGACCAGTGGCAGGCGTTCCTCATCGACAAGGAAGGCGCGATCGTGGGCGAGGCCCTGATGGAGCGCTTCAAATGGAAGATCGGTGATCGCATCCCGGTGAAGGGCACGATCTTTCCGGGGAGCTGGGAATTCAACATCCGCGGCGTCTATCGGGGGCAGCGGGTTCAGGACGACACCACGCAGTTCTGGTTCCGCTGGGATTATCTCGACGAGCGCAAGTCGTTCACGAAGGGCCTGGTGGGCTGGTACGTGATCCGCATTGCGAATCCCGACGACGCGGTGCGCCTGGTCAAGGTGATCGACGAGCAGTTCGCGAACTCTCCGACCGAGACCAAGACCGACACCGAGAAAGCGTTCGCCGCCTCGTTCGTGAAGCAGATGGGAAACATCCAGCTCCTGATCATGAGCGTCGGCAGCGTCGTCTTCTTCACGCTGCTGCTCGTGACCGGCAACACGATGGCCATCGCCGTCCGCGAGCGCACGCGCGAGCTGGCGGTGCTGAAGGCGGTCGGCTTCAGGGATGGCTTCGTGCTGGCGCTGGTCATCGTGGAGACGATGACCGTGGCCGTGGTCGGCGGCGGCGTCGGGCTCGGCCTGGCGAAGCTCTTCACGTTGCGCGGGGATCCCACGGGGGGCCTGCTGCCGTTCTTCTACGTGTCACCGAAGTCGATCGCCCTCGGGCTCGGCCTGGCACTGGCGGTGGGCCTGGCGGCGGGCATTCTTCCGGCGCTGTCCGCCAGCCGGCTGCGCGTCGTCGACGCGCTCAGGCGGATCTGACGTGGCCATTCCCATCGTCTACAACGTGCGCAGCCTCGGCGCGCGGTGGACCTCGACCGTGGTGGCCGTGCTCGGCATCGCGGGCACCGTCGGCGTCTTCGTGGCCATGCTCTCGCTCGCGCGCGGGTTCGAGGCCACCCTGGTGGCCTCCGGCTCCGCGCGTAACGCGATCGTCCGGCGGGCGGGCGCCACCTCCGAGATGGACAGTAGCGTGATGCTCGAGCAGGTCCGGGTCGTCGAGGACGCGCCGGGCGTCGAGCGCGGCGGCGGCAGCGGGCCGCTCGTGAGCCCCGAGGTGGTCGTGATCGCGTCGTTTCCGCTGAAGGGGCGGGGGACCGAGGGCAACGCGCAGGTCCGCGGCGTGTCGCTCAAGGCGCTGACCGTCCGCCCCACGGTGAAGATCGTCGCGGGCCGCGCCTTTCGGCCCGGGTTGAGCGAGCTTCTCGTCGGGCGCAACGTCGCGGCGAGCTACGACGGCCTCGAGCTGGGCCAGACCGTCAAGTTCGGTGGCGGGACGTGGACCGTCGTCGGCGTGTTCGACAGCGGCGGGACCGCCTACGACTCCGAGCTCTGGTGCGATTACAGCGTGCTCCGCCAGGTGTATCAGCGTCCGCTCAACATGTTCCAGTCGGCCACGGTGCGCCTCACGTCGCCCGACGCGCTCACCTCGTTCAAGGATGCGCTGACTTCCGATCCGCGCGTGACCGTACAGATCGACCGCGAGATCGACTACTACGCCAAGCAGTCGCGGCAGCTGACGACCCTGATCACGGTGCTGGGCTCGATCATCGCCGTGGTGATGGGGATCGGCGCGGTCTTCGGCGCGCTGAACACGATGTACTCGGCGGTGGCCGAGCGTTCGCGGGAGATCGCCACGCTCCGGGCGCTCGGGTTCGGGAGCGGGAGCATCGTCATCTCGTTCGTGGTCGAATCCTTGTGCATCGCGCTGGTCGGCGGTCTCCTGGGCTGCATCGTCGTCCTGCCGCTGAATGGCCTCACGACCGGCACCATCAACTGGCAGACCTTCTCACACCTGGCCTTCGCCTTCAGCGTCACGCCCGGTCTCCTGGCGATGGGGCTCGCGTTCGCGCTGCTGATGGGGCTCGTCGGGGGCGTGCCGCCCGCCGTTCGCGCGGCGCGCGCGCCGATCGCCTTTGCGCTACGGGAGCTCTAGCGGCCGCCCCGGCGGCAGGCTACTTTCGAGCGTCGAGGATCAGCTGCATGAGATGACCGAACTGAGAGTTCGTGACCTCCCGACCCCTGATGTCGGTGTTCACGCGATGGACGATGACGAGGTCGAGATAGGGAACGACGACGATGTGGTGACCGCCGGCGCCGCGAGCCGAGTACACGCGACCTTTGAAGTACGCCGACGTGAAGTGCGGCCCGCCGTTCGGCGCCACCCACCAGAGGTAACCGTAGCCGCCCGCTTCGCCGATGTTCGAATACGAGCGCGTGCTCTCCTCTACCCACTCCCGGGGCACGATCGAGCGTTCGCGCCACTGACCGCCGCGCGCGTACAGCAGCCCGAAGCGTGCCATGTCGCGGGCCGTCATCCGGAAGGGATAGGCCGCATGGACGGACTCCGGACCACGGAAATGTTCGCCGTCCTCGAGGCGAAAGTCCTCCATCTCGAGTGGTTCGGCGAGCCGCGCCTTGAAATCCTGGTAGATCGACGTCCTGGTCGCCTGCTCGAAAATCGTGCCGAGCGCGTTGAAATCCCAGTTGTTGTAGTACCAGAAGACTCCCGGCGCGTAGCTGCCGCGCGCGGGACGCGCTGTCGCCATGCCCGGCGTCTCGTACAGCGCGGGATGGTAGACGCCGGAGCGGGCCTTCAGAAGATCGCTCACCGTCGCGCTCTTCTCCACCGCCGTGAGGGGACTCCGATCGTCGATGCCGAGATCGGCCAACGTCTTCGAGAGCTGGATCTGCCCTTCCCGCACGTGAATGCCGTACAGCGCGCTCAGCAAGCTCTTCCGGATGGAGTGAATATTGAAGCGCGCGGCGGTGTCACCCCACTCGTCGACAACCTGGCCGCCGGCGACGATCATCACCGCGGCGGTGTGGATCGTGCCTGCGTACGCGTGCGCTTCCTTGAGCTTCCCCTCGGACCAGCCGGCTTGTTCGGCGGATGGAACTCGGGCCCAGGTTGCTCCCGGATAGACCGGAGCCTGCCCGGGGGCTGGCCGGACGAGGACGACTGCCAGAAGGGCAACGGCCAGCAGGATGCTCCGCAACGTGATCGGCCGGGTCACCATGCGATTCAGTGGCCGCCGAGCCCGGGGATCGAGATCAAGAGATGGAGCGAGCCGCCGAGCTCGTTCAGCTTGCGAGCGTCCCAGCGCACGAACGCGTCGCGCTCCTCGTCGGTCAGCTCGACGCCGGCGAGCGACCCACGCGGGTCGGCGCGGAATCGGTCGCGGAAGGCCGGGTCCTTCTTCAGGCGATAGAGGACGACGTTCGTCTCGTACCGGCTCATTTGACCTCCCACTCGAGCGCCGCCAGGTCGACGCGGCCCATCTCGCCGAAGAAGCGGACGCGTGCGCGCGCGGGGCTCACCGCGCCCAGCAGGACCAGCCAGTTGAGCAGCTCGTGCGAGCCGGTCTCGTGGAGCTCCTTGGCCGTGAGGGCCGCGAGCGCGTCGTGGTCGGCCGCTTCCATCGACTTGACGACGCGCCGGTCGAAGACCGGGTCGGACTGGCCGATCCGTGCGAGCGAGAGCTCGGGGAAGTGGCTGAGCCCGCCGGTGGCGAGGATCGCGACGTTCCACGGCCCCTCGGCGACCACGCGCGCGATGTGGCGCCCCACGGCGTAGCAGCGCTTCGCGGTCGGCGGAGGCGCGACGAAGCAGTTGACCCAGACCGGCACCAGCGGCGGGACCGGCCGGCTGCCGTACAGGGTCGAGACCGGGCTCAGGAAGGCGTGGTCGAGTGGTGCCGACCACGACGCGGCGAAGTCGAATCCGGCCTGCATCCCCTTGTCGAGGATGCTGTTCGCGAGGTCCTCGTGTACGGGATAGCGCTCGGGGAGCCCTTCGAGGGCCCGGTCGAACTCGATCGCGTCGTCCTGGACCATCCGGTTGACCGAGCGGCCCACGCGGACGCAAAACGCGGGAATCGCGTCGAACGAGAACACGTTCAAGTGATCGTCGGCGATGACGACGAGCGCGTCGGGCGCGGCCGCGGCGAGCGTCTGTCCCATCTCGCGCACGACGGTGATCAGCGCCTCGACCATCTGCCGGCCGTGCGGGCCGACGTTGTCGCCGTAGTAGTCGGGATAGAGCACGTGGGACATCGCCGCCGCGTATACGATCCGGCCCATCTGATCCTCCCGCTCCCCGAAAAGGACCCTATGATGCGCCCGGCCGCGCCGCCCGTCGACCGGATTGTGCTCGTGCGGGCCGGGGCCGGGCCGCCCGGAAAAATCGCGGCATCAGTGGTAGAGTCGGCGACATCCACCATCAAGGCCATCAGGAGATCGATATGGACAAGAAAGTCGCGATCGTGACGGGCGCCGGGAGCGGAGTCGGCAGGGCGGTCGGGCTCGCGCTGTTGAGAGAGGGCTATCACGTCTCGCTCGCCGGGCGTCGCAAGGACGCCCTCGAGAAGGTGGTGGCCGAGGCCGGCGACGCGCGCTCCCGGGCGCTGGCCGTGCCCACCGACGTGTGTGATCCCCAGGCCATTCGCGCGCTCTTCGCGCAGACCAAGAGCGCGTTCGGCCGACTCGATCTCCTGTTCAACAACGCCGGGATCGGCGCCGCCGGCCTTCTGGAAGACCTGAGCGTCGAGCAGTGGAAGGCGGTGGTGGACACCAACCTGACGGGCTCGTTCCTGTGCACGCAGGAAGCCTTCAAGATCATGAAGGACCAGAACCCGCGGGGCGGGCGGATCATCAACAACGGCTCGATCTCGGCCCACACGCCGCGGCCGAACTCGGCTCCGTACACCTCGACCAAGCACGCGATCACCGGCCTCACCAAGGCGACATCGCTGGACGGGAGAAAGTACGACATCGCGTGCGGCCAGATCGACATCGGCAACGCCGCCACGCCGATGACCGAGCGGATGGCCAAGGGCGTACCGCAGCCGAACGGTACGACCATGATCGAGCCGACGATGGACGTGGAGAATGTCGCCAACGCGGTCATCTGCATGGCGCGGATGCCGCTCGACACGAACGTGCTGTTCATGACGGTCATGGCGAACAAGATGCCGTTCGTCGGCCGCGGCTGAGCGACTCGACTCGGAGAAAGCGGGGCATGCGAGTTCCAGCCCAGCAGATTCGCCGTCAGCTCGTGTCCGTCTTCCGGGCGTGGGGGATGTCGGAGGCCCACGCCGACACCACCGCCGACATGATGGTCGAGACCGATCTGCGAGGCGTCGATTCGCACGGCATCGGGATGCTCCCGACCTACGACCAGGAGTTCCGCAACGGCCGGCTCAACATGCGTCCGACCTTCAAGAAGGTGCGCGAGACGCCGGCGATGGCGCTCATCGATGCCGACGCCTCGCTCGGCCACCCGGCCGCCGCGTACGGGATGAACCTGGCGGTCGACAAGTGCCTCGCGGTAGGCGTCGGAGTCGTCGCGGTGTTCAACTCGCATCACTTCGGCGCGGCGGGCTGCTACGCGCGGATCGCCGCCGACCGAGGGGTGATCGGCATGGTGACCTCGGCCACGCGCGGCGTGACCATGGTGCCGACGTTCGGGGCCGAGCCCGTCATGGGAACGAACCCGCTCGCCTTCGCCGCTCCGGCCAAGCGCAACGCGCCGTTCGAGCTCGACATGGCGACGACGACCGTCGCCGCCGGGAAGGTCCGCGTCTACAAGCTCAACCACAAGCCGCTCCCGTCGGGCTGGGTCGTCGATGGCGACGGCAAGACGGTGACCGACTCGGCGAAGGGGTTCCAGCACGTCAGCGACCGCGACGGCGGCATCACGCCGCTGGGCGGCTCGCGCGAGGCGGGCAGCCACAAGGGCTACGGGCTCGCCGTGATGGTGCACGTCCTGGCCGGCACGCTCGCGGGCGCCTCGTTCTCGCCGATCCGTAACCAGACGCAGAAGAAGTCCGACCCGCACAACATCGGCCACTTCCTCATGGCGATCGATCCGCGCGCGTTTCGCGAAGAGGGCGCGTTCGAGGAGGATCTCGATCAGGTGATCGACGTCCTGCACAACGCCAAGCGGGTCGACGCGAATCAGCCGGTCCTGGTCGCGGGCGATCCCGAGCGCGCGAACAAGAAGGAGCGGCTCGAGCAGGGCGTGCCTATTCCGGACGACCTGATGGAGCAGCTGCGGGCCGTCGCGAAGAACGCCGACGTGCCCTTCGTCCTCAGCGGTACCTAGTGGCCCAGGTGAGCTGGATCGGGAAGTCGGTCAAGCGCGTCGAGGACGCGCGGCTCCTCACCGGTCGCGGGACCTACATCGACGATCACCCGCCGGTCGCCAACGCGTGCCACGCG
>Ga0209055_1002644_pt1 | contig 11216 bp, 9 predicted proteins | sample GraSoiAngelo_110_FD_185875 | JGI IMG/M metagenome (GOLD analysis project Ga0209055, IMG submission 185875) | Grasslands soil microbial communities from the Angelo Coastal Reserve, California, USA - 14_0903_12_30cm (SPAdes) (version 2) | ecosystem: Environmental > Terrestrial > Soil > Grasslands ... | reverse complement strand
TACGTGACGGCATGCCCGGGCACATTGATTGCTCCAGGCGTAAAGAAGTCCAGGGAGAAATTAACTGGCTGGCAGGCCCCTGGCGTTCGTCAGGCGACTGGTGGGAGCAGGAAGGATGGGCGCGCGACGAGTGGGACATCGCTCTACCAGCCGAGGGCGGCATCGCGCTTTATCGGTTAGTTCGTGATTTGCTCAGCGGCAATTGGTTTGTAGAAGGAACTTATGACTGAAAAAGTTCAGTTCTCAAACGCGAACTGAATTGCTCAATGATTCAATCTCTCAGTGATTCAATGTACGTCGAACTCCATTCCCGCTCTGCGTTCAGCTTCCTGGAAGGCACTTCCCTTCCTGAGGAACTGGTGGCAGCTTGCGCTGGCTTAAACATGTCTGCCATGGCCCTACTTGATCGTGATGGAGTTTATGGCGCGCCACGTTTCCACATGGCGGCAAAGAAAGCAGGAGCCAAGGCACACATTGGGACGGAGGTGACGACCGTTTGTGGGGCGTCTGAGTGCCGTAGTCGTCATCTTGAGCGAAGCAAAGGATCGCTATTCCTGAATGGAAGTTTCCGCCTCCCTTTGCTCATCTCCTCTCGCGTTGGCTATCAAAACCTTTGCCGCCTCATCACCAAGATGAAGCTGCTCGCCAAAAAGGACGAGGGCGCCATCCGGGAAGAGGAATTGGAAGAGCACGCCGACGGCCTTATCTGCCTAACGGGGGGCGACGACGGTCCGCTAGCCGCCGCTCTGGCTCGTGGTGGGTTTGAAGAAGCTCTTCGCCATGTCGACCGCCTGACCCAAATTTTCGGACACAACCATATCTACGTCGAACTTCAGCGCCATTTGCATCGTGATGAGGAAGCACGCAATCGCGCCGCAATCGAAATTGCCCGTTCGCTGCATCTCCCGCTGCTGGCCACTAATGGAGTGTGCTATGCCACTGCAAAGGGGCGCGAACTATGCGATGTCTTCACCGCCCTTCGCAATCACCGCACCTTAGCCACCGCCGGACGCCTCTTGTCGCGCAATTCCGAGCGTTATTTGAAATCTCCGCAGCAGATGGAACAGCTTTTTGCCGATTTACCGGACGCCCTCGCCAACACAACCGAGCTTTCTTCCCGGCTCGAGTTCGAGCTTAGCGATCTGGGATATGAATTTCCCCGGTACCCAGTGCCCGAAGGCGAGACCATGATGTCATTCCTGCGGGAACGCACGCGGGAGGGCTTCCAGCAGCGCTATGGCCGGGCTACGACGGACCTGAAAGGCCGCGCCCGTCGTCAGATTGAGCGCGAACTGGCGCTGATCGAGAAACTCGCTCTCGCGGGATACTTCCTGATTGTGTGGGACATTATTCACTTCTGCCGCGACCAAGGCATCCTGGCCCAAGGCCGTGGCTCTGCGGCCAATAGTGCTGTTTGTTATGCGCTCGGCATCACTGCGGTAGATCCTGTGGGAATGGATCTGTTGTTCGAGCGTTTTCTCTCCGAAGAACGCGGCGAGTGGCCCGACATCGATATTGATTTGCCGAGCGGCGATCAGCGCGAGCGCGCCATCCAGTACGTCTATCAGCGTTACGGCGAGCGCGGCGCTGCCATGACTGCCAATGTCATTACTTATCGCAATCGCATGGCTGCGCGTGAAATGGGAAAGGCCCTTGGCTTTGATCCCGAAACACTCAACAAAATTTCGGCCGCCGTCGCTACCTGGGAGTACAAAGACGCCAACGATGCCCTCGACCATCGCTTCCGCGACGCTGGACTCGACCTCAGGCATCCCCGGCTGCGCAAATATTTCGAGCTTTGCCTGGCGACGCTGGATCTACCACGCCATCTCGGCCAGCACTCCGGCGGAATGGTCATCTGCCAGGGACAACTCGACTCTGTAGTGCCACTCGAACCCGCATCCATGCCCGGTCGCGTAGTCGTGCAATGGGACAAAGATGACTGCACTGACATGAAGATCATCAAGGTGGATCTGCTCGGCCTCGGCATGATGGCCGTGCTGGAAGACTCTCTCCAGCTCATACGCGATAATCACAAGGAGCAGGTAGACCTTGCCCAACTCCCGCAGGACGATCCCACCGTCTACTCTGCTCTTCAGAAGGCCGATACGGTTGGCATGTTCCAGATAGAAAGCCGGGCCCAGATGTCCTGCCTGCCGCGTCTGCGCCCGCAGAATTTTTACGACATTGTGGTGCAGGTCGCCATCATCCGTCCCGGTCCGATTGTCGGACAGATGGTGAATCCTTTTTTAAAGCGCCGTCAAGGACGCGAAACCGTTACCTATCCGCATCCTTCGCTTGAACCTGTGCTGGAGCGCACTCTCGGTGTGCCTCTTTTTCAGGAACAGTTGCTGCGCATGGCGATGATTGCCGCCAATTTCAGTGGAGGCGAGGCGGAAGAATTACGTCGCGCCATGGGATTTAAGCGTTCCGAACAGCGAATGAAGGAGATCGAGGCCAAGTTGCGGGCAGGTATGCAACGCAACAGCATCTCGCACGAAGCGCAGGAGCAGATCATTCTTTCGATAACGTCGTTCGCGCTTTATGGATTTCCGGAGTCCCATGCCGCCAGCTTCGCGCTGATTGCCTATGCCAGTGCTTACTTGAAATGCCACTACCTCGCTGCGTTCACTACGGCGCTGCTGAACAATCAGCCTATGGGTTTTTATCACCCGGCAACGATCGTAACCGATGCCCAGCGGCATGGCTTGAAAGCGCTGCCTATCGACATCAGGAAATCCGATTGGCTGTGTACTCTGGAAGCAGAAGAGAAAGTCCCAAACTCTTTCGCTCTCCGCCTTGGCTTGCGTTACGTTCGCGGTCTGCGGGAAGAAGTTGGGCGGGCGCTGGTCCGCGAACGAAACATTGTCCCGTTCGCCTCCATCCACGATCTGGTTCGACGAGTGCCCGAATTGCGAAAGGCCGAATTGGTCGCACTGGCTGAAATTGGTGCACTGAATCATCTTCAACGCAGAGATAAAGACATAGCCGGCAACGCCTCCACTAAACTTCACCGCCGCGACGCCCTCTGGCAGGTCGAGCGCGCCGTGCGTCGTTCCGGCCCGTTGCTGGAAGAATTGCCTGAACCCGACTCCTCCTCGCCGCTTCTTCCCATGGACCATGAAGAGCGCCTCATCGCGGATTTCCATGGCACTGGACTGACTGTCGGTCCCCATCCTATGGCTTACCGCCGCGCTGAGATGAAAACTCTCGATATTCGATCTGCATGCGAACTCAGTCATATTCCTGATGGAAAGCACGTACGCATCGGTGGATGTGTGATCGCGCGGCAGCGACCTGGAACCGCGCATGGATTCGTGTTCCTCAGCCTGGAGGACGAAACCGGCATTGCCAACGCCATTCTCAGGCCTGATTTACTACAAAAAAACCGTATGCTGGTGACTTCAGAGCGCTTCTTGATGATCGAAGGCATTCTGCAAAATCAAGACAACGTTATTTCAGTAAAGGCCGAACGTGTGTTTCCTCTATCCGTTACCGGCGCTGCAACCACCTCGCATGATTTTCACTAATTTCTCCCTACCGCAGTTTTTAACAAAAAAATAATCTACAACCTCACACAACCACAGCGATTCGGTTTATATTATTTGTATCCGCTAAAAATTAACCTGGGACCCGCGTAAATCTGAGGTCAGCGTGTATGTGGCTCATTCATCAATTCGACCCATTACTTAATCTAGGTATTTGTAAGGAGTACCCTAATATGGCCAGAGCAAAAACCCCACGCACTAACCCCATCAACGGCAGCAAGCAAACGTCCGTACCTACAGAAATACAGTTCACGGCGGACGTGAAGAAGCACGTTGTGCCTATCAATCTGGAAGACGAAATCCGCCGTCGCGCCTATGAACTTTATGAGCAGCGCGGATGTCAATCCGGACATGAGCACGAGGATTGGCTGATCGCGGAGCGCGAGATCCTGTCGCGCTACAGTGAGCAGCAGAGCGCCTAGAAGCCGTTCGATTGTCCTTGTTGTGAGTCAGGCTGGCCTGAACAAATCCATCAGGATTTCCCTGACTGTCCCGCAGCCTGCTGCCGCCACTGCTGGGCTGATTCGAGCGGTTTGGCGCGCCTGCGTATAATCGCTACGCATCGTGCAGGCGTGGCGACCTCAGTTGCCTCTGCCTGAGGTTTCTGAAAAAATAGCTGGTATCGCTCATGCCACAGATAGGCAGTTATGCGCTCTTGCTCGCTTTAGCCATCAGTGGCTATTCCTTCGTGGCGGGATTGATCGCCCTGCTGCACGACGGATCCGAACGATTGGGCGAAACGGCGCGCCGGGCTGGGATCGCGACCTTTGCCGCAGTGGTGCTCGCAGCCGTGGTCCTGGTTACCGCAGCCTTCAGTGACGACTTTTCCATTGCCTACATCTTCCATCACAGCAATCGTGATCTGCCGGCGCCTTACAAGTTTGCTACTCTGTGGTCAGGCCAGGAAGGTTCGCTGCTGTTCTGGTCCTTGCTGCTAGCCAGCTACGGCCTGGTTTTGCGGCTCCGGCACAAAACCGATTCGCGACTTTTCGCACATGCTTCAGTCATCATCGCCGCTGTCCAGGTATTTTTTCTTCTTCTGCTGAACTTTGCGGCGCATCCCTTCGCCATTATGCAGGGTTCTCTGCCTAGCGATGGCAACGGGCTTAACCCATTGCTGCAATATCCAGAGATGGTCATCCATCCACCCATGCTGTACCTGGGCTATGTGGGTTTCACCGTGCCGTTCGCTTTCGCGCTGGGTGCGCTTATTATGCGATACCCAGGGGAAAAATGGATCCACATCACCCGCCGTTGGACCATGGTGACTTGGGGATTTCTAACCTGCGGGGTTTTTCTCGGCGCGCATTGGGCGTATTCCGTGCTGGGCTGGGGCGGCTACTGGGGCTGGGATCCTGTTGAAAATGCCTCGCTGATGCCTTGGTTGACGGGCACAGCCTTCCTGCATTCCGTAATGATGCAGGAAAAGCGGGGGATGTTGAAAGTGTGGAACATGTGGCTCATCTTCGCCACGTTCCTGCTGTCGATCTTCGGCACATTTCTGACGCGCAGCGGTGTTGTCAGCTCAGTGCACGCTTTTGCCCAATCTTCGATCGGTGATTGGTTTGTCGCATTTCTTGCGCTGACGTTTGTGGTGTGCCTGGTTTCTTTCATCAAGAACCGGTCTCATCTGAGCAGTGAGCACAAACTGGAATCGCTGGTTTCGCGCGAGTCAAGCTTTCTTTTTAACAATCTTCTTCTGCTGGTGGCCTGTTTCACGGTCTTGTGGGGCACACTCTTTCCAGTGCTCTCTGAGTGGGTTCAGGGAACTAAGGTGACTGTCGGGGCGCCCTTTTTCAATCGTGTGAATGTGCCAGTCGCTCTCCTGCTCTTGCTTCTCACCGCGGTTGGCCCGCTTCTGGCGTGGCGAAAGACATCGCTCGAGAGCTTGAAACGCAATTTTTTGTGGCCTGCGATCGGATCTCTCGCAACTGTTGTGTTGCTGATCGCCTTGGGCCTGCGTCCGTGGAAGGACAGTTCCTATCTTTATTCATTGATGACGATCGCGCTTTCCGTGCTGGTCGCGCTGACCGTGATTTCGGAATTCATCCGCGGCGGCCGGGTGATCAGCCGCCACACTAGACAAAACCTGTTCGCCTCGATGGTCCACCTGGCGCACCGCAACACCCGGCGCTACGGCGGCTACATCGTTCACTTTGGAGTAATCGTCATCATGATCGGCTTCGCCGGCGCGGCTTTTAATCAAGACAAAGAACAGGAGATGGGTTATGGGGACAGGATGGCGCTCGGCGGCTACACTCTGGTCTGCCGTTCCTATACTCAGGAGTACAAGCCCAACTACGCCAGCGAGTGGGCCATCATTGACGTTTTTAAGGGCGGCCGGCAGATCGATACGCTCTATCCCGAGCGGCGCTTCTACAACGCCAGCCAACAGACATCAACCATCGTGGCCAATCGTTCCACTTTCAAAGAGGACTTGTATCTCGTCTACGAGGGCCTGAATCAAGAAACGGGCCGGCCGATTATCAAGGTCCACTTAAATCCCTTGGTGATGTGGATATGGGTAGGGGTGTGGATCATGATTTGCGGCACGGTGATTGCGCTGATTCCAAATGCTGTTCCGGTGCGCGTGCCCGCGCCGGTTCGGGTGCAAGCAGCCCCGGTGGGAGCAGGTGATTAGTGCCGCGATATTTCTTAAAACGTGTGCTGCATTTGACTCTGCTTGTCTCGCTTGTGTTCATATTGCTGGGCACTGACCAGGATGCTCGCTTTCAAAGCCTTGGTCACAAGGTAAAGTGCATTTGCGGGGGGTGCAATCAGGTCTTGCTGGAGTGCAACCACGTGGGCTGTACTTATTCCAGCCACATGCGGGCGGAACTGGCCGCTTCGGTGGATCGCGGCGAGAGCGACGATTTGACCTTGCAGGCCTTTGTCCAGAAATACGGTCCGACGGTCTTAATCGCGCCCACCGCGACTGGGTTTAATCGTGTCGCCTGGGTGATGCCCTATCTTGTGCTGGTGCTTGGCCTGGCAACAGTTGTCATTGTGGTGCGAACGTGGAAGATGCGCCCGGCACCGGTTCCCGCAGGGGCGCTGCCTCGTGTGAGTGGCACTCAGCTAGAACATTTCCGCGAGCAGGCACAGAAGGAGACGGAAACATGATCCTCTTTATCTGTGCTCTTTTCACCGTCGCCGTCCTCTTTTATGTCTTTTATATGCCGGGCGAATTGCTGATCGCTCCGGAGAAGACCCGGGTAGCGTACCTGCGCGAGCGCAAAGATGTGGTTTACGAAAATCTCCGCGACTTGAATTTCGAGTACAAGGCGGGCAAGCTTCCCGAAGTTGATTACCAGTCCATGAAAGCTTCTCTGGAGGAGGAAGCCGCCTCCGTTCTGGCTGAGATTTCTCGTTTGGAACGAATTACTGCGTCGTCGCCACCCGCTGAAAGAAAAGGAATGCGAGTTTGAAAGTTCCGCAGCGACTTTTCGTGCTGTCTTTAGTGCCCCTTTTCACCGCCTTGGCCTTTGGGTCGTCCACCCTGACCGGCACCATCAAGAACGGCACCACCGGTAAGCCAGCGGCTGGTGATGACGTGGTGCTGCTCAAACTCGCTCAAGGTATGGAGGAAGCGGGCCGCACCAAGACCGATGCCCAGGGAAACTTCACTTTCAACATAGACGACGCCGGGTCGCCACACCTGATTCGCGCCATCCATCAAGGGGTGACTTATCACCGCATGGCGCCTCCAACGACAACTTCCGTCAGCCTCGAAGTCTTCGATGTAGCTAACAAAATCGATGGTCTAACTGTTACCGCCGACGTCATGCGGGTGCAGGCTGAAGAAAATCAACTCGAAATCATCCGTTTGTTCGCGGTGAATAACCAGTCGAACCCGCCGCGCACCCAGATGAATGACCACAATTTTGAGTTCTACCTGCCAGAAGGCGCCAAGACCGAGGAATCGGTCGCTATGACGGCCGGTGGCCAGCCAGTGAATTCCGCACCAGTCCCGCTGAGTGAGAAGAACCGGTACGCCTTCGTTTTTCCCTTGCGGCCCGGCGAAACTCAGTTTCAACTCGCTTATAGCCTTCCCTATTCTGGCCACGCAACGCTAGATCCCAAGTCGCTTTATCCGCTTGAGCACTTCGTAGTAATGCTGCCCAAATCGATGCAGTTCGCCGCTGTGGGTGGCGCATCATTCCAAGTGAAACCTTACCCGAATCAACCCGATACCGTTGCCGAGGTTGCTAGCAACACCGAGCCAGGACAGCCGCTGGCTTTCAAGGTCGCCGGCACGGGAGTTTTCCCGTCGGATGCACAAGGGGCGGGTGAAACTGAGAGTTCGGGCGAAGCCCAAGCGGGCAGTAGTACCAGGACCGGCCGGGACTCCCGTCCCGGAGGCGGACTCGGACCGCCCATCGACGCTCCCGATCCTTTGCAGAAATACCGCTGGTACATTCTGGGTGGATGCGCCGCGTTGTTGGCAATCGGCGCCTTTTACGTGACCACACGTCAGCAAGCCGTAGCCCGAGCTGGATCCGCTCCTGCGACCGACTTCGAAATTCCGCCTTCCGATAGCGCCCGGGCTCGGCGTCGCGCGGTAGCTGGCCGCACAGGAATGCTGCTTGAAGCTTTGAAAGAAGAAATCTTCCAGCTCGAAGTTGACCGCAAACTAGGACGCGTCTCCGCGGAGGAATACGAAAAGGCTAAAGCCGCCCTCGACCAGACCCTCGAACGCGCCATCAAGCGCGAGACGCAGAAAGTTTAATCGTCGGGTAGCTCCCTTAACCACTCTCTATCTTTGGCTGAATCGTGTCCGGAGCCATAACATCCAATAACTAATGGGCAACGCCTTCAAAACTGCGCTACTTCTAACGGGACTGACGCTGCTGCTTTTGTTCATCGGACGAGCCTTCGGCGGAGAACGGGGCATGCTATTTGCCCTGATCTTTGCTGCGGTGTTGAATTTCGTCTCTTACTTCTTCTCGGACAAGATCGCCCTCAGTATGTACCGTGCCCAGCCCGTGACCCGCGAGGAATTACCCCGGGTGTATGGCGTTGTGGAACGCCTGGCCCAAAAGATCGGAATTCCAGTGCCGAAGATTTACGTGATTCCGACCGACTCTCCCAACGCGTTCGCCACCGGCCGTAGCCCTTCGCACGCTTCGGTAGCTGTCACCCAAGGCATTCTCAACTTGCTGAATGACGAAGAATTGGAAGGCGTGCTGGCCCACGAGTTGGGACACGTGCGCAACCGTGACATTCTCATCAGCTCTATCGCGGCTACGATTGCCGGTGCCATTACCTACCTCGCGCAGATGGGCAAATTCGCCATGATCTTCGGCGGTATGGATCGTGACAATCGCGATCGTGGCGGAGGATTTGCCGCGCTCCTCATGCTGATCCTCGCGCCTATTGCCGCCATGCTGATCCAGTTAGCAGTGTCGCGTTCACGAGAATACGAAGCCGACTCCAGTGGTGCTCACTACACCGGCAATCCCTACGCCCTGGCCAGCGCGCTGGCCAAGCTGGATGCCTATTCCCGCCGCGTACCCATGATGGCAAATCCTTCGACCGCCCACTTGTTCATCGTTCAACCCCTGCTCGGAGTTAACGTTGGCAGTTTGTTCTCCACTCACCCTCCGATTGCGAAACGCATCGAGCGTCTTACTGGAAGACCAGCCGAGTTTATGCAGTAGCCGGTTAGCGTTTGGCACCTTGTCCTTCTTTTTGTGTAGTTCAATTGGAAGAAACGTGAACAGCTGAGTGCCAGGTGCCACTTGCTAGGTCCCCCGTGACGTTCGTAACTTCATATCCTCGCGGCTAATCCCAACTCAGAGCTCATCGCATAGTAGAATCCAATTTGATGTCTCCCGAGACAGCCACAGCCGTTTCCCAGCGCGCCACGCAACTCGAAGCCAGTCTGAAAAAGATTATCCGTGGGGCAGATGACGTGCTTCGTTTCGCTCTGGTTTCGATCTTTGCTCGCGGGCATCTTTTGATCGAAGGCGTTCCGGGAGTTGGCAAGACCACACTTGGCCAGGCGCTGGCTCGTGCTATCGACTGCAGTTTTCAGCGGGTCCAGTTCACCAGCGACATGCTGCCCAGCGATGTTCTCGGCATCTCGATCTATTCTGCCATTGAGCAGCAGTTCGAGTTCAAGCGTGGCCCGGTATTCACCAACGTGCTGCTTGCGGACGAGATCAACCGCACTACTCCCAAGACCCAGTCCGCACTGCTCGAGGCCATGAATGAAGGTCAGGTCACGGTAGATGCGCGCTCTTATCCGCTGCCGCAACCATTTTTGGTAATTGCCACGCAGAACCCGGTGGAGCACCACGGGACTTATCCGCTGCCCGAGTCACAACTGGACCGGTTCCTGATGCGCGTGCGCATGGGCTACCCCGAAGGAGACGCGGAGCGAGAGATTCTTCGTTCCCAAGCGGGCACTGCGCAATTGGAAAACCTGCAGCCGGTGCTCACTGGCGCCGATGTACTTGAAATGCAACAGGCGGTGACTGAAGTCCGAGTTGACGAGTCGCTGGTCAGCTACACGTTGAAAATAGTCCGCAAAACACGGCAGTCTGAGCATCTCTCGTTGGGCGTTTCGCCGCGGGGCGCGCAGATGCTCTACCGCGCGGCGCAAGCCAGCGCTTTTCTCGATGGCCGCAACTTCTGCACGCCAGAGGATTTCAAACCTCTCGTCATTCCTGTGTTCGCCCACCGCGTTGCGGTGAACAGTCTCTATTCATCCACGCTGAAGAAGTCCGAGCAGACCGAGCAGGTAGTTCGCGACATATTGGAGAGCGTTCCAGTGCCGGTGTAAGCAATCGTCATTTTTGGTTCGAGAATTCTTGTTGACGTTTCCTCATTGCGACAACCCTGGCGGACTCAACTCCCAACGCGCATAATGTAGCGCCATGCCCTTTCTCCGTTACCTGATTCTTTTCGTTCGTTGTCGCGCCCACAGCCTTCTCGGTGTTGCCCTCTCGCCATCTTGCCGGCTCGGTAGTCAGCCGGTCTTTGACTGCCCTCCACTGGATGGGTCTTGTTTCAGGTCTGGTCTTCCTCGCGACCTCGATGCTCTATTCGCGTTTAAGTTCCGGCTCAGCACATCCACTCGCCGTGCGTCATTGGCTGATCGCAGGCATGCTGGTATTGACCGCGACCTCGCAGTTTGGGATCTCCCCGAAAATAGCCGCTCTGCGTGCCTCGCTGGGCGAGATTGATAATGTGCCCGCGTCTGACCCGGCCCGTGTTGAATTCAATACGCTGCACCTCTGGTCAACACGACTGGAGGTCGGGGTGTTTTTGTTGGGATTGGTGCTGGTGTATCTGACAGCTCGTTATTTCGAAGTTGGCCCTCGGTAATGGCCTACTTTTTGATTTTTGCTGGATAGATCTTCAGCACGCGGCAAGAGTCGCGCTTGGATGGCTTCCACGCAGGTCCATCGGCGAACGTGACGCTTTTCAAAGATACCCGAACCGGCCCCCGTACGCCGCTGGGCGATGCATAGTTTACCGTATACTCCGTTCCCGGAAAGAAGAGAGCGTTTTTCTCATGGCAGTGGATAGGTTGGGTTTTGTCGGCTTTAGCATCGACCACCTTGCAGTTGAATTCCAGCCGCCGAATCGGCAGGTTGCTGGCATTCCTAAAGGTGATGGAGATAGAGTCGAGGGCCCGTGTGCCGGTGATCAGGGTAACCG
>Ga0209055_1002634_pt1 | contig 11229 bp, 12 predicted proteins | sample GraSoiAngelo_110_FD_185875 | JGI IMG/M metagenome (GOLD analysis project Ga0209055, IMG submission 185875) | Grasslands soil microbial communities from the Angelo Coastal Reserve, California, USA - 14_0903_12_30cm (SPAdes) (version 2) | ecosystem: Environmental > Terrestrial > Soil > Grasslands ... | reverse complement strand
CGCCCACAGATCCGGGTCCAGCGACGATTCGGCCTTCTGCAGACCCACGACCACGTCGACCGGCGCCTCGCGCTCCATGAAGGTGCGCGCGATGGTACGGAGCATCTCCTGGCTTTCGGTCAGCGCGAGATCCATGGCTCACTCCGCTCCGTGAACCGTGCCGGCCTTCTCGCGGGTCGACCGGCCGATGCCGATGCGACGGGCCATCTGCACGCGCTGGATGTCGGTCGTGCCGCCGGGATGGACGGAGACGATCCCGTTGCGCTGCTGGGTCTCGAGGAAGCCGGCGGGCGAGCCCCAGTTGGGATCGGTCGTGAGCGCGGCGGGACCGATCGCTTCCAGGATCGCGCCGGTCATCCAGAGCCCGGTGGTCTTCCGGTAGTACGAAAGCTGCGGCCCCTCGTACGACTTCGGCTTGCGCGCGTACGTGAGGTAGAAGTTGCGCAGGCCGAAGAGCCGCTGGACCTCGGTCTTGATGTAGATGTCGGCCAGGCTGTCGCGCACGTCCTGCTGCTGGCTGAGCGGCACGCCGTCGCGCTTGGTCTCCTGGCAGTAGCGCAAGAGACGGTCCCAGACTCGGTTGCGGCCGATGCGCCCGCCGCCGCCGTGCTCGAGCTCGAGGTGCGTCGTGGCGACCGTCCAGCCCTTGTTCTCGCCGCCGACCAGCGCGAACGCCGGCACGCGCACGTCGTCGAAGAACACCGTCTGCTTGACGCCGCTGTCGGTTCCGCCCTCGCCGCCGGTGCCCATCAGCTCCATCGGCTGCATGCTGATCCCCGGCAGGTTGGCGTCGATCATGAACCACGAGAGGTTCTCGTGCCGCTTGCCCTTCGGGTCGGTGCAGACGATCATCCAGATGCGGTCCGTGCCGTTGTCGCTGCCGACGAAGATCTTCTGGCCCTTGATCACATACTCGTCGCCGTCGCGCACGGCCGTCGTCATGCGCACGCCGGCCAGGTCAGACCCGGCTCCGGGCTCGGTCAGGAGCTGCCAGGTACGCACCTCACCGCGATAAATCGGTGGCAAGAAGACCTGACGCTGCTCCTCCGTGCCCCACACGAGGATCGACGCCGAGCCGAGTCGCCCGCCGCTGTCGTAATAGGGCGGCAGCGAGAGGTCGAGGCGGTCGACCTCCTCTTCGAGGATGATCGCGTGGTCGACGTCGAGCCCGCCGCCGCCGTATTTCGCCGGCGCAGTCGGATGGAGCCAGCCCTTCGCGCCGAGCTTCTTGCCGAGATCACGCAGCTCGAGATAGCGCCGATAGTGGTCCTCGGCGGAGGTCGGCGTGCGCGCCACGGAAGCCGGCACGTTCGCCTCGAGCCACGCGCGGACTTCGCGCCGGAACCGCTGCTGCTCTTCGGTGTACGTGACCTCGAAATCCATATCCTCTCCTCTGATCCGGCGGGCTAGCCGACCTCGCCGCGGATCTTCGTGTGGAGCGCGCCGAGCACGTCGATCATCGCGGCGACGGAGCGCGCGCCGGCCTGGAAGATCGCGGTCGCGTTCAGGGCGACCCACTGAAAGCCCATCGCCTTGAGCTCGACCACGCGCGCCACGACGCGCTCGTGCTCGAGGTAGAACTTCTTGCCCGCGGCGTCGCGCGGCGGCGAGGCGACCATCGCCTGCAGCCCGATCGACGCCGGATCGCGTCCGGCCGCCTCGGCGTGACGCCGGATCGTCGCGATGGCGGCCCGCGCGCTCTCCGCGTCGGCGAGCTGGTTACCGAGCCACCCGTCGCCGAGCTCGCCCACCCGGCGTAGCGCGCGCTCCGAGCGGCCCCCGATCCAGATCGGGAGCCGGCTTCCCTGCGGGGGCTTGGGCTCCATGCCGATCGCCGTGATCTGGTAGTGCCGGCCCTTGAAGTCGATCTGCGCGTCGCTCCAGCACGTGCGCAGGAGCCGGATCGCTTCGTCCATCCGCGTCCCACGGGTGTGGAAATCCTCGCCGAGCGCCTCGTATTCGGACTCCTGCCAGCCGACGCCGACACCCAGCCGCACGCGACCGCCCGAGAGCGTGTCGAGCGTGCTCACCTGCTTGGCGACCAGGGTCGGATGGCGCTGCGGCAGCACGAGCACCTCGGTGCCGAGCGTCACGCGCGAGGTGACGGCCGCCATGTACGAAAGCACCATCAGCGCCTCGAGAATCGGCATCTGCGCCGGATACGGGCCGGGCGGCCGCCCTTGCATCGGGTAGCCCATGACCACATGGTCGAACATGTCGATGTGGTCGTAGCCGATCTGCTCGATGGCCTGAGCCAGCCGCATCACGCCCGGCGGCCCTTCGCGATACGAGACGCTCGGGAACTCGACGGTGAGCTTCATCGGTCTCCTCTCGGCTCGGTCAATATATGCCCAGATGCTGGCGCAGGTCGAGGCCGCGCTGAGTGAGCTCGGCCGCCGCCCCCTCGACGACGACGTGCCCGCTGTTGAGGACGACGATGTCGTCGGCGACGTCGAAGACGAGCTTGGCGTTCTGCTCCACGAGCACGATGGAGAGCCCCTGGGCCTTGAGCCGGCGGATCGTCGACATGACCTCGGCGACGATCTGTGGCGCGAGGCCTTCCGACGGTTCGTCCATCAGGAGCACGCGCGGGTTCGACATCAGCGCGCGCCCGATTGCGAGCATTTGCTGCTCGCCGCCCGAGAGCGAGCCGGCGATCTGCTTGCCCCTCTCGCGCAATCGCGGGAAGAGATCGGAGACCGATTCGAGCGTCCACAGCATCGGCAGGTCGCCGTGGGGCCGGCGCCCGGCCACCGCGAGGTTCTCGCGCACGGTGAGACTCCGGAAGACGCGCCGCCCTTGGGGCACCAGCGCCACGCCGAGCGCCGCGATGGCCTCGGGCGCGCGCCCGGTGACAGCTCGACCGTAGACGGTGACGGCGCCGCGTCGGGGCGGCAGCAGGCCGACCGTCACGTTCATCGAGGTCGATTTGCCGGCGCCGTTGCGTCCGAGCAGCCCGAGCAGACGCCCTTCACCGAGACGGAAGGACACGCGGTGCAGCACGTGGCTGTCGCCGTAGAAGGCGTCGATCTCGTCGAGCGCGAGCGCGGCCGTCGCCAAGGCGCCCACTATACAGCGTAGCCCCCATTCAGTGACTTTCTGATGGCAACTCGCGGGCTTCTCCGGATTGCCACCGAGCGCTGGACGACGAGGATGAAAGCTCACAGCAGCGGGGAGGCTCTTGCAAACGTGGATCGTTCACTCGCTCGGCGCCGTTCTTCTCATCGTCGTCGTGATGCTCGGGCTCTGGCTGTTCTCCTGGTGCGAACGGCGCACGCCCCGTCGGTAGAGTCGAGCGCGGCGTGCTGATCTTCGTGGTCGCTCGCAGCCGTCTGGATCGATACGAGGAGCTGCGCCGGCACTTCGAAGACTGGCGCGACGTACGGATCGTGCTGGATCGCCGCGAAGGGGAGCGGCGCGCTCCCTATAGCGGGTTTGCCGGGACCGACCGGCGCCGCGTGGAGCGGCGCCAGCCTCTGCTCGGGTTGCGAACGATCGGGTGGGCGGTGGTCGAGCCCCCTCGCTAGTCGGCCTCGTACTGGAGCATCCGCTTCATCGCCTTGCGCCGCTTCTTGCGTGCCTGAGCCGACTTGCGCTTCCGCTTCACCGACGGCTTCTCGTAGTGGGCGCGCCGCTTCATTTCCTGAAAGAGGCCGTCCTTCAGCATCTGCTTCTTGAGCTGCTTCAGGGCGGCCTCGATCTGGTTGTCGAAGACCTCGATCTTCACGGCACCCTGAGATGCCGCGTCGACCGATACGACGGGGCCGGAACGGAGTTGTCGACGACGTCCATCACCCTGAGTCTCTTCGATCCCTGTTCGAGGGCGCCCGCAATCGTCCGGAAGCTCTCGCGTGATTCTTCCACGAGCTCACCGGCGTAGTTGACGATCCGCCATCGCCAGAGAGGATCCTGCGGGGTCGAGAACGCCACGACTTGCATGGCGCCTCGCTACCACCGGCTCCGACTGCTCCCACCACCGCGAGCGCCACCGCCCAGGCCCGCGGGCTTGGCGAGCTCGACCTTGAGCGTGCGCCCGTCGAGCTCCTGGCCGTTGAACTTCTTGACGGCCGCCTCGGCCTCCGCGGCCGTGGCCATCTCGACGAATCCAAAGCCGCGTGACCGCCCGGTCTCACGATCCGTCACCACCGCGGCTGATTCGACGGCGCCGGCCTGCGTGAACACCTCGCGCAGTCGCTCGTTGGACGTGGAAAAGGCCAGGCCTCCGATGAACAGTTTCTGAGCCATGCCGCACCTCTGAAGGATCTCCCGCGATTCAGGACACTCCCCGGTACGCGGAAGACGGCGCCAGAGGGTGGTCTGGTAGAGGAGCGGAGCTCCGAATGGAGTCACGCCAAGGCCAGACACCTTAGTGTGACACACCTTGCCCGTCTTCGCTGCATCTCCTCCGGGGGCGACCAGTGGGGGTAGAATCGTGCCGTGCTCAGCGAGGAGCAAAACAAGGCATTGACGCAAGTCGGCGCGGGCACGCCCATGGGCGAGCTCTTGCGGCGCTACTGGATGCCGATCGCCGCCGTCGCCGAGCTCGACGACCGCCCGACGAAGCCCGTGCGCCTCCTCGGCGAGAACCTCGTCCTCTACAAGGACAAGGCCGGCACATACGGGCTGGTCGATCGACATTGTCCCCATCGGCGCGCGGATCTGTCGTATGGCTGGGCCGATGACTGCGGGCTGCGCTGCCACTACCACGGCTGGCTCTGGGATCATACGGGCCGGTGCCTGCAGCAGCCATTCGAGGAGGTCGCGCACCCGGAGGCGCGGTTCAAGGACCGCGTGCGCATCAAGGCCTACCCGGTCGAGGCGAAGGCCGGTCTTCTCTGGGCGTATCTCGGGCCGCCCCCGGCGCCGCTCGTGCCGACCTGGGAGCCCTTCACCTGGGCGAACGGCTTCGTGCAGATCGTGTTCTCCGAGGTCCCCTGCAACTGGTTCCAGTGCCAGGAAAACTCGATCGACCCGGTGCACTTCGAGTGGCTCCACTCGAACTGGTCACGCGCGCTGGGTGGCGCCGGCGGCCGCTCGCCCGCGCACCTGCAGGTGGGCTTCGAGGAGTTCGAGTACGGTTTCATCTATCGCCGCGTCCTGGAGGGCCAGTCCGAGCAGGACGAGCTCTGGACCGTCGGGCGCTGCTGCCTCTGGCCGAACTGCCTCTTCACCGGCGGCCACTTCGAGTGGCGCGTGCCCATCGACGACGGCCACATGCTGAGCGTCGGCTGGTTCTTCGACCGTGTGCCCAACGAGATGGAGCCGTACAAGCAGGACCGCATTCCCTACTGGGTGAGCCCGATCAAGGACGCGCTGACCGACCGCTGGATCACCTCGCACGTCATGAACCAGGACTTCGTCGCCTGGGTCGGCCAGGGCACGGTCGCCGACCGCACGCAGGAGCACCTGGGCGAGAGCGATCGCGGCGTCATCATGATGCGCCGGCGCATCCTCGAGGATGCCGAGCGCGTGGCGCGCGGCGAGGAGCCCAAGGCCGTCATCCGTGATGCGGAGAAGAACCGCTGCGTGCGGCTGCCGATCATCGGCCGCGACTTCTTCGTGAACGGGTCGTCGCAGGTCGAGAGCGAAATCTCGCGCCAGCGTACGCCGGGGCTGCCGTTGCGCAAGGAGTTCCCGTTCCTGACGGGCCAGCCGGAAGAAGTCCGTGCGGCGTACCGCCGCGCGATGGGCCTGCCCGAGCCCGGCGTCGACGCCCGCTCACCGGCGGGCTAAGGGGGCGATCATGGCGGAAGTCGTCCTGGGCCTCGCGACCTCTCACACGCCGATGCTGACGCTCCCCGCGGAGCTCTGGTCCTCGTACGCCCGGAACGACGAGCGCAATCCCGAGCTCGCCTTCCCGCCGCACGGCGTCGTCATGTCGTACAAGGAAGGACTCGACGCGATCACGCCCGAAACGCGCGCCAAGTTTCGCGGGACCGAGCCGTATCACGAGCAGGCGGAGGCCTGCCAGCGCGCCCTGGACGAGCTGTCGAGTACCCTGCGCGCCGTGAACCCGGACGTCACGGTGATCATCGGCGACGACCAGGACGAGTGGTTCTTCGAGGACAACATGCCGACCTTCTCGGTCTACTGGGGCGAGACGGCGCCGCTGATCCCGCGCACGATGCCGCCGGGCTCGCGGGACGCCGATGTGATCGCCGCCATCCGGCGCGGCTACGGCGACGTGCCGATGGACGTTCCGGTGGCGAGCGGCTTCGGCCGCTACCTGATCGAGTACCTGATCGAGCACGACTTCGACGTCGCCCACATGCGCTACGTCAAGCAGCCCTACGGCGGGCGCGTGGCGCGCCGCTATCCGACCAAGCAGGGCGAGCTCGACTACGTGCGCGAGACGCCGCCGCGCGACCAGGGGCTGCCGCACGCATTCTCGTTCGTCGTCAAGCGCCTCTTCGACAACCAGCCCGGGACGATCCTGCCGGTCTTCCAGAACACCTGCTACCTGCCGAACCAGCCGACTCCGCGCCGCTCGTTCGCGATCGGCGAAGCGATCGCCTCGGCGGTCGAAGACTGGAAAAGCTCCACGTCAGTCGCCGTCATCGCCTCGGGCGGGCTGAGCCACTTCGTGGTCGACGAGGAGATGGACCGCTCGCTCCTGGGCGCGCTGGAGCGCAACGACGCCGCCGCGCTCCGTGCGATCCCGCGCCATCGGCTGCACTCGGCCGGCTCGGAGTCGTTGAACTGGGTGGCGCTCGGCGGGGCGATGCAGCGCGCGCGGCTCAAGATGGAGCTGCTCGACTACGTGCCGGTGTATCGCACGCCGGCCGGGACGGGCGGCGGCTGGGCGTTCGCGCGCTGGCGCTGACCCGGAAGCTTGTCCCGGAGACTAACTGAAGGTCGCCGTCACCTTCTGGTGACCGCCGTTCTCCGTCGGCGCCTCCTCGCGATAGAGTCCGAGCGCCTCCAGCACCGGCCGGTCCTGGATCGAAAAGAGAATGGCCGGGTCCCGTGGGGAGAGATTGATGTGCTCGTGCAAGGCCCAGGGCGGGAGCGTGATGATATCTCCCCGCCCCCACGCGAACCGCACGCCGTCGATGATCGTCTCGCCCGTCCCCTGCACCACGTAGTACACGGCGCTGCCGGTGTGCCGGTGCGCCTTCAGCCGTGCGTTCGGGCGCAGCATCTGGACCCAGCAGGCCATCGTCGGCAGCAGCGCGCGCCCGGTCTGCGGGTGCGTATACTCCAGCGCGATGTCGTCCCACTCGTCGCCGGCCATGTCGCGGAGTGCCCCTAGCGACTGATACGTCTTCTCCCACGAGTAGAGCAGCAGCGGCGACGACTGCGGGCGCTCCTTCACCCACGTGGGGTTCAAGCTCACGTGGCCGTGCAGCGCGACCGAGGCGTTGTTCGGCTTGGTCAGCGGGAACTGGTTCTGATCGTAGAACTGGAAGAACATCGCGTTGAGCGCCTGCACCAGCGGCACGTCCAGACCGTCCATCCAGACCACGGGCTTGTCGGTCTCGTTGCCGTGGTCGTGCCAGGCCCAGCTGGGTGTCAGGATGAGATCACCCGGCGCCATGTAGACGCGCTCGCCGTCGACGGCGGTATAGCCGCCCGAGCCCTCCATGATGAAGCGGATCGCGGTCGGTGTGTGGCGATGCGCGCGCGCCACCTCACCCGGCAGCAGGAGCTGGATGGCGGCGATCATGGTGTTGGTCGTCGCCCATCGCCCATCGAGACCGGGATTGAAGAGCTGGAGCGCCCGGCGCTCCTCGCCGACCGGCACGGCCTCGCAGGCCTCGCTCACGAGCGACTCGATCAGCGACGCCTTCCACATGTACGGAATGGCCTTCGGCTCGGGGTGGCGCGTCATCTGGCTCGCCAGCTCCCAGAGCCCGTACATGTGGGCGGCGTGCATCTTCTCGTGGAATTCTTTCTCGGCGGCGGTCGCGACCTCGCGCGTCATGCTCCCCTCCTATCTCGCTACGGGCGCCTTCAAATCGTAAAACCGCAGCGCATTCTGCCCGAGAATCTTCGCCTTCACGCGCGGCTCGAGATCCTTTCTGTGCAGGAGCTCGTCGACCGTGTGCGGCCACTCGCTGTCCCAGTGCGGATAGTCCGATGCGTAGAGGATATTGTCCTCGCCGACCCAGCCGAGGACGTAGGGGATCGTCTTCTCCTCCGGCTCGCACGAGAAGTAGGCGCGGCCGCAGGTCATGTACTCGCTCGGCTTGGCCTTGCAGAGCGGCGCGTCCCACGGGCGCTTCTCGAACTCGCCGTCCATGTGCTCCATGAAGAACGGCACCCAGCCCGCGCCCGACTCCATGAACCCGATGCGCAGCCGCTGGAACTTCTCGAAGAGCCCGCCGTAGACGCAGCTGATCACGGAGATCATCTGCCCGGGCGCGTGTGTGCACCGCCAGGAAGTTGCTGAAGCGGTAGGGATCGCCCGTCTCGCTGCCCGAGGCGTGCATGCCGACCGGCACTCCCAGACGCTCGGCTTCCTCATAGATCGGCCAGAAGAACGGATCGGCGACGTTCCGACCGGGAATGAAGGTCGGGAACATCAGGCCGACCAGCCCCAGCTTCGAAACCGCGCGATCGAGCTCGCGCGCGGCCTCGGCCGGATCGAGATAGGGCACGATGGCCACGCCCTTCAAGCGCTGCGGGTCGGCCTTGCACCAGTCGGCCATGAAATCGTTGTAAGCGCGGCAGAGCGCGGCTTGATAGTCAGATTCTCTGATTTCACCGATTCTGAGCGCGGAGGTGGGATAGAGGAACGCGAGATCGATCCCTTCTTGGCCGAGGTCGGCCAGCATCTCCTGCGGCGTGTCGGGATCGCGCCCCATCTCGCCGTTGGGCGCCTGACGCCGGTCCCACTGGGCGCCGGGAAAGAAGGCGATGCGGCGGCGGTACTGCTCCGGCAGGTACTTCTGATAGCACCGGTGCGGGAAGTCCATGACGTGCCCGTCGCCGTCCACGATGAAGATGCCGTCGCGCATGATGTCCTCCCTCCGGCCCTTGGGCCCCCGCGCCGCCGGAACACCTGAGGATATACCGGAAATCCGCCTGGGACCGGCGGCCGCGCCCGCCGCGAGCGATAACCTCGCGATTCTTCGATCTCGGCGCAGGGCATTGCGCTTGCTCTACTGCCCCTCATGACTACTCGCCAGCGCCATACGACTGCCGCGGCGTTCGTGAACCGTCTGTGGTCACTGGTGCCTTCCGGCGGATCCCTTCCCGAAGGCGTGTGGCGAGCACGACATCGTTTCCTGGTCGGGCTCACGTTCTTCCACGTCGTGATCATCGCCCTGGCCGGGCCGGTTCTCGGAAAGCAATTGGAGCTCTCCTTCCGAGCGCTCTTCGACGACGGCAGCGCGCTGCACGTCATGGGCGAGGCGCTCGTGGTTGCGCTGTTCGGAACGCTGGCGTGCTGGCGACGAGTGGGTCGCACGATAGCTCCAGCAGGAGCGGCTGCGCGCGATGGGCCAGATGGCCAGCGGCATCGCGCACGACTTCAACAACTCGCTCTCCCCCATCGTGGGCTTCGCCGAGCTGCTCATAAAATCTCCAGATTTGCCGCGCGAGACGACGCAGAGCTACGCGCAGCTCATCAACACCGCCGCGCTCGATGCCGCCTCGGTCATCCGCCGCCTGCGCGAGCTCTACCGTGATCGGAGTGAGGGCGTCATCGGCGACCCGGTCGACCTCCGCCGCTGCATCGACGAAGTCGTCGCCCTGACGCAGCCGCGCTGGAAGAACCAAGCCCTCGGACAGGGCATCGCGATCCGCATCGACACGCGCGTCGACGACGTGCCGAGGTTTCCCGGGGATGCCGCCGGCATCCGCGAGATGCTGGCCAATCTCATCTTCAACGCGGTCGACGCGATGCCGAAGGGTGGCACGATCACGGTCCGCGCGCGCTCGGAAAGCGCCCGTGTGCGGCTCGAGGTCAGCGACACCGGCATCGGCATGTCGGACGAGGTCCGGCAGCGCTGCCTGGAGCCCTTCTTCACGACGAAGGGCCAACACGGGACGGGCCTCGGGCTTTCCCTCGTGCACACGACCATCCAGCGCCACGGCGGGACCTTGACGATCGAAAGCCAACCGGGCCGGGGCAGCACGTTTGTCGCGCTGCTACCGGTCCTGGACGAGCCGGACGGCCACGCCGAGAACGCCGACTCGCGCGAGTCGCTGCGGCCTCTGCACATCCTGCTGGTGGACGACGATCCGCTCGTTCGTAAGTCGGTGGTCGCTCAGCTCAACACCCAGGCGCACGTCGTCGAGACCGCCTCGAACGGCCGCGAAGGGCTCGACCGATTCGCGTCCGGCCGCTTCGATCTGGTCGTGACCGACCGCGCGATGCCGGAGATGGGCGGCGACCAGCTCGCGGCCACGATCGAACGGTCGGCGCCCGAGACCCCCGTCATCATGCTCACCGGCTTCGGCGATCTGATGAGCGCCAAGGGTGAGCACCCGGTCGGCGTCGACTCCGTCGTCAGCAAGCCCGTCACGCTCGACGCGCTCACCCAGGCCATCCTCAAGGTCATCGCCCGCCGCTGACGTCTCCTCGCCCGGCGCGGGCGAGGAATCCCGTTGTCATGGCGCGCCCTCGGTGGTACACGTCCGGACTATGCCCCGGCGTGGAGGCGCCTCATGATTCTGATCATCGGCGGCATGGGGTTCATCGGCCTGAACACCGCCTTGAGATTTCTGGAGGTCGGCCAGCGCGTCGTCCTCTCGCAGCACAGCGCCCGCCGGATCCCCGACGTGCTCAAGAGCGAGATCGGCACGCGCGTCATGATCGCCCAGATGGACGTGACCAACCCCTACGAGGTGTTCGAGGTGGTCCGCCGCCACCAGGTCGAGAGCATCGTGAACCTGATGGCCCCGCCCGCGCGCAGCCTCTCGACCCAGTCGGACTATCATCTCTACACGGCGGGCCTGCAGAACGTGCTCGAGGCCGCGCGCACGTTCGGCCTCAGGCGCGTCTCGCTCGGCAGCTCGGTGGCCGTCTACGGCGGGATCCCCAACGGCCCCTATCGCGAGGACACGCCCTTGCCGGTGACCTCGCCGACGCAGGTGTCGGCCTTCAAGAAGGGCATGGAGATGCACGCCCACTTCTACGCGGCCCAGACCAAGATCGACGTGGTCGCGCTGCGCATCGGCAGCATCTACGGGCCGTTCTATTACAGCATGCACAACCCGATCAGCCGCATGTGCCACGGCGCCGCCCGCAATACCGAGCCCGACTTCAGCGACCGGCCCGAC
>Ga0209055_1002633_pt1 | contig 11229 bp, 7 predicted proteins | sample GraSoiAngelo_110_FD_185875 | JGI IMG/M metagenome (GOLD analysis project Ga0209055, IMG submission 185875) | Grasslands soil microbial communities from the Angelo Coastal Reserve, California, USA - 14_0903_12_30cm (SPAdes) (version 2) | ecosystem: Environmental > Terrestrial > Soil > Grasslands ... | reverse complement strand
CGGAGCATGCGCTCGATCCCGTCTATGCGCGGAAATTAGGCGTGGACGTGGACAACCTGCTGGTGTCGCAGCCGGATAACGGCGAGCAGGCGCTGGAAATCGCGGAAACGCTGATTCGTTCCGGCGGCGTGGACATCGTCGTGGTGGACTCGGTCGCAGCACTGGTCCCCAAGGCTGAACTCGAAGGCGACATGGGCGACCCGCAGATGGGACTGCAAGCGCGCTTGATGTCGCAGGCGCTGCGCAAGCTGACCGGCATTGTTTCGAAGTCGCGGACTTGCTTGATTTTCATCAACCAGATCCGCGAAAAAATTGGCGTGATGTTCGGCAATCCGGAGACCACCACCGGCGGGCGTGCGCTGAAGTTCTACGCGTCAATGCGCGTGGATATCCGGCGCATTCAGGCGATCAAAGAAGGCGATAAGGTAGTTGGTTCGCGGACGCGTGCGAAGGTGGTGAAGAACAAGGTAGCAGCGCCGTTCCGCGAAGCCGAATTCGACATCGTCTACGGCGAAGGGATTTCGCGCGAAGGCGACTTGATCGATCTGGGCGTGGATAAGGGTGTGCTGGAAAAGAGCGGCACGTGGATCAGCTTTGGCGGCGAGCGCATGGGCCAAGGCCGCGAAAACGCGCGCGTCTTCCTGAAGGAAAACAAGGACATTCGCGACAAGCTGGAAAACGTGCTCCGGAAAAAGCTGGAAATCCCCGTGCCGAGCAATTCAAACGCCGCTACAACTGGGGCGAATGGACACGCTGCTCCTGCGCAGCCAGAGAAGCCACCGATGAAGACCTCCGCGGCAACGGCAGGCGCGGACGCGTCGAAGGGCCGCCCGGCGCGGTAAACGCAAACGTATGGTGGGTTTTGAGACAGGCCCTTCCACCAACAGGTGGAAGGGCCTGTCTCGGTTCTACCCTACCGTCTACAGTGGCTGCACAGTTACGGCCGTTGACTGCATCGACCGGACGAAGGTTCAGGGCCTCCTGACCTGACGGTCAGCTATTCAAAACAAGGCACATAGCTTCGTACTAGGGCTAGGAGGCTATTGTGCGGCCATAGGCAAAACTCTAAAATATGTCTCATTCTGAGAGAAAGTGTTTCTCTTGGATACTGAGACTCCTGGCCACACTGCGGCTAAGTTGCATCAAATCAATGGTGCTCTTGAGTGGCGGGCGGGATGCAATGTGTCTCGGCAGCGTGTCCGACGGCAGTAGCGAGCCGGTAGCAGCGACCAACAGTTTTTGTGAATGTTTGTTGACCCTGCGGGGCACGTAAGGTAAAAGTCTGACCCCGGGGGTTTTTTTTGCGTGGGCAGAATGGGGCGAGTTGACCGGTTTGCGGTCATCCAGAAGAGGCGGGAACGGTGAAGCAGTTCGGAAAAGCAAGTATCGCGATATTAATGGCGGCAGTCACTGCCATGCCGCTGCCGGCAGCGTCCGGAGCTGCGCGTACGCCCGTGAGGCGCGCTCGCAAATCCGTTGCGCGATATCGCGGAGTTCCCACGTTTGCGGATTCCACCAAGGCGGATGACGGCGCATACGATGATCCCATCGTTCGCGAAGCCGCGGTTTTCGCGCTTGGCCGTTATAACGGTGCGGTTGTTGCGGTTGATCCGAACACTGGCCGCATCCTCACGGTCGTGAACCAAAAGATTGCTTTCGGAGACGGCTACATTCCTTGCTCTACGATTAAACCGACCATCGCGCTGGCTGCCCTGGAAGAAAATGTCATCACTCGCGACACCATGCTCAAGGTGGGGCGCCGCAAGTACATGAACTTGACAGAAGCGATGGCGCACTCGAACAACGTGTTTTTCGAGCAGCTCGGATCGCGGATGGGATTTGAGACGGTTTCCAAGTATGGCCGCTTGCTCGGGCTGGGAGAACTCGCCGGTTACAACCTGCCTGATGAGCATCCGGGTTCTTTTCCGACCACGCCACCTGCGTACGGCGGAGTCGCGCGAATGTCTAGCTTTGGCGAAGGAATTCAGGTTACCCCGCTGCAACTTGCTGCGCTCTCTGCTGCCTTTGCCAATGGCGGGACACTTTATTATTTGCAGTATCCACACAGCCAGCAAGAGGTTGAGAATTTCACGCCGCGCGTGAAGAGGGAATTGAACATTGGCCCGATATTGCCGGAAATCCGCGAAGGCCTGCTCGCCGCGGTGCTTTATGGGACCGGCAAATCCAGTTTCGACCGGGGCGGAGACGAAATGCCGCTCGGCAAGACAGGCACTTGCGACGACCACACCACGCCTTCGAAAATCGGCTGGTTCCTTACCTACGCCGATGACGCGCACCCGAAAATCGCGCTCGCGGTTCTGTTGCGTGGAAACACGCGCCGAGTAAAGGGTCCTACGGCCGCCGTTGTGGCAGGGCGCATCTACCGCAGACTCCGCGAACAGAATTATTTTGCGGACTCCGCGCACGCCGTAGCCATCAATACCGGTAATTAACCTGGTATTTGGATCGCCTGCTCCTCAAACGCTGCAATCTCAAATTTATCATTCGTCCCATCAGAAAATTCATCCAATGTGAAGGATTTAGGATTTAAGCAGGCCAAGTAGATCGAGTTTTTGCCGGAGGCTATCCATCGTGCATGGTTTCTGGATGTATTCGTTGGCTCCTGCATCCATCGCCGTGCCAACAAAGTCGGATTCCGAGTTTGTAGTCACCATGATCAGGGGAAGCGGGTCGTAGACGTGCAACTCGCGAACTGCACGGATGAAATCGATGCCGCTCATCACCGGCATGTTCCAATCGACCAGCACAAGATCGGGAGGGGACATCTTCTTCAAGCGCTCCAAGGCCTCGCGGCCGTCGGCAGCCTCAACGACCTGAATGTCCATCTTCCGCAGATATTCGCAGAGGATCATGCGAATAGTCTTGGAATCTTCAACGACGAGAGCGCGCATGTTGTCTCTTTTCTGCGCAAAATGCATTGTCCGGCCAGCAATCTCCGCATCTCCCTGGGGAATGAAGAAGTGCCCCTAGACGCGCGGCCCCTGCGACGCGCAGTGCTAATAAGGCTTCCGGAGCTGAGTGAGTGTGCTCATCAGAGCCGTATAGTCTTTGCTTCCTTCCTGACCGGTCGCCGCGATTTCCGTCAAGATTTCACGGACCGCATCCACCAGGGACAGGAGCGCGCTGATGATTTCCTGGTTGGTTACCAAGGCGCTGTCGCGCAGGGGAACCAGCAAGCTTTCGCCCGTGTGTGTGAGCGCGCAGAGTTTCGTGAAGCCTAGGAAACTCGTAGCTCCCTTTATCGTGTGCATGGCCCGGAAAACTTCAGCCAGCAATTCCCGCGAGCCTGGATTTTTTTCCAACTGAATCAGGTGGCGCTCGACTTGGTCTGCCTTTTCATTGCCTTCTTCAATAAATTCCGTGACGATGGCGCTCATATCCCCCATAACGCGATCCTTTCTCTAACACTGGCCTTGACCTTCCTGATGCGGTCCTGGTTCATCTGAAACTCAGGGCACGGGAGCCGGCTGCGCTCGCAGCGACCTCGCGAGTAGAGACCTCACACGAGCCGCAAGGCGGCGAGGCTCGACGGGCTTCAGGATGTAGTCATCGACTCCAGCCTCAAGCGCGAGCGCTTCTTTTTCGACGCTGTCTTCTGAAGTCAACATCAAGACCGCGATCCCGCGCGTCGCCGCCTCAGCGCGAAGTGTCTTGACCATGGACATGCCATCCATGCCCGGCATGTTGTAATCCGTTACAATGACGCGCGGTTGATCTCGTCTGGCGGATTCCAGGCCGGAGATTCCATCCTTGGCCAGCAGGACCTCGAAGCCCTCCAGCTCCAGAAAATACTTCACCACTGAGGCAATGGTGGTGCTGTCCTCGACAACGAGCACCCGTTCTTTGGTTTGCGCTTCGCCGGGGTTGCCCACTTGACTCCTCGGTAGACTAGGCGCTTCATCCAAGTCGGACGCTTCCCGCTGTTTGGCTTCTTCTTGGTGCGCTGCGGAGTCGTCACGACGAGCGGGAGAGGAGCCTCTCGTTTCTGGTTTGGTGGCTTCCTCTTTGTGGGCGGCTGCTTCATCCGAGGCCACGACGCGAACGACGTCTTCTAACGTGGTGAGGCCTTCGGCAGCCTTGAGAATTCCATCTTCAAGAAGCGTGCGCATCCCTGCGATTCGCGCGGCTTTGCGTACCGCGTGTTCCGACGCACGGCGGGTAATCAACTCCCGCACTTCATCGTTTACGACTAGAAGTTCATGAATGGCAATGCGGCCTTTGCTCCCTGACTGCCCGCATTCCTCACAGCCACGACCCGCAAGCCACCTGGCATTGGCCGGCAAGCGGGAGGCTCCTCCCGCTTTTTCAATCGAGTCCGCGCAGGGAGCCTGAGGAACACAGCAGGAAGGACAAGGCCTGCGCACCAACCGCTGGGCAAGAATGCCGATCACTGCCGATGAAATCAGAAAGGGCTCAATTCCCAGGTCCAGCAAGCGGGTGATCGTTCCAGGGGCGTCGTTGGTATGCAGGGTGCTCAGCAACAGGTGGCCGGTCTGGGCCGCTTCAAGCGCAATGCCGGCGGTTTCCCGATCGCGGATCTCTCCAACCAGAATGATGTTGGGATCTTGCCGCAGAATGGATCGCAGTCCAGCCGCGAAGGTGACGTCCGCCTTAGTATTGATCTGGACCTGGTTTACGCCTTCCAGTTGATACTCAATGGGATCTTCGACGGTGATGATGTTCTTGGCCGGAGACTTGACCCAATTCAGGGCTGTGTAGAGCGTCGAGGTTTTCCCGCTGCCCGTTGGCCCGGTGACCAGGACCATTCCTTGCGGCCGCGACAACATCAATTGAAACGCGTGTTTATTTTCGGCGGTTAGCCCCAATTGCTCCATCGTCACCTGCGCGCGCTTATTGTCTAGAAGACGGATCACTACTTTTTCGCCGAATTGTGTCGGGAGCGTTGAGACGCGAAGGTCAATTCGCTTGCCCTCGTATTTAAGACGGCTCCTACCGTCCTGCGGGCGCCGCCGGTCTGCGATGTCCATTCCCGAAATAATTTTCATGCGGGAAATAGTGGCATCCATTTGATTTTTGGGAACCTTGATGATCTCGCGCAGGAGTCCGTCCACGCGATAGCGGACTTGCAGGAAATTCTCTTTCGGCTCCATATGGATGTCGCTGGCGCCGTTCTTTGCCGCTCCGCTCAGGATCAGATTCACCAGACGAACGACCGGCGGCATCTTGGTGTCTTTTGCTAATTTTGCTGGGTCGATGACCTCGATTTCTGCATCTCCAACAGTTTCCACTTCGCCTTGGGCATCAGCACCGGCCAGGGTGTCCAGAGGTGTGGGAACTTCTTCAGGATAAATCTGCTGGATCAAGGCCCGGATCTGACTATGGCTGGCAACGACGGCCAGCACCCGTTTGCCGCTCCGAAATTCCGCATCCTGGATGGTTGAGTAGTCCATGGGGTCGACAAGCGCCAATCTGAGGATTCTTCCTTGCAGTCTCAGAGGTACAACTGCACGCTTGCGACAAAAATCGGATGGGAGAAGCGCCGCCACATCGGCCTCCACCACAGGTAACTCCGGACCAAGCGCCTCCAAACGCATACTGCTGGCGATTGCCGCAATAATGCCCTGCTCATCCGCCAATCCCAAAGTTGCCAGAGTTGCGCTCAGCGGAAGGCCGTTTTTCTCCTGAGCTTGTCGAGCGCGAGCAAGTCCGGCAGCATCTACCAGGCCCGAACGCACAAGTAGATCACCGATTGCTGTTTCCTTCACTGTGTGTGCCATCCGGATCTCTCTTAGGGAAACACAGCCCCCACGGTCGCGCGGGGCTCTTCGAACCCGAGCAAAACCAAATGCATGCCATCAACCAACCGACAGGCTAGGGGCGGCGCGTAACCTTTAGAAAATCAACAAGGTACGCCAAATGGGCGCGCCACCCCATTAGCTGTACTTCCCGGTTCGGAACACAAGGTCCACTCTGAAACATTGCGGTGAAAGGGACTCGCCCACGGCTTCCCTTGCGGATTGGTTGATGGAGCGTGAGATTTTCAGTAAATGATGGGAAGCTTGGAGAAATCCGAGGCGGTTTCGTCCGTTACCCGGAGGACGACGAGGGTGCGATCGTCGTGCGGGGCAGAATCAGCGCCGCTGTGATTGTCGGTTTCAGCGAGGATTCGATCGGCAATCACGCGAGCGGAATCCTCCGGAGAAATTGCCGAGAGGAGGGCAGACAAACGCTGCAAGCCGAACTCCTCTTCCGTGGCGTTTGCTGATTCGAGAATGCCGTCGGAAGCGAAAATAATCACGTCACCGGGCCGCAGATCAAGGGAGGACTCATCGTATTGCGTATCGGGAAGCAGACCAAGCGGCACACCTTCCAGCCGAATCGAAATCACCTGCCCATCGCGGACGAGGAGCGGGTACGGTCCGCCGGCGTTGGAGAGCGTGAGCCGGCGCGTGGACGCGTCGTAAACGGCGAACAGCATGGCAATAAACCGCGAATCGAGCCGCGCGGCGTGCAGCCGTTGGTTCAGAAGGGCAAGCATGGATGCCGGTTCAGAGGCACGGTCGACGACAATTTCGCGAACGGTGCCGATGGCCAGTGAGCCGTACAGCGCCGCGGCCGTGCCTTTGCCGGAGACATCGCCCAGAGCCACCGCCAACCGGCCTTCGCCGTACGGAAGGAAATCGTAAAAGTCTCCGCCCAACTCCCTCGCGGGAACATACCCGGCCGCCAAATCGAGCCCCGGCACTTCGCGCGCGCCCGTAGGAAGAAGTTGCCGCTGGATTTCCCTCGCGGTGTCCAATTCACTGCGGAGCCTGCGCTCGCTTTCCCGGGCCTCCTGATAGAGCCGGGCGTTTTCCAGCGCGACGGCGACGTACGAGCCCAGCGTTGTGAGCATGCGCTCGTGTTCCAGGGTGAACGCGTGAGGCTCCGAGCTTTCGAGATCGAGAACTCCGATCAACCGGTCACACAACAGAAGTGGCACAACGAGTTCGGAACGCGCTGCTACGCCGGTGTCACAGTGGAGGTAACGAGGATCTTCCGTGACGTCATTAACCCGGAGGACGCGGCGCTCGCCTGCCGCCGACCCCGTAAGCCCTTTGTGCAGTGGGACGCGCATGCGTGCGGCAATGGAATCGCCGCAGCACATGGCAAAAACGCTTTCCAGATGCTGGGACTGCTCGTTCCAGAGCATGACGCTGAAAACGTCATATTTCACGATCTTCTTGATGCGTTCGGCGACCCGGCGGAGAAGTTCTTCGCGGTCGAGGATGGAAGTGACTTCGCGGCTGACCTCGTAGAGCAAAGCGAGCGTATTAGCCTGATCCGGGTGAGAAAGGAACAGGCTCTGCGGGACGGGGTCCGCATCACCCAACAGCGCAAAAGAACCGATTTTTGAAAGGTCTTCCATGGAGCGTTTGAGGGCTAATCCTCATTTGATGTAGCAAATCCACAGAGGTTTCACAATTGAATTCTTAGGGATAGCTTCCAAAGCCGGAAAGAGCCGCGGACGGTTAGTGAATCCACTTTAATGGGATGGCTTGGCAGGGCGTGTTCGTCCGGTTGAACACTGATCAGGCGCCAGTTGCGTGGATTTCAAGTTCTTCGTAAGGCCGTGTTGGTTTCAGCTTCCTTATGAAACAGTGCCGTGCTGCAGCCACGCAGAGACAAAAGCTCCGATTCGTCCAATCCATAGCGATCGGTCGCCGCGTGATAGCCCTCCCAATTGAACGGACGATGCCGTCTGGCTAAGGTTCGAAAGAAACGGTCAAAAAAATGGAAGCCGATGCCGAAATTGGCGTCCACGAAGCCTTTGCCATTGACGCTGCGGTGATGAATGTCGTGCAGCCTTCTGGCGTTCAGGAACCATGACCTAAGCACAGGAATTCGCGTCATCCAGAAGCCGTTAATGTGCATTCTGTCGTGCAGGTAGTTGAACATCAGCAAAGGCCAGCCTACCAACGTGCACAGCGTCAACGCCTGGTGCGCGGGTGGTTCCCGAGTAAGCCATCACAGCCCAGCAAAACAGGAGAATAATCGCAGACGGCGCCAGCCATTCGATCCCCACGTTGCCGAGGGCGAAGCGATTCTCCGTCGCGTCATGGTAGTTTCCGGCACGCATGGGTTGCCTGGGGCCATAAATTAGGAAGTGATGGATCAGATGGCCCCGGCTGAGGGCGGGGAATTTATCGCTGTGGAGAAGCCTGTGGAGCCAGTAGCCGGCCAATTCCGCGACAACCACGGAATCTACCAGAGTCGCGACCACTCCAACGAATGTTCGTAAAGCATAGATGCTTCTCCTGCCATTCCACCTGCGGCTCCGGGGCGGACCAGCTGTTGCCGCCGGTAAATTGACCATAAGGAGTGTGGAGACTGACGTTCAAGCGACAAGGAACGCCAAGCCGATAATAAGGAGGAATGTCGCACGATGTCGTGGCGGCATGATTATTGGCGGTTGAAAGCAAAGGACTTGCGGGAACAAACGACCGGATCGATACATCAGATAAGCGGGTAATCTGCGGCTCAGGCGCAGCCGCCGAGCATCACAAAAAAAGGCAACGCCATAACCACGGTGGGTACGGCATTCCCGGATGTATCAGGAAAGGCGGCCTTCGCAGCGAACCAACGACTACTTTACTTCCCAGGTATCGCCGGCGCGCAGAAGCTTGCCAAGGTCGCCGGGACCGCGCTTGGCAATAATGTCTTTGACTTGCTGATTCATCAGGTCTTCATAGCGCGGCACGTCGCCCCACGCACGAAAAACACCGATGGGCGTTGGGAAATCCGAGCGGTGCTCCATGTGGGAGAGTTGAAAAGCGTGCGCTGGCCGCGGATGGTTTTCGTCGTGAACGATCAGGTCCGACTCCGCGATGCCATTGCCGAGTTGAACGACTTCGATGTCGCCGTCCGGTTTCCGGCGAATGCCTTTATCGCAGTTTTTTCCGAAAACCATCGGCTTGCCATGTTCGAGCTGGAGGATGTGCTCGCTACGGGCATCCCGGTCGGTTAGTGAGAACCAGGCCCCGTCGTTGAAAATGTTGCAGTTTTGGAGAATTTCCACGAACGCGGAGCCCTTGTGCGCCGCGGCATGCTTCAGCGTATCTTTCAGGTGCCCCTGGAAAACGTCAACAGAGCGGGCCACGAATGTGGCTTCGGACCCTATGGCCAAGGAAACGGGATTGAACGGGCGGTCCAACGATCCGAAGGGCGTCGACTTCGCTTTCTTGTTGAGTTCCGAAGTCGGCGAGTATTGCCCTTTCGTTAGCCCGTAGATTTTATTGTTGAACAGCAACACCTTAATGCCGACATTCCGACGCAGCATGTGGATGGTGTGATTGCCGCCAATCGAGAGCGCGTCTCCGTCCCCTGTGGCTACCCAGACTTCCAAGTCGGGACGAATAGCCTTGAGACCGGTGGCCACCGCGGGTGCGCGGCCATGAATCGTGTGAAAGCCAAATGTGTTCATGTAATACGGGAAGCGGCTGGAGCAGCCGATGCCGGAAACCACCACGAAGTTTTCGCGTTTGATGCCCAGCTCCGGAAAAACGGATTGCACGGCTGAGAGAATCGCGTAGTCTCCGCAGCCGGGGCACCAGCGTACTTCCTGGTCAGTTTGAAAGTCCTTTTTCGTGAGAGGCGGTGGCAGAGTCGCTGTTCCCATGGTCGATTCTCCTAGAATCCCAACATCTCTTCGATTTTTTGTTCCAGCTCGGCCTGCTTAAACGGGCGGCCCTGGATCTTGTTGAGGCCGATGGCATCCACGAGATACTTCGCGCGCAGCACCCACAAGAGCTGGCCCATGTTCAATTCCGGCACGAGCACTTTCTTGTAGCGCTTCAGAATGTCGCCCAAATTTGACGGGAGCGGATTGAGGTGCCGCAGATGGAGATGACCGATCCTGCGTCCCTTAGCTCGTTGCGCCTTCAAGGCCGCGGTAATCGAGCCGCAAGTCGAGCCCCAGGCGACGATTAGCAAATCACCTTCCAGGTCGCCCGCGGGAAGCACATTGGGAATGTCCTGCGCCACCGCCGCGACCTTGGCTGCTCGGATGCGCACCATGTTTTCGTGGTTCAGCGGCTCGTAGTTGATGTTTCCCGTCGGATCCTGTTTTTCAAGTCCGCCGATGCGATGTTCGAGGCCGGGAGTTCCCGGCACCGCCCATGGGCGAGCCAGAGTCTGCGGGTCGCGCTTGTAAGGCAGGAAGCTGACCGGGTCGGTCGCAAATTCTACCGGGAAATCCGGGATGTCTTTCAGCTCCGGTATTCGCCACGGTTCCGCGCCGTTTGCCAGGTAGCCGTCCGAGAGAATGATTACCGGCACCATGTACTTGACGGCGATGCGGCAGGCTTCGATGGCCACCCAGAAACAATCCGCAGGCGTCGCCGCGGCCAGAACTGGAATCGGCGCCTCCGAGTTGCGGCCGAAGAGCGCTTGCAGCAGGTCCGCTTGTTCGGTCTTGGTCGGAAGGCCGGTTGATGGTCCGCCGCGCTGGATGTCACAAATGACCAACGGGATCTCCACGGCAACGGCCAGGCCCAACGCTTCCGTCTTGAGAGCCATTCCAGGGCCAGACGTCGTCGTGATGGCCAGCGCCCCCGCGTACGCCGCGCCGATCGCCGACGTGATGGCGGCGATCTCGTCTTCCGCCTGAAAGGTCATCACGCCAAAGTCTTTGTACTGAGAGAGCTCGTGCAGAATGTCAGAAGCCGGAGTAATCGGATAGCTGCCTTGAAACAGCCTCAGGCCGGATTTTTGCGCCGCGGTCACAAACCCCAGCGCGAGCGCTTGGTTACCGCTCATGCTCCGGTAGAGTCCCGGCGTAAGCTGCGCCGGCGGAATCTCATAGCTGATCTGAAATGCTTCCGTGGCCTCGCAGTAAGAATAGCCGCCCTTCAGCGCGAGCTTGTTGGCTTCCACCAGCAGCGGCTTGTTCTTGAACTTGTCCTCGATCCACCGGACGGTGGGATCCATCGAGCGGTTGTAGAGCCAATAGCACATGCCCAGCGCGAAGAAGTTCTTGCAGCGGTCCATGGACTTGGCATCGAGTCCCAGATGTTCGAGGGAGCGCCGTGTCAGCCGTTCGAGTTCCACCGAAAACAGCCGGAACTTGTCGAGGGAATGATCTTCCAGCGGATTCGAGGTCATTTGCGCTTTGCGCAGGTCGCCTTCTTTGAAGCTATCGCTGTTGACGATCAGGATCCCGTTGGCTTTGAGGTCGGCAATGTTCACTTTTAATGCCGCCGGATTCAT
>Ga0209055_1002628_pt1 | contig 11257 bp, 9 predicted proteins | sample GraSoiAngelo_110_FD_185875 | JGI IMG/M metagenome (GOLD analysis project Ga0209055, IMG submission 185875) | Grasslands soil microbial communities from the Angelo Coastal Reserve, California, USA - 14_0903_12_30cm (SPAdes) (version 2) | ecosystem: Environmental > Terrestrial > Soil > Grasslands ... | reverse complement strand
GGCAACCACTGAGTTCTTGCTCCTGCCCCTCTGCCCTCCATCATGCGTGTATATACACGCATGATCGAAACCTCGACGCCTTATCGAGCCCAAGTCTGGGGTTCGAGAGCTGATCGACAAGGAGATCGAGGTCGTAAACGAATAGTACTTTTCGGAGCCTTTACTGGTCGTAGTGGCGGACGCCCTGAGCGTCGACCCAGTAACTTCGGCCGGAAGCGTCTTGGTACCTTGTTTGGGGCTGCGTTTGATCATATGCCGGTCGATCAAGGACCGACCGATGATTCGGGTCCCACATCCAGGCGCCGCGCGGCGATGGCGTTGATAGCCCTTGGATACCTGGTACTATTCGCGGAGCTGGTGCCGGCGTCGGCGCGGCTGGTGTCGGCACAATTTCTTGCGGAGCGGCCGCCGTTGGCTTGCCTGTCAGCTTGCTACGCACCTGATCCACCGATTCTTTAAAAGGCTTTTCCCAGCCAAAATAAATCAGGGCGCCGATAACAAATATTTCGGCAAGCGTTCGCATGGCAAGGCGACATTCTCAAAACCCAGACCGCAGTGCAACTGCGAATTACGCGAACTTCACGGATGGAACTTTGCGACAGAGTGACCGGCAGGACGCATCGACGTTTCTGGAGATGTTTGGAAACGCTGCCGGCGCATGTGCTGGTCGGCATTGGCAGCGGGCCGCAGGAAAAGCTCGCTCGTTGTATAATAGTAGAGCGGCTGAGTTATCGGCCGGTCGTTCATTGCATTGGCGCGGCGCTCGGATTTTTCATTATGGGCGACCAAATCGCCATTTCCGATTGGGCCGACCGCTTTTATCTTGGCTGGCTCTTGCGGTTTCTCGCGCAGCCGCGCCTCTTCGCCCCGCGCGTTCCGAGGAAGGCGACCTTCATCTTCAATGGGGGCATTGGCTCCAGCGGTAGGATTCGAACCTACGACCAATCGGTTAACAGCCGACCGCTCTACCACTGAGCTACGCTGGAACGTTTGTTTCCCGCGCTCGAATCGCGCGGCGTATATCTTGCCCACGCAGTTTGTCGCAGCAAGTGCTTCTTTGCACGCGATCGTACATCGACAATCGTTTTTGGGATTTGCTTTCCTGCCCTGGATCGACATATTGGAAACGCGGGGTGGAGCAGCCTGGTAGCTCGTCAGGCTCATAACCTGAAGGTCGCGAGTTCAAATCTCGCCCCCGCAACCAATTTCTCCGGTGGTATCGGCTTATCGCGTTTACGTTCTTCGAAGTCCTGCGCGAAAATTTTATATTGGGGTGAGTGATGGCGTAGAGCGCAGGCTCCAGCAACACAACGCGGATCAGTCGCAATGGACAAAAGGCAAAGGCCCGCGGCACCTCGCATGGACGAGTGAAGCAATGTCTCTTTCAGAGGCGCGTAAATTAGAAAATCTCCTGAAGCGGCAAAAAGGCGGTTCCGGTTTTTATCGAATCACCGGCATCGCGGGCAGAGAAATCTCATAATCCCGCAACTGCGGGATCGCGAGTTCAAATCTTGCCCCCGCAACCAAACCTCCCAGCTTCACGGTTTGCCTCGGAGCAGCCCGATCGCCCGCAACCAAATCGCGCAGCGCATGGTTTGCAATTCTTGGCATCGGCACCGTTGTTCATTCGTGGCGAAGCCGGTGCAAAGCAGAATTCTCGTCGGGACGGCCAGTTGGTCGGATCCGGGCTTCGTCGAGCGTTGGTATCCCAAAGGGATGCGTGCGCATGAACGACTCGGCTGGTATGCGCAGCACTTCGAAATGGTCGAGGTAAACTCGACATTTTATTCAGTGCCTGATCTGCGAATGGTCGAGCATTGGTGCGCGAGTACGCCAGTCGCCTTCACGTTCGACGTGAAATTGCATCAGCTTCTTTCACGTCATTCTACGCCCGCGAAATTATTGCCGCCGGAACTTCAGCAACGTGCTGAGACAAATGACAAAGGAAAAATAAAACTGACGCCTGCACTGGAAGAGGCGCTGATCGAGATATCGCTGCGTGCGATGTCGATCTTGCAAGGCGCTGGGAAATTGGGAGTGCTGCTCTTGCAGCTCTCGCCGGCGTTTTCTCCGCGAAAACACGAACTGACCGAGCTTGAGCGTTTGATCGAGATGCTGCGCGATTATCGGCTCGCGATTGAGTTTAGAAATCGTAACTGGGCCGTCGGCGAACAGCTAAGATCGACAATTCAGTTTCTCCGGCGGCACCGGGTGATTTTCGTGAATATCGACGCCCCGGCGGCGGAGCATTTCACAATTATGCCATCGGATTTGGATGAAATCACAAATTCGCAGCTGACGTATTTGCGTCTGCACGGGCGCAATGCCGAGGCCTATCTCAAGGGAAAGACGGTGGCGGCGCGTTTCAATTACGATTATCGCGACCGCGAAATTGCCGAAGTTGCAGAACGGAGCAAGCGGCTCGCTGCCGATGCAGGCAAAGTTCACGTTGTCTTCAACAACAATAATCTCGACTATGCGCCGCGCGCGGCAGCGCGTTTGCGCGCGGCCCTCGGACAATACGTCGCGCCGCCGCCGCAGACACCGGAGTTATTTTAGATTACAATTCCAGCATGGAGGGATTATCGCCAGCGGCCAAAAAAAGCTACGGACCGAGATTACCCAACCCGCTGGCACGTCTCAAACACTGGCTGACCGAACACCACATGACGCTCATGGCGATCGGTGATACACCGCACTCGATCGCACTTGGTTCAGCCATCGGAATCTTTTTCGGCTTCACGCCGCTCTACCCGCTGAAGACGTTGTTCTCGCTGGCCGCGGCATGGCTTTGTCGCTGCAACAAAATCGCGGCGGTCATTGCGGTTACGCTTCACGACGTCCTGATCTGGGCGATGCCCGCAATTTATTTTGGCGAATACCAATTGGGATTTTGGGTTTTGCATCGTGCCGCCGCACATCGCATACGCTTTAGACAGTTTGGATTGCGCGATTACTTACACTGGCACGTGTTCTCGCGCGTCGTTTGGCCTGCGTTTTGGCCTGCATTCATCGGTTCGCTTTTTCTCGCAGTGCCCTCGGCGATCGTCGTTTATTTTCTCATGCGAATGCTGCTAAGCCGAGCGCGAACGGCACAGGGCTCGGCTTAAACGGCGCTTTTCACAGTGCAGGCCGCGTTTTTCTGTTCGAAACGGCACGAGAGTTGCATCACAAAGCAAGCACGATTCGTCTCTTGCCTTGTAAATGGGCGATCGGCGGTCGGCACTACATAAATTATGAAACTTTTGATCGTCACCATCTTTAGCGTCCTTCTTTGCGCTTGCGCGAACATGACTGTCACCAAGACCGACGTGGCCACGCCCGGCGGACAGGCCTCGGCCCCGATCGACGCGAAAGATTTTGGCTCAAGAGGCGTGCACATGACCACAAATTGTGGCGTCGGTGCCAGTCACCCCAGTGCCATCTACATTCGGCCGTTCTGCATCGACCGCGCCGTTTTCGAAGGCGTTGAGGCAGCTTCAAGCGGCGAAATGCCGATTCGCAAAGCGCTTACTCCCGTTGAATTCGCGGAAGATTTGAAAGAGGAGCTGGAAAAAATTGCCCCCGCACGAATTCTCACAGACAACGAGACGCCCAGGGTCGGATGGCTGGTGCGGGGCCATTTTACCGCCGTCGATGGTGGCAGCCCGCTCGGCCGGTTCCTGTTTGGTCCGCTTGGTGGAGGTCGCTCATTTCTCGCGCTTCACGTGAAGATTATTGATGTGGAAAGAGGCTTGGTCGTGTACGAATTCGACATGGCCGGCGGCAGCGGTCATCAGGGCAAATTTGGGACGTTGCGCGCCAGCGGCCTGGGAAAAGCGACCCACTTCGATCTTCGTAATGCAGCGGAGCGCATTTATCTGACGCTCAGCACGAATCCGAATCGTTACGGCGCTCGCTCGTCGCTCGCGTTGGAATAATTTCACGCCGCGCTGCGAAATGGCGAAGGGCCGATTCATTGTTGCCAATCGAAATACGCCGATTAAGGTGCTGCCGTTTAGCGCCTGTGATTTCTTGCCGCCGATTTTCCATTGCCTTTGTCGCGCTGAGCCTGTTTGCGAATACCACCCGCCTGGCTTCGGCCGCGGAGGCATTTATCATCCTCGATTCACAGACGGGCTATGTTTTGCAGGCGCAGGAAGCGAAAAAAAAACATCAGATTGGCAGCCTGACGAAAATCGCCACCGCCGTGGTGGTGCTTGATTGGGCGGAACACAAGGCCGGCAATCTCAACCAAATCATCACGCTCTCACCCGATGCCTTCGTGGGCACTGGCGAAAATAATATCGGGCTTCAGCCCGGCGATGCGATCGCGCTTCGCGATCTACTTTATGCCGCGCTGGTCCAATCGGACAACATCGCGGCGTACGCTTTGGCAGATTATGTTGGTTCCACGCTCGAACCCTCAGGTTCCGCCGCTTCCGCCTCGAAAGTCACGCCGGTCACCGCCTTTGTCAGCCAGATGAACGCGCTGGCCACGCAATTGAAGATGGAACGAACCCGTTTCGTAAATCCGCACGGCATCGATGACAATGTGCGGCCATTACCTTACTCCACGGCGGAGGACATGGCCCGGTTAACCCGCTATGCCATGAATAAAGCGGGCTTCCGTTTTTATGTCTCGCAAAAAGAGCGGCAAATCTCTTTTCAGCGCGGCGCACACAAACTGAGTTATCTTTTGCGAAACACCAACGAGCTTCTTGGAAAGCAAGGCATCGATGGGGTAAAAACCGGCCGAACCGCTCGCGCCGGAGACTGTTTGGTCCTCTCCGCAAATCGCGAATCGGAAGTTGTGAAAGAAGGCGCGATGACGGCGGTTTATCCGCGTCATTTGATTGTCGTGCTCCTTGGCAGTCCAAATCGATTTGGCGAAGGCGCTGGGCTGGTCGAACACGGCTGGCAGCTTTATGACCAATGGGCCGCCGCAGGACGCCTTGCCGATCCAAAAAAATTGCTTTAATCGCCTCGCCAGGAAATGAAACCACGGATCGGTGTTCTGACCAGTGGTGGCGACTGTCCCGGGCTTAACGCCGTTCTGCGCGGCGTAGTCCTGGCGGCCGAAAAGCTTGGCTGGGAAGTGATCGGTTTTCGCGACGGTTTTGAGGGACTTCTTCCACCGGGCGATCACATCGTCCTGGATCGGAAAAGCACCGACGGAATCATGGCGCTGGGAGGAACTATCATCGGCACAACCAATCGCGGCCATTTCATCGCCAAGGTCGGCGCCGGCGACCGCGCGGTCGTTCCCGGAGAAGTCATTGCACAAGCTCGCGAGATCTTGAACAAACTTGGAATTCAATCGCTCATCATTATCGGCGGGGACGGCTCGATGACCACAGCGCTTCAGTTGCAGGAAGCGGGCATCAATTGCATCGGCGTTCCCAAGACGATCGACAACGATCTCGAAGCGACGGCGATGACATTCGGATTTGATTCCGCTGTCGATGTTGTGATGGATGCGCTCGACCGGCTGCACACCACGGCCACAAGCCACAAACGCGTCATGGTCGTCGAAGTGATGGGCCGTCACGCCGGCTGGATCGCATTGCACGGCGGCATTGCCGGTGGCGCCGATATTGTTTTGATTCCGGAAATACCGTTTGACTACGACAAGATCGCGGCCGCGATAAAAGAACGGGAGGCCAGTGGCAATCTCGGCTCGCTCGTGGTCGTGGCCGAAGGCGCGAAGCCCAAAGACGGTCAGCAGGTCAAGCGCGAGATGGAAGGCGGAGAATTTCGTCTTGGCGGCATCGGCGAGATCGTTGCGCAGGAGATTGCCAAACGTACTGGCAAACAAACCCGCAGCTGCGTCCTCGGGCATTTGCAGCGCGGCGGTGCGCCCACCACGCTCGATCGAATTCTTGGCACGCGCTTCGGCGTGAAGGCAGTGCAGTTGGCAAATGAAGGACATTTCGGATCGATGGTCAGCTATCAAAACTATCAGGTGCGGCATGTTCCGATCGCCGATGCGGTTAATCGGTTGCGGCTGGTTCCGCCCAATGGCGAAATGGTGCAAACCGCGCGCGACGTCGAAATTTCCTTCGGCGATTGAAAAGATTTTTCTGTAGCGGCACTCTATGAGCGCCGATTGTGCATTCCGGCGGTCATAGACATCCGCTACAGTTTCCCATGAAAATTGTCCTCGCGTATTCTGGCGGGCTCGACACGTCGGTCATTCTCCGCTGGCTCAAGGAAAATTATCAGGCCGAAATCATCGCGTTCTGCGCGGACATTGGTCAGGAGGAAGAACTCGAGGGTTTGGAAGAGAAAGCGCTGCGCACCGGCGCTTCCAAATGTTACATCGACAATCTCCAGGAAGAGTTCGCGCGCGATTTCATTTTTCCAATGATCCAGGCCGGCGCGATTTACGAAGGGCAATATTTCCTCGGCACCAGCATTGCCCGTCCGCTCATCGCGAAACGAATGGTCGAGATCGCGCGAAAGGAAAAAGCCGAGGCGATCGCGCATGGCGCGACCGGGAAGGGGAACGACCAGGTTCGCTTTGAATTAACGGCCGCAGCTCTCGCGCCGGAACTCCGCGTGATTGCGCCCTGGCGCGAAGAGCGGTTCCGGAAACAATTTCCCGGACGCGCCGAGATGATCGCATTCACCCGGGCTAACCAAATCCCGGTCGCGGCTACCGCAGAAACGCCGTACTCGACGGACCGTAATCTTCTCCACATCAGTTTCGAAAGCGGCGTGCTGGAAGATCCCTGGTTTGACGCCAGCTCCAAAGAAATGCGCGACATGTATAAACTCAGCGTCGCGCCCGAAGACGCGCCTGACGAACCGGAACATGTCGATCTTGCATTCGAGAACGGCAACTGCGTGGCGGTGAACGGCAAATCGCTATCGCCGCTCGGAATAATGCAAACGCTCAACAAACTCGGCGGCAAACATGGGATCGGTCGCGTCGATATCGTTGAGAATCGTTTCGTCGGAATGAAAGGGCGCGGCGTTTACGAGACACCCGGCGGCGCCATTCTTCATTTCGCGCACCGACAAATGGAAACACTCACGATGGACCGGGAAGTGATGCACTTGCGCGACAGCTTAATTCCGAAATACTCTTCTCTCGTTTACAACGGCTTTTGGTTTTCGCCCGAACGCGAAGCTCTCCAAGCGCTTGTCTCCGAAACGCAACGCGATGTCACTGGCGTTGTGCGACTCAAACTTTACAAAGGCAATATCATCGTTGCCGGTCGCAAGAGTCCAAAAAGCTTGTACGACCCGCAGATCGCGACCATGGAAGGCGACACCTCGACCTACGACCAAAGCGACGCTACCGGATTCATTCGACTCAACGCGCTTCGCTTAAAAGTCCGCGCCGCGCTCAAAGCAAAGGGTAGAGGCGATTAAGTAATCGCCCGAATCTTACTCGACGCGCGAACCAAAAATGAGATGATTGGTTCCGTGCGATTCCAACGCGTATTTCAGGATGTCCACCAAAGTCGAAAAAGAGATTCGGTTGGAGACCTCGATCGCGCCGAAAGACGCGGGTAAATAAACACGGCCATGGATCCGAAGAAATTCTTCGGCGAATTAAAACGGCGCAATGTTTACCGCGCGGCTGTCGCTTATGGAGTCCTCGCGTGGTTCCTCACTCAGCTCACGACCCAGGTTTTTCCGTTCTTCGAAATTCCAAACGCGGCGATTCGTTTTGTCGTAATTGCGCTTGCGGTTGGTTTTCCGATCGCGATGTGTCTCTCCTGGCTCTACGAGTTCACGCCCGAGGGAATTGTTCGCTCCGAAGATCTCGACCTTTTGCAGCCGTTGCCATTGAGCGATTCGTTGCGCCTTAGCAGGTTATTTGACTCGACCAGAGACCGGGAAATTAGGATCATGTTGTCTGCAAAGGAGGGGTTTGCCCGAGCAAGACATATCCGCTGAGGGGCAGAAGCCGGATCTCACGCTCGAGATCGCGTTCCTTTTGCTAATCGACGTTGTCGGTTATTCGAAACTGCTGGTCAACGAGCAGATCGAATTTCTGCAACAACTCAACCAAGTCGTGCGAAGCACGGAATCTTTTCGAACGGCGGAAACAAGCGGGCGGCTCATCCGAGTGCCGACCGGAGACGGTATGGCGCTGATTTTTTTCCGCAGCCCGGAAGAGCCGGCGCGATGTGCGTTGGAAATCAGCCAAGCGTTAAAAAGTCATCCGCACATCCAGTTGCGCATGGGAGTTCACAGCGGCCCAGTCAATCAAACCACCGATGTCAACGACAGGTTAAATGTTGCAGGAGCAGGAATTAATGTGGCGCAGCGTGTTATGGATTGCGGGGACGCGGGGCATATTCTGTTATCCAAGCATCTTGCAGATGACTTGGCCCATTATCGTCACTGGCAACCTTACCTGCACGATCTCGGCGAGTGCGAAGTGAAGCACGGTCTGAGGCTTCATCTAGTTAATCTCTACAAGGAGGATCTCGGCAATCCGGCGGTGCCCGAAAAACTAAGACGCGGAAAAAGGTGGAAGCAAGCCGCCAGTGTCACAGTTCGGCCAGTCAGCGGCCCGCGTTGGCCAAAATCGTTGCTGATAATCACTGTGCTTTTGTCTGCTCTGGCTCTGGCGGTCAGTTTTTCCATCATTTTGCGCCGCGGAGTCTTAACCCAAGGCACCAGTCCGGCGGCTCTTGTGCCCGAAAAAAGCATAGCCGTACTGCCGTTTGAAAACCGGAGCGAAGACAAAGCGAATGCTTACTTTGCCGATGGTATCCAGGACGAGATCCTGACCCGTTTATCCAAGATCGCCGACCTGAAAGTCATCTCGCGCACATCGACGCAACATTACAAAAGCGCACCGGAAAACCTGCGCGAGATCGCCAGCCAACTTGGCGTCGCTCACATCGTGGAAGGAAGCGTGCAAAAGAGCGGCGACGCCGTGCGCGTCAACGTGCAGCTAATCAAAGCAGCCAATGATTCCCATCTTTGGGCCGATACCTTTGATCGCAAACTGACTGACATCTTTTCGGTCGAGAGTGAGATCGCCAAAGCTGTCGCCGACCAGTTGAACGCTTCGCTCACAGGCAGGGAAGAGCAGGCCGTCAACGCCAAACCGACAGACAATCCCGATGCTTACGATGCCTACCTTCGCGGTCTGGCTTATATTCTGAAAACGCAAATCACAACAGCGCGCGCTCTCGGTGCTCGGAAGTATCTGACAGAAGCGGTGCGGTTGGATCCGAAGTTCGCCCTTGCCTGGGCGCTGCTGTCATACAACAATGCGCGCGGCTACATCACAGCGATGCTCCAACCAACCCTCGCACTTCGTGAGGAGACACGGCAGGCAGCCGAAACTGCGCTCGCTCTTCAGCCCAATCTCGGCGAGGCCGTATTGGCCAAGGGATTTTATCATTACGCCTGTCTGAAGGATTACGGCACCGCAGTGCATTATTTTGAGCAAGCGCGCTCATCCCTGCCGAATAGCAGTCAGATTCCTGCAGCGCTGGCTTATGTCATGCGGCGGCGCGGCCAGTGGCAGCGGAGCGAGGCATACTTCAATGAAGCTGAGCGGCTTGGCCCGCGCGACACTGAAGCACTGAGTGAACACGCATATTCCTATATTGCCCTTCGGCGTTTCCCGGAAGCGCTTCGGAAGCTTGAGCAGGTTCTCGATATCACGCCGGACGACGTAGATGCTCTCGCGCTAAAGGCGGCAATCGCACAAGCCGAAGGCGACCTGACGCATGCTTCGATGCTCCTTTCGCCGCTGCATCCGAACCCCGAAGACACCAGAGTGCTGGAAATACAAGTTTATCAAGCAATCCTGGAGCGCCGCCCTGCACCAATGATCGCTCGGCTAGAGGAAATACTCGCTAAGCCTGATCCGGCGTTGGGTTACATCAATGGGGAACTGCGCTTTTGGTTAGGCTGGGCGCAAGAAGTCGCGGGCGACCAGGCCGCTGCCCAGGGAACTTGGCGGCAGGCACGCACTGAGCTGGAACCCTTCGTCAAAGAGCAGCCGGATAATTATCAACTCATTGGAGACCTCGCCCTAACCAATATGGGCCTGGGTGACAAGGCCGCTGCGTTCACTCTGGCGCAGCGCGCCATGGCCGCGATCCCGCTCGAGAAGGACGCCTACCTTGGTGCATGTCCGATCGAGATCTTTGCCCGGGTCGCGGCGCGGCTAGGGGAACCCGATCGCGCCATCGCCGCTTTACAGCAAGTGCTCTCGATGCCGTATGCAGTGCCGCTGGCTGTGGCGCCACTTACTCCGGCACTGCTCCGGCTCGATCCGATGTTCGATCCGCTTCGAAATGATCCGCGCTTCCAAAAACTCGCCGCCTTGCCCGCGCCAAAACCTTAGGCGTTGTAGCGGCGCTTGCGCCAAGCGCCGAAGCAAAAACAATAGGCGCTTGACACAAGCGCCTCTACAACATCCACGACCTTGCGAGGCGTGATTGTCGATCTTATATTTGAGGGCACGCCCAAAGAAAAGGAACGACGTCTATGCAAACAACAATTGCCGCTCCGAAAAAAGCTCCCGCCGTCGAAGCAGATTTTCTCCCGCTTCAGGGAACTGATTACATCGAGTTTTATGTCGGAAACGCGAGACAGGCCGCGCATTTTTATAAAACCGCGTTCGGATTTCAAAGCCTCGCCTATTCCGGACCGGAAACGGGAACGAAAGACCGCGCGAGCTACGCGATTTGTCAGAACAAGCTTACGTTTGTCCTAACGACTCCGATCCGCCCGAATAATCCAATCGCCGATCACATTGCCAAACACGGCGACGGCGTGAAGGCAATCGCGCTGAAAGTGGAAGACGCAACTTCGGCCTGGAACGAAACGACCAAGCGCGGCGGCAAAAGTTTCATGAAACCGACGACGCTCACCGACGACGACGGCGAGCTGGTCATGAGCGGCATCCATACTTACGGCGAGGTCGTGCATTTGTTTATCGAGCGCGAAAATTACAACGGCGTCTTCATGCCGGGCTTCCGCAAATGGGAGTCGGTCTACAATCCGCCGGAAGCCGGATTGCTCTATTGCGATCACTGCGTGGGCAACGTCGGATGGAACCAGATGAATCCGTGGGTGAAGTTTTATGAGGATGTGATGGGCTTTCGCAACATTCTCTCTTTCGACGATAAAGATATTTCGACCGAATACTCCGCGCTCATGAGCAAGGTGATGAGCAATGGAAACGGCTTCGTGAAATTTCCGATCAACGAGCCGGCCGAAGGCAAAAAGAAATCACAGGTGGAGGAGTATCTCGAATTTTACAACGGCGAAGGTGTGCAGCATGTGGCCA
>Ga0209055_1002626_pt1 | contig 11262 bp, 6 predicted proteins | sample GraSoiAngelo_110_FD_185875 | JGI IMG/M metagenome (GOLD analysis project Ga0209055, IMG submission 185875) | Grasslands soil microbial communities from the Angelo Coastal Reserve, California, USA - 14_0903_12_30cm (SPAdes) (version 2) | ecosystem: Environmental > Terrestrial > Soil > Grasslands ... | reverse complement strand
GAAAGCGAATCGCCCGTTCAACATCAGCCAGCCGGCGGCCGGGATGAAGACGCAGCGCACGTTCACGGCCAGCGAGGTGATGTTGCCGTTCGAGTGCAACGTGCACGGATGGATGCATGCGTACGCCGGCGTACTGCCACATCCCTTCTTCTCGACGACCGGGGCGGACGGCAGCTTCACGATCAAGGACCTCCCGTCCGGCACGTATACGATCGAGGCATGGCAGCAGCAGTATGGGACGAGAACGGCCACGGTGACGGTGCAGGGCAACGAGACGAAAGCGGTGGATTTCACGTACACCCCCTCGCGTACGTGATTCTCCAGGATTGGTGGTATACCACGCTGCTCGGCACGGACGCCCCGCTGCAGCGGCCGCTCAAGGGGGACATCCGTGCCGACGTGGCGATCGTGGGAGCGGGGATGGCCGGGCTGTCCGCCGCGCTTCGCGTCATGGACAGTGGTCGGCAGGTCGTCCTGTTGGAGCGCAACGTGTGCGGGGGGAGCTCCACGGGCAGGAGCGCCGGCTTTCTCACGCCCGACAGCGAGCTCGAGCTCTCCCAGCTGGTGCGACGGTTTGGGCCCGAGGGCGCGCGTCACGTGTGGCAGGTTCCTGTACAGGGGATCGACCTGATCACCGGACATGTTCGTGCCCATGCCATCGAATGCGACCTCGTCCGGCAGGACAGCCTGTTCGTGGGCAACGGGCGCGACGGGTGGAAGGACGTGCGTCAAGAGTGCGAAGCGCGCCAAGCGCTCGGCTATCCGCACACGGTGTACTCGCCGGACCAACTCCCCGCCGTGCTCGGCTCCTCCCGCTATGTCGGCGGGGTGCGCTATCCCGGCACCTACGGCATCAACGCCTTGCGGTACGCGCAGGGCATCAAGCGGGTGCTGCTTGCTCACGGCGTCCGGATCTGCGAAAGCACGGAAGCGCACCGCATCGACGGCCACACCGTACGCACGCATTTGGGATCCGTCGCCGCGGACCAGATCATCGTCTGCGTCGACAAGCCCAAGCCGTTTCTCACGCCGTACGCGAGGAACGTGTTCCACGCGCAAACCTTCCTCGCGATCAGCGAGCCGTTGGACGAGCGGAATGTGGCGCGTCTCTTCCCCGAAGAGCCGCTGCAGTGCTGGGACACGGATCTGGTGTACAGCTACTGGCGGCTGACGGGAGACCGCAGGCTGCTGGTGGGCGGCGGCAGCGCCCTGACCACGTTCGCGTTGCACGCCATCACCACGCCGCGGGTCATTCAGTCCGTGGTCCGGCGTTTCAAGGCCAAGTTCCCCTACCTGAAAGACCTCGTGTTCATCCAGTACTGGCCCGGGCTCATCGACACGACTCGTGATCTGTTCCCGACCGTGCTGCGCGATGAGCGCGCACCGTGGATTCACTTTGTGCTGGGGTGCGTCGGGTTGCCCTGGGCGGCGTTCTGCGGCGATTTCGTCGCCCGGCACGCGCTCGATCCGGACGGCCGGCGGATCATCACTACTATCGCTACTTCGCCCCCGATCGCCCGTTCCTGCTGCCGCTCGGCGCCGAGCGGTTGCTCGGCAAACCGCTGCTGTTCTCTCTCAACAATGCGTGGGCGAAATACTACCAAGTGGATGGCCGCCGGCGCGTTCCGACCGGAAGGCGCGTCGCCTAACGCACGGTCGCGGCGTCAGAACGCCTGATCCCAGCGTAGCGACAGGCGGACCGCCGAGGCGATGAGGCCGACCATGCTGTAGGTCTGCACGAAGTTTCCCCATTGCTCGCGCGAGCGGGGGTCGATGTGCTCCGCCAGCAGGCCGTGGCGGTTGCGGCAGGCGAGCACGGTCTCGAACAGTGCGCGCGCCTCGTCCCGCTGCCCCAGCGCGGCCAACGCGTTGATGTACCAGAACGTGCACACGAGGAACGCATTTTCGGGTGTGCCGAAGTCGTCCTGTTCGACGTACCGGAAGACGAAGTCGCCGCGCTTCAGCTCGCGCCCGATGGCCCGCACGGTGGCGGCGAATCTGGGGTCGTCGTCGGACAGGAAGCCCACCTCGTTCAGCCGCAGCAGGCTGGCATCGAGGGCCTCGCCGTCGAACGTGGCCGCGAAGCTGTCGCGTTTCGGGCTCCAAGCGCGCTGCTCGATCACCTGGTGGATGCGGGCCGCCTGCTCGCGCCAATATGCCGCGCGATCGGCGAGGCCGAGGTGGGAGGCGATTCGGGCCAAGCGATCGCATCCGGCCCAGCACATCACGCTGGAGGAGGTGTGCACGCGCGCCGCGCCGCGCAGCTCCCAGATGCCGGCATCGGGTTGATCGAACAACTGGGCGGCGCGCTCGCCCAGTGCTTCGAGCCGGCGAAACAAGACCTCGCCTCCCCGCTGCACCAGCCGGCGATCGAAAAACACGTGCGTCGCGGCCAGGATCGCCGAGCCGTACACGTCATGCTGGACCTGCCGGTACGCCTGATTGCCGATGCGGACCGGGCCGAAGCCGCGGTAGCCGGGCAGGGTATCGACCTCCCGCTCGTCCATGACCGAGTGCCCGCTCACGCCGTACACGGGCTTCAGCCGCCCGTCGGCGCCGTCGGCCACGATGTTGAGGATGTAGCCAAGGTAGCGCTCCATCGTGTGGGTGGCGCCGAGGCGATTGAGCGCGTTGATCACGAAGTAGGCGTCCCGCAGCCAGCAGTAACGGTAGTCCCAGTTCCGCGGGCTCCCCGGCATTTCCGGAATCGACGTCGTCACCGCGGCGATAATGGCCCCGGTGTCCTCGTACACGTTGAGCTTCAACGTGATAGCCGCGCGGATCACGGCGTCCTGCCACTCGAACGGAATGGCGAGGGAGCGGACCCACTCGCGCCAGTGGTTGGCCGTCTCGTCGAGGAAATGGGTCCCGACGTCCGCGACCGTGCCCTGGACGGTCTCGTCCGGCCCGAGCAGCAGCGTGACGGCATGCTCCAAGAAGAAGGCATTCTCCTCCACCACCGCCGTCACCGGAACGTCCGTCGTGAGCCGCACCACGACGTCGGGTCCGACGTAGCGGATGTGGTTCGACCCGTAGGTCGTGGCCGGGCGCTCGCGTCCGTAGTCACGGGCGGGGCGCAGGCGCACGCGGATGCGGGGACTTCCGGCGAGTCGCTTCACCCGCCGGACCAGCATCATGGGGCAGAACTCGCGGCCATACTGGCGGAAACGGGGAGCGAAATCCGTGAGCTCCACCGCGCCCCCGCTGCGGTCGTACAGTCGGGTCACGAGAATCGGTGTGTTGACCAGATATTCCTGCTCTGCCCGGGCGCAGTCGAGCAGCTCGACCGTCCAGAAGCCGAAATCGGCGTCCGGGGTCCGATCGCGCAGCAGCGTACAGAAGAGGGGGTCCCCGTCGAAGCGCGGGAAGCACGCCCACACGATCTCGCCCAGCGGGTTCACCAGCGCGCCGAGCGTCCCGTTCCCCACCAGGGCGAGATCGAGCGAGCTCATGGGGCCGCTCCCCGCGCGCCTTGCCGCAGCCACGCGCGCACGGCGCCGACATCCCGCAGACGCCAGCGCGCCTGCGTTCGTCCCGGCCCGACCTTCACCGAATGCCCGCGCAGACGATTGACGGTCGCAAAGCCGTACTCATCGGTGGAGTCGTCACCCACGAACACCGGAGTCCGGCCGCGGAACGGGTCCTCGTGCATGAACTCGAGCACCGCCGCGCCCTTGTCCTTGCCCGCGGTCCTGATCTCGACGACCCGCTTGCCGGCCTGGATGCAGAACGTCCCGCCGTTGCCGACCAGCAGCGAGCGGGCCAGCCGGTGCGCATAGCCCGCCAGGCGTGGCGCCCGGCGGTAATGCAGCGCCAGGGACAGTCCCTTGTCTTCGAGCAGCAAGCCGGGATGACGGGCTACCGCGGCCGCGAGTCCCTGGCGGACGGCATCGAGCTGGGGTGACGGCGACGCGTGGCGGGAGATCCGCCCGGCGGCGTCGCGCCGTTCGACGCCGTGCTGCCCTGCCGCGGGGAGGCGCACACCGGGTACGAGCCGGTCGATGTCCGCGATCGAGCGACCGCTGATGAGGGCGACTGCGCCGCTCGCCGCCTGATACAGATCCACGATGAGCTGCCGCAGGTGGCCGTCCGAGCCCGCCCCGCCGGGTGCCTCCGCGATGTCCACCAGCGTGCCGTCGATGTCGAAGAAGTATGCCCAGTCCGGCCGAGGCGCTGGCGGCTTCATTTTGTGCGGCTCGCTTCGCGGCCGGCGGCACGGCGCGAGAGTCGTTCGGGAGTCGCAGCCCGGTCCAACAGACGACCGCGGCGCCGCATGCCCGCCGCGTCGATCAACATGCGCCCGGCCCAGCGATACACGTTGAACTCCTGGATCAGTCCGCGCATCAACCGGATCCTGGTGCGCTGCTCCGCCGCGGGCATGGCCAGGGCCATGTGGAGCGCGGCCGCGCATTGATCCGTGTCATACGGGTTGACGATGATCGCCTCCGGCAGCTCCCGCGCCGCCCCGGTGAACTGGCTCAGGATCAGCACGCCGCGCTCGTCGTCGCGCGCCGACACGAACTCCTTCGCCACCAGGTTCATGCCGTCGTGCAGGCTGGTGACCATGCACACGTCCGCCGCACGATAATACTCGTAGATGTCCTGCGGCTGGTGGTGCTCCACCAGCAGCACGATCGGCGGATACGGCGCGCCGGCGAAGCGCTCGTTGATCCGTGTCGCCATCGCCCGCACGCGCGCCTCGTATTCCTGGTACTGCTCGATGCGGTTGCGCGTCGGCGCCGCGATCTGGATGAACGTGAACCGGCCGACCCATTGCGGCTCCGTCTCCAGCAGCCGCTCCACGGCACGCAGCCGCTCCTCGATGCCCTTCGTATAATCGAGGCGGTCGACGCCGACCCCGAGCGCCTGCTCCGCCGGCAGGCCGTGACGCTGGCGCACGTCGAGCCGGCAGCGCTCCACGGGCTTGCCGAGCAGGGCGGGCGAGGGCGGCCACTCGATCGAAATCGGGTAGCGCTTGACCGCCGTCAGCTTGCCCCGGTAGGAGACGGTGAACATCTCGCGGTCTACCCTCGCCTCCAGCAGGCGGTCGACCGTGTCGACGAAGTTGTTGCAGTGAAACTGCGTGTGGAACCCGAGAATGCTCGAGCCCAGCAGGCCGTCGACCAGCTCTTCCCGCCAGGGGCAGATCGCGAACGCCTCGGGGTTCGGCCAGGGAATGTGCCAGAAGGAAACGATGGTCGCGGCTGGCAGGGCCTCCTGAATCATTCTGGGCAAGAGCGCGAAATGGTAGTCCTGCACCAGGACGACGGGGTCGGGGGACTTCGCTTCTTCCACCACGGCCTGGGCGAACGTCCGGTTGACCGTCACGTATTGCTCCCAATCGGACGTGCGGAAAATCGGCCGGACGTGCGCGATATGGCACAGCGGCCACAGGCCCTCGTTCGCGAACCCGAAGTAATAGCCCGCCTCCTGCTCGGGCGTCAGCCAGACGCGCCGCAGCTGATATGCCGGCTGCTCCGGCGGCACGGCCACGTGCGCGTGCTCGTCGACCACCTCGCGGTCGGCGGAGCCGCTGCCGTGGGCGATCCAGGTGCCTGAGCAGGCGCGCATGATCGGCTCCATCGCGGTCACCAGCCCGCTCGCGGGCCGCCACAGCGCGAGAATCTCGCCGCGCCGCACATGGATGTAGGGCTCGCGGTTGGACACGACCATCACCTCGTGCCCCGGCAGGTCGGTCCGGAGGATGGCGCGGAGCGTGTCGGGCGTCCAGGCGACCTGGTCCTCGTCGCGCGACCGGTGATCCGCTTCGAGGTCCCGGATCAGGGCGCGCAGGTCGCTGGCGATGGGCCGCAGCTCCGGGAGCTCGCGTACATCGCGTCCGTCGGACGGGCGCAGCAACCCCTCGCCCCGCAACAGGGCGCGCAGGCCCTGCACCCAGCCACGCCAGCTGAGCTGGGCGATGGCGACCGTGATCAGCGCCACCGTGGCTCCCAGGCCGACGAAGAACAGATACAGATACTTCCGCGTCTCCGCGCTGCGGCGCGCGATGAAGCTCATGTCGTGGACGACGACGAGGTTTCCGACCGGCACTCCCGCGGCTTCCAGCGGCCGCACCGAGACGAGCAGCGGGCCTGTGGCGCTCTCCAACAGGTGCCCCGGGGAGCCCGAAAACCTTTCCAGGTCCGAGCATTGGATCTGGGAGGGCAGCGTCGACGTGATCACCGGTTGGCCCGCAGTGGAGGGGCAATACCCCATCGCGAACAGGCGCTCATCCTTGGTGATCCGATCGAAGAATGCGAGCATCCGGGTCCGCTTGCCCGTCTGGATCAGATCCTGGAGCGGCTCCTGCGCGGTTCGGGCGATCAGGCTGGCGCGGCTATCCAGGTCCCGCATGAACCACTGGAGCGTGAGCTTGTCCACGAGCGGCACCGCCGCGTACGCGAAGGCGCCGAGCGCGAGGAACAGGGGCAGCACGAACCGCAGGGAGAGTCGCATGCCGGTCTCGGCAAGATAAAAGGCGAGGCGCGTACCGGACACCTTCCCGTGTTGCGCGGCGGCACCGGCCGAGGCGCGACGTGGCGCGGACGCAGCGCTCCGTGCTGGTATGGCGATTGCCGCGCCCCAGAACATCCATGCACAGAACCGCCGAGCTGATCGGACTCATCGCCGCGATGCTGGGCGTCCTCGGCCCCACGGTCGCGGCGCTGTGCGCTCAAGTGCCGGCCCAGGGCGGCGTCCTGCGGATCAGCCGCACGCCCCGCCCCCCGCTGATCGAAGACTTCGTGGCCGGTGATCCGCCGGACTCGATGCTTCCCATCGCGGACTTCCGCCAGTTCGAGCCCGGCGATGGCGTCCCGGTGAGCGACTCGACCACGGCCTATTTGAGCTACGACGACGCGAATCTGTACGTCGTCTTCGTGTGTCGCAGCGATCCACGGCAGGTGCGCGCCGGCCTCGCCAAGCGGGAGGACATCGTGGTCGACGACGGCGTGGCCGTGTACCTCGACACGTTTCACGACCGAACCCATGCCTACCTGTTCCAGGTGAACCCGCTCGGCGTGCAACTGGACGGCATGGTCACCGAGGGGCAGGACGTCGACTTCAGCTTCGACGCCGTGTGGCAGTCGGACGGGCGCCTCACGCCGAGCGGCTACGTCGTACGCTTCGCGATTCCGTTCAAGAGCCTGCGCTTTCCGCGGACGCCGACGCAAACCTGGGGCATCGCGTTGGCGCGCTACATCCCCCGCACCAATGAAGAGGCCTATTGGCCGTACCTGACCAAACGCGTCGCGGGATTCGTCCCCCAGTTCGCGACGCTCCAGGGCCTGACCGACATCTCGCCGGGCCGGAACCTGCAGGCCATCCCCTACGGCACGTTCGCGGGCGCGCGCTACCTGGACACCGAAGCGCCCGCCTTTCGCACCGCGAACGACCACCGGCTGGGCCTCGATTTCAAGGCCGTGCTGCGTGATGCGCTCACGCTCGACGCGACGGCGAACCCGGACTTCAGCCAGGTGGAATCCGACGAGCCACAGGTGACCATCAACGAGCGCTTCGAAACGTTCTACCCTGAGAAGCGGCCCTTCTTCATCGAGAACGCGGGGTACTTCCAGACGCCGGTCAATCTGTTTTTCTCACGCCGCATCGCCGACCCCGGCATGGGGGTGCGGATGACGGGCAAGGTGGGCCGGTGGGCGCTGGGCGCGATCGGCATCGACGACCGCGCCCCCGGCGAGCTGCCCACCGGGGAGGCGGCGGGGGGACCGAGGGCCGGCGCCGGCGCGTTCCGGCTGCAACGGCTGATCGGGCGCGAGTCGTCGCTCGGCGTCCTGGCGAGCGACTGGACGCTGGCCGGCGGTTGGAATCGCGTGGCCTCCGCCGACGCCCGGCTGCGCCTGTCCAAAACCTGGACGTTCGCCGGGCAAGCGATCGCGACGGCCGCGGCGGACTCGAGCGGCGGCCGCTCATCCGGAACGGGCTTCTACGCGCAGCTCGTGCGAGATGGCCGCAACTTCGACTACGAGGCCACGTATCTCGACTTGAGCTCCGCGTTCGATGCCGAGCTTGGCTACGTGCCGCGCGTCGGCATTCGACAGCTGGAGCAGTCGCTCGAGCTCGTAACGCGGCCCAGCGGGGCCGTCGTGAAGGTCGGTCCCACGCTCAGCACCTCATTCGACTGGGACCGGGACGGCCTCCTCCTCGACCGCGAGCTCGAGGCCGCCTTCGAGGTGAAGCTCGTGGGTGAGACGCAGCTCGAGCTCAAGCGGAAGCAAATCTTCGAGCGGTTCCACGATCTGCCGTTCGATACGTACGAGAGCGAGATCTCGCTCGAGAGCCAATGGTTCCCCTGGCTCGCCTTGGCGAGCAAGCTCCACGTCGGCACCGCCGTGAACCACAAGCCGGCGGCGGGACTGGAGCCGTTTCTCGGGAATGTAGTGGAAGGGGAGCTGGACTTTACGTTCCGGCCGATCCCGCGCTTGCGCCTCGATCACACGTTTCTCTACGAGCGCCTGACGACGCGGCCGGGACCCGCGCCCGCGCCGGCCCGGTGGGTCTACACCGATCGCATCCTGCGGGAGAAGGTCAACTATCAGTTCAGCCGCGCGCTCTCACTGCGGGCGATCGTCGACTATTCGACGGTGCGCCGGGATTCGACCCTGTCGCGCCTGGACCCCGAGCGCCGCTGGTCCGTGGACCTGTTGTTGACCTACCTGCTCAACCCTGGAACCGCGCTCTACGTGGGGTACCGGGACGGATACGAGAATCTCGCCATCCTTCCGGGTGCGCCACCGACCCTCTCGCGTATCGACGATCCCACCACGTCGGTCGGGCGGCAGCTGTTCTTGAAGATGAGCTACCTGCTGCAATTCTAGGGTCGCGTTTTCCCCTGGAGAAAAGCACGGGCGCGCGGATCGTCGCTCTCGCGCAGCCGTCGCCACGCCTCGCTGCGGACCTCGGAGTTCGCGTGCCCTCGCGCCGCCTCGATCACCGCGGGAATGCCCATGCCGCGCGGCAGCTCGGCGAGCTGCTCCACGGCCTCGGCCTGCACCTCGGCGTCGGGATCGCGCGCCAGCCGGTCGGTGAGCAACGCCAGCGCCGCGCCGGGAGGCGCGTGCCTGGCGTACTGCTCGGCGGCCTCGTCCCGCACGTCGACGCTGGGGTGAGTGCGCGCCAGCCGCGCCACCCGCGCGAGCGCCCGCGGGTCCTTCAGATGGCCCAGCGCCTCCACGGCCTCGTGCTGCAGGTCGGGGCTGGAGTCGTGCAGCACGATCCGCTCGAGCACGTCCGCCGCGCTGTCGGGCTCGCTCATCTCACCCAGCGCCGCCACCGCCTTGCGGCGCACGTCGAGGGAGGGGTGGTGATGCGCGACGTCCAACAGCACTGGGAACGCGCGGCGGTCGTGCAGCTCTCCCAGCTCCTCCACCGCCTCATGCTGGACGTGGTGGTCGCGATCGCTACGCGCGATCTCGGGCAGCACCTCCAGCGACACGGCATGCGGGGCCGTGCGGCCCACGGTCTCGACGGCCTGCCGACGGAGGTCTTCGTCCGGATGGGTACGGGCGATGTCGATCAGGGCCGCCAGGGCGTCGCCGCTCCGCAGTTTCCCCAGCGCATCGACGGCATCTTCCTGCATGTCCGCGTCCGGGTCGTTGTGGGCAATGGCGAGCAAGGTCGTCACCGCCTGATGGTCACCCCGGCGGCGCAGGGCCCGAACGAGGTCGCGAGTGGCGCGCGGCGGGGCGATGGCGCGGGCGCCCGCGGCGTCCCGGGCGAGCGCTGAGGAGTCCACCGACTTCGCGACGAGGGAGCCACCGATCGCCAGTACCAGTGCGAGCAGCACCGCCAGAGCGCCGGCGAGCCCGCGCGGGAACGTCTCCACCGGCACTGGCGCCATGAGCCGCCGGACCCGCTCCACCAGCGAGCCGCCCGCGGCCGCCATGGAGAAGGTGGGCACGGGATTGCGGAGCCGCTCCATGCCGAGCAACGCGGTCGCGTAGCAATGCGCGTCGCCGCACGCGGCGACCGCAAGATCGTCGCAGCAGTGCTCGCGCTCGTCGCGCACGTGGCGCGACACCCACCACACGGCGGGGTGGTAGAACAGCAGCGTCTCGATCGCTGACTGCAGCAGGTTCACGAGGTAGTCGTAGCGCCGTACGTGGGCCAGCTCGTGCGCCAGCAGGGCGTCGAGCTGCAGCGGCGTCAGGCCCGTCAGGGCGCTGGCCGGGAGCAGCACCACCGGCCGGAGCCACCCGATGACTGCGGGGACCTGGATCACCGCCGACTCGAGCAGGCGCACGGGCCGCGTGACCCGGAGGCGCACCACGAGGCGGGCGAGGGCGACTCGGCAGGCTTGTGGGACCGGCCGCGTGCCCATGGTGATCAGTCTCCGCGTGACCAGCCAGCCCGAGGCGAGCCGGATCGAGAGGATCATCACGCCGGCGAGCCACGCGACCACGATCCAGGGCAGCGCCGGCTCCAGATCACCGCGGATCCGGGTGGCGAGGGCCGGGCCGGGCCGCTCGGCGGACGGCGTCGCGGGCTGTGTGGCCGCCGCGGTTGGCAGCGCGACGACCGCGGGCGCGACGACGGTGCCGACCAACGGCCCCGCCGCGCGCAGGCGCACGGCGGTGCCGATGGGAACGGCGAGCATGAGGATCAACGTCGTGACGGCCAGAGCGTAGCGCGTGCGCGCCGCGCGCACCGGAACGATCGCGAGGAGGGACGCGAGCGCTCCCGCGGCCAGCGTGCACTGCCACACCGAATGCAGCAGGGTCCAGCCCAGTGCTTGAGTCACGTTCATGCGCGTGCTCCATTCTTCTGGTCCAACAGCCTGCGGATCTCGTCGACTTCCCAGGGAGTGGCGGGCCGGGTGGAGAGGGCGTGCAGTAGCAACCGCAGGGTCGAGCCGCCGAAGGCCCGGCGCACCAGATCGGTCACCATGCGCCGCTGGGTCGATGCCTCCGACACCGCGGCCGAGTAGACGTGCGAGCGCAGCGATGCGTCGCGCCGCACCAGACCCTTTTCCGTCATGATCTGAAGCAGCTTGAGCACCGTGGTGTAGCCGATCGGCTCGGCGCGCTCGAAGGACTCACGCACGGCGCGGACCGTGCAAGGACCGCGCCGCCACAGCACGCGCAGGATCTCGAGCTCCGCGTTGGTCGGGCGGGGCGGCGTGGCCGCGCTAGGGATCGCTTCGCCATGATCGGTACCGGGCTCGTCGCTGACGATATACGAAGGTATTCGTAGCCGAGCCGATACTACCCCGGCCGCGCCGGCCCGGGTTCCCCGTGGACGAAGACG
>Ga0209055_1002624_pt1 | contig 11276 bp, 8 predicted proteins | sample GraSoiAngelo_110_FD_185875 | JGI IMG/M metagenome (GOLD analysis project Ga0209055, IMG submission 185875) | Grasslands soil microbial communities from the Angelo Coastal Reserve, California, USA - 14_0903_12_30cm (SPAdes) (version 2) | ecosystem: Environmental > Terrestrial > Soil > Grasslands ... | reverse complement strand
TCTATGTTGCTTCGCAGACCGGATCGCTTTCCGCGCCGGCCGAGATTACCTTCGAGTATTCTGACCATGATGTTGCCGTCCGCAAGAACTTCAGCTTCGATCACACGTACGTAGTTCGCGTCGAAACATCGGTTCAGTATAAAGGTGGGGAGTTACCGGCCTTTCCCATGTGGCCCGCAGGCTTCGGGGATCAAACCAACCCATCCTCTTACGCTTCCAGCCTGATTGAATATCAGTACAACACCAAAATCGAGCGACTGGCGATCAAGAAGATAAGTGGCGGAAACACCCTCCCTGGACCTTTCAACTGGGCCGGGGTTGCGGACCAATACTTCAGCGCAGTATTTCTCCCTGATGAGCCTCAAAACGTGGCCATGGTCACGCGGCGAAACTCCATTGATGTCCCCAAGGACCGGCAGAAGCCGGAGAACAAAGAAACCCTCAAAGTGGACATCCTTGGTGCCGCCGTCGGCAACCCCAAGGGAACAACCGTAGAGCACATATATGTGGGACCCAAGTCCCTGCCGGTGTTGGAATCGGTGCGAGTTCCCACCATCAGTGGCACAGATCAGGATCTTCGAGGACTGGTCAACTTCGGCTTTTTTGGGATCATCGCCCGGCCGTTATTCCTGTGGCTGAAATGGACCTATTCCCACATCGTGCCCAACTGGGGCTGGGCCATCGTGATCCAGACATTGATCATCAACATCGCGTTGTTGCCACTCCGCGTCTCGCAGATGAAGTCGATGCTGAAGATGCAGCGAGTAGCCCCGCAAATCAAATCCATCCAGGAGAAGTATAAAAAATACAGCCTCCGCGATCCGCGCAAGCAAGCGATGAACGAAGAGATCTCCGCACTTTACAAGAAAGAGCGGGTTAACCCCGCGGGTGGATGCCTGCCCATGATCATCCAGATGCCCTTTCTGTTCGCCTATTACAGCATGCTGGGCGGAACAATTGATCTGCGCCACGCGAACTGGCTGTGGGTACGCGATCTGTCCTCGCCCGACCCGTGGCATGTGATGCCAATCGCGATTATCATCACAATGCTGTTCATGCAGCGCATGACGCCGCAGGCAGGCATGGACCCGGCACAACAAAAGATGATGAATCTGATGATGCCGGTCATGCTGGGGGTGATTAGCTGGAACCTCGCCGCCGGTCTATGCCTGTACTGGTCGGTAGGGAATCTTATGGCGATCGTGCAGCAAGCTGTGATGAACCGCACCGAACTGGGGCGAGAAATGCGCGAGATGATGGAAAAGCGCGCAAGAAAGAAAGATAAGTAGGTTTCGCTCGACGGGCAAGCAACATCTCGAAAAACTAGAGTTTGGCTAGAATTAGGAGTTGAAATCCGGTGTCAATTCCCGATAAAGTCTCCGCCGCTAATAGAATCAACGAATTCCTCCGCGCGGTAGTGGGGCAGGGCGGGCTGCGTTTGAAATACCGCATCACCGTGGATCCGCCGCTCCCCGAAGAGCGGGATTGGGAACATCCCCAGATTCTGGTCGAATTCGCGGGTCCGGATTCGTCTTTGCTGCTCGAACGTGGCGCCGAATTGCTGCGGTCATTGGAGCTACTCGCGTTCGAAATGCTTCGTCTGCCCGCCAACGAACACGAGAAGATTTGCTTTGACTGCATGAATCATCGAGCGCTGCGACTGGAAGAACTTCGGATGTCGGCAAACGTCGCCGCCGAAAAAGTTCGTAAGAGCGGAACACCTTATCAGTTCGCGCCCATGTCGTCACGCGAACGCCGCATTGTACATCTGGCCCTTCGCGACCATCCTGACCTGCGCACCGAGAGTCAGGACGAGGCCGGGAGGCGCTGCGTGGTGGTCTATCCGAAAGACTATAAATCCGCAGGAAAAGTCGCATCGCGCACGATGCGCTGAGCATGTGCAAAAATTCTTGCACCACCTGCGTTGCAGTTACATATTGAATACTTGACAAGTGCTTGCATTGAGGTTCTGAATTTCGCCGGACTCGAAAATGTGCGCTTAAGATTTCCACAAACAAAAAAATTTTGTGCTAGTATGCCCGTCGGTTCCTAACTTCAAGTTTTTTTCATGTGCTAATCGTCCCTGCGAGAACCACAGTTGGTTCCGGCAGGAAACCAGGTTCTTTTACCCGCTGTAGATTTTCCGTCGGTCTGGCAGCGGCGGTCCCGTACTCAATACTTATGTCTGTCCCTAGCACATCGATCTCCCCTAATCCGTGGATCCAGATTCTGGACGCGCTGGAAAAAAAGATCAATCGGCACTCCTATGACACTTGGCTGAAACCGACACGTTACAGTCACGCCAGCGGAGGAATTTTATTCATCCGTGTGCCCACTGCGGAATTCCGCCATGTCGGCGACAAGTACGCCGACCTGATTCAGGAGGCAATCGACAATCTCGGCCTGGAATATCAGGACGTGAAGTTCGTCACCCCGGAAGATGATCCGGCTTCAACTCCAGTGCGCCACGATGGCGGCCTCTCTGGACCGGTGGCGGTTCCGGGACACGCTTCCCAGTCTCGTTTCGATTGGGATAGCGCTGCGCAATTGAATCCGCGCTATACCTTTGATGCCTTCGTTATCGGCAGCGGCAACCAGTTCGCTCACGCGGCATGTCAGGCGGTGGCGGAGCGTCCGTCCAAGGCTTACAACCCGCTCTTCCTGTATGGGGGTGTTGGTATGGGCAAGACGCACCTCATGCAAGCCATCGGTCATGAGATCAAACGGCGTCAGCCGCAGGCGGCCATCTGTTACGTCTCCAGCGAGAAATTCACCAATGAGATGATCAACTCGCTGCGCTACGACAAGATGACCAGTTTCCGCGACAAGTTCCGCACAATGGACGTGCTCCTGGTTGACGACATTCAGTTTCTGGCCCAGAAGGAACGCACTCAGGAAGAATTCTTCCATACCTTCAATGCGCTGCACGAGTCCATGAAACAGATCGTAATTGCCAGTGATCGCCCACCCAAGGAACTGGCTGAGATCGAGGATCGTCTTCGCAGCCGGTTTGAATGGGGTTTAATTGCAGACATCCAGCCTCCCGATCTGGAAACCAAGGTGGCGATTCTGCAGAAAAAGTCAGAGCAGGAAAAAGTCACTCTGCCCACCGACGTAGCCCTTTACATTGCTTCGAACATCCGTTCCAACGTTCGTGAGCTGGAAGGCGCGCTGATCCGATTGATGGCCCACTCCTCCCTGATCGGCGCCGATATTACCCTGCCTTACGCCCAGCAGGTGCTTAAAAATTTCATTGATTCCCAAGCCCGAAAGGTCACCATCGAGTCGATCCAGAAAGCAGTGGCTGAGCAGTTTGGACTCCGTCTGGCTGAGATCAAGGCCAAGAATAATTCGCGCGCTATCGTCTATCCCAGACAGATCGCCATGTACTTGGCGAAGCATCTTACAGAAGCCTCCCTCCCGGAAATTGGGCGTCAGTTTGGCGGCAAGCACCACACAACCGTACTGCACTCGGTAGAGAAGATTGATCAGGTGCGCAAGACTGACAAGGATTTGAACAGGCTGATCAATAAATTGACCGAGCAATTGGGCGGGTAATGGCGGTTTTCGGACAAATTTCCACTCCCGAGCTGGGACTTCCTTCGCATCATCTGTGTAACAGGTGTGGAAGCTGTGTAAGAGTGGATGAGAATCAGAGTGACCGTGCCGAATGTACTGCTGACCCCACCTCATAGAGGTCCGATTTTATACATGAGGGAACAGGCGGAATCTGATAGCAGCAGGGTGGTTGGCCTAAATTTCCACTTTTCCCTGCCCCCTGCTGTTACTACTGGTTTTATAGGTTTTTATTTTGATATAAGGAAGTAACACAAGTAGCACGCATGGGAGAGTCGGTTATGCCGGTGGAAATGGCCACTGCAACGGGAACGGCGACAATGGAGATTACGGTCAGTAAGTTTGAACTCCTGCGAGAGCTTACGGCAACCCAGGGCGTGGTTGAGCGCAAGACCACGATTCCCATCCTTTCCAATTATCTGTTTGAGGCGGGCGGCGATAAGTTGGTTTTAACCGCCACCGACTTGGATCTTAGCCTGCGTACTTCCTGTAATGCCAAGGTGAAGAAGGAAGGTTCGTGCACGATACCCGCGCGCAAACTGCACGATTACGTAAAACTGCTGCCCGACGCCGACATCACTATCAAACTGCTTGAGAACCACTGGGTGAGCATTCGTTGCGGCCGGTCCAATACCAAGATGGTTGGTATGGCAAGATCTAACTTTCCCAGCTTGCCGGTATTTCCAACCGCTGGCGTGGTAAAGATCCCGGCGCAGGTTCTACGAGAGATGATTTCGAAGACCGGATTTGCCATCGCCAATGAAGAATCGCGTTACACGCTGAATGGCGCTCTCATGGTGCTTAAGCCAGAATCCATCACGATGGTGGCCACCGATGGCCATCGCCTGGCGCATATCGAGCGTAGCGGCGAGAAGTTCGATGGTGTGTCCGGTGAGATGAAAACGCTTATTCCTAAGAAGGCAATGGACGAATTGAAGTCACTGGTGGATTCGACCGAAGCAGAGAGTATTGAATTCGCCAGAGATGAGTCCACTTTGTACTTCCGCATCGGACCGCGGCTGCTGACCTCGCGCCAATTGACCGGTCAATTCCCTAATTTCGAAGCAGTGCTGCCCAAGGACAACAACAAACTCCTGACCGTAAGGGGCGAAGAGCTGAGCGCTGCCATTCAGCGCGTTGCCCAGTTTGCGGACGAACGATCGCGCGCAGTGCGCTTCCGCCTGGAAAAAGGCGAGTTAAAGATTTCGGCGTCGTCCACTGAAACCGGCGAGTCAGAAGACACGATCGAGACCGCTTACAACGGCGACGCCCTGACCGTCGGCTTCAATGCTGTGTATCTCCTCGACTTTTTGAAGGCCAGCGGCAACGGCGACGTGCGGCTGGAACTGAAAGATCCGCAGTCGGCCGGCCAACTTCGTCCGGGGGATAGCGAAGAGTACAAGTACCGCTATATTGTCATGCCGATGCGGATCTGAGCACTAAGTGGACATTAACGGCGAGCTCTGCTAAGAGCCAAGCCTGTAATAGTAACGCTGATCGCACCGGGCCTAATTCTGACTATAGCCCTCGAATTGGTGTACTCTCCCGAAAAGTCGAAACTTAGCTGCTCTCGCGTTGGGTCGGCAGTTCTTGGTTGGGGCGCAATCGAAATTCTCACACGATCTAGGTCGAACTCGCCAATGCCTAGGGCCACTCCGATCTTTGCTAGCTTGTCTGCGTCGGGAACCCTGGCTCCAAGCTCATAGTTCCGTATTCCTTCTCCGGATATTCCGACCATCTTACCGAGGGCCCTTAGGCTTAGGCCTGCAGTCTCGCGGCCTTGCTGGATCTTAGCCCCGAGTTCTCTTCGACAGACCAGCCGCGCAAGAATTGTAGCGGTTGGTGGCGAAGCGGGCGAGTTTCCGGAGCATGCGGCAGCAATATCATTTCCGGGATCGCGTCTGCCAAGTTTTGATGCGGTTCGCGTAGTTGCATGCCCGATCATTCGTCGGCCGTTCTTTTCTTGTTTAATCGGTCGAGACATCCTGCAAAGATTTCGGTTGATATATGACGGGCGTAATGGTGAGGTCGAAATCCAAGCCTAGCGACGATTAGGAGACGTAGGCTTGCATTTCGTCAGTAGTATTAACTCCACTGCCGGATCCTGCCATCCCTCATCAAGGCTCCGCGATTTGACTCCCGGTTCATGCGCGGTTACAGTATTCCACCATTTCCTTCTGGGAGGTTTCCCATGCTCAGCGGGTTCAAACAGTTCATTCTGCGCGGCAACGTAGTCGACATGGCCGTTGGTGTGGTCATAGGCGCCGCCTTCGCCACGGTTGTGACCGCCTTCACCAAGGACCTGCTGACGCCCCTAATCGCCGCGTTGGTGGGTAAGCCCGATTTCTCCTCGATCACTTTCACCCTAAACGGTACCGCGTTTGCCGTCGGGGACTTTATCAATGCCCTGGTGGCCTTCCTGCTGGTGGCAGTCGCGGTGTACTTTTTCGTGGTGACGCCAGTGAACGCGCTGGTCTCGCGTATGCGCAAGGCCCCGGCACCCGCCGACCCAACGACTAAGAAGTGTCCGGAGTGTCTCAGCGAAATACCCATCGATGCGCGACGCTGCGCTCATTGCGGCCAGCCCTTGGCGGTAGCTGCGCGGCAGGCATCGTAAACCGCCACGCGCATCTATCGCGGTCCTGAGTCAAGGAATCTTCTCTCCTGTAATATGATTAGGATGGCTTTCTGCGTCCTTCGGAAGTGCTGTTTCTTCGTGACCTTGTCCGCGGCGATCACTGTATCGGGGCAGCAGTCCAAAAACCTTCCGACATCTCCTGCTCGCCCGGGCTCAAAACCGACGTCATCAACTGGTGCCCCCCTTCCTGATGCCGGCACAATCACCGAAGGCCGCTATCACAATCCATTTTGGGGGTTCAGGTACAAGATTCCCTATGGCTGGGTTGAGCGGACGAAGGAAATGCAGGGGGACAGGGGGGACGAACCAGGAAAGTCGCTGGTTTTGCTGGCCGCGTTTGAACGGCCTCCAGAAGCTGCGGGAGACACCGTGAACTCGGCCGTGGTCATTGCGGCTGAAAGCGCATCGTCCTATCCCGGCCTGAAGACCGCAGCCGAGTATTTTGGACCGCTCACCGAGCTCACCACCGGCAAGGGCTTCCAGGTCGTGAATGCGCCCTACCAATTTCCTGTGGGCACAAACCAGTTAGTTCGCAGCGATTTCAGCAAGACGCTCGGCTCTTTGACCATGCAGCAAGCATCGCTGGTCCTGTTGCAAAAGGGATACATTCTGTCCTTCACTTTTATTGGCGGGTCGGAGGACGAAGTTGAAGAATTAATCGAGAATTTAAGCTTTGGGCCGTCAAAAAAACCAAAAGCCGAGGGCCCTTCGCCGCGCCACTGACCTCCCGATTGGAGTCCAACGAAGACCCCTGTAACCCACGCCAAAAGTGCAGGTTACCGAGGCGATTCCGGGGTCGAACAAATGATCCCCTTGTGATACAATTACTAATAGTTCCGAAAGCTCTAAGTACAAGCAATTTCAATGATTTGAGGTCCATTTCTGGAAAGCGGAGTCTCCCCGCCGTGGCGACTCCAAGATCCGAAAACGGGACTGGTAACCAGGGCTCAAATCGCGTTCCATGGAGCTGAATGGCCACGAAAGAAATCAACACAGCAGCCATCGTCGATCCGAAGAATAAAGAGGGCAAGGTCACGCCCATCACCGGAGGCAACGGCGACTACACCGCCGACTCAATCAAGGTGCTGGGCGGCATGGAAGCGGTTCGCAAACGCCCGGCAATGTACATTGGTTCGACCGGCGAGCTCGGGCTGCACCACCTGGTTTACGAAGTTGTCGACAACTCGGTTGATGAAGCGCTCGCTGGCTACGCCGACAAGATCGAAGTAACCATCCACATCGACAACTCAATTACTGTCATCGATAACGGCCGCGGCATTCCCGTCGACAACATGGAAATTGACGGCGAAAAGGTGCCGGCAGCGCAGGTCGTGATGACCAAGCTGCATGCGGGCGGCAAGTTCGATACCTCGTCATACAAAGTATCGGGCGGATTGCACGGCGTGGGCGTCTCCTGCGTGAACGCCCTCAGCCACGAGTTGGATCTCGAAATCTGGCGCGACGGCTTCACCTGGGAGCAGACTTATTCAAAGGGCGAACCCACCAGCAAGCTGAAGAAGGCCGGCGCAACCAAGAAGCGTGGGACCAAAGTCAAGTTTTTGCCCGATAAGGAAATCTTCACTGCCACCGAGTACAACTTCGACACGCTGGCCCAGCGCCTGCGTGAATTGGCCTTCCTGAACAAAGGCCTGCTGATTACGCTGACGGACGAGCGCACCACCGACGCCAAGACGGGCGGGGCCAAGACGGCCGAATTCAAATACAACGGCGGCATTGCGGAATTCATCAAGCATCTCAACCGCGGCAAGCAGACGCTGCATGACAAGCCGATCTACATGGAAGCCGAGCGCGACAGCGTAGTCATGGAGATCGGGCTGCAATACAACGACGCCTATTCGGAAACTCTGTTCAGCTTCGCTAACAACATCAACACGGTGGACGGCGGCTCGCACCTGACTGGTTTCCGTCAGGCACTGACCCGCACGATTAACTACGCCGGGCAGCAGATGGGGCTGTTCAAAGATGTCAAAGAAAACCTGACGGGCGACGATGTGCGCGAGGGCTTGGTCGCAGTAGTTAGCGTGAAATTGCCGCAGCCGCAGTTCGAGGGTCAGACTAAGGGCAAACTCAATTCCGATATCGCGGGCATCGTGCAGGCGTTCGTGAACGAACGCCTGGGCGCGTACTTCGAGCAGAACCCGACAGTCGGCCGTAAGATTATCAATAAAGCGATTGACGCGGCTCGGGCGCGCGAGGCCGCCCGCAAGGCTCGTGATCTCACCCGCCGCAAGGGAGCTCTCGACGGAGGTGGCCTGCCCGGTAAGCTGGCTGACTGCTCTGAGCGCATGCCTGATCGTTGCGAATTGTTCCTGGTGGAGGGCGAATCCGCCGGTGGCACCGCCAAACAAGGCCGCGATCGCAGGTTTCAGGCGATCCTGCCATTGAAAGGCAAGATCCTTAACGTCGAAAAAGCGCGTTACGACAAGATGCTGGCGCACGAAGAAATTCGCGCCATGATCACGGCGTTAGGCACCGGCATTGCCAAAGAAGACTTCGATCCGGCTAAATTGCGTTACGGAAAAGTCATTCTGATGACTGACGCTGATGTGGACGGAAGTCACATCCGCACTTTGCTGTTGACGTTTTTCTTCCGCCACATGCAGGAGTTGATCAAGCGCGGCAATGTGTTCATCGCGCAGCCCCCGCTGTATTCGATTAAAAAGGGCAAGACGCAGCAGTACATCAAAGACGATCGCGACTTCGTCAAGGTGATGGTGAAGCGTGCCGCCGAAGGACTGATCGTGCGCTACGGCGAGGGGGCGGCGAAACTGGAGGGCACAGCTCTGGCCCGGTTCATCACGGTGCTGAATGAATATCTGGGCTTCTTCGACAAATTGGACAAGCGCTTGCGCGATGAGCGGGTAACCGAACTCCTTCCCAAAATCGACTTTTCCAAGCACGCTGATTTCGAAGGCGATAAAAAGACTGCGCCGAAGAAAATCGAAAAGCTGGAACGAGAACTGAAGAAGTTGCAAAAGGACCGGGGATTCAAGAGTGTCGAGTCGCGCTTCGACGAAGAACATAACCTCTGGGAAGTGTGCTACCTCAGTTCTCAGGGCGCAGAGCACGTCATCAACTGGGAACTGGCCTCTACTCCGGAGTGCCGTCAGTTGATCTCGAAGTACAAACAGATCGAGCCCTACATGGAGCCGCCATTCGTGATTGAGACAGTCTCGAAACCAGCTCCGGCCAATGGCAACGGCGAAGAGCTGAGCGATGCCGAACGTGAGGACGTGGAAAAAGCCCAGAAGAAAACCTCCGCTGCGCCTAAGCGCAAGGCCGCCGAGCCGCAAACGGTTGAGAAAGGCAATGCCCGCGAATTGTTCGAGCACGTGCTCGCCGAGGGCCGCAAGGACTACACCGTCCAACGCTACAAAGGCTTGGGTGAAATGACCTCCCAGCAGCTTTGGGAAACCACCATGGATCCCGAGCGTCGCACGCTGCTCTCAGTGAAACTCGAGGATATTGCCGCCTGCGAAGCTATCTTTACCACGCTTATGGGCGAGGATGTCGAAGCGCGCCGCAAGTTCATCGAAGACAACGCGCTGGACGTGAAGAACCTGGATATCTGATTTTAGCTGCTGCTGGTCGGAACTTCTTTCAATGAGACTGTTGGGTACCTCGCCTGCGGATACACCCGATCGAACAAAATCCACAGCAGTGCGATGATCCCGAACACAAGCACGCTGCCCTCCGGGCCAACTGAGCCTCCGGTTAACCACGCCGGGCCTTGAAATGACGATTTCATCAGATGTCCCGTGACCATACCCCCGCTGTCTGGCACCGAGTAGAGGAAGCTTTGGCCCCAGTCCCACGAGGCGTGGAAACCTATTGCGAACCATAAATGGCCGGTCCGGCGGAGAGTTAAGCAGAAGAAGAATCCGATAAGAGCAGCGCCCAGCCCGCCGACGTAGTTTTCTCCCGGGTTGCGCAGGTGAACCCCTCCAAACAGCAGGGACATGAGAATGGCAGCGGGCCAGAAACCCATTCCAGTCGTGACTGTATAGAGTGTGTAGCCACGAAAGAGGAATTCTTCAGCGCATCCCACCAGCAGGAAGAACGCGCCCCAATAAGCGGCGAATTTCAACACCCGTATCCCATGCAGCGCGAAGCCGCCGAAGTAGAAGGCACCCGCTCCTCGCATCATTAGCAGCAGAAGCGTGATCGAGACGATTCCCCAGATAGCCCCCACCCAGAAGAACTTGCCGAATGCACTGTGTCGCGGTAACCCATAGACATCGAACTCCCGTTTTTCGATGCGGGCCATGACAAAGGCCGGAAGGATGATTGCCGTCACTTGCACCAGGTAATCAACCAGGCGCGACAATAACAGAGCCTTGCCGTGCAAATCGGGGGAGAGCATCGGAGCCAAAGCAAAGCTCAGGACATAATCAACCATCCAAGCCATTGCGAGATAAAACAGGATGCGCCACGCCGCGCGCAGACCTTCCGGGCCGACAAAGACACTATGGAAAAACGGTGGCCGACGGAGCGCAGTTGAATCTAATAGTGGCGGCCCACTTCCCGGAGTGGAGGCCAGTGGAACGTTCGGGTCTTCCATAAGAAGTTTCCAGCCTGCGCCCGGACATGGTAAAACACTCACCTTCCTCATGAGCGAATTTTTCACCCGGGAGCGCTTCGGCAAACCGCAGTTTCTGGCTGGGCTCCTGCTTCTTGTCTTTCTGGGGCAGTGCCTCTGGCTTGCCAGCCGCGACGTGCATGCTTCAGGAACCGTTGAATTTGGCGAGCTCACCCGCGTCCAGCAAGGACTAGAGCAGTGGCATGGCGAGCGCATTGCTGGCACTCCCTATGCAATGTCAGTCCAGAAACAACCCAGTCAGGATCCAGATCGCTCTTCCTATTTCGAAAATAATGGCGGATACGATGCTTATCACTCACCACTGTATTACCTGATCGCTTCCGCACCTTTGCTCTTATGGCCCGGTTCGCTTCAGCCTGGAACAAAACCCTACTGGGGGGGGCTGGCGCGAGCACCCTATCTCGTATTCGGGGTTCTGCTGGGTGCTTCCTTGTGGTACGT
>Ga0209055_1002616_pt1 | contig 11300 bp, 12 predicted proteins | sample GraSoiAngelo_110_FD_185875 | JGI IMG/M metagenome (GOLD analysis project Ga0209055, IMG submission 185875) | Grasslands soil microbial communities from the Angelo Coastal Reserve, California, USA - 14_0903_12_30cm (SPAdes) (version 2) | ecosystem: Environmental > Terrestrial > Soil > Grasslands ... | reverse complement strand
GCTCAAGAAGAGCGGGCGCGGTGCGCAGGTGTCGTGGTGGGTGAGTGCGATTGTCACGGCTGTCTGTCTGACCGCGGCGATGGTACTGAGCGGGGGGAGATCGAAGGCCTACACGGCGTACTCGCTCGCCGTCCACAAGACCGCGTCCATCCCCGCGTTCGCGCGCAAGTACGGCCTGCCGTGTTCGGCGTGCCACACGGCGTGGCCCGAGCTGAACGCGTTCGGTCAGCGGTTCCGCGACAACGGCTACCAGCTGATGAACGATCGCGACTCGCCCATCTGGCAGAATCCTTCGTACATCCCGGTCACGTTTCGCATGACGCCGAACCTGCACCGGGAAAGCGCGACCAAGCAACCGGTGGATGCCGTCCCGGGAGATTCGACCAGCGGGCTCGTGTCGCGAACCCTCACGCAGTCCGGCTTCGATCTCTCGGGCATGGACTTGTGGACGGCGGGAACGCTGTACAAGAACATCTCCTTCGTGCTGTTGCCTTCGTCCGATAACACGGGCGCGTTCCACTTCGAGGCCGCGTTCGTGCGGTTCGACAATCTGTTCAACAATCGCTGGGTCAATTTCAAAGTCGGCAAGTTCGAGCTGGACAACCTCGTCTCGGAAAAGCGCTTCCTCTTTCTGTCGGGGAACGGCGGCGCCTATCAGTCCTATCACTTCCTGCCGGCGGGGGATGTCAACGACTTCGGGCTGGGCGACAATCAGATCGGGGCGGAGCTCTCGGGACACTCGGACAACAGTTATACGCGCTACGGCATTGCGGTTCTCAGCAGCACCGACGGCGAAGTGAATCTCCCGACCAACCAGAGCTACGACGCGTATCTCACGTTGAGCCACGCCGTCGATGCCGGAGCGTTGGGGGTCGAGCGCTTGGGTGCCTACGCGTACCTCGGTCGGCGGCCGACCTACTTCCAGACCTCGGTCGGCGTCCCGATTCCCGGCACAGGCACCGGCAACAAGGCGTTCTACCGGATCGGGCTCTCCGGAGATTTCTTCTTCGGCGACTTCGAGCTCTTACCCTTCGTGATGCACGCGTCCGACAACGCCTATCTCGCCACCGCCACCGCGGCGAACGTGGCCCTGCCTCCCGGCGTCAGGGACGCCCAGTGGAACTCGGGCTTTGTCGAGGCCCACTACTACGTCAATCCCCAATTTGTGCTCACCGGGCGCTGGGAGACCGTGCGGATGTCGCAGCAGGCGGACCCGGCGACGCCGAACGACTTCGGCAACATCGACGCGTATTCGGGTGGTGTTCGTTGGTACCCGATCATGTTCAGCCGCGCAGGATTGAGCTGGCATACGGAGGTGTCGGCCGTCAGGACAAGAGGATCGGCGTTCTCCCCGACTGACAACGTGTGGACGACCAGCCTGTTCAGCGGACTGGATTTCGACTTCTGACTGAGCGGAGACCCGAACATGAGACTGCACGCGCGCTTGGTAGCATTCGTCTCGGGCTTGGGCGTCCTCCTGTCCACCGTAGGGGCGACGGGCGGCTCGACCCAGGAGAGCCACATCGGGAGTCTCACCGGCCACGCGGCCGCTGGCAAGAAACTGTACCGCCGCTACTGCATCGGGTGTCATGGCCCCGATGGCGATGGCGCTGGAGAAAACGCCCAGTGGATCGATCCCAAGCCGAGGGACTTCACGCTCGCCGTGCCGCTCGACCCCGACCGGCACCCTGCCGACGGACGAGGACTTGTTCAACGCGATGACGCGCGGGTTCGTCACCACCAACATGCCGCAGTGGCTGCCGCTGACGGGCCAGAACCGGGCGGACCTCGTCGCGTACATCAAGACCTTCTCTCCCAAGTGGAAGACCCTCAAGCCGGGCGCGCCGATCACGGTTCCGCCGGAACCGGCTCTCACGATCGAGAGCGTTCTGCGCGGGCGGCAGCTGTACCAGAAAATGGAGTGCTGGAAGTGTCACGGTCCCCGGGGGCATGCGGATGGCCCCTCCGCCGCGACGCTCACCGACAACAAGGATCTCCCGATCCGGCCGTACGATTTCTCCACCGGCTCGCGCTTCATGTGCGGCGCGACCAACCGAGATCTGTACAAGATCTTCATGACGGGCCTCGACGGCACCCCGATGCCGTCGTTTGCCGACGATATCAAGCCTGCGGATGGCTGGGATTTGGTCCACTTCCTGCGAACGATGCAGCCGCTCAAGACGCCGGAGCTCGCGATCTGGAGCGCGTGGCTCGCCTCGCACGCCAACGAGCTCAAGCCCATCGGACCGCCCGGGAGCGGGCAGTGATGTAAAGGAGGCCGTTTCGAGCTATGCGAATCCGCGACCTGATGCCGCTCGGTGCCGTGGCGCTGGCGGGAACCGCGATGATGGGGCGCGGGACGCGCCCCCCCCCGGCCGGCACCATCGGCGGCAAAGTGACGTACACCGGCACGCCGCCGAAGATGAAGCCCATCGACATGGCCAAAGAGCCGTTCTGTGCCCGGCTCCACGCCGCGGCCCCGGTGCTGACCGAAAACGCGGTGACGGGGCCCGGTAACGCGCTGCGCTGGGTGTTGGTGTACGTCTCGGCCGGCGATCAAGGCTCGGCGCCGGCGACCCAGCCGGTCCGGCTCGATCAAAAGGGTTGCCAATACATCCCCCACGTGCTGGTGCTGCAGCCGGACCAGCCGCTGGACATCTACAACGACGACTCCACGTCCCACAACATCCACCCCCTGGCACGGGTGAACCCGGAGTGGAACAAGTCGCAGCCGATCGGCGCGCCGCCGATTCACACGAAGTGGGAGAAGCCCGAGTTCATTCCGGTGAAGTGCAACGTGCATCCGTGGATGCACGGCTGGCATCTGGTACTCGCTGGATCACACTACGCGGTGACGGGCGAAGACGGGGCGTTCAGCCTGCAGGGCCTGCCGCCGGGCAAGTACACCGTGACGGCCTGGCACGAGCAGTTCGGCACGCAGAGTCAGGATGTGACGATCAGCGGGAATGAGGCCGCGACGGTCAACTTCGTCTTCAAAGCCACGCCGTACTGAGCGGCGGTATGGGCAAACTGTTCGCCGTCGTGGTCACGGTCATCACGGTCGTGTCGACCGCCCTTTTCCTGATGCACACGTGGTGGCTGCCGGTCGACATCTCCGCCCACGGGCCAGCGATCGATCGGCAGCTCTCGGAGACGATGCTCTCGTCCGGTGTCTTGTTCGTGCTCTCGCAGCTGGCGCTGGCGGTGTTCGCGTGGCGCTACGGCGATCGCCACGACGGACGCCCGGTCAAAGCCTTTCCGGGCGGCGCGACTCCCATGGTCGTGTTCGCCGCAGTGCTGGTCGGGGCCGAGATCCTGGCGCTCACGCTCGTGGGTGCGAAGGTCTGGGCCGGGATCTTTCAAGCGCCACCGGATCCCAACTCGCTGCAGATCGACGTGCAGGCCGAGCAGTTCGCGTTCTATTTCCGCTATCCCGGGCCCGATGGCCGGTTCGGCGCCACCCACCCGGAGCTGATCAACGAAGCCAATGAGAACTACTTCGGCCTCGATCCGGCGCGCGACACCACGGCGCGCGACGACATCGTCGTCCCCACGCTGACGATCCCGGTGAACCGGCCCATCGCGCTCACGTTGCGTGCGAAGGACGTCAACCACGCGTTCTACGTGCCCGAGCTGCGAATCCAGCAGGACTTCGTGCCCGGTCTCGCCATTCCGCTGCACTTCACGGCCACGCAAACAGGCAAACACGAAATCGTGTGTACGCAGCTGTGCGGATTGGGGCACTACAACATGCGCGCCTACATCGAAGTGGTGTCGGAGGCCCAGTTCGCCCAATGGCTGAAAGACAAGGCGGCGCAACAATGACCCACCCGGCAACGGCCCACCACCACGCGCCGCCGCGGGGGTTGCTCCGCACGCACGTGTTCAGCCTCGATCACAAGGTGATCGGGAAACAGTACCTGGACCTGGCGCTGGTCGCGGTCTGTACCGGCATGCTGCTGTCGTGGCTGATGCGCCTGCACCTGGCGTGGCCCGAGACGCCCATTCCGGGCCTCGGGAAGTTGGCGCCGACGGGGGCCGCCGGCGGCGTGATCACGCCCGAGTATTACCTCTCGCTGATGACGATGCACGGCACGATCATGGTGTTCTTCGTCCTGACGACCGCGCCGTTCGCCGGCTTTGGCAACTACTTCCTGCCCATTCAGGTCGGTGCGGAGGACATGGCGTTCCCGCGCATCAACATGATGTCCTTCTGGGTGACGCTGGTGGCGTTTCTGGTGCTCATCAGCGCGTTCTTCGTGGGCGACGGACCGCCGTTGTCGGGGTGGACGGCCTATGCGCCGTTGAGCGCGGTCGGCAAGGACGCCGGTCCCGGCCAGGGCGTCGGTCAGACCTTATGGGCGGTGTCCATCACCCTGTTTTGCGTGGCACAGCTGCTCGGCGCCCTGAACTTCATCACGACGACGCTCGACCTGCGGACCAAAGGGATGTCGCTCGCCCGCATGCCCTTCTCCACCTGGGCGTGGTTCATCACGTCGGTCATCGGGCTCATCGCCTTCGCGGTGTTGATGCCGGCGTGCATCCTGTTGATCCTCGATCGCGTGGCGGGGACGAGCTTTTTCATTCCGGCGGGCCTCGTCATCAGCGACCGCCTGCAGCCGCACGCGGGCGGCTCACCGCTCCTGTGGCAGCACCTGTTCTGGTTCTTCGGCCATCCCGAGGTGTACATCGCGATCCTGCCCGGGTTCGGAATCATCTCCCACATCCTCCCGGTGTTCGCCCGCAAGCCGCTGCTCGGGCCGCGCGTGATGATCGCCTGCCTCGTGGCGATCGCGTTCTTGAGTTACACGGTGTGGGGCCATCACATGTTCTTGAGCGGGATGAACCCCTTCTCGGCGACGCTGTTTTCGGTGCCCACGCTGGTCATCACGATTCCCGCCACCATCGTCACGCTGCTGTGGATCGGCACGATCTACGGCGCCCGGCTGCGGTTCGCGACGCCGGCGCTGTTCTGCCTCGGGTTCGTCTCGGTGTTCGTGAGCGGCGGCATCAGCGGCTTCTTCCTGGCCCAACCCTCGATCGACACGTACCTCCACGGGACGTACTTCGTGGTCGGCCACTTCCATTTCGTGATGGGGGTCGCCGCCATGTTCGGCATCTTCGCCGCTACGTATTTCTGGGCGCCGAAGATGTTCGGCCGCCTGATGAACGAAACGCTGGGGAAATGGCACTTCTGGCTCACGTTCATCGGCGTGTATTGCGTCTTCATGCCGATGCATTACCTCGGGCTGGCCGGCAACGTGCGCCGCTACTCGGCGTTCACGGACGACTACCTGAAACCGCTGATTCCCTTGCACCGGTTCATAACCATCGCGGCGCTGTTCACCGGAGCGGCGCAGCTGATTTTCCTCTACAACCTGGTTCGCACCCGGCTGCGTGGACCCAAGGCCTCCGACAACCCCTGGGAGGCCACGACGCTCGAATGGTCCACGACGTCGCCCCCACCGTTCGACAACTTCGGCGGTCGGCCTCCGACCGTGTACCACGGCCCGAACGAGTACGGAACGAAAGGTGCCGCGGGGGACTACGTCATGCAGGCGTCCCCCGCGCCCGTGGGCGCGGCTTGAGCCGGCGGATGGCCGGGATCGCCCCCTCGCCGCCTCGAGCCGGGCCGCCGACGGCCGCGCCAGCGCCGGCGCGGACGACGACCGAGCCGCCCCCGCCGCAGCCGTCCCGCACCGGCGTCTGGATCGGCATCGGGACGATCGCCATGTCGTTCGCCGCGCTGACGAGCGCCATGGTCGTGAGGCAGGGCGCGGCGCCGGATTGGCGGCACTTCCAGCTGCCCGCTCTCCTGTACGTCAATACGCTCGTCCTGTTGGCGAGTAGTGGCACGCTCGAGTGGTCGCGCCGGCATATCTCCTCCGGGCTGGCCGGGGTGTACGTGACCCTGGCCCTGGGGCTGCTGTTCGTGACGGGGCAGGTGGTGGCGTGGCGCCAGCTCGCCGCCCAAGGGCTGTTCCTCGCCACGGCGCCGAGTAGCGCGTTCTTCTATGTGTTCACGGCGCTGCACGGACTCCACGTCGTGGGCGGTCTCGGCGGACTCGTATATGTGCTGCACCGCCTGCGCGGGTCGACCGGGCCGCTGCCACTCGCCGCGCTCGGCGCGGCGACACTCTACTGGCACTTCATGGGCGGACTGTGGCTTTATCTGCTGGTGATCCTGGTGACGCGGGTCTAGACAGGGGGATCGCGTGGGTCATTCGGCTGTCAGCATGAGCTCGCCCTACGGCATTCAGTCGAAGAAACTGGCGATGTGGCTGTTCATCGTCGCCGACGCCTCCACGTTCGGCGCGATGCTGTTCGCCTACGGCTTCCTCCGGCTCGCCAACCCGGCCTGGACGAGGCCGTTTGCCTTCTCGCCCACCATTGTCAACGGCAGCGTGATGACCGTCGTGCTGCTGACCAGCAGTCTGACCATGGTCGCGGCCGTGGTGGCCGCGCACGCGGGACGTACGCCCGCGGCCATCCGCTGGCTCGGCGCCACCATGCTGCTGGGAACTGTCTTCGCGGTGCTGCACCTGCGGGAGTGGTTCGCCATGATCGGCGAGGGGTGGCGGTTGTTTCAGAATCCGCTGGGCGGGTCCCCGCTGTTCGGGGCCACGTTCTTCGGCATCACCGGTCTGCACCTGCTGCACGTCGTCTGCGGCATAGTCGTCATTGGTGTGATCGCCACCGGCTTCCGGCGCGGCCGGTTCGACGCCGACCACGTCGAGACGACCTCCCTGTACTGGCACTTCGTCGATCTGGTCTGGATGTTCGTGTTCCCGCTCGTCTACCTGATGAACGTGCGCTGAGGGGGGACCATGACCGCCACACCTGCCGGGCGCGGACCGACCATGCAGTCGTACGTGCTCGTCTGGATCGGCTTGATCCTCATCGTCGGCGTCGAGGTGTTCCTGACGTACGAGCGGCTCTCCGCGGGGACGCTGCTGGCCAGTCTGTTGGTGCTCGCCCTGATCGAAGCCGCGCTGGCAGTGATGTACTTCATGCACCTGAAGTACGAGCGGCCCGCGCTCTTCTGGAGCCTGATCCCCTACCTGGTGTTCGCGCTGGTGATGATGGATCACTTCTGGCCGGATGCGCTGCGGCTGATGCACCAGCGCCTTTCGGCGCCCTGAGCTCGGGCGCTATTGCATGGGCATGGGCGCCCTGATGAGCGGCATGGCCATCCTGACGGTGGCGGCCTTCCTCCTCGTCACCGGCATCGCCGTGATGGCGTATCGCAGAAGCAAACGCGGCGCCCCAGACTAGCGCGCCGACAGCGATAGCGTGACGCTCGCGGGTTGCTTGAGCGTCTGATACACGACGCAATAGCGCTCGGTGAGCCGGAGCAGCGATTCGAGCTGCTCGGGAGTTGCGTCGCTGTCCAGATCGAACCGCAGGCGGATCGCCTGAAAGCCCACCGGCACGTCTTTCGTGACGCCCAGCGTGCCGCGAAAGTCCAAGTCGCCTTCGGCCGAGACCGTCCCGCTCACCGGCGGGAGCGCGAGCGCCGTGGCGACGGCCTTGAGGGTGACGCCGGCGCACGCCACCAGCGCTTCGAGCAGCAGGTCGCCCGAGCACGCCGCGCGACCATCACCACCCGTGGCCGGGTGCAGGCCGGCCTCCACCAGAGCTTTCCCGGTTTCCACGCGGCACGCGACGTTCTCCTCACCCAGCCTGCCCCGCGCCTGCAGCGTGACGAGGGCGGCCGCAGGGTCGGCGCGGTAGCGCTCCTTGAGCGGCGTCTGAATGGCCCGAAGCTCCCGTGCATCCATGGGTCAGGTCCCTTCCCGCACCGCGACGGCGACTAGTGCGATCCCGCCCCGCACGTTTTGATTGACCTGCACTCTCACCGTCCGCGGACGGATCGCGTATACGATGTCGTCCGCGATCCGGGCCGCCAGGCTCTCGCAAAACGCGCCTTCATCGCGATACGACCACAGATAGAATTTGAGGGCCTTCGACTCGAGACAGCGCTCCCCGGGCGTGTACTCGATCGTCACGCTGCCGAAGTCCGGCTGGCCGGTACGAGGACAGATCGACGTGAACTCCGTGGCCGTGAGGATCACCGTCCGCACGTCCGGGGCGGGGAACGCTTCGGCCTTCAAGTACTCCCGGGCTTCCGTCGGGTTCGACGGCCGGGGGAGCGGTCCCGTGCGGGGCAGCCGCGGCGGTTGTGAGGTCATTGCTCGACTCTCTCTCTCGTCACTGTACCGATGGGCCCGGGCGCGTAACTTTCGGAAAGATGACCAATCCCAAGCCGAAAGCCATCGCACTGTTGAGCGGCGGGATCGACTCGACCACGACGCTGGCCCTCGCCCAGCAGCAGGGGTTCGACGTCTACGCGCTCACGTTCCGCTACGGCCAGCGTCACGAGATCGAGATCGCGGCCGCCCGCCGGGTCGCCCGGTCGCTCCACGTGAGTCGGCACGAGGTCCTCGAATTCGATCTGCGACGGTTCGGCGGGTCCGCGCTCACGGACGCGATCGCGGTCCCGAAAGATCGCACCCCGTCGGAGCTCGCGTCCGGCATTCCGGTCACCTATGTGCCGGCGCGCAATACGATCTTCCTGTCGTTCGCCTTGGCCTGGGCCGAGGTCGTGGGCGCGGCCGATATCTTCATCGGCGTGACGGCGCTGGACTACAGCGGCTACCCCGACTGCCGGCCGGAGTACGTGGCGGCGTTCCAGGCCATGGCGGATCTGGCCACGCGGGCGGGCGTCGAGGGCCGCCAGCGCCTCCGGATCCACACGCCGCTGATCGCCCTCTCCAAGCGGGAGATCATTCTCACGGGCCTGTCTCTCGGCCTCGACTACGCGCTCACCTCGAGCTGTTATGAACCCGCGCCCGACGGCGCGGCCTGCGGGCGGTGTGACGCGTGCGTGTTGCGCCTGAAGGGCTTCACCGAGGCGGGAGTGCCCGACCCGATTCGCTACCGGGCCGCCGAGCGAGTGGCGCCGTGAGCTACGCCTACGCCGTGAAGGAGATCTACTACACGCTCCAGGGCGAAGGGGCCAACGCCGGGCGGCCCGCGGTGCTGCTGCGATTCGCGGGCTGCAATCTGTGGTCCGGACGCGAGCCAGATCGCGCCACGGCGCAGTGTCGCTTCTGCGACACTGATTTCGTCGGCACGGACGGCCCCGGCGGCGGGCGGTTCGACTCGAGCGAGGTCCTGGCGCGGGCCGTGTCGGCGACCTGGCCGGACGGCGCGCCGGGCGGCGCCCGCCGCTTCGTCGTGTGCACGGGCGGCGAGCCCCTGCTGCAGCTCGACGAGCCCCTCACCGCCGCCCTGCATGCCAGCGGATTCGAGATCGCGATCGAGACGAACGGCACGCTGCTGCCGCCACCCGGTATCGATTGGGTGTGCGTCAGCCCCAAGGCCGGAGTCGAGCTGGTGCTGCGACGCGGCGACGAGCTCAAGCTGGTGTTCCCCCAGAAGGGCATCGCTCCCGAGAGCCTGGAAGGAGATGGCCTCGATTTTCGCCATTGGTTCCTGCAACCGATGGACGGACCCGAGCGGGCCCGCAATACGGAGCTCGCGGTGCGCTACTGCCTGACGCATCCCCGTTGGCGCCTCAGTCTCCAGACGCACAAGCTCGTCGGAATCCCGTGAGTCCATGACGTGCCCGGTGTGCCCGGTGTGCCCGGTGTGATGGATCGCCGCAGCGGGTGTGGCCTCCACTCTGCAGGGACTAGGTGATCGCACAAGTGAGGAGAGCGGTGGTCCATCTGTTGCGGTGGTGCACCCTGCCGCGGCCGACCTGTTGCGGCGTCGCACTCCTTGCCTTCGGGGCCGCCATGAAGCTGCTGCCGCTGGACGATCCTGCCCTGCTCGAGCTCGCGGGCAAGTGGCTCCGTCGTGAGGACAACTACAAGTGGCTGGACTTCGGGGAAGGCGCCCACCCACTGAGCGTGATCTCCCTCAAGATCATGACTCAGCGGGATCTCCATGTGCTGCGTCTGTTCACGCCGGACGATAGCGAGGTGCCCCTCGGCATCGTGGCGCTATCGGACATCCGTCGCCACTCGAAGACGGCCGGCGCGTGCCGTATCGAAGCTGCTCACGTTCGGGTTTGCCGAGGTCGGGCTGGAAGCGGTGAGCGCCTGGACGGTCGAGAGCAACATGGCGGCGCGTCGCGTGCTGGAGCGGCTCAGGTTCCGATACGTCGGGCGACAGCGCCGGCGCCACTGGATCGACGGTCGCCCGTACGACCGCTTGCTCTACGACCTCTTGGCGACGGAGCACCGCGAGATCCCCGACGAACCCGCGCTGACGGCGCACGCACCGCCCTGGACCCGGGCCCGGCGCCCCCGACGCGGGCAACCGCCGCTCGGCGCCGCGTGAAGTCACGGGTCCATTTTAACGCGCATGCGCCAGCCGCGATTCGAACGCGGGACCTTCGGCTCCGGAGGCCGACGCTCTATCCAGCTGAGCTACTGGCGCTAGACAATTTCGGATTGCGGATTTCGGATTGCGGATTGGGGTGCGCCTGGAGAGCGCCGGGGTCTATCAATCCGCAATCCGCAATCGGCAATCCGCAATGCACGAGTCGGGGCGAGTGGATTTGAACCACCGGCCTCCTGGTCCCGAAGCGGCGACCAAGCGTACCGACGTACGACGAAATGTAGTACTCACGCGGTGTTCTGGGCAGTCGGAGTCGTACCTTGGGAGCTGAAATCGCTGCGTAGTAGCGAGAAACTCACACCACGAGCGACCTACTGGACCGATTTCAGGAGGTCGCTCTTCTTGCATGGTTTGGGAGCTCAAACATTGCGACTCTCCCCCCTCTCGCGCAGTGCCACCTACTCGCGACGACCAAGCGTTGCGATCGGCCGAAGGACGTAACTCCAGTGAGGGGACTTGAACCCGCGACCCCCGAGCCCCATGCGAATCGCCAGCGGACCGAGTTACGACTTGGCAGGCGCGCACGCCTTTCCCCTTCGACACGAGGAACAAAAGCCAGCGGCCGACGGTGCCGGGGGAGCGGGTTGGCGATCTGGGCGTGGGACGCCTTGCCGAAACTGACACCCCGGGGCGCGAAGCCCCGGGGCGTCACCCGCCTCATAGGCTGATCGTGTACTGATAGCAGTCGCTCGTCAACACCACCGCTCCGGTGGCCGCGTCGATGACGCGGAAATGAATGTCGAACCTCGACCCCACCGGCAAAGCGGCGAGGTTGCGGAACAGCTGCTCGCGGCCGGTCCCGCTCGCGTCGGTCGTGATGGCCTGCGGCTGGAGTCCCTTGCCCAGGGTGAGCCACCCGGTGCTGGTGCAGTCGTCGTCCACGTTGGTGT
>Ga0209055_1002615_pt1 | contig 11301 bp, 9 predicted proteins | sample GraSoiAngelo_110_FD_185875 | JGI IMG/M metagenome (GOLD analysis project Ga0209055, IMG submission 185875) | Grasslands soil microbial communities from the Angelo Coastal Reserve, California, USA - 14_0903_12_30cm (SPAdes) (version 2) | ecosystem: Environmental > Terrestrial > Soil > Grasslands ... | reverse complement strand
GGAAGCCCTGTCCGCGATCGGCGTACAGGGCATTACCGTCACCGAAGTCAAGGGTTTCGGCAGGCAGAAAGGCCACACCGAGCTGTATCGCGGCGCGGAATACGTGGTCGATTTCCTGCCGAAAGTAAAAGTCGAGGCCGCGATCAAGGACGAATTACTCGATCAGGCTATCGAAGCCATCGAGAAATCGGCCAACACCGGAAAGATCGGCGACGGCAAGATCTTCGTTTTCGATCTGAAGCAAGTCATCCGCATCCGCACCGGCGAGACCGGCGCGGAAGCCCTCTAGGGAGGCACCGATGAAAAGATTGACGAGAAAACTGATCGCATCGCTGGCGCTGTTCGCGATGCTGGGGGCAAACGCCCTGCCGTTGTTCGCCCAGGACAAGGCGGCCGACAAGCCGGCGGAAGCCGCAGCACCAGCCGCCGCAGCGCCAGCCGCGACCCCGGCTCCAGCGGCCGCAGCACCAGCCGTGCCCAAGTGCGGCGACAAGGGCTTCGACTGCAACAAGGGCGACGTGTCGTGGATGATGACCTCCACGGCGTTCGTATTGCTGATGACCGTCCCGGGCCTGGCGCTGTTCTATGCCGGCATGGCCCGTACCCGGAACGCGCTGTCGACGGTGATGCAGAGTTTTTCGATTTTCTGCGTCGTCGCGGTGCTGTGGGTGGTCTACGGATACAGCATAGCGTTCACTGCCGGTCATGAGGGCAGTTCACTTGCCCCGTTCTTCGGGTCGCTCGACAAGCTCTTCATGCTCGGCGAGGATCCGGCCACGGCGGTCGCCGCGACCTTCAGCAAGGGACAGTACCTGCCGGACTTCGTGTACTGCATGTTCCAACTGACCTTCGCCGCGATCACCGTGGCGCTGATCGCAGGCGGCTTCGCGGAACGCTTCAAGTTCTCCGCGATGATCATCTTCTGCATCCTGTGGTTCACCTTCGCGTATCTGCCCGTCGCACACATGGTGTGGTACTGGGACGGCCCCGATGCCTACACCACCGCGAAAGCAGGCGAGCTTGCCAACAGCCATGCCGGTTTCATCTTCCAGAAAGGCGCCCTCGACTTCGCGGGCGGGACCGTGGTGCACGTCAACTCCGGTATCGCCGCGCTGGTCTGCGCCCTGATGCTCGGCAAGCGCAACGGCTACGGCAAGGTGCCGATGCCACCGCACAGCGTGATGATGACGGCGATCGGCACCGGCATGCTGTGGATGGGCTGGTTCGGCTTCAACGCGGGCTCCGCGCTCGAAGCCACTGGCGCTGCCGGCATCGCGTTCTTCAATACGTTGTTCGGGACCGCTGTTGCGGGCGTTTCGTGGACGCTGACCGAGTGGATCGTCAAGGGCAAGCCGAGCCTGCTGGGCATCTGCTCCGGCATCGTGGCGGGCCTGGTGGCGATCACTCCGGCGGCCGGTTTTGTCGGCCCCATCGGAGCCTTTTTTACCTGTGCCATCGCCGGCGTCCTTTGCTTCTTCGCCGTGACCAAGGTGAAGGCCATGCTGGGTTACGACGACGCGCTCGATACCTTCGGCGTGCACTGCATCGGCGGGATCATCGGCTCGCTCGGCACGGGCACCTTCGTCAATCCGAAGTTTGGCGGTACTGGCGTCTATGATTACGTCGCCAACAAAGTCGGCGATTTCGACGCCTGGGCGCAGATCGTCTCTCAGTTTTGGGACATCGCCATCACTTTGATCTGGTCGGGCGGCGTGGCGTTCGTGATCCTGCTGATCCTGAAGTTCACCATCGGCATCCGCGCCAGCGATGAAGCGCAGGAAGAGGGTCTCGATCTCGCCGATCACGGCGAGAAGGCCTACAACTACTGACAGTAGCAGGGAGAGGCCCGGAAACGGGCTTGTTTTCGAACGGGCACCTTCGGGTGCCCGTTTTTTTTGGGGAAGACGCGAAGTCCCCGGCCACCCTCCCGCCGCAGGCGCTTTGTGAGAAAATACGCGCCTTTTTCGCGAGGACCTCGACATGAAAATGGAGTACGTAATCAGCAGTTGGGACATCCCCTCGCTTCCCATCGTCGGATCGAACGCGCTCTTCCCGGTGCGCCGCATCTTCTGTGTCGGGCGCAATTACGTCGAGCACCAGAAGGAAATGGGGGGCGACGGCCGCGAGCAGCCGTTCTTCTTCACCAAGTCCGCGCACGATCTCGTGCCGCTAAGCGCCGGCGAGACCGGGGCGGTCCACTATCCGCCGATGACGAGCAACTACCACTGGGAAACCGAAATGATCGCGGTGATCGGAACGGGCGGCTACAAGATTCCGGCGGCCAAGGCGAACGAGCACATCTGGGGTTACGCCATCGGCCTCGACATGACGCGCCGCGATCTGCAGCAGGTGGGCAAGGACAAGGGCCGGCCCTGGACCTTCGGCAAGGATTTCGACCAGGCGGCGCCCGCGGGCGCGATCAACCCCGCCTCCAAGATCGGACACCCGGTCAAGGGCAAACTCTGGCTCAAGGTCAACGGCGAGTTTCGCCAGAACTCGGACATCGACCAGATGATCTGGAGCGTGCCCGAACAGATCGCGTTTCTCACGCAGTATTACACGCTGGAAGCGGGCGATCTCATCATGACGGGCACACCGGCCGGTGTGGGCGCCGCCAAGCCGGGGGATGAGCTTCTCGCCGGAATCGAGGGGCTCGGCGAGCTGCGGGTGAAGATACTGCCGCCGCGATAAACGGGAGGTCCACGTGAGCATCAAACGCCATCCGTCGGGCAAGCTCTTCAGCGCCGCAGTCGAACACGGCGGCCTTGTCTATGTGGCAGGCCAGGTCGCCGACGATCTCACCCAAGGCGTCCGGGGCCAGACCGAGCAGGTGCTGAAGAAGATCGACGCAATCCTCGCCGCCTCGGGCACCAGCAAGTCGAAGATTCTTTCCGCCAATGTGTGGGTCACCGACATCCGCAACCGCGACGAGATGAACGCCGCGTGGACGGCGTGGACCGATCCTGCGAACCTGCCGGCGCGAGCTACAGTCGAGGCGAAGCTGGCGGACCCGCGCATGTTGGTCGAGATCATGGTGACCTGCGCCAAGTAAGCGGGGCAAGGTGCTTATTTTCTCCAGAACGCCGGCGTGATGACGATGAACAGCGTAAACAGCTCCAAGCGCCCGATCAGCATGGCGACCGTGCATACCCAGGTTTGAAAATCGCTGAGCGCCGCATAGGTCGCCGCCGGCCCCACCAGGTTAAGCCCCGGCCCGGTGTTGCAGATGCAGACGATCACCGCCGAAAAAGCCGTGATGATGTCCAGGCCCGAAGCAAGAAGGAGCATGGTCATGGCGACGACTGACCCGCCCCAGATCAGCATGAACGCCAGGACCGCGAAGATGATGTTGTTTTCCACTCTTTGGCCGGAGAGCTTGACGGGCAGATAAGCGCGCGGATGAATGATGGACATGAGCTCCCGCAGCGCCTGGCGAACCATCAGTTCGGCGCGAATCATCTTGATGCCGCCTCCGGTTGAGCCGGAGCAAGTGGCGAAGCAGCAAAGGAACAGCATCCATACGGGCGCGAAGATCGGCCATTGGTTGAAATCGGTGCTGGTAAAGCCGGCTGTCGTGGCGATCGAGACGACGTTGAACACGCTGTGCCGTAGCGCAGTCCAGAAAGACGGATAGACCTGGTTGGCGAACAGGAAATAGGCGACTCCAAGCGCCGAAACCGCGACCAATGCGAGGTATGCCCCCGCCTCGGGGTCGCTCCGGTAGGGTGCCAGGCTCAGCTTGCGGAACGCGAGGAAGTGAGTTCCGAAATTGATGCCTCCGATGAGCATGAAAAAAACTCCCACAGCCTCGATCGCCGGGGAATCGAAGTAGCCGAAGCTCGCGTCGTGGGAGGAGAATCCCCCCAAACTCAGGGTCGAGAATGCATGGACTACGGCGTCGAACCAACCCATTCCCGCCGCCTTGAAAACCAGAGCGCACGCGAGGGTCAAGGCCGCGTAAACCAGCCACAGGCCCTTGGCGGTTTCGGTGATGCGCGGAGTGAGCCTGGTGTCCTTCATTGGCCCCAGGGTTTCCGTCCTCATAATCTGGCTGCCGCCGATACCGAGCAGCGGCAGGATCGCCACCGCCAGGACGATGATCCCCATTCCGCCCAGCCATTGCAGCTCGCAGCGCCACAAGTTGATCGAAGGCGGCAGCTTGTCGAGCCCTGAGAGCACGGTCGAACCGGTAGTGGTGAGCGCCGCAACGGTTTCGAAGTAGCCGTCCGTGAAATCGAGCTCGGGCATGTACATCAGCAGGGGCAGGGTGGCGAATGCGGGCAGGACGGTCCAAACCAGCGCCACCAAAAGAAAGCCGTCGCGGGTCTGCAGCTCGGCCTGGCGCGAGCGAGTAACCGCCCACAAAGTTGCTCCGCTCACAAAGGTGATCAGCACGGCCTTCTCAAAGGCGTAACGCGCCGCGTCACCGTACAAGAGCGACACGCAGAGAGGCAGCAGCATGGCAAGGGCAAAGACGACGATCAGGACGCTCAGCACGTGGAGAACAGGAAACGGCCTTACCATGGGCGCGGAATCCGCTTCAGACGAAGCCGGCGCTGACCTCGAAAAGTTTCTCGACCTTGGGCAGGAGTTTCTTGTCGGTGACGAAGACGATCAAGTGGTCCTCGGCGAGCACCACGGTGTCGTGATGCGCCATGATGACCTTGTCGCCGCGCACGATTGCGGCTATTGCGGCGCCTTTGGGGAGGTCGATCTCCTCGATCCTTCGGCCGACGCAGCGGCAGGAATCTCGGTCTCCGTGCACGACGGCCTCGAGCGCCTCGGCCACACCGCGGCGCAGGCTGTGCACCCGGGTAATGTGGCCGCGCCGCACATGGGCGAGCAGCGTACCGATGGTTGCCTGCGCCGGTGAAATCGCGATATCGATCTGACCGGCTTGGAGGAGATCGACGTAGGAGCGTCGGTTGATGAGCGCGACCACGCGGCGCGCGCCCATGCGCTTCGCAAGCAGGCAGGACATGATGTTGTTCTCGTCGTCGTTGGTTACCGCGACTAAGAGGTCCATGTCGGAGACGTTTTCGGCCTCCAGGAGTCCTTCGTCGGTGAGATCCCCCTGCAGCACGAGCGCCCGATCGAGGCGGGTGGAGAGCACCTCGCAGCGCCTCTTGTCGTACTCGATGATCTTGATCGCGTAGTCGCGCTCGATCGCACGCGCGAGGCGCAAGCCGATGTTGCCGCCCCCTCCGATCATGACTCTTTTCACCGCCTGGTCCATGCGCCTCAGCTCGTGCATGACCTGGCGGATGTCTTGCGTCGCGGCGAGACAAAATACCTCGTCTCCGGCCTGCACCACGGTATCACCCTCGGGCAGAATCGGGCTGTCACCGCGAAATATGGCGGCGATGCGCGTGTCCACGGACGGGATGTGCTTCCTCAGATCCTTCAGGGGATGACCCACCAGGGGACCGCCTTGGAATGCACGCACCGCCACCAAGCTGACCTTGCCGTGAGCGAACTCGAGCACCTGCAGTGCTTCCGGAAACTCGATGAGCTTGACGATATAGTCGGTAAGAATCTGCTCCGGGCAGATTGCCAAGTCCACGTCGAAGCAGTCCGGGCTGAGCACCCGCTCGTTGGAAAGATAGTCGGTCGCGCGCAGGCGGACGATGCGGGTCGGGACGTTGAACAAAACCTGTGCCAGCTTGCAGGCGACCAAGTTGGTCTCGTCGCTTTGCGTCACCGCAATCATCATGTCGCAGTCCTCGATACCCGCCTCGACCAGGACTGAGGGATGTGCGGCGCTGCCGAGCACGGTGCGCAAATCCAGGCGGTCCTGGAGGTTGCGCAGCCTCGCGGCGTCGATATCCACGACCGTAATGTCGTTGGCTTCGGACACCAGGTTTTCGGCAACCGATGAGCCGACCTGGCCGGCGCCGAGAATTACGATTTTCAAGGTCGAAATCCGCGCGAAAAAGCACGCATTTTATGCCGACTCCTACCCGAGTCAGTCTTCTTTTCGCCCGGCGAGAATGCCGAGAGCTTTCAACTTGCGGTACAAATGCGTGCGCTCGAGACCGCTTCGCTCGGCGACGCGCGCTATGGACCCGTTTACCTGTGCGAGATGGTGCTCGAAGTAGGTCCGCTCGAAGGCTTCGCGAGCCTCGCGCAGGGGAAGATCGAGGGACAGGTCGGTCTCGGCGGAGCGGCGTGCAAACTGCGGCAGCACCCGCTCCGCGTCCGCGACACCGATCTCCTCCTCCAAGCTGGTCAGCGCCAGGTTGCGCACTGCTGCGGCAAGATCTTCGAGGTTACCTGGCCAGGGGAAATACCGCAGGACGTTGAGGGCACCGGTGGACAAGGTTCGCGGCGGGCAAAAGCGTGTTTCCACCAGCTGGGCAAGCATGAGGCTTGCGATCTCGGGAATGTCCTCCGGATGCTCACGCAGAGCCGGAAGCGAGATGACGATACCCGCGAGCGCTTGCATCAATGCCGCGTCGAAACCCTGCGATTCCACCAGGTGTTTCGGCTCCTCGGCGGTAAAAGACACCAGCTGCACGTTGCTCTTTTCCGCGCGCGCGGCGAGAAACGCCAGATGCTTTTGCTGGTTCCGGGACAGCATCGCGAGTTCCCCCACGAACAGCACGCCGCTGGAAACCTGCTGCAGCAGATCCTGGGACGCCTCGTTTAGCGCGTGCGCCGCATCGATCCAAGGTGCGTTGGGCTGCTGCAGATAGCGCGCGTAGAGCTCCGGCATCACGCCTCTTTCTCCACGCAGCATCACCGCTGTCCCGGCGGCAGAGATCCTCGCCAAGCGCTTCTTCAGCTCGGTGATGATCACCGAGCGGCCGAAATTCGCGACGCTGAGTGGCATCACAGCGCGCGATTCCCCCGCACGCAGTGCACGCTTCACGGTTGCGAGGAGCTTCTGCAGCGCGATCGGTTTTTCCAGGAAATCCATTGCGCCGCTGCGCGTCGCCTCCACCGCCGTGTCGATGGTGCCGTGCCCCGACATCATGATCACCGGCATGGTGAGCTGGCCCCCGGTGGCCCATTCCTTCAGGAGCGTAATACCGTCCGCGTCGGGCATCCAAATATCGAGCAACACGAGGTCCGGGCGTCTCTGCGCGCGCAACGAGCGCGCGGCGGTGGCATTCTCTGCAAGCTGCACCGAGTGTCCCTCGTCCGAGAGGATTTCGGACAAGAGCTCGCGGATCCCGACTTCGTCGTCGACCACTAGTATCTGCGCCATGGTCGCTCAGGCGGCGAGCGGAAGCGAAATCCGCACCGCCGCGCCACGACCCCCTTCCTTGCCGATGCGGTTTTCTATCCGAACAGTGCCGTGATGCTCCTCGATGATCCGCTTTACGATCGCCAGCCCCAGTCCGGTCCCCTTGGGCTTGGTGGTGACGTAGGGCTCGAACGCCCCATTGATGATGGCCTCGGGGAAGCCGCAACCATTGTCGCTGATCCGCAGCCACACTTGGCCGCCTGAAAGCTCGGTCGACACTTCGATCTTTGGGTCGCTGCTTCCGGAAAGAGCATCCTGTGCGTTTTGCAGCAGGTTGTGGATCACCTGTCGCAGGCGGTCGGGGTCACCGCGCACCAGCGGAACGTTCTTCTGGAGGCTCGCCTGAATCCGGGTTCCGGACTGTTCGTACAAAGCGAGTACCTCGGTAACGAGCCGGTTCAGGTCCAGTCCGCCCAATGTTGGCGGGGGCGTGCGGGCATAGTCGCGGAAATCATCCACCATGTTCTTCATGGCGGTGACCTGCGCGACGATGGTCTCCGTGGCGTGGTCGAGCGCGCGCGCCGCCTCGGGCGAGAGCTTGTCGCCGAGTTTCGCCTGCAGTCGCTCCGCGGCGAGCTGGATCGGCGTGAGCGGGTTCTTGATCTCGTGAGCGAGCCTGCGCGCGACCTCGCCCCAGGCGGTGGCGCGCTGTGCCGCGATCAATTGCGTGACGTCGTCGAATACCACGACGTAGCCACCCCCCCCGGTCTCGGGCAGCGGCGACCCGCGTACGAGAATCACTGCGCCCCGCTCGCGCATCTCGATCTGCTGCTGCCAGACGGTACCTCTGTGTTGCTCGAATTCCGCTTGCAACATGCGAGCAAACTCGGCGAGCGTGTGCCAATTCGCCAGTTTGAGTCCGATCAGCGCCGCAACGTTCTCGTGCAAGATGCTGCCCGCCCCGCTGTTTGCAATCCGGAGGGTGAGGGCATGATCAAAAACGAGCACACCCGCCGACAGATTGGCGAGAATGCTCTCTAGGTATGCCTTGGCGGTTTCGAGCTGCGCCTGATTGAGCAGCGCGGCGTCCTGCGCCTCGCCCAGCTGTTGAGTCATGCTGTTGAACGACTGCGTCAGGATACCCAGCTCGTCGCGGCTCGTGACCCGAGCGCGGCGCGAAAAATCGCCGCGTGCCACCGCCTGGGTGCTCTCGGCGAGCACGGCGAGCGGGTTCGACAGGCGCCGCGACAGCAGGAACGCGAGTGCAACAGCGGAAAGCAAAGCGAGCAACAGCGTCAAGGTCAGCGTGAGAATGTAGATCTCCTTCAGCCCCTGGCGAGACAGCGACAGCTCCTTGTATGCACGATACACGCTTTGCACCGATTCGCCTTGTTCGGCGAGCGTCTGCGGCACCCAGTGCGTGAGTTGCAGCAAGCGCGATTCGTCGGCGCGCCTAGAAGTCTCCAGGGACACGATCACTCGCAGCAAGAGTCCCTTGTCGCCCACCGGTTCGACCACGGCATAACCGCGCACCTGGCTTGCATCGCGCAACGCCTGTGCACTGGGGCCAGGCGGCACGAGCTTTCCGGGTTCCCGGCTCGCCCTCGCCAGCACCTGTCCATCTTCGGTCATGAGCCATGCTTCCTCGACGTAGGCCTGCTCGCGCAAACGGGCAAGAGCCGCCGGTTGGTCGCGCCTCGGGGTCTCGGAGAGATCGAGCGCCATCACATGGGCCTTGAGAAGCAGCTCGTTCAACATGACGTCGAGCGCGGCCCGGCCGAGATTCAGTCCCCCCTCAAGCGCGCGCTCGACGCGCACGTCGAACCAAGATTCAATGCTCTTCGCGAGGAACTGCAGCGACACGGTATAGACGAGCAGCCCGGGGACCACTCCCACCAGCGCAAACATGACGAGCACCCGAAACGTCAGCAGCGAACCGAACATCTTTGCGCGGCGCTGCCGCGCGAGGATCGCCAGCTGGTACACCACGAGCCCGAGAAGGGCGAGAGCAATCGCCGCATTCAGGCCGAGCAGCAACGGATAGTGCTCGGCGAAGAGCGGCGAGTTGGCGGTCGCCGCGGCAAGCAGGAACAGCAAAATGCCGCCGAGCGCGGCGCTGGCGATGAGCACGTAGGTCATCGGGCCTCCTGCACCGGCGCAAGCGGAGTGAACGGAAATCGCTTCCAATCAGACGTCACCGTCCACTCGCGGTTGGTGACGGCGCTCACTCGGAACGGCGTTGGCAGCTGAGCCGGGTCGAGGCGCAGGCGCACCGCTGCGACATACGCTCGGCCGTTGTCGACCTGGTCCTGCCCCAGTACCGGCCAGCCGTGAACCCTGCCGAGTGCTTCCAGCGCCTCGGCGAGCGTGGGGAAGTTCTGATGCAGCGTCCCGCTCGACAGCCGGTACTGTTGCGCAAGCGGGAGGTAGGAAAGCCGCAGCTCCAGCTTCTCTGAGGCGGTCTTCTCGTCGAACCAGTACCATCGCGGCCGCGTCAGCTGGAACTCCACGAGGAAGCCGAGCGATACGCCATTGTTCAGGGCCTCTAGGAGAGGTGCAGTCAGATCAAGGCGAAAATCGGCATTCAGGAAATAGCGTGTTTCGGCGATTTCCAACCCTACGTTGTTAACGTGAATGGGTTGGGCGGACGTCGGCGCAACGAAGCTTAGCGCGAGCGCGGCAAGGAGTCGGCGCAAGCTTGTCTTCATTTCTCAAGTTAAGCAGTGGTTTTTCTTAGCAATGCGTAGAAGAAACCGTCGCTGTGGGCGCTCGGCAGGATCTGGCCTTCGAAGGGCCGTGCGGCCTGGTTGCCATTCCGGGCGAGCCCTGGGAGTGGAAGCCTTTCAGCTTCCGGGTGCCGCAGAAGAAACCCGTCTACCTGAGCGCCGTTCTCCTCCGGAAACACCGAGCACGTGGCGTACAACAATTTACCATCGGGGGCGACCACCCGCCATAAAGCTTCCAGCAGTTCTGCCTGCACGCGGCCAAACTCGGGTGCATCGGTCTTGCGACGCAACCATTTGATGTCGGGATGACGCCGCACCACGCCCGATCCCGAGCAAGGCGCATCCAGGAGAACGCGGTCGAAAGGCTTTTCCTCCCAGAAAAGCTCCGGCTTGCGGCAATCGCCTACCACGATTTTTGCCGAGAGCTTCAGTCTGGAGAGATTCTCGGCGATACGCTGCGCCCGTACGCCATCCGCGTCGACTGCGACAAGCTCGCAGTCGGCAAGCTCAAGGAGGTGTCCGGTCTTGCCGCCTGGTGCTGCGCAAGCATCCAGCACCCGCATCCCGTCGCGAACATCCAGAAGCGGGCCGGCCCGCTGGGCGCCCGCGTCCTGCACCGAGACTTCGCCCCCAGCAAAACCTGGGAGCCGCTCAACCCGGCAGGGCTTTTCGAGCAGCACTGCATCTTGTCCCAGGGCTCGCGCGAGAATTCCAGCTCGGTCCAGTTTCTCCAGATATGCTTTTGTAGAGAGTCGCCGCCGATTTACCCGCAAAACCATGGGCGGATGTCGGTTCGACTCCAAAAGTACGGACTCCCACTCGTGCGGATAGGCCTGGCGCAACTCGTCGATCCACCATTGCGAATGGCGGTAACGGCCAGATTCGGTAGCTTCGATCTCCGAGAGCAGCTCGGGCATGCGGCGCTGAAAGTTGCGCATTACCGCATTGACCAGCCCTTTCGCGCGCGAATACCCGAGCAAGGCAGCCGCCTCCACCGCCTGATGCACGACCGCGTGCGCGGACTTCGGCCGGGCAGCAAGCTCTGCGAGCGCGGTGAGCAGCAATCCACGCACCGGGGAATCCGTGAGAGGTCTCTGCAGGAGTCGCTCCAGGGCCACATCGACCACCCCGTAACTCCGCAGCGCGTTATAGCAAAGATCCTGCGCTGCGGCAGCAAGCGTTTGCGCCGACGCACGGTGTTTCATGTCGGCGAGCGCGGCGTTCAGGCTCTCCCCCCCGGAGACGCGCCCAATGGCTTCGGCGGCGGCAACAAAGGCCTGTGCAAGAGAAGGGCCGGCGGAAACGGTGGACACGGATGCACTGCGCAAGGTCACGGGCGTTACGTGCATTATAGGCGCAGCGGGGCTTGACCGACCTTGTACTGGG
>Ga0209055_1002613_pt1 | contig 11302 bp, 10 predicted proteins | sample GraSoiAngelo_110_FD_185875 | JGI IMG/M metagenome (GOLD analysis project Ga0209055, IMG submission 185875) | Grasslands soil microbial communities from the Angelo Coastal Reserve, California, USA - 14_0903_12_30cm (SPAdes) (version 2) | ecosystem: Environmental > Terrestrial > Soil > Grasslands ... | reverse complement strand
GGTAGCGTCCGGAGTTGGGCTTATCCAGGCAGCCCAGAATGTTCATGAAGGTGGACTTGCCGCTGCCGCTCGCCCCCATAATGGCGACGAACTCGCCCGCGCCGATCTCGGCGCTGACGCCGCGCAAAGCGTGCACGCGGGTCTCCCCCAGGTCGTAATATTTGTGGATGTCCTCGACGTGGATGACTGCGCGATTGCCCGTACTGATCGCAACCTTGGCTTCGGGTTGTGTGACGGTGGCCATGTTGTAATGAGTCGCGGCGCTACCTTTACCGTCTTACCGCGCCGCCCATCCCTGGTCCGGCAGCAGGCTTCGCCGTCATCGAGCCGGTTACCAGCTCCTCACCTTCCTTCAGTTCGCCCTTCAGGATCTCGGCAATCTCCGTTACCGTGTGATCGGTAATACCGGTGCGGACCCGCACTGGTTCCAGAGTCTTATCAGCATGGAGTTTCCAGAGCACGGCGACATCGAGCCGCGGCGGCCGCGGAGCCGCATCACTGCCACCACCCTGTCGCCCTTCGGCGTGAGCACGATACTCGTTCGCGCTGGCCCCTCCTCCGCCCGGCCCTTCAGCGGCGGCCGGAACATTTCTTGCGGAATCGAGGCCATACTTTTGATAAAGGGCGCGGATTTCGTCAGCTTTCAAGTCCGGTTTGTAACGGAGCGCGCCGTTGGGAACGCGCAGAACGTCTTTGGCCGAGGCTACCGGAATCGTGATGTACGCCGTCATGCCGGGAAACAACTTCAATTCCGGGTTGTCAAAATCGATGATGGTGTTATAGGTAACGACGTTCTGGACGGTCGTGGCATTCATGCGAATCTGGGAAACGCGCCCGGTGAACGTGTCTTTTGGGTAGGCATCCACCTTGAAAGTAACCACCTGGCCATTCTTGATCATGCCCACGTCGGACTCATCGGTGCTGGCGTAAACCTGCATCTTGGTCAGGTCCTGCGCGATTGTGAACAGCGTAGGGGCCTGCAGGGATGCGGCCACGGTTTGGCCAACGTCGACGTTGCGTGCTATCACCGTGCCGTCGATTGGGGCGTGAATCGTTGTGTAATTCAGATTCGTTTGCGCCACCGTCACCGCTGCTTGCTTCTGCTGAACTTGGGCCTCCGCCTGTGTGACCTGCGCCTGCGCCGCAGAAACCGCAGCCACCGCCGAGTCGTAGTTGGCTTTAGCCATATCGAGTTGCTGCTGGCTCATGACGCCATCCTGGGTGAGTCCCACGGTACGTTCGTAATCCGCTTTGGTCTGCACCTGGGCGGCCTTGGCTCTCTCCAGGTTGGCTCTTGCGGAGGCCAGGTTGGCTTCAGCGTTGGCATAATCGGCGTTCGCCTGGAGCAGAGTGCCTTCAAAAAGGGACGGATCGATCTGGGCGACGACTTGTCCCTTCTTCACCCGCGAATTGAAATCTGCGTACAGGCGAGAAATAGTGCCAGACACCTGCGAGCCAACTTGAACCGTGGTTACCGCATTGATAGTGCCCGTAGCCTCCACCACGGCACGGATATCACCGCGATCGGCCTTGGCGGTGAAATATTGAGCCTTGTCGTTACTTTTAAATTGAAACGCTGCCAACACGGCAACCGCGGCCATGATTACAATCGCGATTAACCAATGACGCTTAAGTAGCCTCACCGGAAGCTCCCTTATGAAGGACCACGCCAAGCCTAAGACTTGCTAGTCTGACATGAAGCATGGCACCAATAAAATCGTACGACTCACAAACATTACGGATAAAATCGCTCGGTTCCGCGGGGGATTGCGCCCACACATAACGGCTGACTTGAGTTCAGCCCTAGTCTATTTGACGTTTGCTGTTCCATGTAGGAAGCGCGGAAATTGCTGATTTTACAAATCTTTACGTTGTTCATGAAAGGTCAGTCAAAGGTGGATTTCAGGCTGTGACAGCCAAGACACGGGCGCTCGTCCTACTCGGCGCGGCGGCTCTTTCGGCGACCTCCGTGGCCCAGGAGCTAACCGTCGCGGCGGCAGCCGACCTCAGTTCTGCGCTTACGGAACTGGCGGCCAATTACCAAAAACAGACCGGTACGAGGGTACGCCTTGCGTTTGGTTCCTCGGGCAACTTGACCCAGCAAATCAAGAACGGCGCTCCCTTTGACTTGTTTTTTTCCGCCGACGAGGATTATCCAAAACAATTGATGGAAGAGCGACTTGCCGAGCAGGACTCATTCTATCGTTACGCCGTGGGCAGGTTGATATTGTGGGTTTTGAAATCGTCTTCGCTGGACATAGAACATCGCGGGCTCAAGGTCCTGCTCGATGCCTCCGTGAAGAAAATCGCAATCGCAAATCCCCAGCACGCGCCGTACGGGCGAGCGGCTGTGGCTGCGCTTCGGCACTTTCAGTTGTTCGACAAAGTCGCCGACCGGCTCGTGCTGGGGGAAAACGTTTCGCAGGCGGCGCAATTTGTAGAATCAGGAAACGCGCAGGTTGGTTTGATCGCCCTCTCTCCTGCGCTAGAGCCGTCGATGAGAGGTAGCGGGCGTTACTGGGAAGTTCCAAGCGATGCCTATCCCGAGCTGGACCAGGCAGCGGTCCTGCTCTCCCGGTCCCAGCATAAAGGAGAAGCGGCTGCATTTCTCGGTTACATGAAAATGCCTGAGGCGCAGGCTATTTTGCGGGGCTACGGTTTCTGGTTGCCGGAGGAGAAGCACTGATGGATTGGCAGGCGTTTTGGCTGACAATCCGCCTGGCCGTGCTGGTCGCTGCCGTGCTGGTGGTGATCGGATTGCCGATCGCGTATTGGATTACGTACTCACGCTGGCGCTGGAAATTCTTGGCCGAGGCGGTGGTCGCGCTGCCGATTGTCATCCCGCCCACGGTGCTGGGTTTCTACGTGCTGCTGGCCCTCGGACCCCGCAGTCCGCTGGGGCGCTGGTGGGAAGCGCTGACCGGCCACAGCCTGGCTTTCACCTTCGAAGGCCTGGTGATAGGTTCAATCCTGTACAGCCTGCCATTTGCGGTGCAGCCCTTTGCCGCATCTTTCTCCGCGGTGGATAGCAAGCTCATCGCGGCTTCCGCAACGCTGGGAGCCTCTCGCACAAAAACCTTCTTCCGGGTAATTCTTCCGCTCTCGATTTCGGGACTGGTGACCGGGGTGGCGCTGAGCTTTGCCCATACCATGGGTGAGTTTGGCGTGGTGCTGATGGTCGGGGGGAACATCCCGGGCGTGACTCGCACAGTGTCCATCGACATCTACGACCAGGTACAAATGTCGAACTATGGCGGTGCGAATCAAACTGCCTTGGTGCTGGTGTGGATCGCCTTCGTGGTGCTCTCGCTGGTTTATGCTTTGAACCGGAGGATCTGGGCGATATGGCCCTGGAAGTAGAGCGCGCGCAATCTGCTCCCGCCGAAAAGCCGCGAAGGGAGGATGTGGAGGGGAGAGCCTTGTCTGCGCGCATCCGGAAAACCCTGCCCGGCGCCGGGCACGATTTTGTGCTTGATGCTGAATTCTCGGCAGCGCCAGGCATCGCGATTTTGTTTGGTCCATCCGGGGCCGGGAAGACCACGCTCCTCAACTGTCTGGCCGGATTGAACACGCCGGACACGGGCAGAGTTGCTGTGTCTGGGCATGTCTGGTTTGACAGCAGCACCCGGCAGAACGTTCCTGTATCCGAACGGCACATTGGGTATGTCTTCCAGGATCTGGCGCTCTTTCCGCACCTGAGCGTCAAGGAAAACGTTGAATACGGCCTTTCCCGCGTCGGAGCGCGCGAACGGGCCGAGCGAAGTGGGAGCATACTCGACTCATTCCGAGTGGCACATTTGCGGGACAGGCGGCCCAGCCAGATCTCGGGCGGGGAACGCCAGCGCGTGGCCCTTGCTCGAACGCTGGTCACCGATCCCTGCCTGCTGCTGCTCGACGAACCATTGGTGGCGCTCGACGCCCAGACCAAGGGGAAAATTGTGGACGATCTGCGGCTCTGGAATCAGTCCCACCGCATCCCAATTCTGTACGTCACGCACAGCCGCGAAGAGGTGTTTGCCTTAGGCGAACGGGTGCTGGTCTTGGACGAAGGCAAGATCATCGCCCAGGGCACGCCGCACCAGGTGATGCGTGCTCCCCGTCATGAGACGGTTGCTCAACTGGCCGGATTCGAAAACATCTTCACTGCCACAGTTCACGCTGCCCACGAAGATCGCGGCACGATGACCTGCCAGTTGACCGGGTCCTCCGTGCAACTGGAAACGCCGCTGGTCAGAGCCGAGGTCGGCTCTGTCATTCGAGTGGCAATCAGCGCGGGCGACATTTTGCTCGCGGCCGAATCACCTGTCGGCCTGAGCGCTCGCAATGTGATTCCGGGTAAGGTGGTCTCGCTGACGCAACGTGATGTGATGGTCGCGGCGGAGGTGAATTGTGGAGTAAGAATGGAAGTGCATCTCACGCTCGCAGCTCGCGATTCTCTTCACCTCGATCCCGGGCGAAGCGTGTGGCTCATCATCAAGACCCACTCTTGCCACCTGATGGCAGTTTAGCGCGAAGGCGCATTCAGCACTCGTTCCATCTCAATCACTCCGATCCATTGTCCGTCGCGGGTTGCGGTGTACACGAGATTTCCGCCAAGAACCTGCGCGGCTACAGGGGGCGGGAGGTCTCGATGAAAGCCGAAGAAGCGAGTCTCGACTTGCTCCCATTGAGGCCAGCGGGCCAGCAGAGAGTGAGGGGGGAGGTACTTGGTAGAGAAGACCAGGGCGACATCGAAATCGGAGCCGAGTTCGGCGGCAGAACTCACTTCCGCGAAAGCGAAGTTCTCGATGCGCCGTACGCGCATGGGATAGCTGATGTAGCCAAGGTAGGGTCTGGTTAATTCATCGGAGGCGGGCCAAGCGGTCAGAACTCGCGCCCTTGGATAACGCATCGCGAGGAACTCCGCTGCATTTCTGTGCAGCAGCACATAATTGCGGTAGGCAAGATTATCTTCGAAGGGGAAGCCGTAGGGCGGATTCACCAGCAGGGCTGCGACGAATGCCAGCGCCACCAGCGCAGTTACCGCGGTCCAGTACCGTACTCTTCGCCACAGTGTGGAGACCGAGAGGATGACTAAGAGCGGAACTACCGGCAGCATGTAACGCGCCAGCTCGGCCCCACCTACTACCGACATCGCCAGGACATAAGTAATGATCAGTACCAAAAAGACCCATTGCACGGGCACAGCAATGCGCGGGCGTTCTACGCCTTGCTCGCTTCGCGGCGGCCGGAGCATTGCCAGTAGAGCAGCCGCGGTCAGGAAATAGAGGTTCATATATCCAAAAAGTTGCCAAACGCGCATGCCGGCCGCGAGAACGATGCGCACCAGGTCGAGAGTCGCGGAAACGTTATAGCGAAAGAACTCCGGATTGCCGAAAACATATCCGGTGCGCAGGTAGTGGTAACGAAACCAGATGCTCAGCGGCAGCAGGGGAACTAAGAGCCAGACCGACTTCGGGCTGAACCGGAACAGACACCACTCGCTCGACCTGCGTTCAGGAGCCAGTGAGCAAATCAATTCCCAGATCAACAACGCGAGGGGTGCCAGAATCGCGGTTTCTTTCGCCAGAGCCGCCAGAGAGAACCACACCGCAGTACGGATCCTGCGTTGCTCGATGTAATCGCGTAAGCCCCAGAGGGTAAAACCAGCGGCGGCCATGTCCAGATGCACCAGAGCGCTTTGCGTAAAGAAGACAGAGTAGAGGGCGGTCGAGATCGTCGCGGCAATCGCCACGTGAATATTAGCCACACGTTCGGCCAGTCGAAGGATTCCCAGCAGCGTGAAGGACGCGATCAGCAGCATGGCAAGGTGCGCCACTAGCGGCGTGAAGCCGAACAGCTTCCAGCCCAGGGCCACCCAGGCCATCACCAATGGCGGGTGCGCGTTCGTGACCGTGGAGCGTGGGATCAGGCTGCCGCTGAGGAGCAAATCGCGCGCGGCAGGCACGTAATAACCTGCTTCATCCCAAAGGTAGGGCAGGCGCAGCAAGGAAGCGTGCAAAAGGGCGATCGAAACAAAGATTAGAGCGAAAACTAGAAACGAAGGGAAAATCCGCGCCTCGCCCCCGGGTGACAATTCGCTTCCCGCGTTCGACACATCAATGGACAGGCCCGGTGGCCGCCATTCGCGGATCGAGCTTAATCTCGCCAAATGCGTTCTCGTACTGTACGACGTTCTGCTGCAGGATTGAGAGCAGGGCTTTGGCCTGTTGCGGGCTGACGTAGATGCCCTGGAAATTCGTGATGTCCACCTGGACTTCGCTTTGCTGCTGTAAGGTTCCGAAGACAAGAAAGAAATCCCATACCGTAACGCGCACTTGCACGCTGTTGGCATAGTTCTCGCGATAGTCGGGGGCGTTGGCTAGCTTGATATTGGGCTGCGTCGGAATGGCCATGGCTGCCACAGTGTACCGGGTTTCGTGGCTGCAAAAAAGGCGGATACTGAAGCCGAGGGTGCCCAGTTACACCGTCTGGTGACCCAGGTCACAGCGGATATGTACTCGGGAACGCGCGATTATGAGTGTGGGCGCCAGGTGGCCATTTTGCACCTAGAGCAGCCCGTAAGGTTTACCTGGCTTCGCGAGAGGGAGATTAGGCGAGAATTGGAAGGATAAATCAGGCGGCAAAGAGAAAGCAGGGAACTCGGATGGACCGAGTTCCCCTTATTTGTATGGCAGATTTATGCGCGCCGGCGCGGAGCTTCGGATTCGCGTTCCTCTTCGATCTCACTTTGTTCCAGCTCGCCCTCTTCGTCTGTCCGTCGCGGTCTCCTCAGGGCATCTTTGACCTTGCCGGCGATGTTCTGCACCTTGCCTTCAGCCTGTTTGCCAGTTTCCTTGATCTGGGTCTGTTCGTCCCCGGTCCACTCGCCGGCCTGACGTTGAATTCGCCTCGCGATGTCCTTAGCCTTGCCTTCCACCCGGTCCTTGTCCATATGTCGTACCTCCTCAATCGACTTCGCCAGGCAGAACAGCAGCCTTGGCGTGAAGATTTAAAGAAAAGCTAATTGGTCGCCGAGACCGAAACCCATAAGCAAGAGTTTGTAGGCGCGAGCAAAACGCAAGGTATGGCCAGCTCTGGGTTAAAAGGCTAGCCTCGAAACAACTTCCAGACCCTTCGCGGCCGAAGCGCGGATTAGTTGAACAGTCTCCCGTGGTTTCGAGATTTGCCCATTCGGTACTGCAACGAACAGGACTAGCTTGAACTCCGCGTAGGCAGAGTGGCAGGATGGACGTGACCGCGGTCGAAACCACCAAGGTCCTGGAAGGACACTCAATGAGAGCTGCTCTTGGCGGGGGGGGCCGATTCGAACTTCTCACACTGATCTTTTCGATTCTGCTGTTTGCTTCAACTCTCCTGGCGCAGGCTTCTGAGCTGGCTGCAAATAAAAATCCAATCCCTGTGATTAATGGAGAACTGGGTTCCTGCTCAGTCGAGTTCACAGTAACCGATGCCTCAGGCCAGCCCGTATCCGATGCCAAGATTCGTGTACACATCGCCTATGGCTTCCTGAGTATCCGCAAGCTGGACTTGGAAGTCGGAAGCAACAACGAGGGTAAAGCGCGCTTCGAAGGACTGCCGGAAAAGGTGAAACGGCCACTCGAATTCCGCGCCTCACAGGGAAAGCGCGAGGGTGCGGCTGTCGTCGATCCGGCAAAGCGCTGCAAGGCAGAACACACCATTCTCCTAACCCAGCCTTCTCCTTAAAACGCCGGACAGCAACTCCTGCTCAACCGGCACGAGGCCTCGCGGCAATTGGCCGCCGTTGTAAGCAGCCATTCGGTTTTTCCATTTGAGAAACTCAGTAATGGTCTGCGGCTCGATCCTGACTTCCACCCGCCGCAGACTCGCTAGCAGAAGCTCCATCTCGGCCCGGAGTCCATCGAGGGTGCATAGGCTGCGGCGACTCGATCTCACTCGCATCACGACCTCGCGCTTATCGATCTCCAGCAGACCCCAGCCCTGCGGCAGGTCGGAATCTCTTAGCAGATCTTTGGGTGTGAGATAAAAACGCTCGCAGCCCATGCCACGTTCCGGCTTCTGGCGAACTGATTTTTTCTGATCGACGAAAAAATCCGCGCGCGACACTTTGCATTCGATCACGATGGAATGACAATTGCCTCGCCAGCCGATGACATCCGGCACCTCACCCGAATCTGCCGTTTGCTCACTCAGCACGATGTGACAGCGATGGCTCCTGAGCCAGCGTTCCGCCGCCCTGATCAGTTGCGCGTGAGTCACATACTGCTTCTACTCCGCGAATGCCACCTCAGGAAGTGACTGCCAAGCTTCCGGGAAGCCGCGTTCTCGGGCTGCTTGAGAAGGGCGCATCGTATAAGGTTCGAGACGTGTACCGCGACGCCAAAGTGGGGAATTGGCAGATGCACCAAACTTAGGATTAGGAGTTGAGGGATGGGTACTGCAAAGGGGTGCCAAACCGCCCAACTTGTTGATTCTGATAGAAACGTCTTTAGAACTTCCGAAACGTCTAAACAGTAGCCGCAACAGTGACTTACGCCCCATAGCTAAAGCTAAGGGCTTCAAGGGCCACGCCAGCTAGCGCAGGCGTTTCGGTCCTTAGGGGTACTTGCTTGAATAGACCACGTTGTGGTTTGATTTGTACCCTTCCAGGGCCATACTGATGCTTATACCTAATGAAGCAATCTAAGACAAGGCAAAATCACGCCTTATATCCCCAGCCCTAAAGGGCGGGGCTTTACGGTGCTTCTCGGTAAAAGCAGCTTTCTGGTGCCGGGAACAGGACTTGAACCTGCACGGCCTTGCGGCCACTGGCTCCTAAGGCCAGCGCGTCTGCCAGTTCCGCCATCCCGGCACGATTCCGGATTTTACACCAAAAGAATAGGTGTCCTTACCCTCAGAACCCTCAGACCCTTGGGACGGGCGCAACCAATGAAACGACCGCTCACACTGACGAATGGTCGGTAGTGGGGTTGTCAAACTAAAGCAGACTGACCCGCACGGGCAAACGTGCGAATCGGTCATAACCAAAGTCGCGGGAACGAGGCCCGCAAGCATAGCCCGCAAGCATAGCTAAGAGAAATTTTAGTCAATTCCGGGAATACCGCCGAACAACCCACGACGGTCGCCAGTGCCGGGGCAAGGTCTGCTACACCAGCGAGACCGAGGCTCAGGCCAAGCTATACGACCTGCCGAGTCGGGCAGACGCTGACGTAAGTCTGCCGACATTGTGGCTCCATCCGTTTGGGTCACGATCCCAGGCCCCGGGCAGTCGCAATCACACCGCCCGTCACCCTGCCACAGGTCATGACGTTGCAAGATGTGGTTATATCGAATGGTCGAAGCTATCGCGGATGTGAAAGCCGAATTGCTCTTCGGCAGATCGGAAACATGGACCGACGCGGAAAGCGAGATTATTTTTCTCGACGGTCTGAAGAGCAACTAGCGGCACTGGCAGCCTTGCGAAGTTCCCCGTCGGCAGCATAGGCTTGTTCTCGCTCCCGCCCTGTGGAAGGGGTTAGGCCCGAGACGGTCCACTTGACTGTTTCGGGCCATGGTATTTACCGGCCGTTATTCGATATGCAGCGCAGGGCTGTTGACGTGTATGATGCAGATAGGCTGGAAATCGATATCTGCCGCATTGCGCCTACCTGCAAATTGGCCGCGCGCTAGGCACCGCCGACCAAATACTTAAGCTGGCTTTCACAAGGCTGGGTTGACAGCCACAATAGGGCCCTACCACATTATGTTCCGACCAGCTCCAGTTGGTTAAATCTGGTGGAGCGGTGGTTTAGCGAACTGACGAGCAAGCGCCTACGACGTGGAACGTTTCTCAGTGTGCCTGAACTCATCACGGCTATTGAAGAGTTTATGGACACCTGGAATCGGAATCCAAAACCATTTGTCTGGACAGCTACCGTGGATTCGATCGTGGAGAAACTGCGACGGTGCCGGCAAACCCTCGAAAACATCCAGCCGGGGTGCACCCTGCCGCGTTCACGAAAAAGGAGGAAACAATAACTCCAGTCGTTTAGGCGACACTACACTAGTAACTCCAAATTCTGCAAAGTAGGGCAGCCGGTGTCCTGGTCCGCTTTACCATTTTTCTTCGCTGACATTTCACTTCCCTCCTTTCCAAGCCCTTTGCGTTCTGCCGTCCAATGACGCCGCCATGACCGCGCAACAAGTTTTAACCTGACATCTTCTGCAGCCTTGCTTCGCAATTGGCGAACCTGCTGACCCTGGCTGTCACCGCGTTCACCAACTCCGTTGCGGACTTCGCCTTTGGCAGCGGACAAAACGACTCTCCTGATAAACCTCAAGTGAGTACACAAACCCCCTTGCTTCCTCAGACACTTTGATCATCACTTGCAGCATTCGATCACCTCCGATATCTGGTGCGGTTTCCTGTTGCCAGTCAGACACGGACCGGTTGTCTTTCTGCATCTCTCCCCACTCGAGCTCAATGGCCCTAGACTCGGCTTTCGCCGCTCTGGGATCGCTGAACTTCAGGCGCTCGCCCCAAGTCTCGCGGGATCTCGGCGGCTGCGCGACGACAGATAGCGGCGGCCAAAAAGGCGAGATGGCGAAGTGAAGGAAGCAAAAAGCAAACTAATCATGCGTTTTCTTGTGATAGGGGGGTCCGCACAGTGGCGTGGCATTGGCAGGTCCTGAATAAGGAATGTCTCTCTTCCGGCATTGGCGTGGGCCGGGTAGCCGGATAGTACAACCAGAGTCGCCTCAGCTAAGGCGCGCAAGCCCGAGCGCCGCACCAGGTATAGGCCGCCGCTCGAAGCCCGATGCGAGCGGAAATGCCGTTCCGTTCCGTCTGTTCTACCTCATGCAAGGGGCCGATTGCTGCACCCCTCGATTGGCGAGAGGTAGGTGTCGCTAATCAATCGAGCCAAAGTCTCTCGATGTCAATTTCCTTTTGGGCCAACGTAGACTTCGATCCAATCGCTGGACACGAGACGCTCAAGCACCTGCTCGAGAGCGAACCCGTAATACGGACGTTCGACGTTCAGAGCTCCACAACCCACAAGATCGCCGCCGGCAGAGCCGCTTAGCATCGGCTTGGGCGACACTAATAGGTGAGCCACCCGGCTCACCTATCCTCAAAAGGCGCGCCCCGCGCGCCTTTTTCCCTCAAACCCCACGCAAAATCCGAGACCGCTATATCGGCTGCACCAATCTTGGGCAATTGACCCGGCGCACCTTCGGGCGTAGCTTTGCGCCGAAGGAGGGTCACGCCATGACCAACGCTACGAAGAAACCGCCAGCGACGGTGGCGAGCGACCCACAAGGGCTCGAACACCAAATCCGC
>Ga0209055_1002611_pt1 | contig 11313 bp, 9 predicted proteins | sample GraSoiAngelo_110_FD_185875 | JGI IMG/M metagenome (GOLD analysis project Ga0209055, IMG submission 185875) | Grasslands soil microbial communities from the Angelo Coastal Reserve, California, USA - 14_0903_12_30cm (SPAdes) (version 2) | ecosystem: Environmental > Terrestrial > Soil > Grasslands ... | reverse complement strand
GTATGCATTTGTGAAGCGAACTCGGAATAGCCAGAAAATCAGCAGCATTAGTGGCAGGATGGCCGGCAGGAACAGCAGGTTCATTTTGCGTAGGAAAGCGGGGAACACCTGTTGCTGTCCCAGGTTTGTTTTCTTGCTTACTGCTGACGGGGACTGACCCGCTGCGAGCGCGAGCCTCACCGAAGAGACTTCGCAAAACCAGCGAAGCTCTGTAGGAATCCTCTCCCTATAAGGTAGAGGAGGATGTCAATGCTCCCATCTCTTGGGGAGGAAAAAAAGGAAGAAAGAGAAGAGAGAGAGGGGAGGGTGGAAGGTGTGTGGTGGGTCAGTCAAAGGTCTGTAGAGGGGCTGCTGAACTTCCCTTTAGCCAAGACGTCAACCACGTTTTCTTCACCGATTCGATCCCAAACTTCGTGCCCAGCGACAATCTCGTACCCGCCGGAATGCGCCCAGCGATTGTCCCATAACCAATATTTAGGCGTCTCGAAATCCTGCCGCTTGGATTTGCACTGGTTGTGGTGCCCGTCGCCAATCGCGTGACTAGGCCAAAAGTCTGCTATATTTCCCCCTTCTCGGAGGTGACCCATGCCGCGAATCGTGCGCTGTGGACTAATCCAGGCAGGAAACGTAGTGGGCAGCAACCACTCCTTGTCGGCAATCAAGAAAGCGATGATCGACAAGCACCTGAAGCTCATTGACCAGGCCGCGCGAAAGAAAGTAAAAGTTCTCTGCCTCCAGGAATTGTTCTATGGTCCTTATTTCTGTGCTGAGCAGAATACGCGCTGGTATGAACTTACGGAGCGTGTGCCGGAGGGACCGACTACGCGGTTAATGCAGAAGACTGCGGCTAAGTACCACATGGTGGTAGTCGTGCCGGTTTACGAAGAACACATGCCCGGGGTGTACTTCAATACCGCCGCCGTGATAGATGCGGACGGCGCCTATCTAGGCAAATATCGTAAACACCACATCCCTCACTGTCACCCCGGATTCTGGGAAAAGTTCTACTTCACCCCGGGAAACCTCGGCTACACGGTTTTCCACACTAAGTACGCCCGGGTTGGAGTCTATATCTGCTACGATCGCCATTTTCCCGAAGGGGCCCGCATCCTCGGATTGAACGGAGCGGAAATTGTGTTCAATCCTTCTGCCACGGTCGCAGGACTCTCCGAATATCTTTGGGAGCTGGAGCAACCGGCTCACGCGGTGGCGAACGGATATTTTGTGGGAGCAATCAATCGGGTGGGCATCGAGAAGCCTTGGAGCATCGGCGAGTTTTATGGCAAGAGTTACTTTTGCAACCCGCGGGGCAAGATTATTGCGCAAGCGAGTCGTGACCGGGATGAAGTTGTCGTGGCCGATCTCGACCTGGATATGATCGTGGAAGTGAGAAAGGTTTGGCAGTTTTTCCGGGATCGCCGGCCAGAAACGTATCGGGCACTCACGGCACAAACCGGACAAGCTGCGGCGGCTGACTGACTGCATTTTCACCTTTGAGACCAAGAGCTTGCTATGAGCGCAGCCCAACCTTCCATCCCTTCCGAGATCGAATCGAGTCCTCTTTATAACCGGGATCTGGCGCCTGCCGGCAGGGAGCGGCAGACCTGGGGGACGTACAACTTCGCGGCCCTGTGGGTCTCGATGTCAGTCAATATTCTCACTTATATGCTGGCGGCGGGTCTGGTCCAAGGGGGGATGAACTGGAAGCAGGCGCTCGCGACCGTGTTTCTGGGCAATTCCATCGTCCTGATTCCGATGCTGTTGAACTCCCATCCGGGCGCGCGTTACGGCATTCCTTTCCCGGTGCTGGCTCGCGCCTCGTTTGGGGTATTAGGCGCCAATGTGGCGGCAGTTTTACGAGCCCTGGTGGCGTGCGGCTGGTTTGGAATTCAAACCTGGATTGGTGGCGAAGCCATCCATACGTTGATTCGAACCCTGGTTCCGGCGTGGGGACATTTGCCTTATGGCCCGGCGATCTGCTTTGTGGCGTTCTGGCTGATCAATCTATTCGTTATTCTGAAGGGCATTGAATACATTCGCGTCCTGCAGGGGATTAGCGCGCCCGTGCTGCTGGCTGTCGGTGTGCTGCTGCTAGGTTGGGCCTACGTCACGGCAGGCGGATTCGGACCGATGTTGAAGGCGCCATCGCGGTTTAGCAATTTCCCGGAATTTCTCCAGTTCCTGGTTCCGGCGCTAAATGGCACGGTGGGATTCTGGGCGACGGTCTCTCTCAACATACCGGACTTTACGCGCTTTGCTCGACGCCAGCGGGAGCAGGTGATTGGGCAGGCGCTCGCCTTGCCCACAACTATGACGCTGTATTCTTTGATCGGAATCCTGGTGACTTCGGCGACGGTGGTCATCTACGGCACAGCGATCTGGGATCCGGTGCAACTGCTGAGCCGTTTTCACTCGCCCGTGGCGGTTATCGTCTCCTTGTTTGCCATTCTGCTGGCCACGTTGAACGTCAATATTGGTGCCAATGTGGTATCTCCGGCCAATGATTTTTCTAACTTGTGGCCGCGAAAAATTAGCTTTCGCACCGGCGGCGTGATCACCTGCCTGATGGGAATTGCCCTGATGCCATGGAAACTGCTGGCAAACTACAAGACATTCATCCTCGGCTGGCTAGGCGGCTACGCTGCCTTTTTGGGCCCCATTGCCGGAATCATGATCTGCGACTATTTCCTGGTGCGCAAGCGGAGGCTGCTGGTACGCGATCTCTATCTTCGTGGCGGACGATATGAATATGCGGGTGGCTTCAACTGGTTTGCGATTGCAGCGCTTGTACTAGCCGCGGGAACGGCTCTGGTGGGCTTACTAGTGCCTTCGCTTCGGGTGCTGTACGACTATTCATGGTTCGTGGGCTTTGCGGTTTCGTTTATCGCTTACTATGCCTTCACCAAGGTCTGGAGAAAAGGCGAGTTTCTGGCCGTGGTTGGGTGAACTGCCAAAAAGTGACTCAGGCTTTGGCAACTCTTTCCAATGCAGGCAGAATTTTTCTGCGATACGTCTCGATCGTGTCCTCCTCCTCGCCACACATCAGATACAGGTTGAACTGTGTGACTCCTACCTGAGCTAACGCTCGGAGCTTTTCGATGTGGGCTTCGGTCGGTCCCACCAGGCAGAACCTATCGGTGACCTCGTCGGAAACGAATTTTGCGTTGTCACTCTCGACCTCACAATGGTGAAGGTAGTCGTACTGGCCTCGATTCCGTATATACGAGGTCAGGGCAGACGGGAGTTCCTCGGGTTTGTAACGCGAAACGAGATCGACAACGTGGTTGGAAACCAGTGCAGGGAACCAGCGCACGCGCTCCCGGGCGACATTCAGATCATCGGAAACCCAAACCGGAGCAGCGGACATGACCTCGATGCGGCGCGGGTCTCTGCCCGTCGCCTCGGCGCCTCGCTTAACAAAACTCAGGCACCAAGAGATGAGGTCAGGATCGGCGAATTGCAGGATTATGCCGTCGGCGATGCGGCCAGCAAGTTCCAATACCTTGGGGCCATACCCGGCAATCCAGACCGGCGGTGAGCCAGTTGCCCACGACAGCCGGACGGATCGTTCCTCATAGTCCACCGGTTGTCCCGCCGTGAGCTTACGGAAGGTTTCTACGGATTGCTCGAGACGGTCTGACGTGACCGGCTTTTTTCCGAGCACGCGGCGCGAACTGTCTCCGCGGCCAATGCCCAGTTGCATTCGGCCACCGGAAATCAGGTTAAGGGTGGCGAACAGGCTCGAAGTTACGGTAATGTCGCGCACCGCAGGATTGGTCACGCAGGTGCCAAGGCGCATGCTCTTGGTATTAGCCGCCATCAAGGTCAGCAGTGGATACGGCTCCAGCCAAAGGATGTGGGAATCGAAGATCCACCCGTACTCAAAACCGGCCGACTCTGCCTGCCGGGTGAGTGCGACAATGCGTTCTACGGGCATATCCGGTTTTATGGTAATGCCGAACTTCATGGGCTCGACTCCACCTCGAAATCCGTGCTGTTAGGGCGGGCAGTTTAGCATAGAATTCGTTCTCTGTGAGGGGCGGGGAGAGAGCCAGAATGGGTTTTGACACCATCATCACCAACGGCCGGGTGGTCACCGCTACCGATACCTACACAAGTGATGTCGCAATCACGGAGGGAAAGATCGCGGCCATCGGGCAGGGTTTGCCGCGCGACAATGCGCGCAAGATCATCGATGCCGCCGGGAAATACGTGTTTCCCGGTGGAATCGATGTGCATACCCATCTCGACATGCCATTCGGTGGAACCACCAGTTCGGATGATTTCGAGACCGGCACCCGGGCGGCTGCCTTCGGAGGCACCACCACGCTAATCGATTTCGCGATCCAGTATAAGGGGCAGACCTTGAGAGAGGCCCTCGACAACTGGATGAAGAAGGCGGAAGGCAAGGCGGTCTGCGACTATTCGTTTCACTGCATTATTACCGATTTGGCCGATGCACAAATCGACGAGATGAACGCCTTGGTGCGCGAGGGAGTCACCAGCTTCAAATTGTTCATGGCTTACCCCGGCGTGTTCATGCTGGATGACGCAAGCATCTTCAAAGCCCTGCGCGCCACCGGACAGAATGGCGGACTGGTTTGCATGCACGCAGAAAACGGTGGGGCGATTGACGTGATTGTGCGGCAAGCCTTGGCGGAAGGGAAAAAGGCACCGAAGTATCACGCGTTAACTCGGCCGACGACCGCAGAAGCGGAAGCGACCGCGCGAGCCATTGCGTTGGCGGAGATGGCCGGTTCGCCTGTCTACATTGTGCATATGAGCTGCAACGATGCCCTCGAAAAGGTTCGCGAGGCTCGCGATCGCGGTGTTCCGGTTTACGGGGAGACTTGTCCGCAATATCTGTACCTTTCCATAGAAAATTTCGATGTGCCTGGGTTCGAAGGAGCAAAGTATGTTTTCACGCCTCCGCTGCGTGAGAAATGGCACCAGGAAAAACTTTGGAACGGACTCAAGCGCGATCACCTGCAGGTGGTGTCCACGGACCATTGTCCATTCTGTTTTAAGGAACAGAAGGAGTTAGGGCGCGACGACTTTACGAAAATACCCAATGGTGGCCCCGGCATTGAACACCGCATGAGCCTGATTTATTCCGGCGGAGTCGCCCAGGGGCGGTTCAGCGTCAACCGCTGTGTGGAACTGGTCTCGACGACGCCGGCAAAGCTTTTTGGCCTCTATCCTCGGAAAGGAACGATTGCGACGGGAAGCGATGCCGACCTGGTGATTTTCGACCCTGAACGCAAGCATACGATCAGCGCGAAAACTCACCACATGCGAGTGGATTATTCGATGTTCGAAGGCATTGAAGTCAGGGGAATGCCGGATCAGGTGCTCTCGCGCGGGCGCATGATTGTTGATCGTGATGAGTTCCTGGGGCGCGCCGGCAGTGGGGAATTTCTGCGCAGATCTACCTATTCGCAGCCGTAGCAGATTCCTCCGGGCCCGTCTGTACCAGTTCGGAAACGCTTGCTCACCATCGCCAGGGGGAACGGTGAATGGTACTGGAGGCGAGATAAAGGTCAGGGGACACGCTGCGAAACTCTAGCGCAGAGATTGAGGAAGACCGAACTTTCTCGCCGGAAAGCTGACCCTGTCACGACGCCTCGTTCTCCCGTTCTCTTACTCGAAGACACGCCGCGGACCCCTGTACTTTTGGACACCCCCTGTCTTGGCCTTTCGTAATCAGGAATCGCCGGTATTGAGCTGACCTGCCCAAGAGGAGACAATCGGCCCGGTCGCAAGGCTCGCGACTGTTTGCTAAATCCTCCCTAGGAGTTACCTGTGCCGCCACGGGAACTGGCCAGCAACGATGGAACCACGCTGCCGCAGCTGGATTTGCTGGCCCGTAGCAATGCATCCCTGGTTCTGGCCAACGCGCCCGACAGCGAGAGCGTTTGGGACATCGCCAACCGTATTTGCGACCGCTACCTTCTTGCGCAAGGTGCGCCAACCGTGAGTCGGCTTTGCTGATCCTTATCGAACAAAATGACAAGGATTCTCGTCGTCGATGACAACCCACAAGTTCGGACGGCAATTCGAATGTGTCTTCAGCTGAATAAAAGGTGGAGCGTCTGCGGCGAAGCAGGCAACGGCCTGAGTGCCATAGATATGGTTCGTCGCTTAAAGCCAGACGTGGTCCTGCTCGACTATGCCATGCCCGAAATGAACGGAGTTGAGGCGGCGCGCGAGATCGCCACAATTGCGCCTGAATGTGCCGTGCTGCTGTTCACCATGTACGCGTCGGAGCAACTCGCGGAACTTGCATACAGTGTTGGCGTCCGGGCTGTGGTTTCCAAAGACGTTGGCGGCATGCGCGCACTCATTGATGCGATTGAAAAGATCGGTCGGAATGCTGCGTAGGCGCGAGGCCACCCCGGACGTGAGCGGTTGGGCCTTATGATCTTTGTCCCCTGACTGGATCCCCTGGGTCCCCTAAACGCTGGCAGTTTCTTTCCGATTCGTGATATTTTGTCGCGCCAACAACTCCTGGTTCACCCGGCACGGTCGTCTTCGTGGGTCCGCCCGGATTGAAGAGTTCTGTCTCTGATGCGCCGCGGAGAACTGAGGTGGTTGTGAGGCGAAAGGAGGGGGCATGCTGCCGTCCAAAAAGCCCTACATTTTTGTGTGCCTGCTCACATCCCTGCTCTCCGCGGTCGTCTTCGCGCAGGTCGGCAATCAGGCGTCCGTGGAGGGGATCGTCACGGACCCGTCCGGCGCCATGGTGCCCAACGTCGCTATCAAACTGACGAACACCGGTACCGGCGCCGCCTTAACGGGCACAAGCAATGAGTCCGGCTACTTTCGCTTTCCTGTGATTCCTGTTGGTACGTATGAGCTGACCGCGGAGAGCTCCGGCTTTGCCCCCTACAAGGTTACGGCGATTGATGTCGTGGTGGGTGCGAAGATAAATCTACCGATCTCACTGGGGGTGGCCGGGCAGACGGCAGCGATAGTGGTGACGGGCGAAGTGCCGGTCGTGGAGACGACGCGCACCCGGGTCAGCTCCACCGTGGATGACCACGCCGTCCGAGACCTACCAGTAAACGGCCGCAATTTCATGGATTTCGTGTTGCTCACCCCGGCAGTGGTTAAGGACGTCCGTGGCGGCGACCTCAGCGCGGGACGCTCAACTCGCTGACCATTGACGGCACCGACAACAACAACACCTTCTTTGGCCAGACGCTCGGCCGCACCGGTTCGGGGCGCGCACCGTACCAGTTCAGCGAGGACGCCGTGCAGGAGTTCCAGGTCAATACTAACGGCTATTCCGCCGAACTCGGCCGCGCTGGAGGCGCCATAACCAACGTCGTAACCAAATCCGGCAGCAATAGCTTCCACGGCACGGCATTTGAGTTTTTCCGCGACCGCGGTCTCAACGCGAGCGATCCCATCTACAACCTGAACCGCGGCTTCGCCCTGGCTGCGGGTCATGCCGCGCCGGTCCGGCCCGGTTATCACTACCATCAGTTCGGCGGCAATCTCGGGGGCCCGATCAAGAAGGATAAGGTTTTCTTCTTCTTTGACTATGACGGACAGCGCAACATTTTCGGTGAATCGCTAGCACTAGTTCTCCCTACGGGCGTGAATCCTGCCATGTTCGACGCTTACCAGACCGCCGCCTATACCTACCTGCTGGCGCGCGCCAATTCCTATAACGCCACCTTCAACCAGAATGTTTACCTGGCGAAAGTAGACTACAATCTCAGTTCTCGCAACCAGTTCTCCTTGCGCTACAACGCCCAGCGCTTCGTCGGCGCGAACCTGGAAAACTCCGGCAACGTTACCTCGGGCTCAACCGTCAGCACGCTGGAGCACACCGGCGCTTCCGACGTCAACACCGACACGGGGGCACTTCAGTGGACGGGCACCTTGCACAACAACCTCATTAACGTCGCGCGCTTCAGCTACCAGCGGGACAGTGAACCCGGCTTCGCCAACAATAACAACCCCGAAGCCATCGTGCAGCAAAGCGGTCAGACCCTTCTCGATGTCGGCCGCAACTCTTTCAGTCCGCGGGAAACCACCATCCATCGCCAGCAGTACGCCGATACCATCGCGTGGGTGCACGGGAGACACACCCTCAAGTCCGGGGCCGACATCCTGCGCGACCACATCCTGAACTTCTTCCCCGGCAATTTCTCGGGGTCGTATACCTTTACCAGCCTGGAAGATTTCGGCCAGAGCCTCGCCGGCGTGACGTTGCCCGCCACTTCCAAATCGTTCCTGATCGAGGCCTTCCCCGGCGCCAATACTACCGGGCCCCGCACGACGCCCAACATGCTCCAGTCCGGCGCCTTTTTTCAGGATGACTGGCGGGTCAATTCACGCCTGACCCTTAATCTGGGCCTGCGCTATGACGTCCAGACCTACCAGCAGCCCAGCGTGACCAATCCAAGGGCGTTGGCTGCCGGCCTCGATACCGGCCGCATCCATACCGACACCAACAACATCGCTCCGCGCCTTGGCTTCGCCTATAGCCCGTTCCACGATAATAAGACCGTTATTCGCGGCGGGTGGGGCATCTTTTACGGCAATACTCCGTCCATTCTGATTGGCACCGCGCACTCCAACAACGGCATCAACGTCCAGACGTTGACTTTTTCCCCTGCAACTATGCCGGCTTATCCCAACAACCTGTGCGGCGCCCCGGTCGCATCGCCCAGTTGCACAGCGCCGTCGGGCGGCTCCGCCAGCCCTCCAACCATTTACGTATTCAAATCCGACTACCAACAACCAATGGTTGAGCAGTACAACTTCGAGTTCGAGCATCAGCTCTCGAATAGCGTTGCCTTCACGGTCGGCTATCTCGGAGTGCGCGGCACGCATCTGACCCGGACTCGTGACATCAATCTCAGCCCGCCAAGCCCGGCTTCCATTTCGCTGGCGGGTTCCCCGAGCGCTCAATTCAACTATCTCCAATTCCCGAAGACGCGACCCATTGCCGGTTTCAGCCGCATCTTCCAGTTCGAAGACACAGCCCATTCCACATACCACGGCCTGGTCGTGACCGCTAATAAGCGATTCTCGCAAGGCTTTTCCTTCGGCGCTGCCTATACCTGGAGTCACGCCATCGATGACGCTCCCGATGCCACTGCGGTCGTGCCCGGTACCGACGATGCCAAGCTGGTCTATAATCCGCTCCACCCGCGCGCGGATCTGGCCAGCAGCCTGGATGACGTGCGTCATCACTTTGTTTTCCATGGCACATGGGACAGTACCCCCCACACGTCCGGCCTGCCGCACGCCGTCCAAATGCTTTTAGGAGATTGGGAGATCAGCGGGATTCTTACCGCGCAATCCGGGCAGCCTTATACCGCCTTTGTCAACACCGATCTGAACAACGACGGCAATCGTAGCAGCGAGCGCGTCCCCGGCTCGTCACGAAACACGTATCGTTTGCCCTCTATCTTTTCAGTCGACCCGCGCATTACCCGCAACATCCGGCTCACTGAGCGGTGCAACCTGAAATTGATCGCCGAAGCGTTTAACATCCTGAATCGGCAGAACATCACGTCGGTGAGGACCACGCTGTACAGCGTGGCCGGCGGCACCCTGGTTCCCCAGACCACTGGTGCATCCGCATTTGGCCTGCCCACCAATGACATCGGGCCGCGTATTCTCCAACTCGCAGCCAAGTTCGTGTTCTGAGCCGTGGTTGAAACACGGTTCGCCGGGCGAACTAAGAAACGGCCCGGCTTGGGCCGTCAGGAAGGGGGGAGAGGTGTGTCAATCCCTGCCAGCTTCCACGTTTGTTCAGGGCTCGCGAGGGTTACGCGCTGACCGAGGGCAACCTGCCGCCTCACCATGGAGCACCAGAGAGCATCCACTATCGTGAGGATGAGCGTCCTACATCCTCGAAGGCGAGTTGGAAATCGAATGCGGTTCATATCCTTGACGAAGGGTCTCCCGCACCGCTTCCAGTCCTTACTTGACCAAGCCAAGATAACGGTTCAGCCAGTCGAGCGCCTCTTCCCTGTGAAGCTGCCCTAAAGTGGCCCTATATTCCGTCGGCTCGGATTGGTAGTGGGCGCGGCTCCCGCCAGCGGTTGCTTCTCCCTCGTACCCAGCCCGATCACCATCAACATGTCCTTCGGGTAAACCACATCACGCCCTCGGGCGAGAAAGTGGGAATACACCGACATGCCTGCTCCATAAAACCCAAATCCTGAGGCCACCACCCGGGAATGGGCGAACGCTCCTACCATGGTGCCCACAAACCGCAAGCCAGATGCGCCATTCGCCGCGCCGCTGCCCACATCGCCGCCTCCGCCACGCCGCAGATCGCCGTCAGTATCTCGTCCGTGACCGTCCGCGACGGAGGAGCTGGCCAACATGACGGAAATCGCGGTCGTCAGATACCTTGTTTTGGGCGCGGTGACTTGTGCGCCGCCCTCGGAATCAAGCTGCAGATGCTCTCCTTTGGCGACGTGCACTCCTTCGAGGCTGGCTTCCACCTTTTCTTCAATCCCGGCGGCTGGCACAACCTGATGAAACACGATGCGGAGCTGTCCATTTCGGCCGAACCTGCGCGCGGGACTCACTTCGAGGACCGAGCCCCTCAGCCGGCTGCCCTCGGGAAGTAATAATTGATCGGAGGCCACGAGCGGCTGAGTGATGACTGCTTCCACCGAATCCCCCTTCTTGCTATTCACCGAACTAAGGGGCGTGACCAGTACTGCGCGCACAACGCTACCCGAAGGAGGTGGCATCCCGATGTGCTCGAGTATCGCGGGCGTAATGGGCTCAGCTCCGAAATCCAGCGGGTGTCGCAGGTCCGCGCTAAAGCTGGTCCCAGGAGCCATGTACTGAGGATGGTATGGAAGTTGTGCGACCGCGAATCGCTCCAGTCGGTGCTTCTTCCCTGGTTCGTGCAGCTGCCTCTTGGCGAAATCCCACTGCCGCTTAATTTCCTTCTTAGCTTCCCCGATCCTTCGTGAAGCAGCGCTCCTGGCTTCGTCTTTCTTACCCTGTTTCTGTCTTTCTTTTTCGCTGGCAGGCACGAATTGCAGAACACCGCCGGATCCTGGGCTAACATCGCTCTCGAGCGGGACATGCCTCCCATCCGCCATCACGAGTTCGCTGAAGTCAACATGCACTTGCCGGGAAGGCGAGAACTCGCCATTCATGGCGGCCACGATGCGCCGTGTCTTTGGGACTGGATCAATGGCTGAGATCTTGCCAACGACTTCAGTCCCGGCCGGAACGACTAGCTTGTCGAACGCATACACCGGCTCGACTATTTTTCCGTGAACAAGTTGTCCGACTTTTTGCACGCGCACCTCCTGATCGAGG
>Ga0209055_1002607_pt1 | contig 11321 bp, 8 predicted proteins | sample GraSoiAngelo_110_FD_185875 | JGI IMG/M metagenome (GOLD analysis project Ga0209055, IMG submission 185875) | Grasslands soil microbial communities from the Angelo Coastal Reserve, California, USA - 14_0903_12_30cm (SPAdes) (version 2) | ecosystem: Environmental > Terrestrial > Soil > Grasslands ... | reverse complement strand
AGGACTGGAGCAGCCACCAGGAGTTGGCGTTCAACCTGTGGCTCGAACGAGCGGAGTGCGAGCTTCTGAGCGGTAACTTCGAAAGCGCCGAGCACCTGATTGCGGAGTTGTTGCAGCGCGGGGCGTTGAAAGTCGATCAGGCGACCGTCTACCATCTCAAGGTCCAATTGCATGAAGTGAAGGGTGAATACCCACAAGCCGTAGCCAGCGGATTAACATGCCTGAAGCTGTTCGGCATCGACATTCCAATACACCCGACCCAGGAGCAGGTCCAGGCCGAATACGAGACAGTCTGGCAAGCCCTCAATGGACGCCCGATCGAAAGTCTGATCGATCTTCCGCTGATGACCGATCCGGAGATCCAGGCCGCCACGCAGGTGCTCTCAGGCCTCACTACCCCTGCCCACTTTACCGACTCCCGTTTGGGTTGCTTGCAGATTTGCCGCCTGGTGAAGATCGGCATGCAGTATGGGACGAGCGGCGCTTCGGCGCTCGCCTATGGATACTTCGGGGCCATCCTCGGTCCGGTCTTTCATCGTTACAGCGATGGTTATCGCTTCGCCAAGCTTGCCAGCGACCTAATCGAGAAGCACGGCTTCATTGCTTGCAAGGCGAAGAGCTACCACCTAATGGGAAACGTCTCCCTTTGGACGCAGCCGATTGCGAGCGCGGTGGAATTCATGCGGGCGACGTTCCGAGCTGCAATTGAGACGGGTGATCTGGTCTCCGCTTGCTACGGTCTGGTACCTCTGATCGCGGCCTTGCTGTTGCGGAATGATCCGCTCGACGCGGTTTGGCGCGAGTCCGAGATCGCGCTGGACTTCGCTCAAAAGACCAGGTATCGCGACGTCGTGGACATCATCCAGAGTCAGCAACGCTTCATCGCGACCATGCAGGGCCGGACTGAGACCTTCTCCACCTTCAACGACGCGCAGTTTGACGAGGCGACGTTCGAGGCGCATATAACAGGGGATCGGATGTCCGTGATGATCTTCTGGTACTGGACGCTCAAACTAAAGGCGCGGTTCTTGGCGGGCGACTATGCCGAGGCTCTCGCGGCAGCCGGCAAGGCGAAGCTGCAGCTTTCGAGCTCTTCTGCTCTAATCCACGTGCTCGACTACGTCTATTATTCCGCAATGACGGCGGCGGCATGCTATGAGAACGCGTCGGCCGACGAGCAGCAAGCCTGGCGCGACCTCCTGTTGGCGCATCGGAAACAACTGCGCGAGTGGGCCGAAAACTATCCACCGACGTTCGCCGACAAGCACGCACTGGTCTCGGCCGAGATCGCCAGCCTCGAAAAGCGAGACGCCGACGCCATGCAATTGTACGAGCAAGCTATCCATTTGGCGCGTGAAAACGGCTTCGTGCAGAATGAGGGCTTGGCCCATGAAGTCGCGGCGCGATACTACTTGGCCCGCGGCGTCGAAACGGTCGGCTACGCCTATCTTCGCAGCGCCCGTAACTGCTACGACCGCTGGGGCGCGCTCGGTAAGGTGAAGCAACTCGACGAACGCTACCCGCGCTTGCACGAGGAACACCTTCCTGCTTCGATCACCTCCACAGTCGGCACGCCGGTCCGGCAGTTGGACCTGGAGGCTGTGGTCAAGGCTTCCCAGGCGCTCTCGAGCGAGATTGTTCTTAGCCAGCTGATCGAGAAGCTCATGCGAATCGCGCTGGAGGATGCAGGCGCCGAACGGGGTCTGCTCATCCTTCTGCGCGGGGATGATCCGCAGATTGAGGCAGAGGCGACTACGGGCCACGGTAGCACCCAAGTTACTGTGCGACAGACAACCGTCACCACGTCTGATCTCCCTCAATCCGCGCTTCATTATGTGATCCGGACGCGGGACCGTTTGGTGCTTGATGATGCGTCGGTAGGGAACTTGTACTCGGAGGACGAGTATGTGCGGGCGAAGCACGCCAGATCCATCCTATGCCTGCCCATCGTCAAGCAAACGAAGCTTATCGGCGTACTCTATCTGGAGAACAATTTGACTCCGTACGCCTTCTCCTCGGACCGGGTAGCAGTGCTGGAGTTGCTGGCTTCGCAAGCGGCTATTTCGCTGGAGAATGCCACCCTCTATTCTGAGCTACAACGCAGCGAAGCTTTCCTCGCTCAAGGGCAGCGCATAAGCCACTCCGGCAGCTTTGGCTGGAACGTTTCGAGTGGAGAAATCTATTGGTCGGAGGAAACCTACAACATCTATGGATACGATCGAGCGGCTAAGCCTACATTGGAGATGTTACTGCAGCGAATTCATCCTGATGATAGAGCTGCCCGGCAGCAGATTGTCGACAGGGCATTCGATGCCCGAACAAACTATGAAGCTGAGTATCGTTTGTTGATGCCGGACGGGTCGGTGAAGTACCTCCACGTTATAGCTCGCGCGTTGGAGCCCTCCTCGGTCAACCTTGAATATGTGGGGGCCGTGATGGACGTTAGCCAGCGAAAGCAAGCCGAGCAGAAATTCCGCGGGCTTCTGGAATCCGCTCCGGATGCAATGATCGTCATGAATCGGCAGGGCAAGATCGTGGTGGTCAATGCCCAAGTCGAAAAGGTGTTTGGGTATCAGCGGGACGACCTCCTGGGGCAAGAGGTTGAAATTTTGGTGCCGGAACGATTTTGGGACCTACACCCTCAGCACCGGAAGGAGTTCTTCGCCGAGCCCCGGGTGCGGCCAATGGGTGAAGGTCTGCAGCTGTACGGACGACGGAAAGACGGAACGGAATTTCCCGTAGAAATCAGTCTCAGTCCTCTGGAGACGGAAGAGGGCACGCTTGTCTCCGCTGCCGTGCGCGACGTCACCGAACGCGCGCGGTCAGAAGAGGCGTTGCGCCAAACGCAGGCCGATCTCGCACACATCAGCCGTGTAACCACTATGGGAGAGCTGACTGCCTCCCTGGCGCACGAAATCAAGCAGCCGATTGCGGCGGCGGTCACCGATGCCAACACTTGCTTGCGGTGGCTTGGCCGCGATCAGCCCAATCTGGCAGAGGCGCGCGAAGCAGTCTCGCGAATCATCAAAGATGCGTCGCGAGCAGCCGACATCCTCAGCCGAGTCCGCCTCCTCTTCGAGAAGGGCACGCCGCAACGAGAATTGGTGGATGTAAACGAAGTAATTCGAGAGATGATCGTACTGCTGCGCAGCGACGCGAACCGCCACTCTATCTCAATCCGTGTTGAGCTTGCCGAGGATCTTCCGCACGCCATGGCAGATCGGGTCCAATTGCAGCAGGTTTTCATGAACCTTATGCTCAACGGCATCGATGCTATGAAGGATGTGGATGGGACGCGTGAGTTCACTATCAACTCACAGCGAGGGAAAGACGAACAACTTGTCATAACGGTCGCCGATACGGGGGTGGGCCTGCCGCCGCAGCAGGCGGATCAAATCTTCAATCCATTCTTCAGCACCAAACCTCATGGCACCGGCATGGGGCTTCGCATCAGCCGATCCATCGTAGAATCGCATGGTGGCCGGCTGTGGGCGGCCAACAACTCTGCGCGGGGGGCCAGCTTCTATTTCACGCTACCCTGTGCTTTCGCGGCGCAGCAGATCGCGTAGCGCTGACGATGGAGTCCACATTCCGACATTTCGGTTTCCCCACCGTTCGTCCGTAGGTCTTCACCTATTAGGGTGAAAGGGCATACCTCGGTGCCCAGCGCTGGCTGGTTCTGGCGTCTGCAAATCAAGATTCACGACAACCGGCTCCTGGCCATTCCTCACGACTACGGCTTCGCACGGGTTATTTGGATCAGCATTAATCTCTTGGTGCGGTACATAAGGAGGAACGTAAATAAAATCTCCAGCTGCGGCTTCGTCACTGAATTCCAAGCGATCGCCCCAACGCATCCGCACTCGTCCTTTCAGCACGTACAGGACGGTTTCCAACTCTCCATGGTGGTGCGGTCCTGTCTTCGCATCAGGTTGGACGACCATGGTCCCAGCCCACAACGTAGTCGCTCCAGCTTTCGCATGAGTAATTGCAGCAGCCCGCGTCATGCCCGACGTTTGGGGCGTATTCATGTCCAGTTCGTCGGCATGTACGATTTTGACTCCGTTCTTCTTCCAGTCCATAACTAAAGCCTCCCCTGAAGATCTCATTAACCGTCGGTTGTGTGGGGCAGCAGTCTTAGCCGGACCACCGAGTTCGGCGGAGGTCCGTCCAGGGACCGCCATCCTCGTAGCGCTCGGGATACAGGACCTTCGAACGAGGGTCTTCCGCGGTGTCGAGTTGGAGGACCATCCACTTCGGATATGGAACGCCAGGATCCGATGCCGCGTCCAAGAGTCGGAGTTCGTCGGCCAAGAGCCGGAGGTCTACCGCACGGATGTTATCTTCCAGTTGCTCGGGCTTCCGGGCAGCTATGATCACGCTGCTGACCGCCGGTCGTCCCAGCACCCACGCGAGCGCCACACGGGCGGGAGTGGCGTCATGCCGACCGGCAACTTCCTTCAGCGCTTCTACGACGCGGTAGCCCATCTCCTTGTCAAAGGGCACGAAATTGCCCGCTTCGGCGAAGCGTGTGCCCGCAGGAGCAGGGTTGGCGCGGCTGTACTTACCCGTGAGAAACCCGCCGGCAAGTGGGCTCCAGACCAGGATACCGATGTTGTGATACTCCGCGAACGATTGGAACTCGTATTCGAGACCTCGACCGACGAGGCTGTAGTACATCTGGGCCGTTACGTACTTCTCCAAGCCCAGGCGATCCTGCAGCATAACCGCAGTGGTTGCCTGCCACGACATGAAGTTGGACAGCCCGATGTAGCGGACCTTCCCCTGGCGCACAAGATCGTCGAGCGTCCGAAGGGTTTCCTCGATCGGCGTGTTGCTGTCCCATCCATGCACCTGGTAAAGGTCGATGTAATCGGTCTGCAGCCGGCGGAGACTATCCTCCACTTCGCGCAGGATATTCACGCGGGTTGCGCCACTCCGGTTGAAATTCTCGTCCATAGGGAGGCGGACTTTGGTGGCGAGGACAATCTCTTTCCTCATGCCCTTCAAAGCATTACCAACAAGAGTCTCGCTCTCCCCTAGGCTGTACACGTCGGCTGTGTCGATGAAGTTGATTCCCCTTTCCAGGGCCAGCTTCACCATGCGCGTAGCGCCCTCCTGGTCGAGGTTGCCCATGTTCATCTTGCCGCCGAACTGCATCGTGCCAAGTGCCACCCCGCTAACGATGAGCCCGGTATTCCCAAGTTTCCTATACTTCATCTCCCATACTCCTCCCGCTGCGGACAACAATTACGATCTATTGCGAATTTGTCCCACTCCAGCGCCATTATGCTAATTCAATGAAGAAGGCAACCCAATTGCCAAAGTCGTAATGACTGAGAAAGGCTCACATCCACCGCAAGGAAAGGTGAACGCAGAACACACATCTCTATGATGGGGGGTTGTCTCTGTGACTACGGGCCGACTGGTGTCGAAAGAGGGACGCAAGCTTTAGAGCTGACGCAAGCTTGTCAAAACCGAATTGCGATCGCGGCCATCGTGCTCTCTCCTACATTCAATCACTTGTTCCAATGCTTTGCTCCGCTCACGTTTGGCATTCTTACTGCATACGCTCGGGAAGGGTACTGCATTCTTCTCAGAATGGCAGGCCAAGCCCTGACACGAGCGACAACAAAGGAGAAAGCATGAAAAACACAATATTGTTTTCGATCGCGATGCTATTTGCATTGACAGCCGCATCATTCGCCTAGATGGATGCACATTGCGTCGTCGCAATTGCAAACATGAAAAGATGAGGTGGAACAGACATGGCTGAAGTGCTTTTGATTTGTAGATTCGTGGCGTACGGGAATGGAATCTGCTATGAACATGAACGGGACCGGAGCCAGCATTTGGCGCATGTTTCACATGAGTTCAGTTGTAGACCGATTTCACATTTCATGCAGGCAAGTTGCCAGGAGGCCTAGAGATGAATACGACTCGACGGGACTTTCTTAAAGTCGGTGCGGGTGCTGTGGCCGCCACATCCGCCGTCTCGGCAAACTCGAACGAGAGCTTCTCCTCTATTGCATCAGGGAGATCAGCAGCAGCGTCCGCGGGGGACGAGGGCAACATGATCTATCGGAGGTTTGGACGCACGGATGTGCAGATTTCCGCTATCGGGGTGGGGGGGCATCATCTCGGCGATTTACCGACGTTGGACGAGGCGGTGCAACTCGTCCATGAGGCAGTAGATGCCGGCGTTACTTTCTTCGACAACGCCTGGGAGTATTACAACGGCAAGACTGAGACCATCTTGGGCAGAGCGCTCCGGGACGGGCGCCGCGAAAAGGTGTTCCTGATGACAAAGGTCTGCACCCATGGGCGAAGCGGCAAATTAGCCATGAAGATGCTCGAGGACTCGCTGCGGCGGTATCAAACCGATCATCTGGACCTCTGGCAGATCCACGGCATCGTTTACGACAACGACCCGGAGTTGGCGTACGCCAAAGGCGGCGTCCTGGAAGCATTTGATCGAGCCAAGAAAGAAGGGAAGGTCAGATTCGCCGGCTTCACCGGTCACAAGGATCCTGCATTTCACCTGAAGATGCTCGAACTCGGTTATCCATTCGACTCAGTGCAAATGCCGCTTAATCCCTTCGACGCCAACTTCCACAGCTTTGAGAAGCAGGTCTTGCCCGAAGTCAATCGGCGAGGCATGGCGGCGCTGGGCATGAAGAGCATGGGCGGTACCGCGTGGGGGATAAAAGCCGGCGTTGTTCAGGCTGAAGAAATGTTGCGTTACGCGATGAGCCTACCGGTCACCACCACAATTTGCGGCATGGACTCGCTGGACGTGCTGCACCAGAACCTGCGCGTGGTGCGCGGCTTTCAGCCGATGACTCAGAGCGAGATGGAGGACTTGCGCCTTCGTTGCGCCCCGACGGCGGCCGACGGCCGCTTCGAGCCATACAAAGTATCGCTGCGGTATGACAACCCAATGACCCGGATGCCTCATGGATTTCCCTTCGATCACACACAAAGAGAGGTCACGGAGATGTTGGAAAAGGCGGACGGGCCCTGGTTGGTGCCAGAGACGACACCAGAGACGTCGAGGAGATGAACAATGGTGGATCAACGTCAACAAAACGAGCGATCCCAAGTCACTCCCGAAATCGAGCGCCGGTGCTTCATTTGCTTGCGACTTCAGTTTTGCCCAGCCAAGTCGTATCGGCTGCAGTTCCGCCGCAAATGACGAACAGCGGCGCTGACCAGGTTCCTCGCAGGCGGCTCGGAAAAACGGGCGAACAAGTCTCGATCATCGGCGTTGGCGGATATCATCTCGGAACGGTGCAATCGAGCGATCTGGCCGTACGCCTGGTTCACGAGGCGGTGGATGCGGGAGTCACTTTTTTCGACAACGCATGGGAATACAACGACCACCGCAGCGAAGAATGGATGGGGCTTGGTTTACAGGGAAGGCGCGATAAAGTTTTCTTGATGAGCAAGGTTTGCACCCACGGCCGAGATAAGAAGGTCGCGATGCAACAATTGGAGGATTCCCTAAAACGGTTGGGCACGGACCATTTGGACTTATGGCAGATTCACGAGGTCATCTACGAGAACGACCCGGACCTGCATTTCGCAAAGGGTGGTGTCGTCGAAGCGCTGGATGAAGCGAAAAAGCAGGGCAAGGTACGTTTTGTTGGCTTCACCGGACATAAGAGTCCGGCGATACATCTCAAAATGCTGGCGCACGATTACCCATTCGACACGGTCCAAATGCCGCTCAACTGTTTTGATGCAACCTATCGGAGCTTCGAGCAGCAGGTGCTCCCTGAACTTCAGCGGCGTGGGATTGCAGCGCTCGGCATGAAGAGCCTCGGGGGCGACGGGCAGCCGATCCAGTATGGCGTGGTGAGGGCGGAAGAAGCGCTTCGTTATGCAATGAGTCTGCCGGTCGCGACCACAATTTGCGGGATTGACTCGCTGGACGTGCTGCACCAGAACGTGGGAATTGCGCGCGGCTTCAAGCCGATGTCGCCGCAAGAAATGCAAGCCCTCCGCGAGCGATGCAGACCTGCTTCGGGTGATGGCCACCTCGAATTGTTCAAAACAACAAAAAAATACGATGGCAGCGTTGGGCGAGAGCAGCATGGTTATCCAACTATCGCTGAACTTCCCATATGAGAGTCAGAGATGCCCTTTTGTGTTCTGCCGCGCCGCAGGTCTTTTACAGTTCCCAACTCTTTGGCTCTTCCTTCATCTTCGAACCACTTCAGTATGGCTTTGGAAACCTCTTCTCGACCTATGAAAGCTTCGATCCTCCTTCGACCCTGCGGCTGAAGTGCGCGTCATCCCGGCTTCTCACTTCTATATCAAGTACATGGTGTTTGCTGCCGACCGGGCTCCCTACGCTCACAACCCGACAGGTTTCGTGCCACAATTTCACGGCGATCCGATGTCGGTCTCAGAGATCGGCCGTAGCCCCGGAAGCGAATCTAGATGACTCGTTGGCGTCTAGGCGAACGGCTGCAACTTCCACGCGCCAAAGCGTCCTTTGGGCAAGACCGGCCTGGAATGTTCGATACTGGGAATGAAGAGCATGGGCGGTTCCGGCGAACTCATCTCGAAGGGTGCGTTCACCCGCTCCCAATCCCTCTCCTACGCCATGAGCCTTCCCGTTGCCACCACCATCAGCGGCATGGATTCCACGGAAGTCCTCGACCAGAATCTGGCGATCCTACGCGGTTTCAAGACGCTATCCGCCGACGGCATGCAGATACTTCGCGATCACGGCAAGCAATTCGACGACGGCCGGTACGAACTATACAAGAGCACCATAAAGTATGACCGGGATCCGCTCTGCTGGCTCGCACTGAGGAATCCCTTTGGAGCAGGCCCCCCGCTGGAGTATGAGAGCTCGAATCGAAAACTTCATCAGTTTAGTTTCGCTACCAGTTCAAAGCACTAACACGTGGAGGGTGTGGCAAAGGGCTTCACTTCCCGGAGGTAGTTTGCCGCGTGATGTTCTGTGTTCTCAGGCCAATCGGTACGCGCCGGACATGGCTGGACATGCGAAGATTCCGGTTGTCGAAATCGACGATTGCTGCTGGAAAAGCCCTATTGGTTTAGTGTCTCGTCGAACGAATCGGCCTCCTCTGTGGAGCGTGATCTGTCAGACTACGACATCCGGCAAACATTATCCGGAGCTATTCGCTACCGATTGGTAGCAAAGAGGGGCCCTGCGATGTCCGTCTACTCACAGAAACAGGTGATGAGATTTTGCGCGCGACGAAGATCGCGGAGCTGCATGATCACATTACTGGTCTGCGGGTCGATGTTGACTTCAGTAGCATTGGGCCGCGGATATCCCTATCGGTCTAGCGTCACGAGTTTGTTCAAGGCTGCATCTAGCCAAACTCAAAAGATTGACGAATGTCCGTGCCTCAAGGCGTGTTCTCAAACCATTCCGGTCCAGAAGTCCGATTAGGAAACGCAACGCCACAGAGCGTTGCCGTACGCACCTGCCCCGGTGCGCAGACATATTCAAGCACGAAATTCGACTGGAGGCACTCGTGAAGAGAGCGACGAATGCGTCCGCTAGACCCTCGACATTCGCTTGGCCACTTCCCGCTGATTGGCGTTTCCAGAGACGGAACCAAACTTGAAGAGACCCGTGGCTGGCGACACGAAAACAAAAGAATTTGAAAACGTTGCGACGTTGCCCGTGAGCTGCTCATTGTCCTGATCAACTTCTCTCAGTTGGAACTGCAGTAGGCCGACGTCAATTACATCCCCGGTCACACCAGAAATTCGCAAGCGATCCCCAACTCTGATCCCCAGCTTTCCAACCAGCAAGAAGTAGCCGACAACCGCAAGAATCACGTTTTGAAGCGCAACCGCAACTCCCGCCGTGAGAAGTCCTAGAAACGTCGCCAGGGAACTCAGCTCGGGAGCAAAAGCGAAAGCAATTACCAGCACAATCGCCAGCCAGATCAGAGTCCGCTGGACGACCAGAAACATGCGACGACGATTTGCGTCATGAGCATAGTTCACGGTGATTCTGCGTAGAGCCACAGCAACACCTGTCAGAAAGGCTATCACCAACGCAAGAACGACCAGGTGCAGAATCAAATTCTTCCACGCGCCGGTGTACTCGTTGACGACGGTTTTGCGCCATCGGGTCAGTCGCGATTTGTAAACTGTGAGTAAGACCCTCTGCTTGTCAAGTGCGGCCATGGCCGGAGCCAGTCTCGTGATCTGATCTGTGAGCTGGTCGAGGCTCGCCGTCTGTTGCCGCAAGCGCCCTGAGTCCCTGGACTGCAAGTTGTCGGCCGCGAGATCGCCGCTCTGCACGGCTTGATTGACGAACCCTGTAAGCGGCGCCCTGAGATTGTCCGAGAACCGGGCCAACTTGTCGGTCAGTTGTACCCCTTCGTCAACAGTGCGGAGCTTTCGCTCAAGCATAGACACCTCTGAGGCGAGCGCGAGAATGCCGGAGTTCGGGGGTTTAGGATCTGATCTAAAACTTGATGGCTGGGCCGGCTGTACTGGAAGACCGGGGTTCGCCGCCTCAGGAATGGTGCGTGCGAGACTTTCAACAAGCGATCTGAAGTCTGTTGTTTGAGGGTGATTCACATCATTGGCCTGGATGAGATCGACCAGGTTAAGAAGACTCTTGGATCGCGCCTGAAGGAGTGTGAGGCGCGTTTGTGCATCAGCCGATTCCGCCTCCAACAAGCGATCTGAAGTCTGTTGTTTGAGGGTGATTCACATCATTGGCCTGGATGAGATCGACCAGGTTAAGAAGACTCTTGGATCGCGCCTGAAGGAGTGTGAGGCGCGTTTGTGCATCAGCCGCTTCCGCCTCCAACTTCTTTCGATCTGCTCTACGAGCCGTGGCCAGTTTCGTCTTGATCGACTTCAGATACTCTCCGGCCTTTTTGCTTTCAGCCTCTGACTTCACTTCCATCTGAACCAGGTGCAGCGAGTCTGAAGAGAGAGCGTTAGGAATTCCACCGCCCTGAGTAGGCGGGGAATCCTGGGCCGTCGTTGCGAGCGATGCATCGGTTCTGGCGAAGTCAAACGAAAGCTGAACGATCTGCGCACTGATCGGTTGATTGTTATCGAAAAACAGAAGGTCGAAGGGCTCGGTCCCAACCTGCCGTTCCGCCGAAAAATAACGATACCACTCGATGGTTTCTGTCAGGAATGCGAGCGTCTGTTGCTTCGAAGGTAGGTTATACGACCCCACCGGCGGACTATCGGCCGACAATGCATGCGACCCCAGTAGGACAAAGAGGAGTGCGTACCCACTGCAGATCCCTAATTTGATCGCACGACGGTCCATCTCTCCGCCTTCTTGCGATTCGTGCCAA
>Ga0209055_1002603_pt1 | contig 11328 bp, 7 predicted proteins | sample GraSoiAngelo_110_FD_185875 | JGI IMG/M metagenome (GOLD analysis project Ga0209055, IMG submission 185875) | Grasslands soil microbial communities from the Angelo Coastal Reserve, California, USA - 14_0903_12_30cm (SPAdes) (version 2) | ecosystem: Environmental > Terrestrial > Soil > Grasslands ... | reverse complement strand
GAACGGGTTCGTGCGCGAGATGGCCGCCGTCACGCCCGGCGAGCGCAACACCGACGTGCTCCGACCCTACGGCATGTTCGCCTGCATCGCGCCGTTCAACTTCCCGCTCGCCCTCTCTACCGGCATGTCGGCGGCGGCCCTGGTCGCCGGGAATGCGGTCGTGTACAAGCCCGCGGAAGAGACGCCGTGGACCGGGCTCAAGCTGTACGAGGTGTACCGCGACGCGGGGCTGGCGCCGGGGGTGTTCAACTATCTCCCCGGAGCCGGCGACGTGGCGGGCGAGGCCTTGTGGCGTCACTCGGGCGTGGACGGCGTGGTGTTCACGGGCTCGAAGGCCGTGGGCATGCGCATCCACCAGGGCCTCGCGCGCGACTGGATCAAGCCCTGCCTCCTGGAGATGGGGGGCAAGAACGCCGCGATCGTGCTCGACTCGGCGGACCTGGACGCCGCCGCGGAGGGGGTGATGCGCTCCGCGTTCGGCCTGCAGAACCAGAAATGCAGCGCGACGTCGCGGGTCTACGTGCACCAGCGCGTGGCCCGGCCGTTCGTGGACAAACTGGTGGAGCGGACTAGGGCCATGAAGGTCGGTGATCCGACGGAGCGCGACGTCGCGTTCGGGCCGGTGATCAACGCGGCGGCGGTGGAGCGGTTCCGCCGGGCGGTGGCGCGGGCCCGCCGCGAGGGAAAAGTCGTGTTCGGCGGGCAACAGCTCAGCGACGGGCTGTTCGATCAGGGGCATTTCGTCGCCCCGACGATCGCCGAGCTGCCGCTTTCCTCGCCGCTCTTCCGCGAGGAGTTGTTTGTCCCGGTTCTGGCGGTGGGTGAAGTGTCTGGGCTCGAGCAGGCCATCGCCGAAGTGAACAAGGCCGAGTACGGGCTCACCGCCGGGATCTTCTCGAAGAAACCGGAGGAGATCGAGCGCTTTTTCGACGAGATCGAGGCAGGAGTGTGCTACGTGAACAAGCGCACCGGCGCCACCACCGGCGCCTGGCCCGGGGCGCAGCCGTTCTGCGGGTGGAAGGGATCGGGCTCGACCGGGAAGGGCGGGTGCGGGCCCTACTACGTCGCGCAATTCCTGCGCGAGCAGAGCCGGACGGTGATCGAGGAGTTGTGATGAAGGATTATCCGCGGATCGTCGTGCCGCCGCCGGGCCCCAAGGCTCGAGCGATCGTCGAGCGCCAGGATCGCTGGGCCTCGACCTCGTACCCCAAGGAGTACCCCCTGGCGATCGCCCGCGGCGCGGGTGCCATGGTCGAGGACGTGGACGGAAACCGCTACCTCGACTTCATGGCGGGCATCGCGGTCGCGTCCACGGGGTACGGCCATCCCAAGGTCGTCCAGGCGATCCAGGACGCGGCCGCGCGGTTCCTTCACATCTGTGGCAGCGATTTCTACTTCGAGAGCTTCGCGGCGCTGTGCGAGCGACTGGCACGTCTCGCGCCGGGACCGAGCAAGAAGCGCGTGTTCCTCTCGAACTCGGGGACCGAGGCCGTGGAAGGGGCGATCAAGCTAGCGCGGCACTCGACCGGGCGACCGGCGATCGTGGCCTTCACCGGGGCGTTTCACGGCCGCACGTACGGCGGCCTGAGTCTGACCGCGAGCAAGTCGATACAGCGCGCCGGGTTCGCGCCCTTTCTGCCCGAGGTGTATCACGTCCCCTACGGCTACCGCTACCGCTGCGACTTCTGCCGCGGTGAGGCCGCCTGTACGATGCGCTGCGTGTCGTCCATCGAGGACGACCTGTTCGCCAAGCGGCTCGACCCGAAGAGCACGGCCGCCATTTTCGTGGAGCCGATCCAGGGGGAGGGCGGCTACGTCGTGCCGCCGCCCGGCTACGTGAAGGCGCTGCGCGAGCTGTGCGACCGGCACGGCATCCTGCTGGTGTGCGACGAGGTCCAATGCGGTGTGGGACGCACCGGGAAAATGTGGGCGTCGGAGCACGAGGGGATCGAGCCCGACATCCTGCTCAGCGCCAAGGGTCTGGGGAGCGGCATGCCGATCGGCGCGGTCATCGCCAAAGAGTCGATCATGAAATGGCAGCCCGGGGCGCACGGCAGCACGTTCGGCGGCAATCCGGTGTGCTGCGCGGCGGCGCTGGCCACGCTCGACGTGGTGGAGCGTGAGCTGCTCCCCCGCGTCCCACGGCTGGGCGAGCGACTGCTCGCCGGCGTCAAGCGGCTGCAGGAGAAGTACGGCTCGATCGGCGACGTGCGCGGACGCGGGCTCATGATCGGCGTCGAGTTTGTGAAGGACCGCACCACGCGCGAGCCCGACCCCGACGTCCCGCATGCGCTGGTCGAACGGGCGTTCCGCAAGGGTCTGCTGCTGCTCGGGGCGGGGAAGAGCGCGCTGCGACTGGCCCCGCCGCTCGTGGTGGACGAGTCCGACGTCGATGCGGCGCTGGCGATCATCGATGAATGCCTGGGCGAGCTGACGGACTAGGCGTGAGGGATCACGCCTCCAAGGTCATGCCCATGCGCGACGCGGTCGCGCGCTTCGTCCACGACGGCGACGCGGTCGTCATCGAGGGGTTCACCCACCTCATCTGCTTCGCCGCGGGCCACGAGATCATTCGCCAGCGGCGGCGCGACCTCACACTCGCGCGCCTCACACCGGACCTGATCTACGATCAGATGATCGGCGCGGGGTGCGCCCGCAAGCTGGTGTTCTCGTGGGCCGGGAATCCCGGTGTGGGCTCGCTGCACGCGTTCCGGCGCGCTGTGGAGGGGGTCGGGACTCGGGACTCGGGACTCGAAATCGAGGAATACTCACATTTCGGGATGGTCGCGCGCTTTGCCGCAGGTGCCGCGCGGCTCCCGTTCTGGCCGCTGCGCGACTACATGGGCACCGACCTGCCGCGGGCCAACCCGCGCATCAGGAGCGTCACGTGCCCCTATACCGGGGAGGACCTCGCCACCGTGCCGGCGTTGAACCCCGACGTGACCATCGTCCACGCGCAGCGGGCCGATGCCGACGGCAACACGCAGATCTGGGGGCTGCTCGGCGTGCAACGAGAGGCCGCGTTCGCCTCGGAGCGCGTCATCATCGTGGTGGAGGAGCTGGTGGACGAGCAGCTGATCCGATCCGACCCGAATCGGACGGTGATTCCCGGTATGGTCGTGGACGCGGTGGTGGTCGAGCCCTGGGGCGCGCACCCCTCGTACGCACAGGGCTACTACGACCGCGACAACGACTTCTACGTCGCGTGGGAGGACGTCTCGCGTTCCCCCGAGCGGCTCGCGCGCTACCTCGACGAATTCGTGTACGGCGTGCCCGACCGCGCGGCGTACCTGAAAAAACAGCCGCAAGTCGCAAGGCTCAAGGCGAAACAGCGTGTCTCCCAGGGAGTCAACTACGGCTTCTAGCGCGTCCTACACGCCCGACGAAATGATGGCCGCCGTCGCCGCCCGCGAGCTGGCGGACGGCGAGGTGGTGTTCGTCGGGATCGGGCTCCCCAACCTGGCCTGTAACCTGGCGCGCGCGACCCACGCCCCGCGCCTCGTGCTGATCTACGAATCGGGGGCCGTGGGGGCGGTACCCGAACGCCTCCCCGTCTCCATCGGTGACCCGGCGCTCGTCACCGGATCGCTCATGGTGTGCGGCATGGCTGACGTGTTCCAGTGCATCCTGCAGAACGGACGCGTCGAGGTCGGATTCCTGGGCGGCGCCCAGGTGGATCGCTACGGCAACATCAATACGACTGTGATCGGTCCCTATGCGCGCCCCAAGGTCCGCTTGCCGGGGTCGGGCGGAGCCGCGGAGATCGCGATCCACGCCCAGCGCACGCTGATCGTGGCGAAGCTCGGACCGCGCGTCTTCCCCGAGCGCGTGGACTTCGTCACGAGCCCGGGACTCAGGCCCGCGGGCCGGACGCGGGGCGAGCTGCGGATGCCGGGCGCCGGGCCGGTGAAGGTCATTACCGACAAGGCCATCCTCGAGCCGGACGAGGCAACGGGCGAGATGGTGCTGGCGGCGTTGTACCCCGGCGTGAGCGTGCCCGACGTGCAGGCCGGCGTCGGGTGGTCGCTCCGCTGCCGGCCGGGGCTCGCCCCGGTGGCGCCGCCGACCGCGCAGGAGCTGCGGTTGCTGCGGGACGTGCTCGATCCGAAACGGTTGTTCCTGAGGCAATGACACTGCGACTGCTGCCATGGACGCTCGCCTCGAGCGTCGGGCTCATTCCTTTGATCGCCGTCGCCCAGCGCGAGCCGGTGCTGAAGCAGGTGGCGGTCCCCCACTCGTACTACTGGCGCGAGATGTACGCGCCCCAGGTGACGAGCGGCCCCAGCGCGGTCACGTGGTCTCCCGACGGACGCGACCTGATCTATTCCATGCAGGGCTCGCTCTGGCGCCAGCAGATCGGCGCGGGCGTAGCGGTCGAGGTCACCGGCGACGCCGGGTACGATTATCAGCCCGATTGGTCTCCGGACGGACGCTTCGTCGTGTTCGCCCGTTACGCGAAGGACGCCATCGAGCTGGAGCTCCTGGACCTGGCGACGGGGGCGGTGCGGCCCGTGACAGCGAATGGGGCGGTGAACGTCGAGCCGCGCTGGTCGCCCGACGGCGGCCGCATCGCGTTCGTCTCCACCGCGTACAACGGACGCTGGCACATCTTCGCGTTGTCGGTCGACGGCGGCAGGCCGGGCGACGCGACGCGGCTCACCGAGGACAACGACAGCAAGTTGCCCCGCTATTACTACAGTACGTGGGATCAGTATCTCTCTCCCACCTGGTCGCCCGACGGGAAGGAGCTGCTCCTCGTCTCGAACCGTGGGCATATCCACGGCAGCGGCGGCCTCTGGCGGATGCCGGCGACGCCGGGTGCGCCGTTGCGCGAGATCCGCTACGAGGAGACCACCTGGAAGGCGCGGCCGGACTGGTCCCCCGACGGGACCCGTGTCGTCTACAGCTCCTACCTCGGCCGCCAGTGGAATCAGTTGTGGCTCATGACCAGCGAGGGGGGCGACGTGTTTCCGCTCACCTACGGAGAGTTCGATGCCACGGCGCCGCGCTGGTCGCGCGACGGCAGGCGGATCGCGTACATCTCGAACGAAGGTGGCAACACCTCGCTCTGGGTGATCGACGTGCCGGGGGGACGGCGGCAGCGGATCCTCGCCACCCGGCGTCGCTACCACACGCCGGTCGGACGGCTCCGCGTGGAGGTCGTCGATCGTGCCGGGCGTCCACTCCCCGCCCGCATCTCGGTCACGCGGCCCGACGGGCGCGCGTACGCACCCGACGATGCCTGGCGCCACGCCGATGAAGCGTTCGACCGCGGCGAGGGCGGCTTCGAGTACGGCTATTTTCACGCCCCCGGCTCCGCCGAGCTGACGGTGCCGGCGGGTGGGGTGCACGTCACCGTGTGGCACGGGCCCGAATTCCGCGTCGGGCGTGCCGACGCGACCGTGCGGGCCGGGGGGACGGCCGAACGGCGGATCGTCCTGGATCGACTCGCGGATCTCCCGGCGCTGGGCTGGTGGAGCGGGGATCTCCACGTGCACATGAACTACGGCGGGGCGTACCGCAACACGCCGGAGCATCTCGCGTTCCAGGGCCGCGCCGAGGACCTGCACGTCATCGAGAACCTGGTAGTGAACAAGGAGCAGCGGATCCCCGACATCGCCTACTTCCGCACTGATCCGGACCCCGTGTCGAGTAGGAGCCTTCTGCTGCTCCACGGCCAGGAGTTTCACACGAGCTACTGGGGCCATACCGCACTGCTCGGGCTGACGGATCACTTCCTCCTCCCCGAGTACGCAGGCTATTCCAACACCGCTGCCGCCAGCCTCTATCCGGCGAACGGCGATGTCGCGGACCTGGCGCACGCGCAGGGAGCGCTGTTCGGCTACGTACACCCCTTCGACGCGAGGCCCGACCCGGGCGACACGACCGCGCCGCTCACCCATGAGCTGCCGGTGGACGTGGCGCTCGGGAAGGTCGACTACATCGAGGTGATGGGGTACTCCGATCATCTCATCACGTCGGAGATCTGGTACCGCCTGCTGAACTGCGGCTTCCGGCTCCCCGCGGGCGCCGGCACCGATGCCTTCCCCAACTTCGCCTCGCTGCGCGGGCCTCCCGGGCTGGTGCGGGTGTTCGTGCAGGCGGGCCGGGGGGGGCTCGATCGCCCCGGCTTTCTCGCCGGGCTCAAGGCGGGTCGCACGTTCGTGAGCAACGCGCCGCTGCTCGAGTTCACGCTCGACGGCCGGCAGATCGGCGACGAGATCCGGCTGCCGCGCGGCGGGACGCTCACGGCGCACGTGCGTCTGCGGTCGAGCGTCCCCGTCGACCATCTGGAGATCATCGGCAACGGACGGGTCGTAGCGGCGATTCCCCTCACCGGCGATCGCACGCAGGCGAGCGTCACGGTGCCCATCCCGGTCGCCGGCAGCGGATGGTACGTCCTGCGCGTTTACGCTGACCGAGCCGAGCTGCCCGTGCTCGATCGCTATCCGTTCGGCTCGACGAGTCCGGTGTACGTGGCGGTGGGGAACGAACCCGTACGATCGCCCGAGGACGCGGAGTTCTTCGTGCGCTGGATCGACCGGTTGGACGAGGCGGCACAGGCGCACCAGGGGTGGAACACGGCGGCGGAGCGGGAGCATGTGCTGCGGCTCTTGGCGGAGGCGCGGGCGGTGTACGCGGGGCGAGGGGTCAGCGGCGCACCAGCTCGATCTCCCGGGTCGCCGTGACCGGCACGCCTCCGCCGATGCTCACCGCGAGAGTCACGCAGTAGCGGCCGGCGGGGAGCCCGGAGAGATCGACGTCGAGCACGCGGGGCGCGACGCCGCCTTCGGGCTGCAACACCTCATCCCATTGCAGCTCAACTGCACGGCGGCGGCTGACCAGCCCGATGGACTCAGCGGCGCGCCCCAGCCAGGCGCGGCCCTGGGCCGTGACGCCGAGCGACGTGGTGACGGGCTCGCCGGCAGGAGCGAGTCCCGAGACCTCCCAGAAGAGTCGCAGGTGACCGCCGACGGGCACCTGCTCGCCGGGGAGCACATGGGGCAGGACCGAGGCGAGATCGTGCGCGAGCGAATCGGTGGCGTCGAGCACGAGGAGGTCGGAGACGTCGCCAGGCCCGGGGGGCTCCATGCCACGCCGTGTGCGGGCGACCCAGCGTGCCGTGGCGGGCACGATCTCGAGACTGGCGAGCTGTCGATCGCATCCCGAGATCGCGGTCAGGACCTCCGGTCCATCGAGGTGCGTCTCCCGAGCCGAGACGACGAGCGAGCGTTCGTTGCGCGCGAGCACGAGTGCCGCGCGCGCTGCCTGATGCCCCAGCGTCGGGTCCCGTGACGCATCGAAGGCGGCGACGAAGGTGCACGAGTCGCCGCGGCGAAAGGCGGCCCATTGACCCTCGAGCCGTGCGAACCGGTCCGCATAGGCGGGTGCATACCATTCGTCGGGGCGTCGGTCGTACAGCCCCCAATCCTCGGGATGTGCCGCCCCGGGATCGTCGAAGGCGTGCGAGGCGGGGACGAAATGAAAGGCCGGCACGCGCTCGTGCCCGGTGACCACGGGATCCGAAGCGGTAAGGTAGAGAGACGGCCGCTTAGTCCACGACACTTCCGGTCCGAAGCGTATCAGCAACTCTCGCACGTCGTCGGCCCACGCGTCGTCGCGCGTCGTGTGCGAGTCGCGCTCGATGTGTGCCAGCGTCAGACGCGCGAAGTGCTCGGTGCGGCGATCGTTCCCGGGGCGCGAAAGCAGCGGCGCCGCAAGCCACCACCAGCGGGCCTCGAATTCTGCCCGCTCGTCGCAGCTCATGCGATCGTAACGGGCCCGCAGATCGCGCGGCAGCAGTAATGAGACGTCGTGCCAGCGGCACCGCTCCTCTTCGGGCATCGCCCCCAGCGCGGCGGCGAAGGCGGAGTCGGCCTGCGCGAAGTCGCCCGCGGCGTGCAGCGCGAACCCGACCAGAGCGGCGCACCACCAGGCCGTGGCGCGACACTGCCCGCCCACGGCAACGGCGTCCGCTCTTTGTCCGCTCTCGATCAGATAGCGTACCCGTTGTCCCGCGATCCAGTCGTCTCCGGGCAGGATCGCCGCGGCATCACCCAGGCGGGCCAGCAGCCGTGTCCGCGCGTCACGGATCGCCGTGGGCTCGGGCACGGAGTCGTTCGTCTGATCGCCGTACCAGAAGCAATACCGACCGATGTGCAGGTCGCAGGGCTGGCCGGCATAATCGCTCGCCTCCGGCAGGTGATAGCGCCGAAACGATTCGAACTCCGCCTGGGCACGCCGGGCGGCTCGGAGGATGGCCTCGGAGTCGGGGGGTTGCAGCAGGGTGAGGCCGAGCCAGAGCGAGATCATGGTACCCCAGAGCAAGGTACGAAGCCCGCCGGCACAGCGCGAGCTTGACGGCGCGGCGCCCGGGGCTAACATCGCCGCGATGGAGATCCCGCGCGAGTACAACGCCGCCACGTGGTTCGTCGACCGCCACGTCGCCGAGGGCCGGGCGACACGGCTCGCCGTGATCCACGAGGGCGGCCGCCTCACCTACGGCGACGTAGCCGCGGGAGCGAACCGGCTCGGCAACGCGCTGCGCCGGCTGGGCGTGCACCGCGAGCAGCGAGTGGTGCTGCTGCTGCACGACTCACCGCAGTTCGTCTGGAGTTTCTGGGGCGCGCTCAAGATCGGAGCCGTGCCCATTCCCACCAACACGCTGCTCACGCCGCGTGACTACGAGTACATGCTGCGAGACAGCCGGGCGGAAGTGGCGATCGTGAGTGAGCCGCTGGCGCCGGCACTCGCAGCCGCCCGGCCGCGGGCGCCGGCGCTGCGGCACATCGTGGTCGTCGGTCGGGCCTCCGCCGCCGACCTGTCCTACGACGACCTCGTCGGTGCCGAGCGTCCCGAGCTCGATGCTGCCGACACGACCAAGGACGACGTCGCCTTCTGGCTGTACACCTCAGGCACGACGGGGACTCCCAAGGCGGCCGTACACCTGCATCATGACATGCTGGTGTGCTGCGAGACGTTCGGCCGGCACGTGCTCGAGATCGGGCCGGACGACCGCACGTTCTCGGTCGCCAAGCTGTTTTTCGCCTACGGCCTGGGCAACGCGCTGTACTTCCCATTCCACGTCGGGGCGACGACGGTGTTGTTTCCGGGCCGTCCCGAGCCCACCAAGGTGTTCGACGTGATCGCCCGGGAGCATCCCACGCTGTTCTTCGCCGTGCCCACGGCCTACGCGGCGCTGCTGCAGCAGCCGGACGCCGCCGCCGCCCGCGCCTTGGGGTCGGTACGTCTGTGCATTTCCGCGGGAGAGCCCCTGCCGAAGGCGATCTACGAGCGCTGGCGCGAGCGGTTCGGCATCGACATCCTCGACGGCATCGGCTCGACCGAGCTGTGTCACACGTTCATCGCGAACCGCCGCGGCCGCGTGCGCCCCGGCTCGAGCGGGACGCTCGTTCCCGGCTACGGCGCGCGGATCGTGGACGACGAGGGACGCGACGTGCCCCCGGGCGAGATCGGCAACCTGCTCGTGAGCGGCGACAGCGCCTGCGCGTGCTACTGGAACCAGCACGAGCGCTCCACGCAAACCATCCAGGGCGAGTGGGTCCGGACCGGCGACAAGTACACGCGGGACGCGGAGGGCTACTTCTGGTACGCCGGCCGGGGCGACGACATGATCAAGGCGGGGGGGATGTGGGTCTCGCCGGCGGAGGTGGAGGGCGCGCTGGTGGAGCATCCGGCGGTGGTGGAAGCCGGCGTGGTCGGCGCCGCGGGCGAGGACGAGCTCGTCAAGCCGGTCGCGTTCGTGGTGCTCGCGCGGGGCCACGCTCCTGGCCCCGCGCTCGAGGCCGAGCTGCGGGGATTCGTGAAACAGCGGCTGGCGCACTACAAGTACCCGCGGTGGATCCGGTTCGTGGAGGAGCTGCCGAAGACGGCGACGGGAAAAATCCAGAGATACAAACTACGGGAAATGGCGAGACCGACCGACAGGACTGGCAAAGGCTAGACGCAGCAGACGCACAGCGGAAAACAGGAGTCAGAAGAGAGGAAGGTCTACAAATTCCTATGCGTCTGGTCCCTGTCTACTGCATCAACAGCAGTGCGTCGTACAATGCGTGCGTCCACGCCGTGATCCCAAACCCGCGCGCCAGGTACAGCGCCGAGAAAAACAGCCCGGCCACCATCCGGAACACGAACGAGTAGAGCTGCAGTCGATCGCCGTAGGGGCCGATGTAGTGAAACGCGGAAAAGATCGCGGCGCCGACGAGCGTGGCGGCGACGCCCGCCGTGAGGGGCCGCCAGCCGAGCAGGGCGCGCGCCGCCGCGGCGAGGGCGCCCACGAGCAGCACGCGGAACAGCAGCTCTTCGTAAATCCCCGCGCCCAACGACAGCATCAGCCGGGTCCAGCGGTCGAGGTCGCCGCCTGCCGGGCGGGCCAGGATCTGCAACCCGCCGAGCACGCCGCTCGTGACGCCGCCCACCAGGAACCCGAACAGCAGCGCCAGCAGCAGCGCCTCGGCCAGCATGCCGCCGAAGATGGTCGCGCGAAGCCGCGAGCTCTTGCGGAGATCGCGCGCCACGAGCCACAGCCCGACGCCGATCAGACAGACCATGAACACGAGCGGGCCCCACGAGCCCGCGACCGCGACGAACAGGCTCTGCAGGATGACGTCGGCGCCGTTCCGGACCGAGCGCGTACCGTGCGCCAGCAGCACGGCGAGCACCTGGTAGAACAGCAACAGGGGCAACGCGAACGACAGACTGTAGCGCGGCGCCCGGCTCGTCTGCCAGTAGGAGCTCGGGGCGGAGAACGGCGCGGTCATAGGGTCAACAAATCTATCGCAGGTGGTGGCTCGGCTTGCGGCGCTCTCGGACGGCCGGTTATCCTAGCCCACCCTTACGGACCGGGCCGGATGAAAGTTCACGCGCTGCTCCTCGTGCTGATGGCCGCCACGGTCGCCGCCGCGCCGGCGCAGCGACGCGAGCGCGCCCGCGACTTGGGGATCCCGCTCGAGGGCACGCCCGGCCCGCTCGACGCCATCACCGACGTCGCCGGGGTCGAGGTCGGGCACCGGACCCTCATCGCCGGCGCGGGCAAACTGGTTGTGGGCAAGGGACCCGTGCGCACCGGCGTCACCGCCCTCTTCCCGCGCGGCAAGGCCTCGGACGACCCCGTGTTCGCCGGCTGGTTCGCCATGAACGGCAACGGCGAGATGACCGGGACCACCTGGGTCGAGGAATCGGGGTTCCTGTGGGGACCGGTGATGATCACCAACACTCATTCCGTGGGAGTGGTGCGCGACGCGGTGATCGAGTGGGTCGTGCGCCAGGGCCGCATGCAGCACGACGAATGGTCGCTGCCGGTGGTGG
>Ga0209055_1002598_pt1 | contig 11340 bp, 5 predicted proteins | sample GraSoiAngelo_110_FD_185875 | JGI IMG/M metagenome (GOLD analysis project Ga0209055, IMG submission 185875) | Grasslands soil microbial communities from the Angelo Coastal Reserve, California, USA - 14_0903_12_30cm (SPAdes) (version 2) | ecosystem: Environmental > Terrestrial > Soil > Grasslands ... | reverse complement strand
GCGGCTGGATGAGTCAGGCTTTCGCGGGCGTCAATTCGCCAACCACCCCTCTGACCTGAAGGGATGCAACGATCTGCTCTGCATCACCAGGCCGGAGCTCGTCGAGGCGATCCACCGCCAGTATCTGGAAGCGGGCGCGGACATCATCGAGACCAACACGTTTAATTCCACCTCCATTTCGATGGCGGATTACAAGCTGGAGCGCCTCGTGTACGACCTGAACTTGGCTGGGGCCCGGGTCGCGCGCAGGGCCGTGGAGAAGGTGATGGCGGCGGACCCGGCACGCCCGCGCTTCGTGGCCGGGGCGATCGGCCCCACCAATCGCACGGCGTCCATGTCGCCCAATGTGAACAATCCTGCTTTCAGGGCCATCACGGTCGATCAATTGGTCGAGGCTTATACCGAACAGATCAGCGGGCTGATGGACGGGGGCGTGGATCTGCTCTTGTGCGAAACGGTCTTCGACACGCTGAACCTGAAGGCCGCGCTGTTCGCCATCGACCAGTATTTCGAGGCGAAGGGGCGGCGCGCGCCGGTCATGGTCTCGGTGACGATCACCGACCGCAGCGGGCGCACGCTGTCCGGACAGACCGTGGAGGCGTTCTGGAACTCCATCGCGCACATGCCGCTGTTGAGCGTGGGCATCAACTGCGCGCTCGGGGCGAAGCAGATGCGTCCGTATATCGAAGAGCTCTCGCAGATCGCGCCGGTGTTCATCAGCTGTTACCCGAACGCCGGGTTGCCAAACGCCTTTGGCGGCTTCGATGAGACCCCGGAGATCATGTCCGCCGACCTCCGGGAGTTCGCGGAGCGCGGCTGGCTCAACATCGTGGGTGGGTGTTGTGGGACGACGCCGGCGCATATCAAGGCCCTCGCGGAGGCGGTGCGTGAACTCACGCCCCACAGGCGAGCCACTCCAGAGCCGTACACGCGCTTCAGCGGCCTGGAGCCGTTGACGATCCGCCCCGACACGAACTTCGTCAACATCGGGGAGCGCACCAACGTCACCGGCTCGCCCGCTTTCGCCAAGCTGGTCCTCAGCGGCGACTACGAAGGCGCCCTGGCTGTCGCGCGCCAACAGGTGGACGGCGGGGCCCAGATCATCGACGTGAACATGGACGAGGCGATGCTGGATTCGAAGGAAGCCATGAGCACGTTCTTACGGCTCATCGCCTCTCATGATCGACAGCTCGAAGTGGGAAGTGATCGAGGCGGGGCTCAAGTGCGTGCAGGGCAAGGGGATTGTCAACTCGATCAGTTTGAAGGAAGGCGAGGAGGCGTTCAGGCGGCACGCGCGGCTGATCAAACGGTACGGCGCGGCGGTTGTGGTCATGGCCTTCGATGAAGTGGGACAGGCCGACACGATCGAGCGCAAAGTCCAGATCTGCACGCGCGCGTACCGCATCCTGACCGAGGAGATCGGCTTCTCGCCGCAGGACATCATCTTCGACCCGAACGTCCTCACGGTCGCCACCGGCATTGAGGAGCACGCCAACTATGCTATCAACTTCATCGAGGCGACGCGGAAGATCAAGGCCGCGCTGCCAGGCTGCAAGGTCAGCGGAGGCGTAAGCAATATCTCGTTCTCGTTCCGAGGCAACAACGCGGTGCGAGAGGCGATGCATTCCGCCTTCCTCTATCACGCGATCCGCGCGGGCCTCGACATGGGCATCGTCAACGCCGGACAGCTCGCGGTGTACGAGGAGATCCCCAAGGACCTGCTGGAGCTGGTCGAAGACGTCTTGCTGAACCGGAGGCCGGACGCGACCGAGCGGCTGGTCGCCTTCGCGGAGACGGTCAAGCAGAAGGACAAGGTGGCCGTGCAGGAGGACGCCTGGCGGCAGGGCCCGGTCGAAGAGCGCCTTTCCCACGCCCTCGTGAAGGGCATCGTCGAGTATATCGAGGCCGACGTCGAAGAGGCGCGGCGGAAATACGCCACGCCGCTGGAGGTGATCGAAGGCCCGCTGATGGCGGGGATGAACGTCGTCGGGGACCTGTTCGGCTCCGGCAAGATGTTTCTGCCCCAGGTCGTTAAGAGCGCGCGCGTGATGAAGAAGGCGGTCGCCCACCTGCAGCCCTTCATGGAAGCGGAAAAGCAGCGGTCGGGGAGGCGACAGGCGCAGGGGAAAATTGTCCTGGCAACCGTGAAGGGGGACGTGCACGACATCGGCAAGAACATCGTGGGGGTCGTCCTCGGCTGCAACAACTACGAGGTGATCGACCTGGGCGTGATGGTGCCCTGCGACAAGATCCTCAAGACTGCGCGTGAGCGGGGCGTTAATATCATTGGTCTCAGCGGCCTGATCACGCCGTCATTGGACGAGATGGTGCACGTGGCGCGGGAGATGGCCCGTGAAGGCTTCGCCGTGCCGCTCCTGATAGGCGGCGCGACCACCAGCAAGGCCCATACGGCGGTGAAGATCGCGCCCGCCTACGAGCGGCCGGTCGTGCACGTGCTGGACGCCTCGCGCGCAGTGGGGGTGGTGGGCGCGCTCATGAGCCCCGAGCAGCAGCCCGGCTTCGCCGAGAAGAACCGGCGGGATCAGGAGCAGGTCCGGCATGCGCACAAGGAGCGCGGGGAGAAGGCCTTGCTTCCTTTGGCCGAGGCCCGCTCGCGGAGAGCGCCGATCGAGTGGCGCGCGGCCGACATTCCCAAGCCGGCCTTTACCGGCTTCCGCGTGCTGGATCGCTTTCCGCTCGAGCGGATCGTGCCGTTCATCGACTGGTCACCGTTTTTCCACACCTGGGAGCTACGGGGGCGCTACCCCAAGATCCTGGAGGACCCGACCGTCGGCGCGAAGGCCAAGGAGCTGTTCGACGACGCCCACGCGTTGCTCAACACGATCGTCAGCCGCAAGCTGTTGACGGCGCGCGGAGTCTATGGCTTCTTCCCGGCCAACAGCGTCGAGGACGACATCGAACTCTACCAGGACGAGTCACGCGCCAAGGTGCTCACGACGTTCCATACGCTCCGCCAGCAGACGCCGAAGCCAGAGGGGCAGTTCAATCAGGCGCTGGCCGATTTCATCGCGCCGAAGACGACCGGCTTACTGGATTACATTGGCGCATTCGCGGTCACCAGCGGCATCGGCCTCGAAGCGGTGTGCGAGCGATTTGAGAAGGAACACGATGACTACAACTCGATTATGGCGAAGGCCTTAGCCGACCGGCTGGCGGAAGCGTTCGCCGAATATCTACACAAGCAGGCGCGCGAAGAGTGGGGATACGGCAGAGCTGAGGCGCTCAGCCATGAGGATCTGATCCGGGAGCGCTACCGCGGCATCCGCCCGGCGCCAGGCTACCCGGCCTGTCCGGACCACACTGAGAAGCGCATTCTGTTCGATTTGCTACAGGCGGAAAAGAATGCGGGCATCACGCTGACCGAGACCTTCGCCATGCTTCCGGCCAGCTCGGTCAGCGGGCTGTACTTCGCCCATCCCGAAGCGAAGTATTTCGCGGTGGGGAAGCTTGGCCGCGACCAGGTCCTGGACTATGCGCGCCGCAAGAACATGGAACTAGGGGCCATCGAGCGCTGGCTGAGCCCCAACCTGAACTACGACCCAGCGACCATCCCGGGTTAGGCGAGGCGTCTGGCTAGTTCGGGAACTTGCGTTCCAGGTTCTCGAGGCGCTGGCGGAGCTGGTCGGTTGTTTCGAATGAGAGACGGATGAGGGAGTTGGTTTCTTGTAACCGCTGATCGACATAGGCCCGGTCTTCGGTATGACGCACGTCAATGTGTGTCATCAGGCCTTCGGCCACAAGGTGCAACTCGTGACGGAGGCCTTCAACCAGCACGCCGGTATGGCGCTTGACGTCCTCGATTCGCTCGTCAAGTCGCGCGTTCACTTCCTCGAAGCGGGCATCGAATCGCTGCTCTTGCCGTTCAAAGCGCTCGTCTATCCGCTGGAACCGCTCTTCCAATGACTCAAACCGCTCGTCTAAGTACTGAACGAGTTCCCGGTCCATATCACCCCTCACCCGTCGTGCCGAGCATAAGTTGGTGCCTTGTCTTTGTCAATGAGACACAGGAAGATTGGAAAAGGTAAAAAGGTTTTTGGGACGGGTTAGGCGGGGCGGCGGCGGGAGAGGAGAAGAGTCAGGCCGATGCCGATGATGAGCCCGCTTGCGAAGCCGAACCCCATGAGGAGCGCTCGATCAGCTCTGAGGTTGTTCAGAAGCCTCGCGACAGAAGACCGTGGATCAGCATGGCCCACGTGAGCTTCGCCTCCAAGAGACTCTTCACTGTAAGGCTTCAGACGCGCCCCCTTCTTTTCCACACCTCTTTTCACACGCCGCGCCATCGGAACCCCAGTCTAGCACGGTAAAGTTTTTCGCCGTCTCAATTTCTAATCAGGCCGAAGATTACGAGGAAGACCAGCGTGCCGACCGCGCACGACACCAGCGTGACGGTTGCTCCAGCGCGACACCACATTGTGAACGTGATCGGATAGCCGGCGCGCTCAGACAGCGCGATTGTGAGGATGTTGGCGCTGGCCCCAATGGGCGTGGCATTGCCCCCGAAACCCGCGCCAATCGCCAGGGCCCACCATAAGGGCTCCATGCTTGGTCCTTGTGCCTCGAGCCCCTTGATGATCGGAATCATGGCGACCACGAACGGAATATTGTCCACGACGGCAGACAGCAACGCGGCGACCCACAGGAGAAGCACGGCCGTCAGCAAGACATGCGATCCGGCAAAACTGGCAAGAACTTGCGCCGCGGCTTTCAACACGCCTGCCGCTTCCAGTCCGCCGACGGCGATAAAAAGAGAGGTGAAGAACAGCAGCACGTTCCAATCCACTGCCTTGAGAAGATCCCCGGGATTCGGAAGGAGCCAGGCCATCGCCAAGGCAACGCCCAGAAAGGTGATCACGGCGAGCTGGAGATGCAACGCATCTTGGAGCGTGAACAGCGCGAGCATGAGGCCCAGCACAACCAACAGCTTGGCCAGGCCGGCACGGTCCTTGATCGAGTCACGTGGGCGCGAGGGTAAGAGATCCGCAGACCGGCCCGCGCGTTTCTGAAGTTCTGCGGCGAACAACCAGCGAATCGTCCACAGTGTCGGGTAGTAGGCGACGAGCACGACGGGCAGGAGGACGATCAGGAAATCGTTGAACGTGAGCCCTGCCGCAGACCCGATCAGCACATTCGGGGGATCCCCGATCAACGTCGCGGTCCCTCCAACATTGGACAGGAACGCCTCGCCCATCAGCAACGGCACCGGGCTGACCTTGAGGTGAGCGGCAACCGTGATCGTGACCGGCGCGAGTAGCAGAATGACGGTGGCATTATTCAGAAGCATGGAAATGATCGTCGTCAGTCCTCCCAAGATGGCCAGCAACCGGACCGGGCTGCCGCCGGCTTTCTGGGCGGCGAGGATCGCCAGCGCTTCAACGGCGCCGGTATTTCGGAACATGGCCATGAGCATCATCATGCCGAGGAGCAGACCCAGGGTGTTGAAGTCGATGGCGGCGAGCGCCTGCCCTTGCGTGTAGAACCCCATCGCCAATCCCACGGCGAGCATCACAGCGGCTCCGACCCAGGCCACGATGGTCCGGTGGACCCAGTCCGTCAGGAGGACGGCGATGGTAATGAGAAAGATGAGGCTGGAGACCCAGGCGGCCGCCATCGGCTCAGTCGTGGCCTTGCGCCAGCAGCCGGTAGGCCTCGCGGTACCGGGCGCTCGTTTGGGCGATGACGTTGGCGGGGAGGGAGGGTGCGGGCGGCTGCTTGTTCCAGTTAAGGGACGTCAGGTAGTCGCGCACGAATTGCTTGTCGAAGCTCGGCTGGGGACGGCCCGGTGCGTACTGGCTGAGGGGCCAGAAACGGGAGGAGTCCGGTGTGAGAACTTCATCGATCAGCATGGGCTGGCCGGATGCGGGGTCTACTCCAAACTCCAGTTTCGTGTCGGCGATGATGATGCCTTGGCTCTCGGCATAGGCGGCTGCCCGCGTGTACAGCGCCACGCTGACCTCGCGGATGAGCTTGGCGATCTCCGCGCCGATAAGGGCTTCCATACCAGCGAACGGGATGTTGACGTCGTGCATACCGCGTTCCGCCTTGGTCGACGGGGTAAAGAGCGGCTCCGGCAGTTTCTGGGATTCGACCAGCCCCTTGGGCAGGGGCTGCCCGCAGATCTCGCCGGTCCGTTGATAGTCCGCCCAGCCTGACCCCGAGAGGTAGCCTCGCACGATGCACTCCACGGGCAAGGGGGCGGCCTTGCGCACGAGCATGCTGCGGCCCTCCAGCATGGCGCGGTGCGGCTGGCACGACGCGGGAAAATCCGCCGCGTCAGCGGAAATGAAATGGTTCCAGAGGATGTCTTCGTACTGGGAGAGCCACCGGAACCAGAAGGCCGAGAGCTGGGTCAGGACTGCGCCTTTGCCGGGAATGCCGTCCGGCAGCACGACATCAAACGCAGAGATGCGATCGGTGGCCACGATCAGCAGCGACTCGCCCAGGTCATAGATATCCCGGACCTTTCCGCGGGCCTTCAACCGTAGCCCCTCGAATCGGGTCTCGAGGACAACCGGACCGTCGAATGTGACAGCCATAGACAACACCCCTGGCTACCTGCGTTCGGCGCTTTCAGCCGCGTGCGAAGCTTACGGCCAACCGGGCCTTCAGGCAAGAGAAAACACTTTACCACTCCTTTACCCTGCCTTTTAACGTACTCTTTACCAGCCTCTACCGCGATACTTACAAGCGCGCAGTATTCTCTTGTCATTCAGTTTTACAAGGTGCGGAATTTGGCGCACCACTATCCAGCCAGGCTCTCGGTGGCATCAAAGTTGCCTAAGAGCCAGCAGGGGTGGAGTGCAGTCCTGACGGCCTAAGCGGGTTGCTCGAATCAAATGGGGAGGTTTTGACATGCGACGATTGATCTTGAAAGCCGCAGCCCTTCTCCTCCTTGGCGGACCGGGCGTCCTCCAAGCCGAAATCTTGCCCCAGTTGCCGCAAAGCTTCCTTGATACGACCTACGCGGAGCCCACTGGAACTGTTCGTCCGGTGAATGCTGGTGGCGATCTCCAAGACGCGATCAACGCGGCAGCACCAGGGGACGTCATCGTGCTCCAAGCGGGCGCGACCTTTACTGGTCCTTTCACTCTCCCCAACAAAACAGGCACCGGCTGGATCTATATCCGATCCTCGGCTTATGCGAACCTTCCTTCTCCCGGCAACCGCGTCGACCCATCCCAGGCGTCTCTCATGCCAAAGATCGAGGTGGCTGCTAACCAGGGCGGGGCCATCCAGACTGCTTCAGGAGCCCACCACTACCGCTTCATTGGCATCGAGTTTAGGCCCACCGGCTCCCCGACCTATGGTCTTCTCCAGCTTGGCTGGGGGTCTGAACCGAACGAGGCCGCTTTGCCCAATAACATCGTGGTGGATCGCTGTTACATCCATGGCCTGGCAGGCCAACAAGCGGGACGGGGCGTAGCGCTTAACGGCAAGTCCATGGCCGTCATCGATTCCTATCTCTCCGATTTTAAGGATACCTTCGACGCCCAGGCCATCGCCGGATGGAACGGAGCCGGTCCCTTCAAGATCGTCAACAACTATCTCGAGGCGACAGGCGAGAACATCTTATTCGGAGGCGCAGACCCCACGATCGTCAATCTCGTACCCTCTGACATCGAAATTCGCGGTAACCATTTGTTTAAACCCACCGCGTGGCGAACACAGTTATGGACCGTCAAAAACCTCTTCGAGCTCAAAAACGCGCGCCGCGTTCTTTTCGAGGGAAACGTCCTTGAGCACTCTTGGGTATCGGGCCAGGACGGCTACGCCATCCTCTTGACGGTGCGCAATCAGGACGGGGGTGCCCCCTGGTCTACGATCGAGGACGTGACCCTCCGGAAAAACATCATCCGGCACGCGAACGCAGGGCTGGACATCCTGACCGCCGACGACCCCAATGTCAGCCAGAACATGAAGCGGGTGCTGATTGGAGACAACGTCTTCGAAGATCTTTCCACCACGTGGGGCTCCTTGGGCCGTTTTATCGTCTATCTGGGCTATGCGGGCGCGTCCGAGGACATGACGATCGAGCACAACACGGCGTTCTATGAAGAGAATATGTTGAACGCCGATGGAATCCCTCATCTTAGGTTTATCTATCGCAACAATATCACACCCCGCCCGGCAAGCACTTCCGGCTTCATAGGCACCGGCCAAGGCGAAGGCACCAGCACGCTCAACACCTACTTTCCCGGTTATGTCTTCGCGAAAAACGTGCTGGCAGGGGCCACCCCGGCCATCTATCCCAAGGACAACTTTTTCCCTCCCGCAAATGCCGACGTGGGCTTTGTGGACCTCGCAGGGGGCGACTATCACCTTGCCGCTTCCAGCCCTTACAAGAATGCCGGCACAGATGGGAAAGATATTGGCGCTGATGTCGATGCCCTCAATGCTGCCACAGCCTGCGCCGTCAGCGGGGCTTGCGGCACACTCCCCCCGCCTGATACCACACCTCCCACCGTGTCCCTTTCGGCTCCCACGAGTGGAGCGACAGTTTCAGGCTCTGCGGTCACGGTATCAGCCGACGCCTCGGACAACATAAGTGTTGTGGGGGTGCAGTTTAAGCTCGATGGGATGAACCTCGGGGCCGAACTGACGACCGTACCCTATTCGATCTCTTGGAACACGACCACGACGAGCAATGGCGGGCACACCCTGACCGCCGTAGCGCGGGATGCGGCCGGAAACGTCGCCACTTCCGCGAGAGTCGGCGTCACTGTCAGTAATGTTGCGCCAGGGACTCGGACTCCTTACAACGGAACACCGGCTCCTGTCCCCGGTGTCATTGAAGCCGAGAACTTTGATCGTGGCGGGGAAGGCGTTGCGTATCACGATAACGTCGCTGGCAATGCTGGAGGACTCTATCGAACGGCGGAAGACGTGGACATCATCGCCTCATGCGATCCGGTGAGGGGAGGCTACGTCGTCAATAACTTTGAGACCGGCGAGTGGATGGAGTACACCATCAATGTGATCCAGACCGGAACGTATCGCATCGCGGCCCGAGTGAGCAGCGAGTTCACCAGCACGGCCTATCATGTTGAAATTGACAGGATGAATGTGACCGGCTCAGTGATGGTTCCCAATACAGGCGGCTGGTGCATCTTCCAGGATGTGGGCGTAGGAGGAGTAAGTTTAAGCGCTGGTCCACACGTACTTCGGATACAGTCCGATGTCCAATACTTTAACATTAACTCTATCGCCATCACAGCAGTCACAGATACCACACCGCCGACCGTCTCTCTCGTTGCTCCCCCCAATGGGGCGACCGTGTCAGGAGCCGGAGTGACCGTCTCTGCCACGGCCTCGGACAACGTCGGCGTGGTGGGGGTGCAGTTTCAACTCGACGGGGTGAACCTCGGGGCCGAAGTCACCGCGTCGCCTTATGCGATTTCCTGGAATTCCACCACAGCCAGCAATGCGACGCATACCCTCAGCGCCGTGGCCCGCGATGCCGCCGGCAACACTGCTACATCGGCCGCGGTCAGCGTTACTATCTCCAACGCCGCTCCTCCGCCCTCCTCAACCAAATTCTCACTCAATGATCGAGTGCAAGTAATCAATGGCACACTCAACGTTCGCTCAACACCAACAACCGCAGGAACTCTTCTTGGTTCGCAATCAATCGGAGCATTAGGCACGGTGATCGGGGGCCCAGTCAACGCCGACGGCTTCAACTGGTGGAATATTAATTATGACACTGGAGTAGATGGTTGGTCTGTGGAGGACAATCTGGTGAAGTATGTCGCTCCTCCTCCTCCCGCCCCAACCCTTTCTTTTTCCGCTTCACCCACATCCATCACGAGCGGTCAATCTTCAACTTTGAGCTGGTCATCAACAAACGCAACATCCTGCACTGCCTCAAACGGTTGGACAGGAACGAAAGCAATTTCAGGAACTCAAGCTGTTACTCCAACCGCTACCACCACCTACACCCTTGCCTGCACCGGCAGTGGGGGAACGGCAACGCAATCGACTACGGTGACGGTTTCTTCAGTAACACCTCCTCCTCCATCAACAACAGGACAAGAAACAATTTGCTCCGATCCGAATGTTTTCTTCTGCGATAACTTTGAGAACCGTGCTACAGGATTTGATGATCTCTTAACATCAAAAGGCAGCAAAACCCCCGCCTGGAGTATGTCGGGAAGTCCAACGAGTCCTAATGGGGTTGCTGTAAGCACGGGTCAGGCCTTTGATGGAACAAAATCAATGGCCTTCAACATGCCCGTGTGTTCTTGGACGGATAATCAGTTTTCAGGATGTGGTGCGGGATATGGATCAGTACCAGTCGGCAAGTCCGACTTCTACATGCGCCATTACGTGATGTGGCCGTCAGGATATCAGTGGTCGCCGATTGCCGACAAGCACATTGCTTTTCTAAACACCAATGCAACAGGCGGAAGTGATCGAGCACCATGGGCATGGCACACCACGGGCGGCAACCCAACTCCCCACCACATCTATGAACCGACCCAGACCAGCTATGACCAGAATGTCGGCAGTCCGATTTCTTATCAAACAAACCGTTGGTATTGTCTGGAGATGCATCTAAAGTCCGGCAATGGCAACGCGATTATCGAAGGCTGGATTGACGGTGTGCAGAAATGGAACTATGCGAACGCTACTCTGGGAACATCTCCTTGGACAGAGATGATGGTGAGCGGATATTGGAATACGTCGTCGATACCAGGTTCGCGTGGTGCGCAAACACGCTACTTCGATGATCTTGTGATGTCGACCCAGCGCATCGGCTGTCTTGGATCAACCACAACACCCCCACCGCCACCTCCCTCAACTACCGACACCACGCCACCTCCTACTCCCGGAGTCACCACCATCACGCTCTCCTCAACCAACTCCACCGGAGCCACCTTTTCTATCACCTGGCCTCAATCCATTGATCAGCCTTCCAATACCGCTGTTCCCGCGTATCTTTGGAACGCGGCGTACAATGACGGCCAATCTCCCAAGTCGGGGACTGTCTCCGCCAACTCTCTCATGCTCTCGATGCCTTATCATACAAGCGGTACTACTCGGTCAGGATTCTTCTGCGTGAAGTCAGTAGATGCCGCAGGGAATCAAAGCCTCGATCAATCCTGCAATGCCTTGACGGTTCCGGCTCTTTCTACAATCTCAGCGCCACCACCTCCACCATCTTCAGCAACATGGCCGAACGAACCGGCTGGTTTTACTCCGCTCACGGATTGGCCATTCAACACGGTCACGGGGAGCGGGTGGAATCAGAACACCGGGAATGCGACTATTGTCCCAGACGGCACAGCACCGCTTTCACCGGCAAATGTCATGCAGATGCCC
>Ga0209055_1002597_pt1 | contig 11340 bp, 10 predicted proteins | sample GraSoiAngelo_110_FD_185875 | JGI IMG/M metagenome (GOLD analysis project Ga0209055, IMG submission 185875) | Grasslands soil microbial communities from the Angelo Coastal Reserve, California, USA - 14_0903_12_30cm (SPAdes) (version 2) | ecosystem: Environmental > Terrestrial > Soil > Grasslands ... | reverse complement strand
TCGTGATGTCGGGACAATAAACAAAGGGCGGCTCGCGCCGCCCTTCGATGTGCAGGTCCTGTGCTATTTGACGCCCAGCGCCGCGTCGATCAGTTTCTGTCCGTCCGGAACTTCCTTGGCGAACTCCGCGTACGAGCTTTCCCGGGCGACCTTGACCCACTGGTCGTATTCGGCGGGCGTGAGCGTGACCACCTCGACCTTGTGCTCCTTGAACACCTTGACCATCTCGTCGTCCAGGCCCTTGGCCTCCTTCGCGAAGTACGCCTGCGATTTCTTGCCGGCGGCGATCAGCACACCCTGCTGCTTCTTGTCGAGCCGGCTGAAGCTCTTCTTCGACATGAGCACGGGTTCGTACATGAACCACAGCGCGTTGCTGCCGGGCGCGGTAAGGCATTTCACCTGCTCGTAGATGCGGAAGGACACGAAGCTTCCCGAGCTCGTATCGGTCGCGTCGGCGACACCGGTCTGCAATGCGTTATAGACCTCGTTCGACGGCACGGAGACGATGGACGCGCCGGCCGCCTGCCACATGGCGGCAAAGGTCGGACCGGCCGAGCGCACTTTCAGGCCCCTGATGTCGTCGGGCGTGCGGATGCAGGCTTTTTTCGAAGCGATCGCGCCCGCGAGCCAGGCGTCGGCGAGCACGATCACGCCCGCCTGGTCGATCTTCGCCTTGATGTCCTTCATGAACTGGGATTCGTTGACCCGCGCTGCGCGCTCGTGATTGCGCACCAGCGCCGGCATCAGGGTCGCCCCGAAAGCGCGCACCTTGCCGCTCGCGTAGTCGAGCGGGAAGGACGAAATGTCCAGCTGCCCGTTCACCAGCGCGTTCCACTGCTCGTTCGGCTTGAAAAGCGACGCGCCCGGGTACACCTGCACTTCGAGGTCGACGCCCGCGGCCTTGGCGTCGCGCGCGATGATCTGCACCATCTCGTCGCGCACGTCTCCCTTGCCGCCGGGAAACTGGTGCGACGCGCGCAGCACCGTCGGCGCCGCGAAGGCCGAGCCGGCGACCAAACCACCCGCAAGCGCCAAGGCAATACCACCACGCCTGAAATTCGTCATGGACTCTCCTCCAGATTGGTCGATCAAAAACGCCGGAAACACCCCGGTCCGCGCGCCGATCACTCACCCATCGGCGAGCGGATTTCCGTGGTGACTCTCAGTTCGCTTTTCACGCCCATGACCCCGTGAACCGAAGTCACGACGCGGGTCGCGTTTTTCCACTCCTCGCGCGTATGAACGATCCCGCGCAGGCGCACCTTGCCGCCCTCCGAGTCCACTCCGAAGGTGAGACCCCGCGTGGACGGATCGGCGCGCAGCGCCGCCTTGATGCTCGCCTGCAGCGCGAGATCGGAAAGCGCGCGGCGGGATTCGTCGGTTTCGATGAAATCGGGTTTCCTGGACAGCTGGATGATTTCCTCCGCGCACTGCTCGACGCTCATGCGCTCGGTGTTGAGCGACACGTCGTAGCCTTCCGGATCCTGCCAGTCGATGTCGAAGTGGCGCTTGGCGATCGCGCCCTGCGCCTCGTCGCTGTTCTTGATCTCGGTGGCGACCGCGTCGCGGTCGTTCGTATCGAGCCGCCGCATCATGCGCTGCACGCGCAGCTCGAACGGCGCGCAAATGCGCACGCGGATCGCGTGCTTCACGGGCCGCAGCAGGTGCGCTGCGCCCCAGCCGCGCATCACGGCGCCTTTGCTAGCGACCTGCAGCATCTCGTCGGCGGTATAGATGGAAAGGCTGGTCTTGTCGGCGGTAAGCCGCTCGAACAGGCTGGCTTTTCCACCCAGCAGCCGGATGACGTGGCTCTTCCTCAAGCGCATCTTGTCGGCGAGGTTGTTGATCATCTCGTGATAGACCACCGGCACCCGGAGCTCGGATTCGAGGATGCGGGCGACATCCATCCCGAGGGACCCCATTTCGCGCGTCATTGCGACTAACGGCATAAAACCTCCCCTCGCCTGCCGGTTTCGAGCCTGACAGTTTAGACGCTCACCCCAGGGAGCCGCAATTGATCTAAGTCAGTTCGTGGATCACCCGCGAACGCCCCTGATTCCGTGGAGTTTATGGCACGCTACGCCGCACCCGCGGGGCTTTTTCATTTCTTCGCGCCTTCGAGAAGCAGCCCGATCAGCGATACGAGCTCTTTTTCTTTCTTGGCGAAAAAGTGATCGGTCGCGAACACCATGGCCTGGCTCGAGCCGCGCATGCGCTTGAGGGCCGCGGCGCGCTTTGGCGCGCCCTGCAGCACGGCGTCCGTGTCGTTCTCCGCATAGACGTCGAAGACCGGAAACTTGACGCGCTTGATCGGCGCGAAGTCCCCGCTGGAGATGGAAAGCGAGATCCATCCCGCGAGCGGAACCAGCGGATGCGCCCCGACGTAGTGGTTCGCCATGCGCGAGCCCATGCTGTGCGAGAGCAGCACGATCCTGTCGTAGCGCTTGCGCTTCAGGTAGGTCATCGCTGCGGCAAAGCGCGCGTCGGCTTCCCAGAAGAGCACCGGGTAGCGCGCCGGCGGCGCTTCCGCGGAAAGGATCGGCATCTGGATCGAGAGCGTGGTGTAGCCCGCGTCGGCGAGCCGCGTGCGCAGCTCGCCGATCAGGCCGTAGTCGGGATGCACCCCCAGGCCGTGCGCGAGGATGATCGCGCCCTTCGCGTTCTTCGCCTCCGTATAGATGCCGAGGAATTTCTCGGTCCGCGGCGCTTCCAGCCACACCGGCTCGCCCGAGACGAGCTGCGGGACGATCTCGTCGGCCCAGCGTTTCTCGCGCGCGTAATCGGAGGGCTGCTGCTGCGCGATAGCGAGCAGCGGCGCGCACATCGCGGCGGCGCAGATCGTCTTCCACCGAAGAAATCTCATCGCGTGCTCCGTGAAGCCACCCGTTATTGTAGCGTTCCGCGTCGCCCGCACGGGGCTTTCGGATAAAATACCGCGTCTCCAACGGCCGAAAACTCATGGCGGGACCGCTTTCGCACATCCGCGTCCTCGATCTTTCGCGCGTGCTCGCCGGCCCCTGGGCGGGGCAGAACCTCGCCGATCTCGGCGCCGAAGTGATCAAGGTGGAGCGTCCGGGCTCGGGCGACGACTCGCGCGCTTTCGGACCGCCCTGGGTGAAGGACAAGGAGGGACGCGACACCAAGGACTCGGCCTACTACACCTCGGCCAACCGCGGCAAGAAATCGATCACGATCAACATCGCCCGGCCCGAAGGCCAGAAGCTCGCGCGCGAGCTTGCCCGGATCTCCGACGTGCTTATCGAGAACTACAAGTTCGGCGATCTCGCGCGCTACGGCCTCGCCTACGACGACCTCGCGAAAATCAACCCGCGCCTCGTCTACTGCTCGGTCACCGGCTTCGGCCAGACCGGCCCGTACCGCGAGCGCCCCGGCTACGACTTCATGATCCAGGGCATGGGCGGGATGATGAGCGTCACCGGCGAACCCGACGATGCGCCGGGCGGCGGGCCGCAGCGCGCCGGCGTTCCCGTCGCCGACATCATCACCGGAATGTACGCTTCGATCGCCATCTGCGCGGCGCTTGCGCACCGCGAGAAGAGCGGCGCCGGGCAGCACCTCGATCTCGCGCTCCTCGACTCGCAGATCGCGCTCCTCGCCTACCAGAACACGAACTATTTCTCCACCGGCTCGCCGCCGAAGCGGATCGGCAACCTGCACCCGAACATCGTGCCCTACCAGCCGTTCCGCACCCAGGACGGCCGCGTCATCCTCGCCTGCGGAAACGATAATCTCTACCGCAAATTCTGCGAGGTCGCCGGCTGCCCCGAGCTCGCCGCCGATGCGCGCTTTGCATCGAACGGCAAGCGCGTCGAGAACCGCGCGGAGCTGTCGCGGCTGCTCCAGGAAATTTTCCTGAAAAAGACCACGCGCGAATGGGTCGAGCTGCTCGACGCGGCGGGCGTCGCCAACGGGCCGATCAACGACGTCGCCCAGGTCTTCCAGGAGCCGCAGGTGAAGGCGCGCGGCGTGAAAATCGAGCTCGAGCATCCGGTCGCCGGGAAGCTCCCGCTCGTGGCGAGCCCGATGCGCTTCTCCGGGACGCCGCTCGAGCACAAGCTCGCCCCGCCTGTCCTGGGGCAGCACACCGACGAGATCCTGCGCGAGGTGCTCTCCCTGAGCGACGGCGAGATCGCCAGGCTGCGCGCCGAAGGCGTAATCTAGGAACGCGCCGCAGTTCGAGTGGAAGAAGCGAGTTTCAAAGTGGGTATCCCCTCCTCTCTTGAGGAGGGGTGGCGCGAAGCGCCGGGGTGGTTGGGCGTTCGCTAGCGAGACCACCCCGCCGGCTACGCCGGCACCCCTCCTCGGAGAGGAGGGGAAGAGCAAACGGAGGAGCCATCGCCGCACCCGGCAACATGCGTTCCGCGGTCGTCACGGCCGCCGTCATGGTCGCGGGCTCGCTCGCCTGGATCGCCGGGATCTCGCTGTCGGGGCTCGAGGACTCGCGCGGATTCTTCGGCGCGGGTCCGCTGATCGCCGACGCCAACCTGATTCTCGAAGTCTTCCTCGTCGCCGGGATCACCTACGGTTTCCTGCTCGCGCGGCGCGGCAACATCGAGGCGCACCAGATCAACCAGACGACCTGGGTCGTCCTCAACATCGGCCTGATCGCGCTCGTCATGGCGGGCTCGATGCAGGACGTGAAGGTCGCAAAAGCCGCGGCCTTCGCCAACTGGCGCATCGCCGTGACCTGGCTGCACGCCGGGCTCGGCACGCTCACCGCGCTCGCCGGCCTGTGGATCGTGATGCAGATGAACAACGTCCTGCCGCGCGGCCTGCACGTCACCGCGTGGAAAAACCTGATGCGCGCCGCATTCGCCGGGTACTGGCTCACGGGACTGCTCGGCTTCCTCACCTACTACTTCTGGTACATCGCATGAGAACATTCGCCGCGATCACACTTGCCTCGCTCGCCGCCCTGTGGCCGGGGCTACCCGCCGCACAGCACGGCGCCAAGCCGGATATCAACGCGCCTTTCCTCGGCAACCCCGACGTCGCGCGATGGAAGAAGGGTTTCGAGAACGAGGACCGCGAGGTCTACCGCAAGCGCAACGAGATACTCGCCGCGACCGGCGTGAAGCCGGGGATGGCGGTTGCCGACGTCGGCGCCGGGACCGGGCTCTTCACCATGCTCTTCGCGCAGGCGGTAAGCCCCAGCGGGCGCGTCTACGCGGTGGACATCTCGCGCGCCTTCATCGAGCACATCGGCGAGCGCGCCAAGGCGGAAGGGCTGGACAACGTCACGACCATCCTCACGAAAGGAACCGAGACCGAGCTCCCCGAGGCCTCGGTCGACCTCGTGTACACCTGCGACACCTACCACCATTTCGAGCATCCCGAGCAGACCCTGCAATCGATCCGCAGGGCGCTCAAGCCCGGCGGCCGCATGGTCGTGATCGACTTCGAGAAGATCCCGGGCCAGACGCACCAGCAGCGCATCGATCACACCCGCGCGGACAAGCAGACCGCGATCCGGGAGATCGAGGCCGCGGGCTTCCGCTTCGTCGAGGAGAAAAAGCTGATGCGCGAGAACTACTTCGTTGTGTTCCAGCGCCCCTAGAGCCGCCTCAAATGAACGTGATCAGCATCCGCGTCGCCATCACGTAGAAGAGCAGCGCGAAAATCCTCTTGAGCCACACCGTCGGCAGGCGGTGCGCGGCAGCCGCGCCGAGCGGCGCCACGAGCATGCTCGCCACCACGATCCCGCCCAGCGCGGGCAGGTAAACGAATCCGACCGAGTAGGGCGGCAGGCCCGTCTCGCGCAGGCCGGTGGCGACGAATCCTATCGTGCCCGAGAGCGCGATCGGAAAGCCGATCACCGCCGCCGTGCCGATCGCCTGGAGCATCGGCACGTTGCACCAGAGCATGAAGGGCACGGTCATGAACGCGCCGCCGATCGCCGCGAACGCGGAGAACGCGCTCACCAGGAAACCGAAAGCGGACATCCCCGCGAAGCCGGGCGGCGCTCGCGAAGGCCTGGGATTGCGGTTGAGCAGGAGGTTGGTCGCGGCGATGTAGATCACCGCGGTGAAGAGCGCTGCGAAGAGCAGGGGCGGAATAAAGCTCGCGATCCAGGACCCGACGAGACCGCCCGCCAGGATTCCCGGGGTGATGTTTCGCGCGATGTCCCAGCGGATGGCGCCGCGCGCGGCGTGGGCGCGCACGCTCGCCACCGAGGTGAATAGGATGGTCGCCATCGCGGTGCCCACTGCCAGATGCAGGATATGCGCCTTCGGCAGGCCCTGCGCCTCGAAGAACCAGACGAGGAGGGGCACCATGATCGCCCCGCCGCCGATTCCCAGCATTCCCGCGAAGAAACCCACGACCGCTCCGACCGCGGCGTAGACTAGCCACCACTCCACCGATCAGACCTTCGCCGCGAGCCAGGCGCGCACTTGCGTCTTCTCGGCCGTGGTCATATGCAGGCCGCACTTGGTGCGCCGCCACAGCACGTCCTCGGCATCACGCGCCCATTCGTTCCTTACCAGGTATTCCAGCTCGCGCTCGTACAGGCCGCCGCCGAAGTTCCTGCCGAGCGCATGCTCTTCGCGCGCGTCCCCGATGATTTCCCCGGCGAGCGCCCCGTGCCTGCGCAGCACGCGCGCGAGCCAGACTTTCGGCAGGCGCGGATGGCGCCTGCGGTAGTCGAGGAGCAGCCCGCGGAAGCTGCGTCCGTCGAGATTCCCGCCCGGCAAGGGCTCGGTGTGCGTCCAGGCGGGCTTGCCGGGAAAACGCCCGGAGAGCTTTTCCATTGCCTGCTCGGCGAGCTTCCGGTACGTGGTGATCTTGCCCCCGAACACGGAGAGGACAGGCGCAGCGCCCGGCTCCGCTCCCGCATCGAGCAGCAGGTGGTAATCGCGCGTCACCGCCGACGGATTTTCGCTGCCGTCATCGTAGAGCGGGCGCACGCCCGAATAGCTCCATACCACCATGCCGGGCGTGAGCGGCTTCTGCGCGTAGCGGCTCGCCGCCTCGCAAAGGTATTCGATCTCCTTGCGCGAGATCTTCGCCCGGTAGTCGTCGCGCGTGACCGGCACGTCGGTCGTGCCGACGAGCGTGAACTGCCGCTCGTAGGGAATCATGAATATCACGCGTCTATCGGGGTTCTGCAAAATGAAGGCGTGGCGCTCCTCGTGGATGCGCGGCACGACGATGTGGCTGCCCTTCACCAGGCGCACCGTCGCGGAAAGCCTGATCTTGAGCGCCTCGTCGAGCACCTGCCTCACCCAGGGCCCGGCGGCGTTCACGATCGCATTCGCGTGTACCCTGCGGCTGCCGCGCTCGCCGTCCAGGGTCACGGCCCACTCCCCGCCCTCGCGCCGCGCCGACACGAAGCGCGTGTGGGTCAGGATGGTCGCGCCGTGCGCGGCGGCCGAGCGCGCGTTGAGCACCACCAGGCGCGCGTCGTCCACCCAGCAGTCGTAGTAGACGAAGCCGCGCTTGAACTCGGGCTTGAGGCCGGCCCCGTAACCGTTGTCGGCGAGGCGGACGCCCTTCGACATCGGCAGCGAGCTCCTGCCTCCAAAGCCGAGCATGCGGTGGCCGAGATGATCGTAGAGGAACAGGCCGGCGCGGATCATCCACGCGGGCCGCAGGTGCGATTCGTGCGGCAGAACGAATTCCAGCGGCCAGACGATGTGCGGGGCGATTCTGAGCAGGGTTTCGCGCTCGGCGAGCGCCTCGGCGACGAGGCGGAACTCGAAATACTCGAGGTAGCGAAGCCCGCCGTGGATAAGCTTGGTGGAGGCCGACGAGGTCGCCGAGGCGAGATCATTCTGCTCGACGAGCAGCACTTTCAGGCCGCGCCCGGCGGCATCGCGCGCGATTCCCGCGCCGTTGATGCCGCCGCCGATGATCAGGAGATCGTAACGCTCGGTGTCCACGCTGGAGTGGATTCTATGTCCACGTCGGAGTGGATTCTACGCGAGTCGGAACGCGGCGGTGGCCGCGGCGCCGCGCGGGCGCTTCGGTCGCGGCGGCCCGCTTGCCTCAAAATACGCCCCATGCAGCGCAACGTCCTCATTCCCCTCATCGTCGCATGCTCCCTTTTCATGGAGAACATGGACTCGACGGTGATCGCGACCTCGCTCCCGGCGATCGCGGTCGATATCGGCGAGAGCCCTCTCGCGCTCAAGCTCGCGCTGACTTCCTATCTCGTCGGCCTCGCGGTATTCATCCCGATCAGCGGCTGGGTGGCCGACCGCCTCGGCTCGCGCACCGTGTTCGCGAGCGCCATCGTCGTGTTCGTCGCCGGTTCCTTGTTGTGCGCCGTGGCTAGCACCCTCGCGGCGTTCGTCGCCGCGCGCTTCCTGCAGGGCATCGGCGGGGCGATGATGGTGCCGGTCGGGCGTCTCGTTCTGCTGCGCGCCGTGCCGAAGAACGAGCTCGTCGCGGCGCTCAACTACCTCACCATTCCGGCGCTGCTGGGGCCCGTGACCGGGCCGGCGCTGGGCGGAGCGATCACGCTGTACTTTCACTGGCGATGGATCTTCCTGATCAATCTGCCGATCGGCGTGCTGGGGCTGTATCTCGTTCTTCGCCATATCCCGAACGTGAAGGAGCCTGAATTGCCGGCGCTGGACCTCGCCGGATTCGCGCTCTCGGGAGTCGGGCTGTCGGTGCTGATGCTGGGACTTTCTTCCCTAGGCGGCCATCTCCTGCCCGAAAAAATCACCGCGGCCTGCATCATCCTGGGCGCGCTGGCGCTGGCCGCCTACCCCTGGCACGCGCGCCGCGTCGCGCATCCGGTGATCGACCTGTCGCTCCTCAAGCTGCCGACCTTCCACACCGGCGTCGTCGCGGGGAGCCTGTTCCGCATCGGCGTCGGCGCGACCCCGTTCCTGCTGCCGCTGCTCCTGCAGCTCGGCTTCGGGATGAATCCGCTGCAGTCGGGACTGCTCACCTGCGCGACCGCGGTCGGCGCGATGTTCATGAAGACGCTGACCACGCTCATCCTCAGGCGATTCGGGTTCCGCACGGTGCTCACGGTCAACGCCCTGGTCGCATCCGCCGCAATCGGCGTGTTCGGCCTCTTCACCGCGGCGACGCCGCACATCGTGATCTTCCTGGTGCTGCTCGCCTCCGGCTGCGTGCGCTCGCTGCAGTTCACTGCCCTGCAGGCGATCTCGTTCGCCGAGGTGACGCGCGAGACCATGAGCCAGGCCTCCAGCATCGCCAGCATGGCGCAGCGCCTCGCGCAGAGCCTCGGCGTGGCTCTCGGCGCCTACGCCCTGCAGCTTGCTGGCCTCGCACAAGGGCACACCGATGTCGTCACCGCCGATTTCGCGCCGGCCTTCGTCGCGGTGGCGCTGCTTTCCGCGGCCTCGATCTTCTTCCACGCCGCGCTCCCCGCCGATGCGGGCGCGGAAGTGTCGGGGCACGGCAGGGGCAAGTAGCAGCCGGATTTTTGCCGGCTCCGAAGGCGACGCTCAGGCGGACCGGAACGTTGCGCTCACCGCAACGCCCTCGCCCGAGGCGAGGTTGCGCGCGTGGATGTCGCCGCCGTGGAATTCCGCGATGAGCCGCGCGATGTAGAGGCCCAGGCCGAGGTGCGGCTCCGCGCTCGTTCCTTCGCCGCGCCGCTCGCCGCGCACCGAGACCATCGATTCGAACAGTTTTCCGCGCATCTCCTCCGGCAGCGGCGGCCCCTTGTTCTCGACGCCGAGCTCGATCATGCCGTTCGCGACGGAAAGCGAAATCCGGACCGGCTCGCCTCGCTTGCCGGCGGCTGCGAAATCCACCGCGTTCGCGACGAACTTGTCGAGCAGTTGCGCCGCGAGATCGGGCGATCCCTGCACCCAGGCCTTTTTCTGCGGAAGGGCGAGATCGAAGGCCTGGTGCGGATAGGCGAGGCGGTAGCCCTCCACGCAGCCCGAGACGACCGCGGCGAGGTCGAAGCGCTCGCGCTCGAACGAGGCGAGCCCCTGCTCCAGGCGCGTCGCCTCGCTCATGCGCGTGAGTATCGTCCCCAGGCGCTTGAGGCCCTCTTCCGCGCGGTCGATGTAGACGCGAGCGTCCGCCGGGGCGGGCTTCAGGTTTTCCAGAGAGGAGCGCACCACCGCGATCGGAGTGCGCAGCTCGTGCGAAAGCCGGCTCGCGAGGCTCTCCAGGTAGGCGTGGTGCTGCGAGAGCTTGGCGAGCATCGCCGAGAAGCTGCGCGAGAGATCGCCGATCTCGTCGCCTGCGTCCTGCGCGGTGACGAGATGCGCGAGGCGCCCGCGGCCGTCGATCGCGGTCTCGGCCTCGTCGCGCAGCCGCCGGATGCGCGTGGAGATGCGCGTGGCGAACCAGATAAGCACCGCGGCAGCCACCGCGAACGCCGCGAGCGTCAGCACCAGCAGCCGCTCGAGCGCCTGGCTGCGCACCGAGAGGATGGGGTTGGTGCTTTCCTCGACGACGACCGCGCCTGCGACCTCGTCGCCGTTCCAGATCGGGTGCGCGGCCGAGATCACCACCGCCTTGCCGTCCGGCGTGTTGCGCAGGCGGAACCCCGGACGGCCCTGCAGCGCGCCGGAAATCTCGCGCCCGGCAGCGAGCGCGTCGTCGTCGATGGCGTCGTCGAAATCCTCGCTCGGGCGCGGGATGAGGAGCCCGAGCACGCGCTGCGCGAGCGTCTCCTCGGCCCCGCCTTCCTCGCGCCGCAGGCTGCCGGCGAGCGCGAGCACGCGCAGCTCGCGCGTCACCACCCAGATGCGCGCGGTGCTGCGCTCGACCGCCCTCAGGATCTCGCCGATCTCCTCGGTCTCGTTCTTCGCGGCGGCTTCCTCGCGGTCGATGATGGGCGCCGGCTCCGCGCCCGGCTCGGGCTGCGCCTCGCCGCGCTCCGCGGCGAGGCGTCTCAGCTCTTCCTCCGCCTCGCGCAGCAGGTCGTCGTCGCGGGAGGGACGCGCGCGCATCAGCCCCGGACGATCGTGCAGCGCGGTCGCCACCGCGCGCGCCGTGGCGAGCAGGGCCTGCTCCTCGCCCTCCAGGAGAAAGCGCTCCATCTCGCGCACGTACTCGTATCCCGCCCAGGGCAGCGCGAGGAGCACGAGCGCCACCAGGGCGAGCTTGGTGCGAAGGCTCGCGCGCGAGAAATAAGAAGCGAGCTTCAAAGAGGCGAGTTTCACGATCGAGGCTTCAAGATTGGGTGTCCCCTCCTCTCTTGAGGAGGGGTGCCGCCGCAGGCGGCGGGGTGGTTGGCGGCGAGCAGACCACCCGCTTCGCAGCCACCCCTCCTCAAGGGAGGAGGGGAAAGCATCAGGCCTTCCATCGGTAGCCCATGCCGTACACGGTATCGATCTGCTCGAACGCCGGATCGACCGCGGCGAATTTCCTGCGGAT
>Ga0209055_1002589_pt1 | contig 11364 bp, 9 predicted proteins | sample GraSoiAngelo_110_FD_185875 | JGI IMG/M metagenome (GOLD analysis project Ga0209055, IMG submission 185875) | Grasslands soil microbial communities from the Angelo Coastal Reserve, California, USA - 14_0903_12_30cm (SPAdes) (version 2) | ecosystem: Environmental > Terrestrial > Soil > Grasslands ... | reverse complement strand
GATCGACGGGCTCAGGGGCCAGGCGTAGAATTTTTTCCGTGGGCCAAGTCACTTACTCGGCAGCAAGGGCCAGGAGACGGGCATGAGCGCTGTGTTACTCGCCGTGTTCAACGAGTACGGGGTCGCGGACCGTGTGCGCACCCGGCTGGTGGGCGACGGGTTTCCGACCGACCGGGTCGAGCTGACGGCATCCTGCGAGCCGGGACGGGCGGGACTGCATCCCGCAGCCTCGGCACGCGCAAGGTTCGCGCAGTATTTCCTCACCCTGCTGACTGAGGACGAGGAGCGGCCGTTCGTGGAGCTGCTGGTCGAGCGTGTCGAGTGCGGCGCGGCCACCATCGCGGTCCACCCACGCGGCGCGATCGAAACGGCGCGCGCCGCCGAGATCCTCGAAACGGAGGGGGCGGTGGAAGTGGTCGGACACGACCTCGAGAGCCAGACCTTCGAGTTCGCTGCTTCGCGGGAAGACGGCTACTGGGTCCGCCACTTCATGGTCGACAACCCGAGCGGCGCGGACTGCATCTACTGCCGGCTGTTTCCCGGGCACCGCTACCACTGAGCGGCTGACCCGACGCGCGACAAGACGCGCCGGAAGCCTCGCGGCTCCCGGGCGCGCGGCGCTGTCACATCATTGCTTCTGCTTCTCGAGCGTGTAGGTCGTCGTCTGCCCGTGCGCTACGTCCTTATCGGTCACTTGCACGGTCTTGCCGTCCTTCGCCACCGCGAGGCGAATCTCGTCGACGACTTTGCCCTGGCGATGGTCGGTCTCTTCCACGGTGTTGTCGTCGAGCCTCTTGAGCGTCACGACGGTGTGCCCCGGATCACCGGCGACGGGATACTCCTTGCCGTCGAACTTTGCGTCGTAGCTCTGACCGTTCCAGTGCATGATGAAGTGGTCGGGCATCATTTCGTACTGCACGGTGCGCAGCGCATCGTTTCCCGCGCTCACCTGATCCGTCAGCCACGAGCCGGAGACCGCGTGTGCTCCGGACGGCGCGGCCCCGACACGCTTCTCAGTGAATGACCCCGTGGCCTCCTTCGCTCCGCTGTGGTCTACGAACTTGCCCGCGAGCGTCGCGCCATCCGCGGAAACGCTGTAGGTCGTCGTGCCGATCTCCTTGCCTTGCTGTTTGATCGTGAGCTCGATGGAAGTCGGGCTGATGACCTTCACCATCGCCTCGTCGTAGTACGCGTGCCCGGTCACTTTGTGCGAGACGCCGTCCGCCTTGACCTTCAGCTCCGGATTGCAGCTCGAACAGGTGTACTCCCCGTCCACGAGCAGGAAGCTGTCTGGCTTCCCGGCCACCTTGAATGAGTCCAGGCGCGACTTCCACGTGCCATCGAACGCGCTACTCGCGAGCGCAACCGCGGGCACCAGCAGCAGTGCTGAGATATAGATTCTCATGAGTCTCCCCCCGTTGGTTTGTTGGCCGCGCGTCAAAGCGACGCGCGGCAAAGCGCGCAAGTGTATGCGCCCGGAACCGGGCGCGCCAACGAGCCGGGGCGGCGCGGCCAGGTCCCAGGCTCAGCCAAGTCCGAGGCTCAGTTGGTCCGCGCCTTCAGCACCTCCGCCAGGGTGTCGGGCCGGGCATCGACGCGGGCCAGGTGCGGGTAGCGCGCGCCGTCGAAGTACGCCACGCTGAGCGTGCGGTAGTAATCAGCGCTTTCCACCAGCAGCTCGATGGGCTTGCGGGTCTCGTGCGCCGCGGCAATGGCTGCATCGAGCACCTCGACCGAGTACTTGCGACCGTTCACGGCGATGATCTTCATGCCGGGGCCGGCGCCGGCTTGCGCGGCTGCGCGGTCCTCGACGGTGTCGATGATCGTGCCCTTGTCATCGCCCTTGTCATTGATCCTGAGGCCGATGGACCACTGGCGCTCGACGGTTTTCCTGCGCTTCTGCCGGGTCTCGATGTAGGAATTCCTTTCGGGCGAATAGCTCAGCTGCCAGCCGGCGCTCTGCAGGCCCGCGAGCAGCGCCTGCGTACCGGTCGTGTCGAGATGACGGCGAATGAGGGCGCGCCAGTCCCCGGGTGCGATGGCCGCCAGCGTGGCATAGACGTCCGCTTCCACGTACGGCTTGAGCGCCGGTGCCCCGCCCGCTCCGGCGTAGAAGCGCTTGACGAAATCATCCAGCGAGGCGCGCCCGGCGCTGCGAGCGCGCAGCTCGGCGTCGACGTTGAGCCACAGGAACACGGACGCCTCGTAGAAATCGACGCTGCGGCGGCTGAGCGTCCAGGCATCCGGGGCGCTGAACAGAATCTGCGCCGCCGCCGCGGTGTCCGCCATGGGCCGCCAGCGGTTCCCAGGCTCTGTGTCGAAGCTCCCCGCCAGGCTGGCGAGCATTTCGCGGTAGCTCTCGGGTGTGACCAGGCCGGCGCGCACCGGCAGCGCCGTGCCCCAGAACTGGGTAAGGCCTTCGTACACCCACAGGAGCGACCCGTCCATCGGCTGCTGGTAATCGGGGCTCAGCAGGCCTGCCGGACGGCGGTACTTGCCGTTCCAGCTGTGCACATACTCGTGGGCGAGAAGGTCCGCAACGCCTTCACGCAGCGGCGCCTCCGCGAGCGAGTTCTCATCCACGCGATCGTCACTGGACTCGTGGTGCTCGAGCCCGAAATGCGCCACGTGGTCCGAGAGCGTCAGGAGCCAGGTGTAGTGGCGGTACACGCGAGTCCCGAACAGACTCCCTGCCTGCTGCACCAGGCGGCCGTACCCGACGGCAAAGTCCCCGGGCACCGTGAGCGCCGCAGCGCTGTCGGCGACCAGCGAGAGGCGGTGCTTGAGCTCGGGAAACGGCGCCGCTCCCGGCAGCTCGATGCGCTTCGCGTAGCGGCCCATCTGCAGTGGCGAGTCGATCAGGCGCGCGAGTGAGGCCGGCTCGAGCTCAACGCCCCCGTCCGCCTGCGGGCGCAGCTCGAGCGCGCAGATGAGCTGCCACCCGGGCGGCGCGAATACCGTGGCCTCGGTGCTCAGGGTGCCGGCGTCGCGCCCCTTGGGCAACAGGACGAATTCGTTCCACGGCAGGACGGCGAGCTGCTCACTGCTCGTCGGCCCGGTGCTGAAATGTCCGCCCTCGGTCGGCAGGCCGGTATCGAGCGCGATCTCGAGGTGCGTGGCCCCGCGCGGCACGGTCACGCTGAGCGCGTACATGTCGCGCGGGTCGCGTCGCCAGGGCAGCGGCGCATCGTTCGCGCGGATCGTGAGCGCGATGATGGACTCGAGCGGCCCGCTCGGTCCGTGCTCGCCCGGAATCCATTTCGGAAACACCAGCGTGAGCGGGCCCTGCTGCACGGCCAGTGTCAGATCCGTATGCACGCGCTTGCGCGCGACCTCGCGCGCATCGACGCGCACCCTGAGATCCGCGGCCTGCCCCACTGCGCTCGCGAGCATGAGGGCCGCGACCAGTGCGCCGTTGAACCCTGCGGCTCCCATCATTCGGGCCTCGCGGCGGATACCAAGGGTGCGCGATTGTCGACTGAATGGCTCCGCCGGGCAACGAGTGGTACCGTCGCTCCATGGTCGAGAGCTGCTACCTCGGCGGCTGCCTGTGCGGCGGCGTGCGCTACCAGGTGTCGGGGGCGGTGAGCAACCCGTGCTTCTGCCACTGTGCCAGTTGCCGCAGGGCCGCCGGTGCGCCCATGGTTCCCTGGGGGACTTTTGCGCGTACGAGTTTCCGCCTCACCCGCGGCGCCCTCGCCGAATACCGCTCATCGCCGGGTGTCACGCGCGGATTCTGTGGCGTGTGCGGCACCTCGCTGACCTATCATAACGAGGCCCGCGCCGCCGAGATCGACGTGGCGCTCGCCACCCTGGATGACCCGACGGCGCTCGAGCCGCAGGTGCACCTGTGGGTCGGTGACAAGCTGCCGTGGGTGTCGATCAACGACGGCCGCCCGCAGTTCACGGCCGGCACTTGCGGAGGACCCCCATGACGCACGCGGTGGTAGCGGCGGAGGAATGGCTGGCGGCGCGCAAGGAATTGCTGGCGAAGGAAAAGGAGTTCACACGTCTGCGCGATCAGGTGAGCGCGCTGCGGCGCGAGTTGCCGTGGGAGGCAGTCACCAGGGAGTACGTCTTCGAGGGACCGGACGGCCGGCAGACCCTGCCACAGCTGTTCGCCGGCCGCAGCCAATTGATCGTCTATCACTTCATGTTCGCACCGGACTGGGACGCCGGATGCCCGCACTGCTCGCACTGGGCCGACAACTTCAACGGCGGGATCGTGCACCTGAACCAGCGCGATGTCACCATGATCGCGGTGTCCCGCGCCCCGTACGCCAGGCTCGCCGCCTACCACAAGCGCATGGGCTGGAGCTTCAAGTGGGTGTCCTCGCTCGGGAGCGATTTCAACTTCGACTACCGCGTGTCCTTCACCCCGCGGGAGCTCGAGGCTCGCAGGGCGTTCTACAACTACGTCTGGCAGGATCCTGGGGTCGCCGAACGCGAGGGAGTGAGCGTGTTCTTCAAGGACGAGCAGGAGCGCGTGTTTCACACCTACTCGGCGTACGCACGCGGAATCGACCTCCTCAATACCGACTACAACCTCCTGGACCTCACGCCCAGGGGCCGCGATGAAGCCGGCCGCGGTCCCTACTGGGTGCGCCGCCACGACGAATACGACCGCTAGCGCTGCGCCCGCCTTGGCGTTGGGCGCGCCGCTGCTCAGCGCGCGCGGGCCAACAGCCCCACGGTCACCGTCGCGAGCAACGCGGTGGGCAGCCAGGCGAGCACCACCGGATTGAGATCGAACACGATCGTGCCGCTCTCGATCAGCCGCTGCAGCAGGAAGAAGCCGATGCCGAGAATGAGCCCCAGCATCATGCGCGTGCCCGCGCCCGCGGAGCGCAGCGAGCCGAGCACGAACGGAATCGCCAGCAGCACCGCGAAGGCGATGGCGAGGGTGCGCGCGATGCGCGACCAGAACGCGAACAGGTACTCGCGCGTGTCGAGCGCATTGCTGCGGTAGTAGCGGATCAGCCGCCACAGGGCGCGGCTGGTGAGCTGCTTCGGATCCTCGACCGCGAGACCGAGGAACCCCGCGGTGAGTTTCGATGCGAGCAGGCGCTGCCCGGGCGGGCGGGTCGTCACCGCATCGTCCGCGAAGCGCGACTCGGTGTAGTCACTCAGCAGCCACTTGCCCCGGGAGCCGGCGGTGGCGCGCGTGGCGTGCCCCAGGGCGATGAGGCGGTGCTGCGGCGACAGCTCGAAGATCTGCATGCTGCCGAACTGGCGCTGGCTGTACTGCCCGGCCACGTTGAGGATCAGGTCGCCGTCGCGCACCCAGGCGCCGCCGCCGCCACCGAAGCTGACGTTGCTCAGCTTGCTGAAGGCCTTCTGCTCGCGGGCCGCCTGTTGCAGCGGCGGGGCGAGCACCTCGCCCAGCAGCAGCTCGACCAGGATCAGCAGCAGCCCGGCAAGCAGCGCAATACCGGCCAGGCGCACGATCGACACACCGCTGGCGCGAACCACCGTCAGCTCACTGCCCCGCGCCAGCGAGCCCAGCCCCAGGAGCGAGCCGATGAGCGCGGTGATCGGCAGCAGCTCGTAGGCGAGCTGCGGCATATTGAGCAGCGTGTACCAGAAGGCGCCGAGCGCGGTGTAGTGGCCGGTGCCGATGTCATCCTGCTGATCGATGAACACGAACAGCGCGCCGAGCACCAGCACCACCAGCATCACCAGCAGCACCGAGCTCAAGATGGCGCGCACGACGTAGCGGTCGAGCACACTCATAGTCCGCGCACCCGGTAGCGCAGCCGGTTACTCAGCCCCGGCCCCACGATCACCATGAGCGCGAGCAGCACCACCGCCGCGTGCGTCCACCACAGCCCGAGGAATTCCGGGATCGTGCCACGCGCAATCCACACCTTGCCGACGGAGATGAGATTGACATACAGGAAGAAGATCACCACCGCGAGCCACACGCGCGCGTAGCGACCCTGCCGCGGCTTCAGGCGCGCCAGCGGCACGGCGAGCAGCGCCAGCACCGCGCACATGAGCGGCATGGCGATGCGCGAGTGCAGTTCGGCGCGCTCGCTGGCGTCGCGCGAGTCGAACAGGCTCGCGGTGGATCGGGCTTCGAGAGTCCTGACCGCGTCGCTGCTCACCGGCACCTGCACCGGCATCACGTGCTCGGCGAAGCGCACGATGCGAAACTCCGGCCCACCGGGCACGCCTTCGAAACGCTCGCCGTCATACAGAGTGAGTATGTGTGTCATGCCGTCCGCCGTGACTGTGTGCCGCGCCCGTTCGGCGAGCGCCACCTCGACCAGCGCGCCGCGATTGCGCTCCACGAACACGCCGGCGAGCGTGCCGTCGGGATTGATGTCGTGCGCGTACACCACGACGTTGCCGCCGCTGAAGATGCGAAACTTCCCGGGCGAGAGCGGAGCGAACTGCCCGGCGCGCAGCGCCGCGCTGCGCAGACTGAGCGCACGCGCGGTGGCATCCGGCGCCAGCAACAGGGTGAGCCATGCCAACCCGGCCGTGCCGAGCACCGCGAGCAGCGCCACGGGCAGATACAGGTTCGCCGGCCCGACCCCGCACGCCAGCGCCGCCGCCATCTCGCTGTCGTGATACAGCCGGCCGAATGCCAGCACCACCCCGAGCAGCAGCCCGACGGGCAGCAGCAGCGAGAGGTTCTGCAGCGCCCCCAGGACGATCAGCTCCAGCACGACGCCCCCCGGGTATTGGTTGGCGGCGGCGCGCTCCAGCACCCCCACCAGCTGGTTCGCCAGCAAAATGACCAGCAGCACGGCGGTGACGACCAGCCAGGCCGTCACCACCTCGCGCAGAACGTAGCGACCGAGGGTATTCCCCAACGAGTCGCTCCCCTACCCAAACCCAGCGGGCTCTTGAGTTACACTTGTCATCGCTTGCAGCCGTGGCGGCGCCTCGCGCGTTCAATAAGCATCAAACGGAGCGCGGCACTCGCGAGGCGCGACTAAGGTAAATCGTAACGTACGCGCGGCTCAACGGTGAGGGGATAGGGCATGGAATTCGGGGTCTGGACCAAGGGCTTGGCGACTGTCGGCGTGGATTGCCTGGTCCTCGGCGTGTTCGAGGAGGCAGAGCTCAGCGGCGAGGCGCGCAGCGTGGATGCGGCCTGCGCGGGCCGGCTGAAGGCTCTGCTCGAGCGTGGTGACTTCGCCGGCCGCGCGGGCGACACGCTGCTCGTTGGCGAGCTGCCCGGCATCAAGGCCTCGCGCGTGCTGCTCACCGGGCTGGGGGCGAAGAAGAGCTATCACCGCAGGAGCTGGCGCAAGGCCTGGGCGGCCGCGGCGGCGGCCTTGGCGCGCACGCGCATCGCCAGCTGTGCGGTCGCCATCGACCGCCCGAAGCGAAGCAGCTGGATGATTATTATTTCGGCCGGGCGGTCGCAGAGCTCACCGGCGCGGCGCTCTATCGGGTCAATGACCTGAAGACCGGCAAGAAAGCGCCCGCGCCCGCCCTCGCCAGGGTGCTGGCCGGCCCGGTGCGCAAGGCGGCCGCCGCCGAGCGCGGCCTGGCACACGGCGCGGCGGTGGCCGCCGCCGCCCAGGTGCAGCGTGATCTGGCGAATCTGCCCGCCAACGTCTGCACGCCGACGTTTCTCGCCGAGCAGGCGCGTGCGCTCGCCAAGCGCTCGGCGTCGCTCAGCGTGCGGCTGCTCGATGCCGCCGCCATGCGGCGCGAGAAGATGGGGTGCCTGCTCGCAGTTGCGCAGGGCAGCCATCAGGCGCCGCGTTTCATCGTGCTGGAGCACCGCGGCCGAGCCAAGGCGCAGCCGCCGATCGTGCTGGTCGGCAAGGGCGTTACTTTCGACAGCGGCGGCATCTCGCTGAAAGACCCCCCCGGCATGGATGAGATGAAGTTCGACATGAGCGGCGCGGCGGCGGTGATCGCCGCGCTCACCTTCGCCGCATCGCTGCGCCTGCCGCTGCACCTGGTCGGACTGATCGGGGCGGTGGAGAACATGCCGGGCGGCAGGGCGGTCAAGCCGGGGGACATCGCCACCAGCGCCTCCGGACAGACGGTGGAAATTCTCAACACCGATGCCGAGGGGCGGCTCATTCTGTGCGACGCTCTGCACTACGCGCGCCGCTTCCACCCGCAAGCGGTGATCGACGTCGCCACGCTGACCGGCGCGTGCGTCATCGCCCTGGGGCATCATCACTCCGGCGTCATGGGGAACGACGAACCGCTGGTGCGCGAGCTGCTGGAGGCGGGGGTACGCGCGGACGATCGCTGCTGGCAGTTGCCGCTGACCGAGGAATACGCGGAAGCGCTCAAGAGCAACTTCGCCGACTTTGCCAATGTCGGCGGGCGCGACGGCGGCGCAATCACCGCCGCGACTTTCCTCAGCAAATTCACCCAGGGACTCAAATGGGCGCACCTCGACGTCGCGGGCACCGCCTACCAGGGCGGTGCGCAGAAGGGCAGTACGGGCCGGCCGACGCCGCTGCTCGCGGACTTTCTGCTGCAGCGCGCGGCTCGCTGACCCGTCACGGCGCCAGCCACGACCGCAACCTGCGCCACGTGCGCTTCTGCCGTCCGCGACAGCAGCCGACGCGGCGCCGCCGCCACGCCACATAACTCCCGCACTTGGCGGCGCGGCACCCGCAGCGGCGGCGAAGGCGGCGCTGCCCGAGCCGCTATAATCCCCCGACGTTCCCGCGGGATCTCAAGACCGTAAATGGAAAAGGTGTACGCGCCGCAGGCCATCGAGCGGCGTATCTACGAGCGCTGGGAGTCGCACGGCTGGTTCGCGCCCAGCGGCCGGGGCGCCCCCTATTGCATCATGATCCCGCCGCCGAACGTGACCGGCACGCTGCACGTGGGGCATGCCTTCGCGCACACGCTCATGGACGCGCTCACCCGTTACGAGCGCATGCGTGGCCGCGATGCCCTGTGGCAGCCCGGGACCGACCACGCGGGCATCGCCACGCAGATGGTGGTCGAGCGGCAGCTGAACGCCCAGGGAGTGAAGCGCAGCGACATCGGCCGCGAGGCCTTTCTCGAGCGCGTGTGGCAGTGGAAGGAGCAGTCCGGCGGCGCCATCAGCGCACAGATGCGGCGCCTGGGAGATTCGGTCGACTGGTCGCGCGAGCGCTTCACCATGGACCCGGGGCTGTCGCGCGCAGTGACCGAGGTATTCGTGCGGCTGCACGCTGAAGGGTTGATCTACCGCGGCAAGCGCCTGGTCAACTGGGATCCGGTGCTGCTCACGGCGCTGTCGGACCTGGAGGTGCAGGCGCAGGAGGAGGAGGGGCAGCTGTGGCACGTGCGCTACGCGCTCGAGGGCGGCGCGGGTCAGCTGGTGGTGGCGACCACGCGCCCGGAGACCATACTCGGCGACGCCGCGGTGGCGGTACACCCGCAGGATCCGCGCTACCAGGAATTCATCGGCAAACGCGTGCTCGTGCCGCTCGTGGAACGCTCCGTGCCGGTCATCGCCGATGCGTACGTCGACCCGGCCTTCGGCACCGGCTGCCTCAAGGTCACACCGGCGCACGATTTCAACGACTACGACATCGGCCAGCGCCACCACCTGGCGCTGATCAACATCTTCACGCCGCGCGCCACGCTCGCCGACACCGTACCGCAGCGTTTCCGCGGACTCGAGCGCTTCGAGGCCCGCAAGCGCGTGCTGGCGGAACTCGAGGCCGGCGGACTCATCGAGCGTATCGACAAGCACCGGCTGGTGGTGCCGCGCGGCGATCGCAGCGGCGCGGTGCTCGAGCCTTATCTCACCGACCAGTGGTACGTGAAGATCGCCTCGCTCGCCACGCCGGCCATCGCGGCCGTGGAGCAGGGTCGCACCCGCTTCGTGCCGGAGAACTGGGCGCGCACCTATTTCGAATGGATGCGCAACATCAAGGACTGGTGCGTGAGCCGGCAGCTGTGGTGGGGGCATCGCATTCCGGCGTGGTACGACGGCGATAACAACATCTACGTCGGCCGCGACGAAGCCGAGGTGCGCGCGCAGCACCGTATCGGGGCCGGCGTCGCCCTGCGCCAGGACGAGGATGTGCTCGATACCTGGTTCTCTTCGGCCTTGTGGCCGTTCTCGACGCTCGGCTGGCCCGACAGCACTGCCGCGCTCGAGCGCTTCTACCCGGGAGACGTCCTGGTCACCGGCTTCGACATCATCTTCTTCTGGGTCGCGCGCATGATGATGATGGGACTGAAGTTCATGGGTGACGTGCCGTTCCGCGACGTCTACATCACCGGGCTCATCCGCGATGAGCACGGCGACAAGATGTCCAAGTCCAAGGGCAACGTGATCGATCCGCTCGACATCGTCGATGGCGTCTCGCTCGAGGACCTGGTGGCGAAGCGCACCACCGGGCTCATGCAGCCGCAGCTGGCGCCGGCGATCGAGCGCGCGACCCGCAAGCAATACCCGGCCGGCATCGCGCCCCACGGGACCGACGCGCTGCGCTTCACTTTCGCCGCCCTCGCCTCCCCGAGCCGCGACATCAGCTTCGACCTGGCGCGCGTCGGCGGTTACCGCAACTTCTGTAACAAGCTGTGGAATGCGGCGCGCTTCGTCACCATGACCCTCGGGGAGGGCGTGCCCGGGGCGGCCGGCGTGCCCGGGGCGGCCGGCGTGCCCGTCGAGTTGTCGGTCGCCGACCGCTGGATCCGCGCGCGCTTCGGCCGCACGATCGAGGCGGTCGAGAGCGCGCTCGCTGACTACCGCTTCGATTATGCGGCCGGCGCCCTGTACGAGTTCACCTGGTACGACTTCTGCGACTGGTACCTGGAGCTGGTGAAACCGGCCCTGCAGTCCGAGGCCACCAGCGCGGCGGCGCGGCGCGGCACGCAGCGCACGCTCGCGCAAGTGTTCGAAGCACTGCAGCGTGCGCTGCATCCGCTGATGCCGTTCATTACCGAGGAGATCTGGCAGCGCGTCGCACCGCTCGCCGGGGTGGCCGGCGAGAGCGTGATGCTGCAGCCCTACCCGGCCCCCGCCGACTTCCCGGGCGACGAGCAGGCCGAGCGCGAGACGGCCTGGATCCAGGCGGTCGTGCTCGGCGTGCGCCAGATCCGCGGCGAGATGAACATCGCCCCGGGAAGGCGCATCCCGGTGTTGCTGCAGGACGCCAGCGCGCAGGATCGCGCCTGGAGCGAGCGCCACCGCGCCTGGCTCGAGCGCCTGGCGGGCCTGGCGAGCATCCGGGTGCTGGAGGCGGGTGAGCGTGCGCCGCCCTCGGCGGCGGCGCCGGTCGGCACACTCACGGTTCTGGTGCCCATGGCCGGTCTCATCGATGCCGCGGCGGAAGCCGAGCGCCTCGGCAGGCTCCTCGCCAAGACCCGCGACGATCTCTTCAAGGTGCAGGCGCGGCTCGCCAACGACAGCTTCGTGCGCAACGCGCCGAG
>Ga0209055_1002587_pt1 | contig 11368 bp, 10 predicted proteins | sample GraSoiAngelo_110_FD_185875 | JGI IMG/M metagenome (GOLD analysis project Ga0209055, IMG submission 185875) | Grasslands soil microbial communities from the Angelo Coastal Reserve, California, USA - 14_0903_12_30cm (SPAdes) (version 2) | ecosystem: Environmental > Terrestrial > Soil > Grasslands ... | reverse complement strand
CGCCCACGCCGGACGTCACCAGGAGGACGACGTCGTCGAAGTCGCCGTCGTCCCAGAATCCCCCGATCCAGTCCGGGTCGGGCGGACTCGCGTGTGCGAGGACCGCCAGCGACATCATCGCGGCGGCGACGAGAAGTGCGAGCGAGCGCTGCGGGGACATCAGTCATGACTAGCATCGCATCGAGCGACGTGTCAAGGCGACGAGCGCGAGGTCACTGTGTGTCGCACGGGCGTGTTTCGGTCGGCGGCGTCGACGCAGTCGACTGGGCGGGGAAGGCGAACGGGGCATGGGTCATGCCACCACCCATGCCCCGTCCGGTCCGCGACGACCTAGAAGGACAACCTCACGCGTGCGGCCGCGTAGTAACCGTCATGCTGATCACGCTTCACTGGAACGCCGTTCAGAAGCTCCGACGTTTTCAACGCCGGACCTGCCGCCAGGTAGTAACCGGCGAGGTCGAATGCCGTGTTCGCAGCGAAGCGCCAGGTGAACCCTCCATTGACCTCAGTACCGATGTAGCGGGAATCACCCGTGACAAAGCTCTTGTCGCTCACCACGACTCGGGCCGGGCAGCCAGTGGCGCTGTTCGCGACGTTCAAGGGCTGCGGGCATCCGGTGTCCGTGTCGACCTTCTCTGCCGTCCACGTCGGGGCGACCACCCCGTACAGGCTCAGGGCCGGCGTGATGCTGTACGTCGCCCGAAGCGCGACCTGCATGCGCCCGTAGCGATCGTAGCCGACGTTCGTGTCCATACCCTGGTTGGACGGGCCGCCGCCGTTGAAGTAGTCGACGCCGAGGCCGAGGATCCCGAGCCAACCGCCGCTCCAGTAGCCGGTGTCCAGGTCGAGCGGCTCGTAGTAGCGCTTGCTCAGAGACAGGTTGTCCCGAGCCTTGTTGCCGGTGGTGTACACGCCGCGGCCCTCGAGGAGCAGCGGACCCAGCTGGAAACTGCCGATGACGTCGAAGAGCCAGGCCGAGGCATCACCCTTGACTTGGCCGACTGTACCGTTCGTCCTGATCGCCTGGGTTTCGTAGTTCCCCCACTGGTAGGAGATCGTGGGGTCGAGGCCGAAGGGTCCGAGGCGCCAGCGCGCGTCGAGACCGACGGTGTGCCGGTTTTCGTGATCCGCCGCATCGCCGGCCGGGGCGCCGCCACCGACCGCGGCCGCGACGTTCATCGCGCCGCCGACCGTGCGGGGGTTGCTCGCGTTGCGCCGGGCCGCGCCCGCCGTCAAGCCGTCGGCGTGGAAATACGAGTACATCGGCTTCAGGTCCAGCCCCTTGAACGGCGTGACCTCGAGGCTTTCGATGAACGCGAAGTCTTTGCCGCGATTCGTTCTGAGGAGCGCAGGGGCACGGTTACCGCCGGCGAGCTGATCCTCCACGTCGACCCAGGCAAGGTGATTCTTGATGTCCGGCGTGAACGTCGAGTAGAGGTCCACGCCCGCGAAGTCGCCGTTGGCGTAGTAGACCTTGTAGTTGGCGATGGTCGCGAACGGCTGACCGCCCGCGCGGGCCACCGTCAGGATCGGGATGAACGGCAGGATGCTGTCTTTACCGGTCAGGTCGAATTCCGTGTAGATCCACTTGATCTCGAACAGCCCGGCGACGTCGGTGTTCAGGTCCAGGCCGCCGCCGGCAGAGCCTGCGCCTTTGCAGCCTCCCACAAAGCCGCAAGCCGTGCCGCTGTTATTGCCCGGGAAGCCGCCGTCGTTCGAGCCGGTCTGACCGTAGTTGAGGTCGAGCTCGATGCCGAGCACGGCCTTGGTCCGGCCAACCGCGAACTCGAAGTCGGGACGGAAGCGAGTCCGGGCGTACCATTCACGATCGTTGTCGCGGCTGAAGTTGCCGTCGTAGAAATTCCGGCCTGCCGCCGTGATCTGGTCGAAGGTCCCGGTGATCGTCACCTTCGGCGCCGGCGGGCCTGCGGGCGCCTGCGCGAATACCGGCGGAGCCAGCATCGCGAGGATGACGAAGGCGAGTACTGCGGTGAGAACACTTCTCCTCATGACCGCCTCCTCAAGTGGTGGTGAGAAGCATCGAATCTCCTGCCAGCACTCAACGCCGACATCACCAACAACTCCGGAACGTGCACCCGCATCCCAGAGCGATCACGCACGAGCGAGCGCGCGACGCCGTCGGGCGGCGGCCCGCTTCGCGAAGAGCTTCTCGAATCGGTCGGCGACGGGACGGAGCACCAGGACTCCTCTCCAGACCCGTGGAAACAACAGCGCGAGTCTAGCGAGCAGCGCCTGAAGAATTCATGAATTGGAGGTGAATATTCATTCATGATCTGCGCATCGCGACGCGACCCCGTCGAGGCCGGCGTTTCGCGGATGCGCGCGAGGTGAAGCCTAATTCAGTCTCGCTTCAGGCGAGCTTCAGCCGCACCTCCGTACGATGCTGCCATGCGCGGTCGAACGCCGGTGTGCGCGAGCTGGCCGGATCGACTCACCAAGACTCCGTGCGCGGTGACCTTGTCGATGAGTCTCGGTGACTTCGTCGAAGTCCTCGAGCAGAATCGCCAGGCGTTGCTGGCAGGGCGGCTCGGCCCGCGAGATCTCAACGGCACCCACGCCCGAACGGCCGAACCGGCCGATCGCGAGACGAACGGCTCGTCGCCGTCACCGTTCCACTTCCCGCTGGAGCTGACGGAGCCAGGACCCATCGCGCTGCCGCCGATCCCGCGGGAGGGTCGAGGGCGGCCGGCGGGGCTGACGAATACGCGGGCTGGAAAGATCATCGCGGTGGCGTGCACCGGGGCGAGCATCCCCGTCTGCGCGATGGCCGGCGGCGTGACCCCGAACACGCTGAAGAGCTGGCTCAGGCGGAAGGATCACGAGGCGTTCCTGATCTTCCAGCGGTACTTCGACGAGGCCGTGACCTATGCGACCCTAGCCGCCTTGAAGGCAATCATGGAAGGGGTGGCGTCCGACCCGAAGCACGCGTTCGAGTTTCTCGCCCGCCGTTACCCAGACCACTGGAGTAAGGTCGTCAGCTAGGATCGGCCGGCGCCCAGCAGCGGGGCGATCCGTCCGCCTGCAGCCCGCAAAGGCACCTGAATTTTTCTTCATGCGGTGCCGAAGTTTGCCAGCTTCGCTACGATAGATGCGATGCGCCTCCTTTTGATCGAGGACGACCGTAAGGCGGCGAAGCTCCTCGCCAAGGGCTTCCAGGAGGAAGGATTCGTTGTTGACGTCGCCCAGACGGGCGAGGCGGGGGAAGAGCAGGCCGCCGTGAACGAGTACGACGTGATCGTGCTCGACTGGCTCCTCCCGGGCAAGGACGGCATCGCCGTGTGCCAGGCGCTCAGGGCGCGCGATCTCTCCACCCCGATCCTCATGCTCACCGCGCGGGATAGCCTTGCCGATCGGGTCAGCGGCCTCAGCACGGGAGCCGACGACTACCTCACGAAGCCGTTCGCCTTCGCCGAGCTCCTCGCACGGATCAGGGCGCTGCTCCGCCGGTCTCGCCTCGCCAGGCCGGCCGTGATCCGCGTGACCGACCTGGCGCTCGACCCGGCGAGCCGCCGGGTGACCCGTGGCGGCGTGCGGATCGGTCTCACCTCGAAGGAATACACGATCCTCGAGGTGCTGATGCAGAACGCCGGTGAGACCGTGAGCCGGACGCGGCTGGTCGAGCGCGTGTGGGACGAGGCGTCCGAGGTGCTCGACAACCTCGTCGACGTGCACGTGAGCCATCTCCGAAAAAAGATCGATCACGGTCCTGGGCCGCCGCTGATCCACACCGTCCGCGGCTTTGGCTACCGGCTCGGGCTCCCCGACCCGATGGGCTCATGAGGCCGCTCAGCTTCGGGACCCGCCTCTGGCTGGGGCACGTGGCGGTGCTCGCGGCGATGCTGGCGCTCGCGGCGTTCGGCGCTGACTGGGCGCTCGGCCGAGTGGTGCTCGGGCGCGTCGACGACGAGATTCTCTCGCTCGCGACGACGGAACAGTCTGCGCTGCAGGCCAATCCAGCCACGCCGGTCCGGGTCCTCGAGATCGCGCCAGGACCGCCTTCGTTCGTCCGGCTCGACAAGCTGGTTCAGATCACGAATCTCGACGGCCATGTCGTCGCGCGAAGCATGACGCTTGGCTCGGCCCGCCTTCCGACGTCGCCGGATCTGCTCGCGCGCCTGCGCGACGGTGAAACGGTGTTCGGCACCGTCGCCGATTTCGGCGAGGAGCCGATTCGGATGGTCTCGTTACCCGTAGACATCGGCCGGGACCACTACGCCATCCAGGTGGCGATGTCCCTGGACGATGCGCACGCCGCGATGCGGATCGGGCGCTGGCTCTTTCTCAGCATGTCCGTGGTGATCCTCGCGGTGATCGGCCTCACCGGCGCGCTGCTCGCGCGCAAGGCGCTTCGTTCGATCGACCAGATGGTGAGCCGCGCCCGCGGCATTAGCGAGGCGAACCTCACCGACCGCCTGCCACACCCCGGGACCGCCGACGAGATCGGCCGACTCGTCGAGACGCTCAACGAAATGCTCGGGCGCCTCGAACGGAGCTTCGAGGTCCGGCGGATGTTCTCCGCCGATGCGTCGCACGAGCTGCGCTCGCCGCTGTCGCGCCTGCGCGCGGAGCTGGAGGTCGCGCTCCGCCGGCCGCGTCCTGTGGCGGAGTACGAGGACACGCTGCGCTCGTGTCTCGACGAGGTCGAGCGGATCCAGGGCATGATCGAGGAGCTGCTCGAGCTGGCGCGCATCGACGCCAACGAAGATCAAGAGCTCCCGGAGCCGATCTCGGTCACCGATCTCGTCGAAGCCGCGGTGCTCGCCGTTCGGCCCCGAGCTCAGCAGCAGGGCGTGGCCGTCGTCGCCGACCGGCTCCCGGAAGTGCTCGTGAACGCCGCGCCGGTCGCGGCGAAGGTGGCGCTCGCCAACATTCTCGACAACGCCGTCAAGTTCTCTCCGCCCGGGGGCCAGGTCAGGGTTGCGGTCATCGCGGCTGACGACGAGGCGGTTATCGCGGTCTCCGACACGGGCCCCGGGGTCTCGCCGGAGGACGCCGAGCGCCTCTTCCAGCCCTTCTACCGCGGCAAAGCTTCACGCTCGAGCGACGTGCCCGGCGTGGGCCTCGGGCTCGCGATCGCGCGCGTGCTCGTCCAGCGCCAGGGCGGGCGCATTTCCCTGGACGCGCGGACCCAAAAGGGCGCGACGTTCAGCATGCACCTGCCGCGCGCCTCACACCTGTCGGGCGAGGACGCGCTGCCGCCTACTTCTTCTTCAGCCGTACCTCCTCGAGTGGCGCCGACCAGGGGTAGGGATTGATCAGCATCAGCCCGGGCTCCTCCACGCGCGGCCCGATTCCGCTCGGCCAGAGGAACTCGAAGATGGGCCCGAAGCGCACGCGCTCGTGGAGGGTCTGCTGGATCTGGTACAGCAGGGCCTCGCGCTTCTTGCGATCGGTCTCGACGGCCTGTTGCTTGTACAAGGCGTCGATGTCGGGATAGCCGCCGTACGCGTAGGTGCCGTCGCTCGGCACGATCTCCGACATCCGCGTGGCCGCGTTGCCGTAGAGGCCGCTGCCGCAGACGCACACGCCCTTGAGCTTCTTCGCTCCCCACGCCGCGAAGAAGGCGGCGCGCTCCATCGGCCGCATCTTGAGCTTGATCCCGAGGGCGCCGAGATAGTTCATGACGGCTTCGCCCCGCGAAAAGAACGGAGGCGTCACGTGGAGCTCCCCCGCGTCGAAGCCGTTCGGGTAGCCGGCCTCGGCCAGGAGCTGCTTGGCCCGCGCGGGATCGTAGGGTGACGGCTCGATGGGCAGCGCGAACTCGAAGGCGCGGGGCACGATGCTTCCGGTGGGCTTCGACGCCCCGAGCGTTTCCATCTCGCTCATCGCGCGCCGGTCGAGCGCGTAGTTGGCGGCCAGGCGCACGCGCCGATCGGCCCACGGCGACTTCGGATCCCACATGTCGAGGAAGTCCAGCGCAGCGATCCCGATGCCGCCGGAAAACGCGAGCCTCAGCGCCGGATCCCGCTGGAGTTCCAGCGCCTGCGGCGCGTCGAGCATGTAGGCCACGTCGACCTCGCCCCGCTTCAGCATGGCCGCCCGCGTGGTGGGCTCGGGGACGACCTTGAACACGAGTCGCTTGACCGCCGGGACCTTGCGCCAGTACGCCTCGTTGGCCTCCATGATCAGCTCGACCCCGACCGTGTGGCTCACGAACCGATAGGGGCCCAGGCCGATCGGCTGCTTCTTGAAGCCTTCGTCGCCGACTCTCTCGATGTACTTCTTCGGCACGATCCAGCCGGCGCCCGTGGTCAGGGTGCCATAGAACGCCATGAAATCCGGGAACGGCTCGTGCAGCTGGAAGCGCACGCGGACGGGATCGACCACCGTGATCTCGCGCACTTTCTCCTTGAGGATCTTGGTGCCCTTCGTGCGCTGGAAGCTGAACTTCACGTCCTCGGCGGTGAAGGCATCGCCGTTGTGGAACTTGAGACCCTCGCGGAGCTTGAACTCGTAGACGCGCTGGTCCGCGCTCACCGTCCACGACTCGGCGAGGCTCGGCGTCATGAGGTTGCCGGGCATCGGCTTCACGAGCGCGTCGTGCATCGCGTATAGGACCCAGAAGGGCGTGATCTGCCCCTGGACCTCCGCGGGATCGAACCACTGTGGGGCCAGGGTCACGTAGATCGCCCAGCGCATCTCCCCTTCGGGCTTCTGTGGCAAAGCCTCGGGCTTCGGCGGTGACCCGGTTCTCGGCTGCGCGGTTGCTGGTGAGGGCAAAGGACCGAAGGCGGTCAGGACCGACAGGAGGCCGGCGGCGGCCACCACGAGGCACCGTGCGAGGCTCATCTTCCCCTCCGTCGCGAGGGACACGGTCAGGCCGGTTGCGCCGCACCTTAGCTCCGGACTCAGAGCCAGTCAATGGGCTGACGGGCGCACGGGACGAGGCCGACGACTACTCGGAAACAATCGATAAATCCGGGTAAACCGGCGGAGGTGAGATTTCGTCTATTGGGTGCTGCCCCGAATTGGGGTGGTGGCATCGGCGTCTAACGAGTCGCGAGGACACATGAAAAAGTCAGCGATGGTCACGGTCCTGGTCGTCGGCTTCCTCCTCATCACTGTCGTTCCGAGCTTTGCCTGGTGGCATCGCGGCTGGTGGGGTCCCCCGTATCCGTACTGGTATGGCCCTCGCTACTTTGTCGTCGCGCCCGCGCCGGTCGTCGTCACGCCTCCGCCGGTGGTCGAGTCGCCGCCGGCCTTTGTCCAGCAAGAGCCGGCGCAGGGCTACTGGTATTTCTGTCCGAGCTCGCAGGCGTACTACCCCAACGTGCAGTCGTGCCCCGAGGCCTGGGTCAAAGTTCCGCCGCGATCCCAGTAGAGAGGACAGGTGAGCCCATGACGCGCAGCACGCCCTTCCTCGCCGTCGCCGCCGGGCTTCTCATGACGGCGTGCGCAACCGTGCCGACGGGACCGAGCGTGATGGTGCTTCCGGGCCAGGGAAAGAGCTTCGACCAGTTCCAGGCCGACGATTCCCTCTGCCGTCAGTGGGCGCTGCAGCAGACCGGGACGACGACGGGCAACGCGGCGGCTGGATCGACCGTGGGCGGCGCGGCCATCGGAACGGCCGTCGGCGCCGCTGCCGGCGCGGCGCTCGGCGCCGCAGCGGGCAATCCGGCGGTCGGCGCGGCCGCGGGCGCCGGAGTTGGACTGCTCGGCGGCACAGTTGCCGGCGCCACCGCCGGAAGCGACGCGTCGAGCACCGCGCAGCGGCGCTTCGACATGACGTACATGCAGTGCATGTACGCGAGGGGCAATCAGATCCCCGTCGCCAGGGGTGCGCTGCCGACGAGCTACAGTGCCGCTCCGCGCCAGAGCCCGTCGGTCAACGTGCCGCCGCCGGCGGGGGCTCCGCCTCCTCCGCCGCCGCCGGCCGGTGCGCCGCCGCCTCCACCGCCGCCCCCGCCGGCCGCACCGAAGTAAGGTTGGCCCGGGCGGGCGGCGCGTCGAGCCGCCCGCCTACTTGAACGCCGGCATTACCTCGCGCGCGAAGCGCGTGAGATTCTCCTTCATCAACTTCTTGGGCGTCCCGAGCGGACACGAGACCATGACGTGCTCGAGGCCGGGATACCGGCGCTCCACTTCTTTCAAGTAGCCGATGAACTCCTCGGCGGGGCCGCAGAGCCACGTGCGGTTCTGCACACCGTTCTCGATCGTGGCCGCCGTGGGTGATTGAGCCCGGCGCTCCGCCACCGCCTTCACGTGCTCCTCGCTGTAGCGCAGCATCCCGAGCGGTCCCATGAACTTGGCGTGCTCCTCGAAGTACGGGCGCGCCTTGCGGACGGCGAGCTCCTGGGTGTCGTCGATGCTCATCCGAAAGCCGAGGATGAGATCCTCGCCGAGCGCCAGCTCGCGACCGTGCGCGCGCGCGGCGGCCTGATAGTCGTGGAACCAGCGGTCGGCGAACTGCTCGGCGGTGGCGGAGACGACGCCCTTGATCCCGTGCCTGACCATGAACTCGAGGCCGCGCGCGCTGCCGCTCACGATGGGCTGCCAGATCTCGACCGGCAGGTGCACCGGCCGCGGCACGAGCGTGATCTCCTTCAGCTGATAGCCGCGATACGGGACCGGCGGCGGAATCGTGTAGTACTTGCCCTGATGCGAGAACGAGGCCTGATTGAACGCCTTGAGGATGATCTCGAGCTGCTCCTCGAAGAGCGCGCGGTTGGCCTCGGCGTCGAGCATCGGATTGCCGAAGCTCTCGACCTCACGCGTGTGATAACCCCGGCCCACGCCGAAGATCAGCCGGCCGCCCGTCAGGATGTCGGCGGTCGCGTAATCCTCGGCCAGGCGGATCGGGTGCCAGGTCGGGATGATGTTGAACCCGCAGCCGATCTTGAGCCGTCGCGTGTGGTTCGCGATGTGAACGGCCAGCAGCGGGATGTTCGGGATGCACTCGTAGCCCTCGTGTTGGAAGTGGTGCTCGGCCAGCCACAGCGCCTCGTAGCCGAGCTCGTCCATCGTCTTCGCGAGCTCGAGCGTGGTGTCGAACGCCTCGATCACCCGCTCGTTGGGGTAGCGGCGGTCGTCGGCCGGAGTGCCTGCGTGCCCGCAGTTCTCCAGCTCGATGTGTCCGATATAGAGCGTCGAGAAGCGCTTGATCATTCGAAGCTCCTTCGCGCTCGTTACGCGCTCGCCGGCGCGAGCGTTCTCAGGTCGACGTTCGGATCTTCGAGACGCGCCGGATCGACGGCCACCCGCGCCTTGATGATCGGCAGCGTTCTCCGCATATCGCGTCCCTGATTGATGGCGACGACCGACTCGACACGGCCCTCGGTCAGATAGAACGCGAGGAACTTGCGCTCCGGCAGGCTGCCGCGCACGACCATCCGGTCCCAGGGAGCATGGAAGCCCGCGTACTGGATGTTCGCGTCGAACTGATCGGACCAGAACCAGTGGACCTCGTCGTAGGACTGTCCCCGCCCGAGCATGCTGCGCGCCGCGGCGGCGCCCTGCTTCACGCCGTTCTGCCAGTGCTCGACGCGGATCTGGCGTCCACACACGGGGTGATGGTGGTTGGCGACGTCGCCGGCCGCGAAAATGCCGGGCACGTTGGTCCGGCACTGGTCGTCGACGACGATCCCGTTGTCCACGCGAACCGGCGTGCCGGCGACTAGCTCGGTCGCGGGCTCGATGCCGAGCCCGAACACCGCCAGGCTGCACTGGATGCGGCGGCCGTTTCGCGTGACGACGCGCTCGACCTTGCCGGATCCTTCGAACGCGGTCACGGCGTCGTCCAGGATCATCTCGACCCCGTTGTCACGGTGAAGGCCCTCGACCACCCGGCCGATTTCCTCGCCGAGCGCGCGGTAGAGCGGTGTCTTGAACGGCTCGACCGCGACCACCTCGAGCCCCGACTGGCGCATCGAGGCCGCGACCTCGGCCCCGATGAAGCCCAGGCCCACCACGACGGCGCGGCCGCCATGCCCGATGGCTTCGCGGATGCGATCGGCATCGGCCACCGTGCGCAGATCGTAAACGCCGGGCAGGTCGATACCCGGGATCGGGAATCTCTTGTTTCTTCCGCCGGTGGCGATCAGCAACTGATCGAACTCGAGCCGCTCGCCGTCCTGGAGGGCGAGCATCCGTTTCTCGGCATCGACGCGGGTCACCGTCGTGCCCAGGCGCATCTCGATGTCGCGCTCTCGGTAGAACTCTGGCGGCCGCAGCAAGGTCTTCTCGAACGACGTCGTCCCGCGCAGGTAGTTCTTGGAGAGCGGCGGCCGATCGTACGGAAGCTGGGGCTCGGCTCCGATGAGCACCGTGCGTCCGTCGAAGCCTTCCTCGCGCAGGGTCGCGGCCGCCGACGACCCGGCGAGGCTGGCGCCGACGATGGCGATCGTCGGCATCAGAATTCCACTTGCAGGTCGTTACCCTGGACGCGAACCGGATAGACCTTGATGGGGACCGTCGCCGGCGGCGCGAGCACGGCGCCGTTGCGGACATCGAACTCCGCGAAGTGGCACGGACAGACCACGGCCGTCTTCACGAGCTCGCCATCGGCGAGCGAGCAATCTTCGTGGCTGCACGTGTCGTCGAACGCGTGGAAGGTCCCGCCGACGTTCGCCACCGCCACGGGGAAATTGTCGATCTCGACCTTGAGCATCTGGCCCGGCTGGATGCTGTCCGCCTTCGCCACTGTCACGAATCGCGCCATATGAGCTGTCCTTTCGTTCCTCCGAGAGTCGTTCGCCGATCAGCGCCGAGCGCGCTTCGGGCGCCGCATCGGCGCCGAGCCCGACCGGCCGTGCTCGTCGTGCCAGCGCGCGACGTCCTCGCACGTGGTGAACCACACGCCGCGCTGCCGCCGCATGGAGCCCACGAGCTCTTCGATCAAGGCGACGCGCGACGCCCGCCCGCTGATGAAGGGATGGCACGTCAGCACGAAGCATCCGTTCTCGCGGTGCATCGCGACGAACTCCTTGCTCCACATCTGTAACACCCGGCCGGGATCGGCGATCGCGTTGGTCGCGCCGTACACGTGGCGGAACAACGGCGCGTCGTCCATGATCCACTGAACCGGGATCTCGGTCAGCGGGCCCTCGTCGGTCGGCACGTCGTAGGGCACGTCGTTGCCCATCAGCGAGCTGTCGTAGCGAAACCCGTGGGTCTTCAAGAGGCCCGGCGTCCACACGTTCACGTCCCAGGACGGCGACCGGTAGCCCGCCGGCCGCACCCCGAGCTCATCCGCGAGGATGCGGAGCTGCTCGGCCAGCACGGCCTTCTCCTGCGCCTGATCCAGCATGGCGACCGCCTCGTGGACGTTGCCGTGAGCGCCGATCTCGTGACCGGCGTCACGGATCCGTTTGCACTGCGGCAGGTGGTGCATCACGGTCCAGCCGGGGAT
>Ga0209055_1002584_pt1 | contig 11372 bp, 11 predicted proteins | sample GraSoiAngelo_110_FD_185875 | JGI IMG/M metagenome (GOLD analysis project Ga0209055, IMG submission 185875) | Grasslands soil microbial communities from the Angelo Coastal Reserve, California, USA - 14_0903_12_30cm (SPAdes) (version 2) | ecosystem: Environmental > Terrestrial > Soil > Grasslands ... | reverse complement strand
TTCGGCAAAACGCTGGCGACGCTCGTGCTGGGCGTGTGGATGGCGGCCGCCCCGGGCGTGGCGTCCGCGGCAGAGACGATCAAGGTCGGCTTCATGGCGCCGCTCAGCGGCATCTTCGCCCAGGCGGGCAAGGACATGCTCGAAGGCCTCAAGCTCGCCTTCGAGCAGATCGGCTACCAGACCGCCGGCCGGAAGATCGAGCTGATCGAAGAAGACGACGAGGGCAACCCGGCGGTCGCGCAGGCCAAGTACCGAAAGCTCGTCACGCAGGACCACGTCCACGTGCTCACCGGTGTGCTCCTGTCGAACATCGGCTACGGGTTGATCCCGCCGATCGAGCGCGACCAGCTGCCGACGCTCTACCTGACGACGCCCGATGATCTGACCAAGAAGAACGTGTCGAAGTTCATTCTCCGGACGAACTTCGCCGCGAGCCAGCCGATGCACCCCCTCGGCGACTACGCCGCGCGCGTCCTGAAGTACAAGCGGGTCGTCACGGTCGCGATGGACAACCCGTTCGGCCACGAGCAGATCGGGGGCTTCCAGCGGGTGTTCGAGGATCAGGGCGGACGCGTCGTCCAGAAGATCTGGGTGCCGCTCAACGTGCTCGACTTCGCGCCGTACCTCACGCAGGTCAACCGGAACGTGGACGCGGTCTGCGCCGTGTTCGTCGCGGCGCAGGGCGTGCGGTTCATCAAGCAGTACGCCGAGTACGGTCTGAAAGGGAAGCTGCCGCTCATCGGCAGCGGCGTCATGACCGACGAGCACGTGATCCGCAACCTGGGCGACGAGGCCGTCGGCGCGGTCGGCGCGCTCATCTGGGCGCCGACCCTGACGACGCCGGCGAACCGGACCTACATGAAGCTCGCCGAGGCCAAGGTGGGCAAGACGCCCGCCTACTTCACCGCCGTCATGTACAGCGCGGGCCGCTGGGTGGCCGAGGCCGCGAAGATCGTGGACGGTAAGGTCGAAGACCGCGAGCGGTTCCTGGCCGCGATCAAGAAGGCGACCGAGACCGTCGAGGATCCCCGTGGGCCGATCAAGCTCGACGAGTCGGGGAATCCGACCCAGAACGTCTACATCCTGAAGGTCGAGCGCGTCGACGGTAAGCTCACGAACACCGTCCTGCACACGTACCCGATGGTCTCGCAGTTCTGGACGTACAAGGCCGACGAGTTCCTGAAGCTTCCGGCCTACAGCCGCGACTACCCGCCGGCCAAGCCGTAGCCGCCGAGGCATCATACGACTCGACTGAACCCAACAGGAGGCGAACATGGCGGCGAGCGTCCGAGAGGCGATCCGCGAATTGACGAGACAGACGATGGCGACGATCGAGACCCTGCTCGAGGCCCCAGACCGCGAGCTGACGATGGCGTCGTCGCACGTATGTGCGCAGGGTAAAGATGTCTGGACACTCCTGACCAATGACATCGACCACGAGAAGATCCACACGGGACAGATCCTCGAAGCACGCTACGAAGCGCGGATCACCGCCTCGCGGACGCAACGTCTGCTGGCCGAGTGGCTCGAACAGCGCGCGCGTCTCATCGGCTCATTGATTGGGCTGACCGACGAGCAGTTCAACCGCGAGACGGCCCCGGGCCAGTGGACCTATCGGGTCGTGGCCGAGCACGTGCTGGCGCTCGAACAGCATTCGTTGAAGACCATCGCGGCCGATCAGGCAACCAGGGCGGGGAGCGGATGAGAAGTTGCGGGGAAGGGGCGACGCGATGGGCGAGCCGGCCAGGCTTCAGCTGAAGGTGCGCCACTACGAAGTCGACCAGTACGGCCACGTCAACCACGCACAGTACGTTCATTACCTGGAGGTCGCGCGCATCGAGGCGCTGGACGCGCTCGGGCTTTCACTGGGGGAAATGCGCAAGCAAGGCTATCTGATCCTCGCGGCCGATCTGGCGGTCAAGTACCTGGCGCCCGCGCGATCCGGCGACACGCTGGAGATCGTGACGTGCGTCCGCGAGATCCGGGGAGCCAGGTCGATCTGGATCCAGGAGATCCGCGAGTCGGCGAGCCAGCGGCTGCTCGTCACGGCGGAGGTCACCGGGGCCTTCGCGACCGAAGACGGCCGACCCGCGCGCACGCCGGCGAGCTTCCGCGAGCGGCTGTCCGCTATTTGCGTTCCCGGCGCCGCCGTCGCTGAAGGTCAGTAACGAGCCGCGGCGCTCAGAATTCGAGCCGATGCAGCCGGACCCAGAGATCCGGTTCCGTCCCTCCCTCCTTCTTCACGTTGATCTCGGCGGCACCACCAGGTCCCGTCACCGGCGTCGTGCGCCACAAGGAAGGCCTCTCGGCGAGCTGAACGCGAAATTCTTCGGTCACCCAGATCTGGCCGGGCGCGACGTGCGGCTCGACCCGAGCCGCGCAGAGCAGGGCTTCGCCTCCAGCGATCATCTGCGCCCCGTCCGTCGCGCGTCGTCGCGTTTGTACCTCACCGTAGTGCAGCGCGATTCGGAGACGAGGCTGGCGGGGAGCGCGATACACCTCGTCCATCAGATGGCGGGCGACCTGCGCCAGAAGGACAGGATCGTCGTGCACGACCGATACCGTGTCGCCGGCGAGCTCGGCGGCAATCGTCTCCCGAGCCCACTTTCTGAGCGCGTCTTCCAATGCCTGACGGACGCCGGCGTCGACACCAGCGCGCATCAGACCGCCGAAGCCCTTGACGTCGCCCGTCAGGACGCAGAGCGCGCGGGTGGTGACGGCGCGTTCCGCGCTCGCCGTCCCTCGCCAGGCTCGGCCGTAACCCACGATGTCCACCCGGTCGATGCGCTCGAGATAGCCGGGGTTCAGACGGCCGATCACGTCCGACAGCACGGGGTGCACGAGGTAACGCGTCGCGCGCGGCAGCACGCCATCGGGCTCGAGCGTGGCCTCGCCCGGCCGCAGGAATCGCTGGACCCAGTCACCCCTGACCCAATCGTGATGCAGATGGCCGAGGAGCCCGACGCGATAGAGCGCGCAGAACACGTGCCGCTCGTCGGCGGCGGCGCCCTCGGCGCTGTGGCTCTGGAAGAGCGCCTCGACCTCGTCACGGGTGAGGATGTGTCCGGGAATACGCCCGAGGAGGCGCTCGAGATCCAGGTCGCCGATGTAGGGCGCAATCTCGGTGAGGTACTCGCGGGCGATCTCGGTCGCCCCGACGTTGACCGCCTCTTTCACCCGATGCTCGTGGCGCCGCTCCTCGGGCCGCAAGGCCGCGAGCCGCTCGCCGATCGTCATCAGGTCGCGCGGGCGCAGCAAGGTGTGGCGACAGACGTAGTCGAAGGCGTCCTCGTCTTCACCGGTATAGACGTGGGAGATCGTGGTCCGGCCCAGGAAGGCCTCGATGGGATCGGCGCGCAGTCGCTCGGGCCGGACCATCCGGTCCGATTTCTCGAGACGGATGTTGTTCACGAAGATCTCGCGAAGGCTCTCGACCGGATAGACGATGTCGACGGCGCTGCCGCGATACTGCTGGGACATGACCGTGGTCTGCAGGCGCGCGTACGCCTCCTTCCGGATCGCCGCGAAGACTTTCAAATGATGGTTGATCCGGCGCAGCTGGTACGCAACCTCGACCAGGCCGAGCTGGGCGAAGTACCATACGCTCGGGGACAGCGGGCCGGTCACGCTCGGCAGGCTGGCGCGGCTTTCGATGTGCTTGTTGAAGTACTCGTCGACGCCGTCGATGAAGATCGCGACCGGCGAGTTGATCGCGCGCAGGCGCGGCAAGAGATGGCCGTCGGTGTCGGCGGCGGCGCGCTGCAGCTCGCTGGGCGAGAAGTCGAGGAGCCGGACGAAGTGATCGATCACGCCGTGAAGGCGCTCGTCGGCCATCAACCCCGTCAGCTTCGCCGCCACCCGCAGGCCCTCGGCCCGCCTGAGATGTTTGAGCGTGGCGGCGGCGATCGCCGTGAGCCAGAGCTTCGACCAGGGCAGGGACGATGCGGCGAAGAAGGCCAGGGCCTCCTTGCTGAAGACCTTGTCGCCGATCGGCTTGTCGAGGAGGTTGCCGGTTGGCAGGCACGCCGCCCGCCCGTCGCGTTGATAGAGGATGCGCTTGGCCTTGAGGAGAAGCGTCTTGCCGAAGCCCTTCGTGCCGATCACGATGAACTTGTCATCGCGATCGAGATTCAGGAAGCTGTCGATCTCCGGCGTGTGGTGCAGGAGCGCGTCGTCGAAATCTTCGGCGACGCGAATGTCGTCGGCGTCCACGGTCCACGCGCGCATACCCACTCCGAGGCGTAGAGGATAATCCAGCTTGGAGCGATCATGAAGACGGACCTGTTACTGATTCCGATGGGCGCGCGGTACCAGGAGATGCGCGCCGCCGCGGTGGCCGCCGAAGAAGCGGGATTCGACGGGCTCTGGACCTGGGATCACCTGCGCGATCCGGACAGCGAGAGCGGTCCCGGGGTGCCCGAGGCGTGGACCGTGCTGACCGCGCTCGCCGAGGCGACCCAACGAATCTCGCTCGGGCCGCTCGTGCTGAACGTGGCGAACCGCCATCCCGGCGTCCTGGCCAACATGGCGGCGACGTTTCAGGCGGTCTCAGGGGGCCGGCTGCTCCTCGGCATCGGCGCCGGAGGCAGTAACCGGACGCCCTACGCCGCCGAGCAGAGGGCGATCGGACAGGCGGTCGAGCCCGATGCGGTGCGCGCCCGCAAGGTGGTCGAGGCCATCGAGCTGATGCGCCGGCTCTGGTCGGGTCACGCCGGATTTCTGCGACCGGAGCCGCCGCCGCCGATCATCGTCGGCGGCTTCGGCCCGCGCATGGCCGGCATCGCCGGACGCCACGGCGATGGGTTCAACACCCAGGCAATGCATCCAAGGCTCGCCGACCTCGCCCGCACGGCCCGCGATGAGCACACGAAGTCAGGCCGTAACGCCGGCGACTTCATCCTCACCGTTTTTGCGGGACCGCAGGATCACTGGCTCCGCCCAGAGTCGCGAGCCAGGCAGACACTCGAGCGGACGGGCGTCGACCGCCTGATCCTCCTACAGGAGCCTCCATTCGATCCAGACGAGATCCGCGCAACCGGTCGCCTGCTCTCCGCCATCCGCCACGGGTAGACGATCCGCGGTCAGACTCAGGAGCCACCTCCATCAGCCATCGGATGCAATACATCGATCGCGTCGGCCACGTTCAGGTGCTCGCCCAACCAACCCGACATGCCCGTCCGACCGTTCAACACGAGACCGTCTGCTTCATGCCGCCTTCGTAGCACCTGCACGGGATCATCGGGCACTTCGGGGCTCGAAGGCACCTGCGGCAAAGGTCTTCCGTCCGGCCGACGGAACTGAAGCTCCCCGTCCGGCTGCCGATCGACCTGATAGCCCTCTTCGTGAACGATGCGATGGTGCCGGCGACACAGCAGCGCGAGCGAGAGCTTTGTGGGGCCTCCACGAGCCCAGTGCCTGATGTGATGACCCTGACCGAACCGCGATCCGCAGCCCGGAAAGCGGCAGCCGCGGTCGCGGTGGTCCAGCGCCCGTCGGAGCGCGGGCGGGATCGTCCGGGTACGCGCAGCGACCTCCACGACACGCCCATCGCGACCGTGTCGCATCACCACACGGCTCGCGTCGCACGCTAGGCGGCGAGAAGTTTCCGCGGAAACGCACCCGCCGTGCTCGAGAGCGGACTCGCCCGGTGCATCTGACTCCGCGAGCACCGGAGCATCGACGTGCACGACGACCTGGTATCGCTCGCCCGGCGGGCCGGGTTCGATGCCGTGATGCAGAGCCGTCTCGGCGAGTAGTCCCAGGGCATCCGCTTGCTGTTGCGCCATGGTCGGCGTTTCCGCGGAGACGTCCGCGGGCGCCGCGTCGCCGGCCTGAGCGCCGGCTCGCTGATACAACGCCTCGCGTGCTGCTGTCAACGCGTGCACGAGGAGAGCGCCGACCTCGGGCGCCAGCCGGCCACGGATCACGAGCATGCCGTCATCGCCGTGATACGTCTCCAGCGACCGGTTTCTGTGCCGGCGCGCGTCCTCAGCGGCCTCGGCCTTGCGGTCCATGCGGCGCCAGCCCCGCACGATGCGCTCGACGTGATCCGCCGTGCCGGCACGTCCCACGGCCAGCAATCGCTCCTCGGTCTCCGGCGTCGCCACACGCGTCAGCGCGCGGACCTTGGCGTACGAGAGCTCGCCCCGCGCTAACGCCTGGGCCAACCGCGGCAACCTTTCCAAGGCGTGCGCCACGCGGACGCGTTCGCGGGCCGCGCCGATGTCGAGCCCCACGCGCCAGCTCAGCCAGGCCGCGCAGGAACGAAAGCCCGTGTTCCAGCCGGCTCGGTTGTCGAACTCGCGAATGAGATCGAGCAGGCGCGTGGTGGCGGCATCGAGGTGAGCCGACAGCTCGGCAATCTCGTCGCCAAGACGATCGAGTGAGCGCGTGTCCATAGCGAACCTCCTACGACGCAACTCTATAGCCGCATCTCGGAGGTGCCTCGGCGGCACCAGGAGCCGCGATAGTGGAGCGAGCCCGATTTTTTTTAAGAAGTGGTTTACCGCGGCGTCTCTGAAGGTCTATGAGAAGCTGGCGCGCCATTTCCGATGAGCTGCGGACACGCGACGCCTGTCATGAAGAAAGCTGTCAAGCGGAAATCGAACCTACAACGCTGAAGAGACGTGAGTGTATCCGACTTCATACACAGGACTGGTTCCAACAGTCCGCGGCTCGTGCCCGGCGTCAGCGCGTGGCCGGCGGTCGATTGCGCTTGACGGCCTCCGGGTGAGTGGAGTCAGCGCCCATGTAGATCCCCTTTTCCCACGTTCGCTTGAGCGGATCGCGCACGTCGAGCCGCATGCGCCCGATCCCGTGGATCTCGAAATCCACGACCTCGTTATCTTGAAGGGGCCCGAGCCCCTCGTGATTCGTGCCGCACGCGATGAGGTCGCCCGAGTTGAGCGTCATGATCGTCGACGCGAACTCGACGAGCTCGGGTACCAGATGCTCCATGTCGTCGGTGTTGTAGTTGTGACGGAGCTGGCCGTCCACCCAGAACTGCACGTGGACGTCGTTGGGGTTCGGGATCTCGTCGATCGTGGCGATGCACGGCCCGATCGGCGCGAACGTATCGAACGACTTGCCGAGCCAGCTGCCAGCCTTCCACGTGCGCCGGCCCTCGCCGCGCGCCGACACGTCGATCATGCCGGTGTAGCCGAAGACGGCGGTACGCCAGTTGTCGCGCTTGACCGACTTGGCCGGCCCCTTGATGACGAGCGCCAGCTCGGCCTCGTGCATGAAGATCCACGGCTCGGCGAACTCCGGCAGGACGATCGTGTCGCCCGGGCCGATCACGGCATCCGAATTCTTCAGGAACATATTGAGCGGCCGGGCCTCGAGCGCGCCGTGCTCCCAGTAGTTCGCGATGCACGCCAGGATTTTTCCCGGCCGCGGCAGCGGCGCGCGCAGGCGAACGTCGGCGATCGGCAACGCCTTGCCGTCACGCGCCAGCCGCTCCAGAGCCGGACGCAGACGATCGAAGTCGTCGATGATGCCCGTCATGGTCGCCGTGGGCGTCGCGCCCGCGGGGACCGCGTCGGCGATGCTGACCACGCCCCGGTCGGTGTAGAGACCCGGCAGCAGCTCCGGTTTTCCGGCGATCTGAAACGTGACCAGCTTCACGGTAGCCTCCTCGTTCTCTATGCGAAATAGCGCCGCGATCCCCGGGTGTCAAGAGCGGGTGTTGCGTGTAGACTTGGCCCCTCGAGCGGCGTATATCCAGGCAAGGTAGGGCCGGAGATTTCCAGGGAGGGCCGAGGGATGATACAGGCCACCGGGATCGACCATCTCGTGCTGCACGTCGGCGATGTCGCGCGCGCCAAGAAGTTCTACACCGAGGTCCTGGGCATGACCGTCTACCGAGAGAACGACCGGCAGGTCTTTCTGCACGCGGGCTCCCAGGGCGTGGCGCTGTTCAGGAAGCAGGGGGACTCGCCCCTGACGACGGGCAATGACCTCAACCATCTGGCGCTCAACGTGGGGGGCGGTACGTACGAAGCGCTCAAAGCCGATCTGGAAAAGCACGGAGTGGTCGTAACCGGTCGCCCCGGAGAAGACCGGTGCATCTACTTCCAGGATCCCGACGGCCATCGCCTCCAGCTGATGGTCCGCTCTTAACGGCTCCGAGACCAAGGAGGCTAGCATGAGGAACGGTCTACGCGCGTGGGACGCCGATACGCACGTCAACCCCGCTGCGGAAGTGCTGGAGCGGTACGTCGATCCGAGCTTCCGGCCGCGCCTGCCCGAGCTGGCGCAACACCGCCACGCCACCAGCCAGATCGGTGGTACCGCGGGCACCCATCAGTACCGCGTCGGGACCAAGCTCTACCGTCGTGTCCTCGGCGAGGCGAGCGCGCACGAGACGTTCACCGGGCGAGGCACCAACTGGAGAGGGACGAAGCAGCCGCGAGCAGGAGTGCAGGACGACCAGGCCGAGAACCGTATCAAGGACATGGACGACGAAGGAGCCGATGCCCATCTGCTGATCCCGACGTCGTGGGTCAGCGTCGTCGGCCTGCCCGATGTCGAGCTCGAGGTCGGGATGATCCGCGCCTACCACCGCCACGCGGCCGACTTCTGCGGCCAGTTTCCCGACCGCCTGAAAACGATGATCGTGGCCTCGACCCGCAAGGTCGATGAGGCGGTGCGGGAGATCCGCCAGTGGGGGACCTCCAAGTGGGCGGTGGCCGTCTGGCCCTTACTCGCCAAGGACATCCCCGTCGACCATCCGGACCTGGAGCCCATCTGGAAGGCCGCGCAGGAGCACGACCTGGCGGTCATGCATCATAGCCTGACCTGGAACCCTCCGTACTTTCCCGGCTACGAGGATCTGTGGGACAACATCTTTCTCGGTCGTCTCGCGTCCCACCCGTGGGGCGGCATGCGCTTCATGGCCGCCTTCATCGGCGCCGGCATCATGGATCGCTACCCGAGCTTGCGCATGGGCATTCTGGAGTGCGGCTCGGGATGGCTCCCCTTCTGGGCCAAACGCATGGACGAGCAGGCGATCTACGTCGGCGGCGTGGCGCCGCTCAAGCATGCGCCGAGCGAGTACATGACCAGCGGCCGCTTCTTCTGCAGCATCGAGCATCACGAGGGCGAGGAGATGTTCAGCTACGTGCGAAGCGTCCTCGGAGACGACGTCCTCATGTACGCGTCGGACTATCCCCACTCGGAGTGCCAGTTCCCCAACTCCGTCGACAACGTGCTGAAGTGGTCGAGCCTCAAGCCGGACACGAAGAAGAAGCTCCTGTGGGACAATGCGGCCAGATTCTACAAACGGACCTGAGGAGTGACACATGCCTGAGATCAGCGGCTTGGGCCACGTCGGGCTCTTCTGCAACGACCTCCCGAAGATGCGGGACTTCTACGCCCGCGTCCTCGGGCTCACGATCAGCGACGAGAACCTGGAGCGCGGAATCTGCTTCCTGAGCGCGGCGCCCGACGCCGAGCACCACGAATTGGCCCTCGTCCAGGCGAAGGAGCCCGGGCAGAAGACCCACAACGTGCAGCAGGTGTCCTTCAAGGTGAAGCGCCTGGACGACGTGCGGGGCTTCTATCATCGGCTCCAGAACGAGGGCATGAAGATCGATCGCACCGTCACGCACGGGATCGCCTGCAGCGTCTATTTCTTCGACCCCGAGGACAACCGAGTCGAGCTGTACTTCACCACTCCCTACAAGGTGCGGCAGCCGCTCGGCGAGCACATCGACCTGGACAAGCCCGACGCGGAGCTACTGGCCTTCGCCAAGTCGCTCGAGGAGATCAAGGGGCCGCCCCGCGGCGCCCAGCAGCCCGTCGGGTGATCCGTCGCCCCGAAATAATCCTCGGCCGTCGCCCGTACTCTCTTGGCAGACGGCGAGGAGCGTGCGGTCATAGAGACCGGCAATGCAACGGCCTCGGGCGCGGGTGCGAACGACCGGCGAGCAGAGATTGACCTTGCGCGTCGCGCCCGCCGCGGCGACGCGGCGGCTTTCGACGCGCTGGTGCTCCGCTTCCAGCGGCCCGTCCTGCGTTTCTGCTGGCGACTGCTCCGATCCACCGACGCCGAGGACCTGGCGCAGGACACGTTCGTACGGGCCTTCGTCCATTTCGAGCGATTCGATCCGGAGCGGCCGGTCCTGCCGTGGCTCATCGCGATCGCGCGCCGGCTCTGCCTGGACCTCCTGCGGCGGCGAAAGATGACCGCGAGGATCGAAGCGATGCCGGTCAGCGACCAGCTGGCGCCAAGCCCGGAAGGGGAGGCCTCGTTTCGGGAGCAGCTCGCGCGACTCGATCGAGCTCTCGCCGATCTGGACGAGGGGCCGAGGGAGGCGATCATTCTGTTCCACACCGAGGAGATGTCGTACCGAGACATCGCGGCCGCCCTCGAGGTGCCGATGGGGACGGTGATGACGTGGCTCCATCGCGGCCGCGCCCAGCTCAAGAAGGCGCTGGAAGGCGCGCCCATCACATGAGCCAGCGACCTGACGAGAACGGGCAGCTCAGCAGCCTGCTCCAGGCGCTTGCGGCGCCGGAGCCGTCGGAGGAGTTCCTCACCGGGGCGCGGCGGCGATATCTCGAGGCGATCGCGTCGCGCGAGCGGCGTGCGGTCTTCACCGGCCTCGCGGCCGCCGTCGTCGGTCTGGTCGTGATCGCTACCCTGCTGGCCACGACGGTCGAGCCGGCCGCTCTCGTGATGTGGCTCGCGGAAGCGATGGCCGACCTCGCCAGATGGACGACCGGCGTCGCCGTCGTCTTCGCCCTCGTGCCGCTGACGATCTGGACTTCAGCCGCCCTGGGCTCCACCGCGGCCGTGCTGTCCCTGGTCCTCATCGCGCGGGCGCGATCGCTGGCGCTCGTGAAATAAGCGGCGCGCTCGACCGTACTCCCTGGCGAAGGGAGATCGGACATGAGCGCAGCCAAGCTGATCGTCGTTCTCGTCGTCGCTCTCATGCTGCTGCCCGGCCTCGCCTGGGCGGCCACGCCGGACAGCCGGCGGCTCGAGGGGCGACTTCCTGACAACGCTCCCGTCGTCTCCATCGATCAGCCGCGCGGGACGGTTCTCGACGCGCTGACCGCACTCGCCAAGCAGACGGGCTGGAGTCTCGTGGTCACCGCGCCAGAGAGCGCGACCACCCGCCCGCTCACCATTCAGGTTTCCAAGCGCCCCGCCGGTGAGGTGCTCGATCTGGTTCTCGAGGCCGGCTCGCTCCGGGCCTCGTTCGCTGACGGTGTCCTCCGCGTCCGCTCGGACACTACCGCAGCGTCCGGGGATTCCTGGCGCGAGCGACGGCGTGAGCGGCGCGGTCGTCACGGGTCCGAGCGCGTCGTGTTCGGCCAATCCCTGACGATCGGCGCCGACGAGACCGTCAACAAGGCCGTGGCCA
>Ga0209055_1002578_pt1 | contig 11394 bp, 7 predicted proteins | sample GraSoiAngelo_110_FD_185875 | JGI IMG/M metagenome (GOLD analysis project Ga0209055, IMG submission 185875) | Grasslands soil microbial communities from the Angelo Coastal Reserve, California, USA - 14_0903_12_30cm (SPAdes) (version 2) | ecosystem: Environmental > Terrestrial > Soil > Grasslands ... | reverse complement strand
TAACCGATTCGTTCTTCCAGCGGATGCACGTCAGCGCTTCTGATAAATTTCGAGCGAAGTCACGACGTCGAGCGCTCGCTGCAAAACGGAATCGCGCGCCGGTTGTTTCTCGCGGCCGCGATTGCGGCGCTGTGCGTCTGAGATGTCGAGCTCGGGATTTGTTCCCGCGATCAATGCCGCTTCGTTTAAGTGCGGCCGCTCTGTTTCGTAAACGAAGGGCGTCATTCCCTTCTCGCCGCTCAATCGAAAGATTTGCCGCTTGTCCGCGACCGACATCTCCACCGGCAAATCCGGTTTCACGCCACCAGGAAACAATGGCTGTCCATCGGCCATGACCGCTTCCGCGGAAGCGACACGCAAAATTTTTCCACTCGGCAACGGCAAATCGGAATATTCCACCGCGCGACCGGCGCTGGCTTGGCCTACCAGCAAAGCCTTGTCGTAAAATCTGAGATCGGCGGCAACTGCTTCCGCGCTGCCGGCCGTGTCGCTGTCGATCAGCGCCACGATCAAACCTTGGAACGCCGGGTCCCGATCGGAATTGAAGGATCGATCCTGACGCGCCGCCGGCTTGCGCAAACTAAAAAGCGCTTTGCCTTTCGGACAAAAACGTTTCGCGAACTCCGCGGCGGTCCCGAAATCACCGCTGCCGCTGGCACGAAGATCGACAACCAACGCATCGACTTTTTTCGCCGAGAAATCCTGCAGGTTCTTGTCCATCTCTTTCAGATTGGCGCTGTTGAGCGGACCGAGCCGGAGATATCCGATATGGCCCTCAAAAACTTCACTGTAAAACGGAGCGACCGGTTCAACCGGCGCAGTTTCGTGACTCGGCAAGACCATTAATCCTCCCGGCATGCGCACCAGCAATCCGGCGAGCGTCGCTCGATTCAATTCTGTATCGGTGATCGCCTCCGGGCTGGTGAAATTGCTTTTCAGAAGCGCGATCGCAGACTGGAGATCGTTTTCGCCCAGCGAATTGATTATCTGCTCGGTGCTCGGGGTTGCCGACGCCGACGGCGCGGGAGATTTGGCCGCCGCTACCGAACTTTTCGCCGTCGGTGCCGACGACGGCGCCGGCGTTTGGCCGAATAAATTTGCCGCCAGGAAAAACGCGATGGCCGTTGTGGCCGTCCAATTCAACATTGCGCTTATTGTTAGCTGGTCACCGCGCTGAGAGCAATATCGCGCCGATGGTGACATCCATCGAACTGGATGCGCGATACCGCGTCGTAAGCGAGCGCGCGCGCGGCCATGATGGTTGGTCCCAGAGCGCTCACGGCCAGGACCCGGCCGCCGGCCGTTATCACTTGGTTATTCGCGTTCTTTGTTCCGGCGTGAAAAACCTGAATGCCTTCGAGTTTCGCTGCGTCGTCCAAACCAGAAATCGCTTTTCCGGTTTCGTATTTGCCCGGATAACCAGCCGAGGCGAGGACAACGGTGACGGTGGCGCGTTTGTCCCAGTCGATCGTGTAACTGTCGATCTTGCCGTCGATCGCCGCTCCCAACAGCGGCAACAGATCGGATTTCATCCGTGGCAACAGCGCCTGTGTCTCGGGATCGCCAAATCGGCAATTGAACTCGAGCACCCGCGCGCCGTCGCCCGTAATCATAAGGCCTGGATATAGAAGACCGCGATAGGCGATGCGCTCCTTGGCCAGGCCGCGCAAGAGCGGCCGCATAATTTCGCTTTCGAATTGCGACTGCAAGCGCGCGTTCCAGTTATTGGCCGGACTGAACGCTCCCATGCCGCCGGTGTTCGGGCCCGAGTCGCCATCGAACACGCGTTTGTAATCGCGGGCCGATTCGAGCAACCGATAGGTTTTTCCATCAACGAGCGCGTGGAGCGAGCATTCCGTGCCGCGTAGAAATTCTTCGATCACGATGCGGCGGCCGGCTTCGCCGAAGCGCGCTTCATTCATCATCGCTTCGATGGTTGATCTCGCAGTTGCGATATTCGGCGCAATGATCACGCCCTTGCCCAATGCGAGCCCATCAGCTTTGATCACGACCGGAAACTTCAGCTGTTCGCAATAACGCAGTGCTTCTTTGCTGTCCGAGAACGTGCTCGCTTGTGCCGTCGGAATTTTTTGCACGCGCATTAACTCTTTGGCAAAAATCTTTGATGACTCCAAACGCGCCGCCGATTTTGTCGGACCGAAAACCCGCAATTTGTTGGCTGAAAAAAGATCGACAATCCCCATGGCGAGCGGGTCGTCTGGACCGACAACGGTTAGATCGACATCGTTCTGCTTCGCGAATGCGCGCAATTGCGGCAAATCACTTGCGGCCAGAGCGACATTTTCGGCGATGACAGCGGTGCCAGCATTTCCGGGCGCACAAAAAATGCGATCGACCGCCGGCGATTGCTTGAGCTTCCAAACCAGCGCGTGTTCGCGGCCGCCGCCGCCAATCACAAGAATTTTCATGGAGCCGATTCAGCGTCCCTCAGCGCGCGCCGAAAAACAAGCAACGCGTCTTGGCGTTAGCGAGAAGCGGCCGTCCGCGCCGGTGATTCTGCCGGCGTAATTGCCAGCGCCAACTTTTCCGTGTGCCGAACAATCGCGATTTCAGATTGAACGCCGATCTGCTCGCCCATGAGCATTTTGTGGAGCTCGTGAATGCTGCCAATCGGTTTTGCGTTGAACGCGACGATCACATCGCCTTCGCGCAGGCCGGTCTTTTCGGCCGGGCTGTTTTTTTCAACCGAAACGACCAGGACGCCGGTCTCGAGTGGCAGATTATAAAAACGAACCACGCGCCGATGGATTGGCACATTTTGGCCGGCCACGCCGATGTAGCTACGGCGAATTTTTCCTTCTTTAATTAGCCAGCCGGCGACAAATTTCGCGGTGTTGCTCGCGATCGCGAAACAGATTCCCTGGGCCGGACGAATCATCGCCGTGTTTACGCCGATCACTTCGCCGGCTGAGTTTACCAGCGGCCCGCCGGAGTTTCCCGGGTTCAGAGCGGCATCGGTTTGAATAATATTGTCGATCAAACGGCCGGATTGCGCGTGCATCGACCGGCCAAGCGCACTGATCACGCCCGCGGTCACGCTCGCCTGAAAACCAAGGGGATTCCCGATTGCGATCACTACCTGGCCGACGCGCAAGTTCTCGGAATCCGCCAGGCGCACATGGGCAAGATGGGGCGCATCGATGCGAATTACAGCGAGATCGGCGTCGGGGTCATCGCCGACCAATTGGGCCGGGTACTCGCGCCCGTCGGGCAAACTGACCGCGATTTGATTCGCGGCGTGCACAACGTGGCTGTTGGTTAAAATGAAACCGTCCGGCGCGATGACGAAACCGGAACCGCTGCCCCCAACTTCACGCGGGCCGCGCCGACTATCGAGACGTTGTTTAATGTCGATGTTTACAACCGCCGGTCCGACGCGATTCGCGGCGCTCACGATGGTGCGCGAATACTCATCGAGCAGCATGGCGTCATCCTGCCCTGGCGAAACTTGCGATGATTCAAACTTCAGGCCTGCTTCAGATTCATTTAATAAACCGGCTACCGCAGGCTCCTGGTCGGCGGCTAGATTGCGAGTTCTCATCAACCAAAATCTCGGACTCGAGTTACGCCCGGTCAACTACATGTCGATCTTACCTATACATACCTGTGGGAATGTTACTCTCTCCTTGCGCCTGAGAGCGACTTCCTCTAAACGGGGACATGTCTAAATCATCCCCCGCCTCGGTTTTAGATGCCCAATGCCCATCCCGTCTCGTCCTCGACCGGATCGCCGACAAATGGACGGCGTTGATCATCCAATTGCTCTCGAAGCAGACAATGCGTTACGCCGAGCTCCACCGCGAGATCGGTGGGATTTCCCAAAAAATGCTGACGCAAACTCTTCGCAGCCTGGAACGAGACGGTCTAGTCGAGCGCAAGGTTTATCCAGTCGTTCCACCGAAAGTCGAGTATTCGCTTTCCAAACTGGGTCGGACGTTGATCGAACCGTTGCGCGCGCTTTGCCGCTGGTCCGAAAAACATCTGGCCGAATTGCAGGCCAATCGCGCGCGACAGAAAGCGAAACGCGACTCGGCCGAGAATTGATAGATTACTCCGAGTTCAGCTCGAAGTTGATCTTCACGTCGTAATGGTCGCCCTTGCCGAGTCCATCCGGTAACGGCTCGACTCGACTGACGCGATTCGCGAGGGCTTTGACCGATTCGTCGAGCTCGTTATTTCCCGACGGCCGGACAACCTCGAAGCTGGAGACGCGTCCATCTTTTTCGATCCGAAGTTTTGCGAGGACGGAATTTTTCGCGCCCACAGTAGCAATTGTAGTCGGCTGGACCCACTCGCTGTAAAAACGGTCGTGCAACATGCTGCCGTACCAACCGAACTGCGATTCACTACCAGCCCCGCCGGCACGACCAGCACCGCTGCCCGGCGCCGTTCCGCTGCCAGTTCCGGTCTGGGTCGCCGGAGATTTTTGCCACTCCGTCTCGCTGGAATCGTTCTTCGCTAGCAACGGTTTTGCGATTTCTTTGTTCTCCGACTCGGTATCGCCTTGCTCGTTCTCCGTTTTTTCCGCCACCGGTTTCAGAGTCGGCGATGGTTTTGAAGACGCTCTGGCCACAACGATTTTCTTTGGCAAAGGCGTCCGAGCCGGACTGGCCGTTGGCGTCGGTTTCGGCGTCGGCTTAGGTGCAGGCTTCGGCGTTGTCTTCGCTTTCGCGGTCGGACTCGGCTTGGAACTGCGTGCCGGCGTCGCACTTTGTGTTGGTTTCGGCGTTGGCAGTTGAATGTCGCTCGGTGCCGAGGCCAGGTACGGCCGATCTTCATCGGGATCCCGTTCCCTCAGTTCGTCCGTTTTCGATTCCTTTCGCGCTAACGGCGATTTCACCGGCGCCGCTAAATTCTTCTTTTGCGTGACCATGCCGTCACCAGCGCCGCCATCCAGCCAAACAACGCTTTGTGCACCAGCGCTCTTATTTTCACGACTCAAACGAATTAACCCAACAATGAGCACGACATGCACGAGCGCAATGAGGGTCACGTTGGTCCAGAAGCGCAGGTTTTTTGGCATCGCGTTATTTCGCCTCAGCTCTCGTCGCGATGCCAACCTTCATGATCTGCGCTCGCTGTAGGGCGTCCATCAATGTGACCAATTTTTGCACGGGCAAGTCGCGGTCCGGCCGAATGACAACGGCAACGTCCGGATTGGTGCGCTTGATCTCGCCCAATTGCGCACTCAGAGCGCTAAGATCGACAAGCCGATTGTTCAGTCGAATCGTTTCGTTCCGATCGATCGAAACCGTTTGCACTTGCGACGAAGTGACAGGCGGATTCTTTCCGCCACTCGACGGAATGATGAGGCTCATGCTACTCTCGAGCAGTGGCGTCGTGATCATGAAAATGATGAGCAGGACGAACGCGAGATCGAGGAGCGGGGTGATGTTGATCTCGGAGAGCGACGAGAGGGTCTGCCGTTGCGAGTAACGCCTCATCTGCGAAATGCGGACTCGCGCACGGCATGATCGACGAATTTGTGTTCGAACTCAGACGCGAGCTCGGCCGCAAAATTGTCCATCTCGACAATCATTCCGCGGATGCGCGTGACCAAAAAATTGTACCCGAACATCGCCGGAATCGCGACGCAGAGCGCGGTCACGGTTGTGATCAGCGCGCCGGAAACACCGGGAGCCATTGAAGCGAGATTGGGCGCGCCGGCTTCTGCGACTCCAGTGAACGCATCCATCACGCCCCAAACTGTGCCGAGCAATCCGAGAAAAGGCGAACCGCTCACCGCCGTTGCCAGCAAAATCATTTGCGACTCGAGCTCAAGCGCGGTTTCGCCGACGGCACGTTCCATCGCCGCCGTGACCGCGCCCATTTGCGCCGTTGAAATTTTTTCGGCAATCCCAAGTCGCGCGCGGAATGTTTCGTCTACTTCGGCCGAGCCAAGCAAATGAAACGTCATCTCCTGACAACCGGCGCGATAAACATTGAAAATCGGAGAACCCGGGAAGCGCGCGTTTTTTTCCAACAACCGCAGTGGTTGTCGATCTTGCCGGAACGCGGAGAGGAAACGCGCGTTCTGCTTTCGGGCGAACTGGATCACGCGCAGCTTCGTGATCATGACCGACCAACTGAAGATCGAAACGATCGCGAGGAGCAGGAGAACGAGCTTGCCGGCAATGGTGGCGTGCTCAAATGCAAAGAGCAAACCGCCGGCTGCAATCAATGAAAGCATCTCCGCTTCACCTGCGGAACTATTAGCGGATTCTGACCAAAGCGAAAGGGTTAGTCGCGTGCCGCGATCTTTTTCGGAAACGTCGGCCGCAGTTTCGCGACGATCACGAAGGCGAGGCCAATCGCAATCAGAAAGAAAGAAAAGAACTGACCGCGGGTAAAACCGGCAATCAGGCTCGCGTCCGGCTCGCGGAAATTTTCAACGATGATCCGAAAGATCGCATAGCAAATGAAGAACAGACCAGTCAGAACACCGTTCGGCTGCCGCGTCCGAGTCCGCACGAACAAGAGGATCCCGAACAGAACCATTCCTTCGAAAAAGGCTTCGTAAAGCTGGGATGGATGTCGCGGCGTCAGAATTCCGCGCAGAACTTCCTTCACCTGCGGCTCATGACGCACCGCGGCGACGATCGCCTCCGAAGAGCTAAGAGTCGGATCGATTTGTCTGCATGCAATGATCGCGCGTTCGGCCTCGCCAACGTTTTCGGTCAGTTCTTTCGGAAACTGCATCGCCCACGAGACGTTCGTCGCGCGGCCGTAAAGCTCCCCGTTAATAAAGTTGGCGCATCGCCCGAAAAATAAGCCAATCGGCGCAGTCACGACCAGATTGTCGCCGAGATTGGTCCACGAAATTTTGTGGCGCCATGCATAGTAAAATGTGAACGCGAGCAGACCGAGCATGCCGCCGTGACTCGACATTCCGCCTTCCCACACTCGCAGGATCGACATCGGCGCGCGCAACATCTCCGGCCTGTAGAAAAAAACGTAGCCGAGCCGGCCACCGACGATGACGCCAAAGAGCGCAGCGCCGGTAACGAAGTCGCCCACTTTCGCCACCGGTAAATCGGCGTAGCCGCGCTTCGCCAAACGACGAAACAGCAGGTAACTACAAATGAACGCGAGCACATAAGCCAATCCATACCAGCGCGGACCGACGTTCTCCCACAGTCGAAAAATCAGCGGATTAAGATCGTGAACGTAATAAGCGAGCATTCGTTAAGCGCGGCGCGCGATCACTTTCGGCGATCTGCGCTTGAGTGCGCGAGCGTTTTTCGCAAAAATGGCGCGGTGCGGCTTGTGCGATTTTTCGAGATTTGTTCCGGCGTTCCAACGGCCACGACTTTGCCTCCAGCCGCGCCCGCTTCCGGACCAAGATCGATAATGTAATCCGCTTCTGCGATCACGCTCAGGTTATGCTCGATAACAATCACGGTGTTCCCTTCATCGACTAATCGATGCAGCACCTTGAGCAAAAGATCGACATCAGCCATGTGCAAACCGATCGTTGGCTCTTCTAATAGATACAACGTCGATCCCGGTTTGCGCATTTTTCGAATCCGCTCGTTCTCCGCGCGGCCAACGCCGCGTTTCAATTGCGTCACCAGTTTCAAGCGTTGCGCTTCGCCGCCGCTCAACGTCGGACTCGGCTGGCCGAGTTTCAGATACCCGAGACCAGTTTCGACCAGCAAGGAAAGTGGTCGCGCGATTTTCGGATGCGCGCCAAAAAAATCAGCGGCTTCCTCGATTGTCATCTCCATCACGTCGCCGATCGACTTTTCATTGTAGAGCACTTCGAGTGTTTGCGGGTTGTAACGGCGCCCGCCGCAGTCCTCGCACGGCACCAACGCCTCCGGCAAGAAATTCATCTCCAGTTTGATCACGCCCTGGCCCTTGCAACTTTCGCAACGGCCGCCCTCGGCATTGAATGAAAACCGGCTCGCCGAATAACCGCGGACACGCGACACCGGCAACTGAGCGTAGAGATTCCGGATCTCGTCGAAAATTTTGACGTAAGTGCCGGGGGTCGAGCGCGACGTCTTCCCGATCGGCGACTGATCAACTTCGTAAACGGCTTCGATCTCTTCCGTGCCGCTGACAAGCTTGAACAAATCACCGTTGCCACTGCGTTTGCGATTTTCCAATTGCTCGATCACCGCCGGAAGCAGCACGTCGTGCAGCAAGGTCGATTTTCCAGACCCGGAAATTCCGGTGATGACCGAAAGCCGGCCGACCGGGAAACGAACATTGACATCTTTCAAATTGTTCGCCCGCGCGCCGTGGATTTGGATCCAATTCTCGACCGTGCGCAGCGATCGCCGCGATTTTCGGGTCGGGTGACAAAGCGGCGTTCTCAAACATCGGCCGGTCTCGGAAAGCTTGGAGCGTGCGATATCGCGCAACGTTCCAGTGGCAACGACCTCCCCGCCATGCGTTCCCGCGCGCGGGCCAAGATCGATAATGTGATCAGCGCGCCGCATCGTTTCGTCATCGTGCTCGACGATGATGAGTGAATTTCCCTTTTCGCGAAGCGCAGTAAGCGTGTCGAGCAATCGCAAATTGTCGCGGGGATGGAGACCGATCGTCGGTTCGTCCAGAACGTAGAGCACACCGCGCAAATTCGAGCCGAGCTGCGCCGCCAACCGGATTCGCTGCGATTCGCCGCCACTCAAGGTTTTGGCGGAACGCCCAAGTGCCAGATAACCAAGCCCAACGTTTTTCATGAAGCGCAACCGCTGGCGAATCTCGGGAATGAGATCAGCGGTGATGGCTTGTTGTGTCCCATGAAATTTCAGTTTGTCGATCTTGCGAGCAGCTTGGCTCGCCGAAAGATTCGTGAACTGATCAATCGTCTGGCCTTGCACGCGCACATGTCGCGCGACCGCGTTCAAGCGCGAGCCATGACAGCTAGGACATTCGTGCGCTTCGGTCGCATCAATCCATTCCGATTCGCGCTCGGCCGCCAGTTCGTTTTCCAAAACTGAGTCGCTGTTGTCGTCCGCACCGGTTTGAAATTCCTGGTCCCAGATTTCGCCGAATCCGCCGCATTCTTCGCAAGCGCCATGCGGCGAATTAAAAGAAAACAATCGCGGATCCAGTTCTTCAAATGCGCGGCCGCAATTTGGACAACTCATCTCCGTGCTCATGACGATGAGGCGGTTTTTCGAATCGAGAAGGTGCGCCGTGCCGCGTCCGATCTCGAGCGCGCGTTGAGCAAGGTTTCGCGCTTTCGCGATCCGTTTGGCATCGATCACGCCGATGACAACCGCGATGCTGTGTTCTTTGAAACGCTCGAGTCTTCGGAATTGTGCAATCGGAATCAGCGCCCCGTCGACATACAAGGTGTCAAAGGCTTGCCGCTCCGCCCAGCGCGCGACGTCGGTGTGAAATCCTTTCCGTGCTTTGACTACCGGCGCGAGCACCTTGAGTGCGCCTTTTTTCGCCGCCGTCTCGATTTGTTTCACGATCGCGGCCAGACTCTGCTTTTCCACAGGGAAATCGCAGTCCGGGCAAAATTGCCTTCCAGTTTTGGCAAAGAGCAGCCGCAGAAAATGATAAACCTCGGTCACGGTCGCGACGGTCGATTTGCCGCCGCCACGCGTGACGCGTTGCTCAATCGCCACACTCGGCGGCAGCCCGGTGACAAGATCGACATCGGGCTTCTCCAGTTGTTCGACAAATTGCCGCGCATAAGGCGACATGCTGTCGAGAAATCGTCTCTGTCCTTCGGCGAACAAGATATCGAACGCGAGGGTCGATTTACCGGAGCCACTCAAACCCGTGACGACCACCATCCGGTCGCGCGGAATGTCGACGTCGATATTTTTCAGGTTGTGCTCGCGCGCGCCGTGAATACCGATCGCGCCATTGCTGCCGTTAGGGTGGAAACGCGGGGCCGTCTCAGCTGCGCGAGCGAATTCTTCCTCATCAACGTTCGTATACGTCAGTCGCCCTGCCGAACTACGCGACGTAGCGCGCGCACTCGACAGAATTTTCTGCAGAAACCGGCCGGTGTGCGAGTGGTCGATCTTCGCGATTTGTTCGGGCGTGCCAACGCCTACGACGTCACCGCCTTCGTCACCTGCTTCGGGTCCAAGATCGACAATCCAATCAGCGGACTTAATCACTTCGAGATTGTGCTCGATCACGATGATCGAGTTTCCGCGCTCGACCAGGCGCTGAAAAACTTGCAGCAGCATCGCGACGTCATCGAAATGGAGACCGGTGGTCGGTTCATCGAAAATGAAAAGGTTACCGTGCTCGTTGTCTTCGCCGTTCTTTCGGGTTTCCGAAGCGCCCGTCCGGCTCGGACTCCGGTTTCCGGTCTCGGCCAAATGCCTCACCAATTTTAACCGCTGCGATTCACCGCCGGAGAGGGTGTTTAGCGGTTGACCGAGCCGCAAATAACCGAGCCCGACTTCATCGAGTACATCCAGCGGCTCGGAGAGAGTTTTTTGTTCGCCGATCTGAACGAAAAAATGGATCGCTTCGCTCACGGTCAGCTCCAGCACATCGTGAATCGATTTGTCGTGCAGTTTAATTTTCAGCACGTGCGGTTGAAACCGTTTCCCTTCGCATTCGGCGCAGCGCACATAGAGATCGCTTAGAAATTGCATCTCGATCTTTTCAAAGCCGGTGCCCGAGCAACGTTCGCAGCGACCGCTGCCGGAGTTGAATGAGAACGCGCTCGCAGTCAGACCCTGCGACATCGCTTCCGGCTGTGCGGCGAAAAGTTCACGGACTCGATCGTAAAGTCCGAGATAAAGGATCGGCGTAGATCGTGGCGTCCGCGCGAGCGGCGATTGGTCGACCATCACGACTTCGTTGATGCGATGCGCGCCGCTGACTGATTTGCACGCTCCCGCTTGTCCTGCCGAGCCGTAGCTCTGCGAAGGCTGGTGATCGGACGATTGCCCTTTGGCAATAAGCAGATTCCGATAAAGCACGTCGTGAATCAGGGTCGACTTGCCCGAACCTGAAACGCCGGTCACACAGGCGAAAACGCCAAGTGGAAGATCGACATCGATGTTCTTTAAATTGTGTTCTCTCGCGCCTGTGATCTTGATCGACGATGTCGATCTTCGGCGCGATTTCGGAAGGGGAATCGTTTTGCGACCGCCAAGGTAATCCGCGGTCAACGATTTGTTCCGAAACAAAAGCTGATCGAGCGCGCCGTTGAAAACCAATTCACCGCCGCGCTCGCCGCGACCAGGACCGATGTCGATCAGGTTGTCGGCCGCGCGAATGATTTGCTCTTCGTGCTCGACAACGAGGAGCGTGTTGCCGCGGTCGCGCAACTTGTGCATCGCCCGGATGAGCCGACCGATATCGCGCGGATGCAAACCGATGCTCGGCTCGTCCAGGACAAAGAGCGTATTGACGAGCGAAGCGCCAAGACAGGTGGTG
>Ga0209055_1002575_pt1 | contig 11398 bp, 10 predicted proteins | sample GraSoiAngelo_110_FD_185875 | JGI IMG/M metagenome (GOLD analysis project Ga0209055, IMG submission 185875) | Grasslands soil microbial communities from the Angelo Coastal Reserve, California, USA - 14_0903_12_30cm (SPAdes) (version 2) | ecosystem: Environmental > Terrestrial > Soil > Grasslands ... | reverse complement strand
CAAATGACTGCCCGAAACAAATCCGGGCGTTGTGTCAGAGCTGCGCCAACGAGCAGTCCCCCGTTCGATCCCCCACCAACGGCAAGTTTCCCGGGGATTGTGTACTCATTTTCTATCAACCACTCTCCGGCAGCTATGAAATCGTCAATCGCGTTTTGCCGATTGTGACGTTTGCCCGCCAGGTGCCACTCCTCGCCAAATTCCGCTCCGCCCCGGAGGTTTGCGACGGCAAACATGAAACCACACTCGATCAAGAACGCAGAATATGCCGCGAATTGCGGCGTCTGGATGTGGCCGAAACCACCATACCCAACGAGGAAGGTCGGACGCGGCACCTTTTCCCCGCTTGCCTTTTCTTTTTGCGAAACCAAATATATTGGAATCTGAGTGCCATCCCGTGACGGATAGCTAACGCGGGTGACATCGATTGAAGAAGACTGAAAGTTGACTCGGCTCTGGGTCCACAATTCGGACTCACCGGTTCTCGTATGGTAAGCCCGAATCTCCGGAGGATGAGAGAACGAAGTGAATCGGTACAGCAAGGTATCTCCTTCTGGCTGCCATGAAGCGAACTGGAGGGTACCTTCGGAAGGGCAAGGAAGAATTCCCCGTTTCTGGCCGTCCAGATCATAAATCTCCACAGTCGTGTTGCCATTCTCGACGTACAGCACAAACATCAAACCCCCAGTGATCGAGAATCCGTAGATGCGCCGATGACATTCGGGTACCAATTCCTGCCAGTTCTCTTCAGGAGATTTGTCCAGATCGAGCGCAACGATCCGATAATTTGGTGCTCTAGAGTCTGTCATCGCAATCAGCCGGTTCCCGAAGGAATACGGATAGGGATGAAATTGCGCTTCAATCCGCTCAACAATCTTTTTCGGGGGCTCAAGCTCTGCCAAATTGTGGATGTAGAGATCCGCGGCGTGAGAATCATCAAACCATTTCACCAGGTAGCACAACCGCCGTTCATCGGCCAAGCCAAACATCAAGAGTTGGGGAGCGGGATCTCCCCCCACAGAAAAAATCTCCGCGTCTTTTTGGACGTCTGTGCCGAATGCATGCCACAAGACACTACGTTGCGAGGTGCCGGCCTTTTCGGCTGGAACGTATATGTAATAGATTCCTGTACCGGAGAAAGAAAAAGCTAGGCCGCCATAATATCCAGCGGGCAACTGGTCTGGCAGAACTTCCCTCTGCTGTACATCAAAGAACTCAACGGCGTGGATATCCGCCCCATTGTTGCGGACACTATATGCAACCCTTTTTCCGTCCCGAGAGACAGCAAGGATTGTTACCGCCGCCGTTCCTTCCCATCTCTTTGCGGGGTCGACCAAAACGATCTCTTCTTCCGAACCATCCTCCCTCATCACGATGGAAGGTTGCTCCTGGTGACGCCAACGCTTGAGGTAGAAATATTTGCCGCCTACTTTCCAAATATTGGAGACAGCCTCGATGTCCAAGAGCTCTGTGACTCGCCGCTTAATCCGTTCCCTGTACGGAAGCGCCTTCAGATAGGCTTGAGTGTACGCGGTTTGCTCTTCTACCCACTCCTGCGTCCTCGATGAATTCTGGTCTTCCAACCACCGATATGGATCTGTGATCCTGACGCCATGCAACAATTCGATGACGGGTTCAATGGGAGTTTCTGGTGGCGGAGCTAATGTTAGCGTCACGAATTTATGCCTCCGAATAAGCTGCTTTTACTAGATCAAAATCAAATAACTGCGGCTGAGGGGCTAGGCGATGCGACCGGGAACAACTCTGAAGGCCTGCGCAGGATGCACTACGGGAGAAGCTGAGGTCAAGACAAAACAGTTAGTCTACCCGGCCAAACAGTTAGTCTATCCGGCCATAAGTGGGATATTTAGGCGCAAGTTTTTGACTCTTGGTTATCACCGTCTCAATAATGCCAAATAATATTGGTACAAGGCCAGGTTCCGATGGTCGCGCACGGTGCTAGGACGAGAGGGTTTCGACTTCACGGCACAACTGTTCGGTGCGTGAACCGGCGCGCGCCACTTGCATATTCCGCTACAGTATGACCGCTGCCAATGAGTTTGTATTTATATGTGGTAAGCCCTTCCAGGCCCACAGGCCCACGTGCATGAAGTTTGCTTGTACTGATGCCAAGTTCCGCCCCGAGTCCATAACGGAAGCCGTCGGCAAAGCGCGTCGAAGCGTTGTGAAAAACTCCGGCAGCTTCTATTTCCTCCATGAATTTCTTCGCGGCTTCGGCATCCTCGGTGACAATAGTTTCCGTGTGGCTTGAGCCATAGCGGTGAATGTGCGCAATGGCCTCATCAAGGGTTCCAACCATTTTGACGGAAAGGACGAGGTCGGAATATTCTGTTGCCCAGTCTACTTCATCCGCCGGGATCAGTTTCGGCCCTTTCAGCAGTGCAAGCGTATTCGGGCAAGCACGAAGTTCGACGCCGGCCTGCATCAATTCCAATGCCGCTCTGGGCAAGAATTCAGCCGCGATTTCTTGGTGGACCAAAAGTGTCTCTACTGCATTGCAAGCCGTCGGATATTGTGTCTTCGAATCCAGAGTGATCTTGACCGCTTTTTCCACGTCCGCTGCCCTGTCTACATAAACATGGCATACGCCCTCTCCGTGGCCAAGAACAGGGATGCGGCTGTGCCGCGAGACGAAGTCAACGAGTTCCCGCGACCCGCGCGGTATGATGACGTCCACATCCTGGTTAAGCGTCAACAGTTCCAGGACGTCATCTCGCGTATGAAGAAGTTCGACCGCTTCAATTGGCACCGAAGTAAAGCTTTCGAGAGCATGGCGCCAAATGTCGACGAGCGTCCGATTGGTGTGAAATGCTTCGGTTCCGCCCTTGAGAATGAGGGCATTTGCCGATTTGAGTGCCAGCGCGGCGACTTGTGGCACCACATCGGGACGCGATTCGAAAACAATGCCAATGACGCCGAGAGGGCAGGTTTCCTTATAAAGAACCAGGTTCTCATCAAGTTCGGTGGCGGCAAGGCGGCGGCCCAGGGGATCAGGCAATCGAGCCACGTCGCGAACCCGTGTGGCCATTTCCTCGATGCTACGGGGGATCAATCGTAGTCGAGCAAACATTGATGACGACATTTTTCCCGCAGCAACCGCGGGCTGGGCCGCGCGACAGTCAAGTGCATTGGAATCAAGAATTCTTTGGGCGTTCTCCTCAATGGTTTTCGCCGCCTTCGTCAAAATCTCGTTTCGGCAATCATTCGAAAGCTTTGCCAATTGGCGCGACGCAACCCTCGCGCGCATGGAAAGTTCTGCCACAGGGATCTGCGATGTACCTGTAGAAGCCTGCGTCATGATTTTTCCATCAAGACAATGTTATCCCGTCGAACGAGAATATGTGGCGAAGAGTCAATCTGCATTTTTTCTGTGCCCGTGATCTTGTTTCTCAAAACGCCTTCTGCCTCTAGGCTGCCGCAGGCCGCGATACCGCGGGCAATTTCCTGGCCGTCGGGATTCACAATGCTCACCACATCCATGGGTAGGAAGTGGCCATCGACTCGTTCCACGCCGGAGGTTAGTAAGCTGGCTTTGCCTTGCGTGATCGCCCTGCATGCTCCTGCATCCACGGTGACGCGCCCACGAACGTCCGCAGCATAAGTAATCCATCGCCGCTTGCCACGGATTCGTTTGGTCCGCAGAAACGCGGTGCCGACTCCTTCACCAGAAAAAATCCGGTCCAGGATGTTCGACTTCCTTCCATTGGCAATTACGGCCATGCGGCCGCAATTCATGGCTATTTCTCCGGCTTCGAGCTTCGTCAACATCCCTCCGCGCCCCCCAGCGGAGGGGCCCGCAGCCAAGGCTTTGAGTTCCGGAGTCACTTCGACAATGAGAGGTATAACTTTGGGTTGGAGATGGTCCCCCGTCTTGGCTGGCAACTCGCGGAAAACTCCGTCCACATCGGTGAGAAGAACGAGCACGTCCGCCTCCAAGCCACTCATTACGAGTGCCGCCAGCCGGTCATTGTCGCTGAAGGCTGCTGTCCTGTTTCCCGCGACAGAGGACTCGATCTCCGCCGTTGAGACCGTGTCGTTCTGATTGACAATGGGAAGCACTCCTAAACCGAGGAGTTTCTCCATCGTACGTCGAAGGTTGATATAGCGGTGCCAATTGCTGAAGTCTTCGGCCGTCAGAAGAACCTGTGCAATCTTGACGTTCCACGCGGAGAACATTTCCTTGTAAGCGTTCATCAGCAAACTTTGACCGACGGCGGCACACGCTTGCCTTGTTACCAAATCGCGGAGCCTCGATTGATGGAGCCCCAACCAGCCTTTTCCCAGACCAATGGCACCCGAGGACACAAGCACCACTTGCTTGTCGGCAGCCAACAGGCATGCAATGGACCACATAAGCGGCTCGACGTGTTCTAGGGATAATGTTCCGTCCGGTGCCGTGACAGTGCTTGTGCCTACTTTGACGACAATGCGAGACGCCATCTGCAGAAGCCTTTTGCGCTCCGCTTCTAATTTAGAATCTTCCGCCGGCATAGAATTCTCCAATTGGGACTCCCTTGGACTTGCTCTGAAAATTCATACCCTCACTTAGGAACGGCTACAATTCTAACGTAGCCGTAAAGATGTCCACTAGTCAGGAATCACACTCTCAGTCGCATTCTCATATTTCGGTGGGAACCTGTGGCGCATGTTGGGTGCCGGTTAGTACCGCGGGCACACTGTGCAGGTGGCTGTACATGCCGCCCGTGCGAATGAGTTGATCGTGCGTTCCTTGTTGTTCGATCACGCCACGATTCAGCACGATTATGCGATCCACCCATTTGAGAGCGGAGATGCGATGGGAGACGAACACAATAGTCTGACGAGGAAAGTGCTGCGCCAAATTCATGAAGACCCTTCGTTCGGAAGGGGCGTCAAGAGCGGACGTCGATTCATCCAGAAGCAAGATCGAAGGATTCTGAAGTACCGCACGGGCCAACGCCAGGCGTTGCCGTTCGCCCCCCGACAAAGCATTGCCCCTTGGGCCTACGGGCGTGTCCAAACCCTGAGGTAGGCGCCGAACCAAATCCGTCAGGTCGGCGATTTCCACAGCTCGCTGAAGTTCTGTCGTGGTCGCCGATGGATTTCCCAGGAGCAGATTCTCCTTGATGGTTCTGTCGAAGATCACAGCATCCTGTAGTAGATAACAGACCTTCGTTCGCAGGCTTGCGAGCCGAACGTTCCGAACATCAATTCCGTCAATGTAGACAGCACCCCCGTTCACGTCGTACAACCTGGCTATTAGTTTTATGATTGTACTTTTTCCGCTGCCGCTCGTGCCCACTAGTGCAATCTTTTCGCCGGGTTCGAGTTTGAGATGGATACCGTCCAACACGGATTTTCCATCTCTATATGAGAAACAGACGCCGTCCATTTCCACATAACCTCGGACTTGAGACGGAAAGGTCACGGCGTCCAGCAGCTCCGGCACGCTTGGCGCCATCTCCGTAACCTCTAGAATTCTCCGGATGTTCGTGCCAAGGCGATTCAGTTGAGAATAAATGTCCACCGCAGCGCGCAAGGGATCGAATAGGCGTCCCATATAACTGTAAAATGCAACCATTCCGCCGATAGTCAAAACCCCCATAAATACCTGGTAACCTCCATAGCCAAGAATTGTGATCACGCCCAGGGAGACGATGGCCATGTAACAGGAACTGAATAAAACCTCAACGAGCTCCCGATGATTCAATGCTTTCATCCGTTCCCTCGCGCACTTCTGGAAAGCGTGGGTTTCGTTTTTCTCTTGATGTAGGAGCTGAACCTGTATGACAGATGTGAGGTGCTCTTGAAGAAAGCTGGTCTCCCTGGCAGCTTTTTCCTGAGCTGAATCGGATGCGAGGCGCAAGGGTTTCTCGAACTTCTTACGAAAGACAAAGAACAGAGGCATGAGAGGGAGAACCAAGCTCGTAAGCTTGAAATCCAGCGTGAACATAGTCCCCATAACGAAGATGGAATTGAACACTGTTTGAAGCACATAGGGGACCAGGCTCGATCCCACTTCGGCTACTTGACCCACGTCCTGCTCCACGCGATAGAGTCTCTCTCCAACGGGAGTCGTTTCGTGGTAATCGGCGGAAAGGCGGTTCATCTGCTCCAAAATGGCGAGGCGCATCCGGAAGACGAGATTTTGAATCGTACGAAAATTCACCAGCTGTGCCAGCGTAAAGAAGCCAAGCCGGAAAATGTATAGCCCGAAAAATCCGGTTGCCGCAAGAAAGAGAAGTCGAAAGTCCTTTCTTGGGAGAACATAGTCAATCATCCACTTCAAAAGTAAGGGATCAAGAAGAAACAGAAGGCTGCTGAGGACAATAAGCAACACGCCGAAGGAATAGCCGGGCAGTAGCGGCCGCAACTGGCGAAGGAACCACCGGGCTTGTGCTTTGAACGTCGGATTCAAGTGTGCTCCATTGGTTTTTCGGCTGACAAATTGAGAAATCCCAATGGTCGGGCAGTGCGCACGTCCCGGCCGGCAGCCATCCTTGGAATGGACGAGGTTTTAGAGATCACTGGAAACTGCATATGTGCTGGCCTCCTAGGGGCCTCTCTCTCCTTTGTTTCGCGAGTTCATTTCGATAAGTTGAGTGCACCTGCACGACGTTGGGCACCAATTCGACCATATCCAGCCAGAAGTCGATGAATTCTTCGAATTGGAACATGCGTACTTCAGTGCCTAAAGCGACGAAAACTTCCATTTTTTTGCGTTCGAGGTGAGTAAACTTGATCGTCAGAGTGCGTTTTTTCAGGCCGAAGGTCGTCGGCGTCCTATTCTTTTTGGCGCGAGGGGATGAACGAGTCAAAACTAAGTGAGCGTCTACCGCCTTCCGCCCCACTTTGACCATCAATAGGCAGAAATCGACAAACTCTTGGAGTTCGAAAGCCCGAACTTGTGATCCCAAAGCAAAGAGAGCTTTGGGGTTGCTTTGATCCAGTTGCGTGAACGAAACTGTCAGTCGGTGCCGCCTTAATTTGTACACGATTGGTGTACCGGCTCTTGCCTCGAGTGCAGAACCCCGGACAACGCCGGTGGTTTTCCGACATGAGCCCCCGAGTTGGTCTGCTGGAGGGAGCTGAACGGTACACTTATGATGAAATCTCCAGCTCAACAGCGAAATCAATCGCCGTCGCACGGATCTGAAAGACATGTCTGCCCCCGTCTGCCTAAAGCTCGCCGGCAATGAGATTCCTTGAGCTGCACTGCGGAGGCGGCAACGTAGTCGTTATGCTGCAATGTCCCTCCCATTCCACAGCCTTCTGAAATCAATCGGGCGCAAGTGAAATTGCTTCAGAAAGTGTTTCGTAAAAGTGCTTGCGTGCCGATATCCCGCTTTTCCGGCAATGGCTTTGATCGGCATATCTGTAGTCTGCAACTCGTATGCTGCGACATCGAGACGCCTTTTCATTCTGTATTCTTTGATTCCCACGCCTGTGCACTCTTTGAAGAGACGGCGAGCCTGGCGAGCTGACACGCATAACCGAAGCTCCTTACAGACCAGGTCGAGATTCCGCTGCACCTTCGCGGGGTCAACGTCGATAAGACTTCTGAGTTTCTGCACACGCCAGTCGTCGCTGAGTGGTGGATGAATTCGGTTCGGCGAAAACAGGTCGAGGAATTTCTGCAGGTTTCCCCAACTGTGAACAACAGGTCGCTCGTAAATCATCGGTCATGTCTCCTCGTTGGTATGTTTGCCGGGTCTGAACGTACAAGTTTCAACGCAAGTCACTACGGAGATAGGCACGGCCTTGCGTTTGTTTGTCGCTCATGGCCAATGCACTGTTAGTGCAAAGTATCCCCGCCGTTGCCACCCGCTGTTAAAGAACTGTCAGATAGCTTGAAACGGGGAGTGCCTCGTCTAGGCATTCAGGCTCCAAGGCGTTCGCCCATACGCGATAAGATGCAAGTATCCACCGACACCTCCGGTAGAAGCTTTTTCCGTAATTTAGCAAGGGCTGGACTTCTGGGGATTGGGGTGCCTGGACAAAGCGAAGGAGGGGTTCTGCTTAGATTCCCGGGCCGCCCGCGTAAATTATCAACATACCGTCTCGATGTTACACGCATAGATTGTATGCATGGTGAAACACCTGTCAACATATTTTGTACAACGTCCCTCAGAAATGGTCGCTGGTCCTCCAGTTTCCGAGCTTTGCTCTGGTGACCTATTCCTGAACCCGTTCCCTACTGAATCGGTCGGCCCTGATTTACGCCATCAACTGCTGTGAAGAATTCAGCCGAAGCTATTGGGACTCTTTAACGGCCGGATTGTCACCATCGTTGTTGGCGACAAGTCAAAGGCTGTCGCTGAATGTTCCATAAGGTCGGGTTGCCGCCCCTGCCGCGGAATTTGGGTGCCAAGCTGATTTTTCCCTGGGGCAGTGGGCGGAAAACCGAATACGAAGAAATTTCATCGACACGAAAAACGAATACGTTGAACATGTTTGGGTCGAAATACTAGACTTCAACCTCCTTGCGACAACCGAAGCCCGACGTTGCTATTTCATCGCCAGATTTTTTCCGAACTCTGCGCCCCGCAGTTTTGAGTGCTGAGAGATCAACGCCTCTCATGGTCGGATCACTCCCGCAGCGAAGCCGCGGTCAAGGGCGACCGTCGGCAGCCGCGTCAGCGGGCTTGACCCTTGACGGCGGCGATAGCGAAGGGAACCTCACGAGCTACATCGGAAAGGCCGATTGTGAACGGCTCTCGCTTGCTAACGCCCGCGCGGAGGTTTTCCCTGTTGTTTCATTTCGTCGCGTAACTCACGGCCGAAGACATTCTTTAGCCATGCTGGACTGGCATTCGTTGTCTTGACCAACTCCCCTGCGATGAAACGCGCCACCAGCCGATGTCCCTTCCCATTCGGTGTGTTGTCGTAGACAAGAAGGTCGTCGGCATGCCTGCGCGCTGCAAGCAGGCTCTTCATGGCTTCATCGTACGACTCTGGAATCGGGCTGAGGGGCAGGGCTTGTCCGCCTTGACTCATCCGGACCAGGATGCGCCCGGCGTTCAGGTTAGGGTCTTCCGTGCAGATGAACAAAACCATTGTGGTGTAACCTGCTTCTCTAGCGCTCTCCAGTAATTCGGTGTCCACGACCAGATCCTCGACCGCAAATGAGCGGTGTTCGCGCAGCATCGCTTCGCGCTGGTACGGAATAGGGGGAACGAGGATAGGGAAGGCTTCCTTAAGGTGGGCGTCATAGAAGGTAGTCTTCCCAGCTCCCATGGGGCCTGCTATCACAACGAGTGCTGGTCTCGTTTCGCTCAGAGAAGAGTGTCCTTATCGTGTAGTTTTGTGCGCGAGCGCCTTTTCTGATTCGCGCTGGAGCTTCCCTGCGACCAGAGTCACGGGGACTACCTGGCCTGATGGGTCTACCTCCACAGTTCTTTTTAGATCGCGGTCGTACTCATAGTGCGTGCCATCTGGAAAGGCGTCTTTCGGACCTTGCTGCAAACCAGCAAGACTCCCAATAGCTTCCATCAGTTGCTGCCGCTCTTCAGGGCTCATTTTGTCGTAGGTCGCCTTGGCTGATTGACGTGTTGGCCTAGATGGACTTCCGAGCTTGCCTGGCCGTAGCTTCGAGTAGTAAGCCAGCAGCCCGCTATTCACGAGCTGATTGATCGAACAGCCCCGTGCATTCGCAATTTTTTTGATCCTGTGGATGAGGCGGCGCAGAATCACCACCTGCGTTTCTCTCGCAGTCTGCTTCTTTTTGCCTTGGAGTGTGACGAGCTTGACCGTGTTGAGGTTGACGGCAAGCAATGCGTCGTTGATCGAGGCGGACAAATCCCCTTGATACCGCCGTTTCGCGCGAAGCAGTTTGTCCAGCCCGATCAGCAAACGAATGTTGAAGACATGGAAACCGGCGTTTCTACGGATTGCCACAGGCTGCACCAGTATCCTTTGAGAGTTCCCGCAGTAGCAGCGCCACGGCGGTCCATTCCGTACGATGTATACATGACCCTGATGTATGCTTCAACCGGGCAGTGTGGAAAATATCTTTTCACATAGCTTCCGCCTTGTCGCCGGGGCCGCAGGCGGAAGGACCTTTCATCATTGTTGTTTCCCAGCAGTGAGGACCTCTTCCAGCGTAGCTTTGTTCCGCGTTGCTACTTCCTCTGCGGCAAGACGAAGAATCTTTGCATATCTGAGCTTCGCCCGCGCCCGAGCCGCAGGCAGGACCTCTTCAGGCGGCTCAACCATGCAGGTCAGCACATACTGCAGAAGGGAATTGGTCAGAGCAAACTGAGTATGGCCCAAAGTGAAGAGCGACTGTACCTCCTTGGCCATATTTGCGAGGGTGGCCGCGATGCGGGCCTCAAGCTGGGCTGTCGCTTCCGTGTTATCGCCCTCCCGAAGTTCGTGCTCACAGGCGGCAATGAGGAACGCTTGCTCGGAACGGAAACCACGCTCTTTGACCGCGGTCCGAACCCTCTCCCGCAACTCGGCGGAAGGGTATCGAAAATTGCGGGAAATCACTGTTTTAGCCATGGATAATTGCCCCTTCTCGGGTGGTATCACAGTGGTGCCACTGTCTGTCGGATTCGGCCCTCCGCGAAGGACTTGAAGACTCGGCAGTTAACACAGCAAAGCACCACGAAGTGGCCCCATCCCTTTATGTTCCAATACCCACCACCTAACCCATTACCCCCCGCCAATTCCACTCCTCGTGTCCTCTTCTGTTCTGAATAGCTCCGGAATGCCCCCACTTGCACCGCTCAATACCCAACTGTCCTACTTTGCCCCCATCTGCACCCTTCTCGCCTCATTGCGAGTTTTATTTGCCTCGCTCTCTTGTACATGCTATATGTATACACCATCTATGCCGATGTCAACCCCAGGTCGCTACCGCCGCACTCTCGAGAAACTTACTGGAGAACCCCCTGCCACCAAAACCGCGCTTATCGCCATCCTCCTCCCCGAAATCGAAACAGCACTGGCATCCGGCAAGACACGCAGGCAATCTGGCAGCGGCTCGTCGAAGATGGATTCGATCTCAGTTACGACACCTTCCACAGCACGCTCTGGCGCGTGCAGAGAAGACCACGGATAACCGCCGCCACGAGGCGAAAAACTGCCGAAGTCTCAGAGAGGGCGGCCGAGCAGCTAACCGAGGAGCCGGGGCACGATCCACTGGCTAATCTGCGAAAAGTGGAGCGGTCCAGGCCAGGTTTTCATTATCGAGCGACCGAAAACTTAGATGTCCTCGTCCATGGGAAGAGGGAATCCCGTGAGCAAAGCAAACGCTGAATCCGAGGAGAGCTACAGCTATCTTTTTTCCTTTGTGGAGAGCGCCGCCCTGGCACCGTGCCGGATATGGAGAACGTTCACAACTTCGTTGCGTTTATCTACCGCGTAGATAATTCTGTAGGTGTTTGGCTTCTTT
>Ga0209055_1002572_pt1 | contig 11407 bp, 7 predicted proteins | sample GraSoiAngelo_110_FD_185875 | JGI IMG/M metagenome (GOLD analysis project Ga0209055, IMG submission 185875) | Grasslands soil microbial communities from the Angelo Coastal Reserve, California, USA - 14_0903_12_30cm (SPAdes) (version 2) | ecosystem: Environmental > Terrestrial > Soil > Grasslands ... | reverse complement strand
CCCCTCCCGCCCCACGTGACAGTAGGTACACCGCACGCCGAGCCCCAGGGCGAAGCTCCGCATGGTGGCGAGCAGCTCTTGCTTGCCGATCGTCTTGGGCAACACCTTCAAGTTCGTGAACGAATCGGGCGGGAACTTCCCCTGCGCTTGCAGCGCGGGTGCGAACAAGGCGGACACGACGACGAGACCGATGACCGGGCGCATCTGACTCAACCCCCCCCTTGTAGCCGACCCCCCAAGGACTACCCACAATCGCATGAAACGCAACCAGCCGGATCTCGTTGTCCAGACGATGTGACTTGCCGACCATGAAATCGCGAGGCATGTTCGCGCTCATGAGCGCGCCGCTCTCACCCGCCGCCGCTGCAGCACCCGCTGCGCAGTCCCGCATCACCTCCATTGATCTGATTCGCGGCGCGGTTATGGTCCTCATGGCGATCGACCACGTCCGTGTCTACTCGGGCCTCCCCGCCGGCGGCCCGACAGCCGGGATCTTTTTCACCCGGTGGGTGACGCACTTCGTCGCGCCCGCGTTCATCTTCCTGGCGGGCACGAGCGCCTTTTTGTATGGACGCAAAGCTCCCGATCTGTCGCGCTTCCTGTTCGTTCGGGGTGTGTGGCTGGTGCTGCTCGAGCTCACGGTCATTCGGGTGGCATGGACGTTCAACTTCGACTTCGCGAACTATCTGCTCGCCGGGGTGATTTGGGTCATCGGCTGGTGCATGATCGTGATGGCCGCGCTGGTCAAGTTGCGTATCCGAGCGCTTGCCATGATCGCGGTTGCGGTCATCACGCTTCACAATGCGCTCATGCCTCCGCTCATCAACGCAGTCCCCGCCTTGGGAGAGCTGTGGAAGATCGTGTACACCGGTTTCTTCAACGGGCCGGTGCGTGGTTCCCCCCTGATCGTGCTGTACTCAATCATTCCGTGGATCGGCGTGATGGCGGCGGGCTACGCCTTCGGCACCGTGCTCACGCTGGAGCCAACGCGTCGCAACCGGATTTGTCTGCAGGTCGGACTCGGCGCCACCGCGCTGTTCCTGGTGCTGCGGGGAACCAACCTCTACGGTGATCCGCGACCGTGGAATGCGACGACGCCGATGCCGGCGGTGCTGTCATTCCTCAACACCACCAAGTATCCGGCTTCACTCAGCTTTCTGTTGATGACGCTCGGCCCGACGATCGCGTTGGTCCCGCTGCTCGGTCGCGTGCGCGGGCGAGTCGTGCCTTGGCTCACCGTCTTCGGGCGGGTCCCCTTTTTCTACTATGTGCTGCACATCCCGCTGATCCACGCCCTCGCGCTGATCGTCTCGAAGATCCGGCTGGGCCAGGTGAGCCCGTGGTTGTTCACCAATCATCCGATGGGAAATCCGCCGGCCCCCGACGGTTACACCTGGAGTCTGGGTCTCCTCTATCTGGTCTGGGCCGGCGCGATCGTGTTGCTCTACTTCCCCTGCCGCTGGTACGCCGATCTCAAGGCGCGCCGCCAGGAGTGGTGGCTGAAATACCTGTAGACCGAGAGCCGGTTCGACTCTCAAGCCGCCCGAATCAAGAACAACGGCCAGCGCCGGTGCACGCTGGCCGTACGGGCTTCCATCGAGATGTCCTCAACCGCGCCACTGTGACGTGATGCCCTGGCCCGGATTCGAACCGGGATGCCTTGCGGCGCTGCCCCCTCAAGACAGTGTGTCTACCAGTTTCACCACCAGGGCGGACCCACAAAACGTGAAGATAAGGTAGAATCGACGCCCGGAGGGGGCAACCACGCCAGAAGCGTGAGCCCGGTCACGCCCGTGGGCGTGCGTCCCCGGGCGCGCGTCGCGCCGGTGTGCACTAGATTGGTGCCCCTATGGGACTGTGGGTGGCGTTCGGATTCGGGGCACTGGTCGGCGCGTTCATCGGCGTGCTGATCGCTCGGCTGCGCACCGCGCCGGCGGCGCCCGCGACAGCGGCGGTCGCGCCACCGGGCGCGCAACGCTTCGCTCCGCCCGAAGTGCAGCACGTCGTGCTCGACGAAGGCTCCGCCAACGTCCTCAACGCACTCAACAACCGCCTCGCGGCGATCGGCGCGCTCGCGGACCTGCTGCACGGCAGTCCGCTCGACCCCGAGCGCGCCCGCGCACTGATGATGCTGCACGGCGAAGTACGGCGGGCCGCGGAGATCACCCAGCACTTCCTCGAGCTGGCGCAGCATCCCATCGGCGCCGCCGAGCCGTCGGACTGCTCCATCGTCCTGAACGGCGTGCTCGCCGAGCGCGAGGGGACCTTGAAGGAGCTGGGGGTGAAGCTGGTGCGGAGCATCCCGCACGACCTGCCGATGGTCGCCTGCCCCATGGCGCAGCTCACCGAGATGCTGATGAAGCTGCTCGATTTCGCGCTGCGTCGCCTGCGCGACAGTCAGCCCCCCCGCGAGCTGCGCATCGCCGTGAGCGAGAGCGGGCCGTCGCTCACGATTTCCTTGTGGGACTCAGGGACTCCACTTTCGGTCGAGGCGGAGCAGCGCCTGGTGACGCCGTTCCGCTTCACGCAGAGCGCGGGAGGCGGTGAGATCGAGTTCGCGCTGGCCCGCGCACTGGCGCAGTCGTCGGGCGGAACGCTGCGGCTGCGCCCGCGCCCCGGCGGCGGTGCCGAGGTCGTGGTGACCCTCCCCAAGAGCGTGCTCGCGCCGCTGGCGCGCGCCACGGCGACCGCGCCGTCGCTCCCCAAGCTCCGCATCCTGGTCGTGGACGACGACGCCGTGAACCGCCAGGCGATGCGCCTGCTGCTCGAGCGCGAGGGGCATGAGGTGGTGGCGGTGGAGAACGGCCTCGAGGCGATCGAGCGGCTCGGTCCGGCGAGCGACCGTTTCGACGCCGTCGTGACCGATCTGCAGATGCCCCGGCTGGGCGGCCGCGCGCTGTACGAGCAGCTGCGCGAGCAGCGGCCCCAGCTGGCAGAGCGCTTTGTCTTCGTCACGGGCGACCGTGCCCGCGACGAGACCCGCCGCTTCCTCGACGAGTGCGGCCAGCCGTCCGTCATGAAGCCCTACGACTTCAGCGACCTGATCGGAGCCCTCGGCAAGGTGGCGGGCAAGAAGTAGCTACGGCGTCACGCTCCCGAAGAAGATCTCCAGGTTATCGTTCAGCCGCCCAGTGGGCGGTGCGATCCCGGTCCACGTCATGACCGCGTGATCGCCGAGCGCCGCGATCCCGTTGTAATCACCGATGAACGGCCGCACCCCCGTGGGGCTGGACGCGGAAGGGACTCCCGATGCACCAGGGTCGAAGCCGGCCGGGCTGACCCGCGTCGTCGTCCACGTCGCACCGCCGTCCGTGCTCGACGCATAGGTCACGTCCACGAGCGCGTTGCCGCTGTAGCTCCGGTCATCGAACATCACGTCGATCCGCCCTCCCGCCGCGACGGCGATCTCGGCGCCAAAGCGGTCGCCCAGCGCGGTCCCGATCTCCGCCGGCGGCGACCATTGCGTGGGGTCCGTGGCGGGCGCCGAGGTGAAGAACACCCGCCCCAGCCCGCCGACCATGTCCGAGAACACCACGTCCACCCGGTTGCGGGTGGCGTCGAACGCCGGCGCCGGATACGCGCCCGGCCCCCGGAACGGCGTGCCCGATGGGCCGGGCGCGATGTTGAAGCAGAAGGTCGGGAAGATGCAGACCGGATTGTTATAGAGCGAGAACGCGAACGGCGTCGTCCAGGTGACACCCCCGTCGTGCGAGGCGGCGACGTAGTTCGCCGTCCCCTTCCCGCCCTGGATGCCGTTGTCGAACGTGAGATACAGCGTGCCGTCGGGCCCGGTCACGACGCGCTGGTCCTGATTGTTGCGGATCGGACCGGCGGTCACCTTGACCGGCGCGGAGAACGAGCGGCCGCCGTCGCGCGAGAACGCCACCAGCACGGGCGAGTGGGTGCCGCCGATCCCGCTGAACTGCGCCCACGTCACGTAGATCGATCCGAAGAACGGACTCGCCGGGCTGCGATCGACCCAGAGCGCTTCATGATCGCTGAACTGTCCGTTGGACCCTTTGGTCTTGCCATTCCCGTTCCAGTTGGCGATCACGGTGAGCGGCTCGGCCGCTCCGCCCTTGAGCCAGGTGCGGCCGCCGTCGGTCGACCGGCTGAGCAGCAGATTGATCTGGAACGGCGACGTGAGGTTGAATGCCTGACACACGAAATAGGCCGTGCCGTCGGGACCGAACGCCACCTGCGGATCGCCGCCGGCGTCGAATGCGCCCGTGCCGGGCACGCTCGGGTCATTCGTGAAGCGCGTCACGCCCGGGATGAAGCCGCTGGGCAGCGTGGGCGTCCACGTCTTGCCGCCGTCGAATGACGCGTTGACGGCGCACCCGAAATTGAAGTTCCAATCGTTGGCGCCGGTGAGGAGATTGCTCGCATTGCGGGGGTTCCGGGCGATCGGCGTCTCGTTCTGCGCCGTCGTGTCCCGGCTCACGTCCAGTGTGAACACCGACGGCGCAGGGCTCCGGGCGAAACTGGGGCGGGCCGCCGGAGTCACCGGAGACTCGGCGCAGGCCAGGAGCGACAGACCGACGATGGAGAACGCGAGACGCACGATGCTCGCACGCATTGGCCGACTCCGCCACGGGGGGAGGGGGAATATGCCGCCCGGGGAACGAGCCGCCAGGTGTCTCAGGTCGGGACACGCACCACTTCGGGCTCGCACTCGAGTCGGATGCCGAATCGTGCCTGCACCCCCGCCTGAATCGCCTGCGCGAGCGCCAAGAGATCCGCGCTCGTCCCCCCCAGATTCACCAGCGCGAGCGCGTGGCGCGCCGACACTCCCGCACCACCCCGGCGGTAGCCCTTGGGAAAGCCGGAATGCTCCACGAGCCACGCCGCCGGAACCTTCACCGCATCGCCAGCCGGAAAGCTCGGAATCACACCCGTCTCGCCTCCGGCTTTCCAGCGCCGCTCCAGCTCGGCGAACGCTGCGGCAGACAGCACCGGGTTCATGAAGAACGAGCCGGCGGAGCAGGCGTTGGGATCGGCCGGATCGAGCACCATCGACTTGGCGCGGCGCAGCGCCAGCACGGTCTGGCGCACCAGCCGCACAGTGTCCGCCGGCGCGGCGGCGTCGAGCGACCCGGGTCCACCGACCCGGGCGACCGCATCGCGCAGCTCCGGATAGCGGAGGGGGGGCGGCGTGTCGCGTGCCAGGCGCAGGGTGACGTCGAGCACCACGTAGCGGCCCCGGTCGCGCCGCTTGAAGCGGCTGTCGCGGTAGCCGAACTCGCATTCGCTTGCCGTGAACGTCCGGCGCTCGAGCGTCGCGCGATCGAGGCAGGTCACCCGCACCAGCGAGTCGGCGACCTCCTGGCCGTACGCCCCGACATTCTGAATCGGCGTGCCGCCCACGGTGCCGGGGATGCCCGACAGGCACTCGACGCCGGTCCAGCCGCGCTCTACCGCGCCACGCACCAGCGTGTCCCAATCGGCGCCGGCCCCCGCGCGGATCTCGGGTGCGGCGCCGTCGCCCTCGCCAAACGCGATCCCCTCATCGCGACCAATCGCGACGCGCAGCACCAGGCCGGGAAAGCCCTCGTCGGCGAACACCACGTTGCTGCCGCCGCCCAGCACGAACACCGGCAGGCCGTGCTCGCCGGCGTGCGCCAGCGCTTCGCGGACCTCCGCCTCACTGGCACACTCCACGAAGTATCGAGCCGGGCCACCCAGCGCGAGCGTCGTATATGGAGCAAGGGGCACGTTTTCGCGCAGCTTCACGACTCGAGCCTCCTGACCGGGTTGTTGTGGCGGTGACGCAACGCGCCGCCGTTGCGGCACCCTTGCACGGAATCTATGGAGTGCCAACCTTCTCCTTAGTATGGCAACGCGAGAGCAACCCGCCGGTGCCATCACCCGGGAGACCGCGGACAGTTTCCGCCTGCTGGTCGAGGGCGTGCGCGACTACGCCATCTTCATGCTCGATGGCGCGGGCCGTGTCCTCACCTGGAACACGGGTGCGGAGCGCATGAAGGGGTACCGCGCGGAGGAGATCATCGGACAGCACTTCTCCCGCTTCTACCCGGCGGAGGCGATCGAGGCGGGCAAGCCGGCGCGCTTGCTCACGCTCGCCGCGCGCGACGGGCGCGTCGAAGACGAGGGGTGGCGGGTGCGCCAGGACGGATCCCGCTTCTGGGCCGACGTGATCATCACGGCCCTGCGCGACCCCGACGGCTCGGTGATGGGGTTCGCCAAGGTGACGCGCGATATGACGGAGCGGCGCCGCGCGGATCAGGCGCTGCACGAGAGCGAGGAGCGATTCCGGCTGCTGGTAGAGAGCGTCAAGGATTACGCCATCTTCGTGCTCGACCCGGCGGGGCGGGTGGCGAGCTGGAACGCCGGGGCCGAGGCGATAAAAGGATACGCCGCGGAAGAAATTCTGGGCCAACACTTTTCGGTCTTCTATACGCCGGAAGACATGGCGAGCGGGAAGCCGCAGCAGCATCTCGATGCGGCCGCGCGCGAGGGCCGGGTGGAAGACGAGGGGTGGCGCGTGCGCAAGGACGGCAACCGCTTCTGGGCGGACGCGATCATCACGGCCATCCGCGATCCCGCCGGCACTCTGATCGCGTATGGCAAGGTGACGCGCGACCTCACCATGCGCCGTCGCATCGAGGAGCAGCTCGCGCAATCGAATAGCGAGCTCGAGCGGTTCAGCTATTCGGTGTCGCACGACCTGCGGGCTCCGCTGCGCGCCATCAACGGCTACGCACAGGCGGTGCTCGAGGACTACGCCGCCGCGCTCGACGCCGAAGGCCAACGGTTTCTCGGCATCATCCGCGACTCGGCCAAGCGCGGGGGCGAGCTGATCGACGCGCTGCTCAATTTCTCCCGGCTCGGCCGCCAACCCCTGTCGGTGGAGGCCGTGGACCTGACGGAGCTCGCGCGCGGCATCGTGGACGAGCTGCGGCGGTCCGCCGGCGTCGAGGGAATGGACGTGATCGTCGATCCGCTGCCGCCGACCAGGGGCGATCGCACGCTGCTGCGCCAGGTGCTCGTGAACTTGATCGGCAACGCCTTCAAGTTCACCCGGGGCCGTCCCCACCCGCAGGTCGAGGTGGGGGCGCGACGCGAGGGACCCGCGGTCGTCTACTTCGTGCGGGATAACGGCGTCGGGTTCGACATGCGCTATGCCGACAAGCTGTTCGGCGTGTTTCAGCGGCTCCATCGGGCGGACGAATTCGAGGGCACTGGCGTGGGGCTGGCCCTGACGCAGCGCATCGTCCAGCGGCACGGCGGCCGCATCTGGGCGGACGGCAAAGTGGACGGCGGCGCCACGTTCTTCTTCACCCTCCCCGTCGAGCGTCCCGTCGTCTCCTGAGTGCGCCGGCCGGGATTGCCGGGATTCCCGGCGGCCCGTATCCTAGGCGCATGCCCGTACCGCCCCCCACGCTGTGGCTCCGCCTGCTGCGCTATCGATCGCACATGATCCGGCGCGGACGCTGGCGCCGCCGGAAGCGGGCGATACGATCGATCGGCCGGGGCGTGTTCGTGTATGTGCTGGTGGGGCTCGGGTTGCTCGTGATGGCGCTGATGTGGTGAAAACATGGGCCGACTCGGAATCGAACCGAGAACCTACTGATTAAGAGTCAGTTGCTCTGCCAGTTGAGCTATCGGCCCTCAACTACAAAACTTCGTCGCGGAGAACCGTCACGGAAAACCGTCACGGAAAACCGTAGTCGCGCCGGTCCGTGACGTCTCTCCGCGACGTATGTCCGCGACGCCGTTCCGTGACGTCGTTCCCTCGACGCCTCTCTGCATTCGTTCTGCCCCCAAGGAGAATCGAACTCCTGTTCCCACCTTGAAAGAGTGGTGTCCTGACCGTTAGACGATGGGGGCGACCCGACTCGAGCACCGCGCGAATAGCGGTAACGGGATTCGAACCCGTGTTTGAGCCTTGAGAGGGCTCCGTCCTAGTCCCCTAGACGATACCGCCACGGCGGGGAAAATATCGCCAGCCGCCCGCTCCACACGCAACCCAACGGTTGACCTCGGGCTCGTTCCGCGTACCCTTTAGTGCCCGCCGCGACCGCGCGTCGCCGGCGGCCCCCAAAACCACGTCGAGGAGCCCCGCAACCGTGCCGCGAGCCGCAGCGCCGCAGACGTACGCCGCCTACACGGTCGCGTGGAAGATCGTCGGGTACGGACTGCCGGAAGCCCCCATCGTCATCGCGGCGCTGGTCTACACGCACGCGAAATGGCTGCAGGACCTGCTCGCGCCGCTCGCGCCGTTTTACCCCTACGCGGTGTTCGGCGCCGGTGTGCTCATCGGCTGGCGCTTCCACCGCAGCCGCCTGCTGTTCGCCCTGCTGGTGCTGGCACTCGCGGACCGCACGCTGCTCCACTTCGCCACCGGCCACGGCCTGGCACGCGACCGCGTGGTGTTCCAGGCCATCGCCGTCCTCTTGCCGCTCAACTTCGCCGCCCTCGCGCTCACCGCCGAGCGGGGGTTCCTCACGCCCCCGGGCCTGGTGCGGCTGACGCTGATCCTGGGACAGGTGATGCTGGTCTCGATCCTCGACCGCGCCACTCCGGGGCTCACGGCGGCGCTGCTGCACAGTCGCCTCCTGCCCGGCTGGATGTTTGCCTGGACACCCATGGCCGATCCCGCGCTGCTCGCCTTCTTCGTGGCGGCGGGCCTACTTGCCGCGGGCCAGCTGCTCGCCCCCACGCAGACCGGACGCTCCTTCGCCTGGGCCCTGCTGCCGGCGCTCATCGGGCTCTCGGTGGTGCGGCCGGGCAGCGCCGGGTTCTCGACGTTCTACCTCGCCACCTCCGCCCTCATCCTGATCGTCGCCGTGGTGGAAGCCTCCTATCACATGGCGTACCAGGACAGCCTCACGGGGTTGCCGGCCCGGCGCGCCCTCAACGAAGCGCTGCTGCGGCTCGGCGGCCACTACACCGTGGCGATGATCGATGTGGATCACTTCAAGCGCATCAACGACCGGCACGGGCACGACGTCGGCGATCAGGTGCTGCGGATGATCGCGGCGAAGCTGGCTCAGGTGCCGGGCGGCGGCAAAGCCTACCGCTACGGCGGCGAGGAGTTCGCGGTGATCTTCGCCGGGCGGGGCGCAGAACAGTGTCTCCCGGACCTGGACGAGCTGCGCAAGACCGTCGAGGACACGCGCTTCATCTTGCGGGCGCGGTTCCGCTCGAAGAAGAAAAAGGAGAAGGTGCTCACCGATCGCGGCCCCGGCGAGCGTGTGCCGGTGACCATCAGCATCGGCGTTGCCGAGAAAAGCGATCGCCATGCCAAGTGGGACCTGGTCATCAAGGCGGCCGACCGGGCGCTCTACCGTGCCAAGGAGGGGGGGCGCAACCAAGTGCGGACGTGACCTCCTCCCGCACCATTATGGTGCAACCGGTGTGGTCCCTGAGCAGCACTGGGGGGCATGGATAGTGCGACAGCACAGCCCATGGCGCCAATCGCGCATCCCTCGAGGGACGGAGGCCGGGAGTGAGTCGGAGCGGCATTTCTCGTCGCAAGCCCCAGGGATCGCCCGCGTTGCCGGACGTCGCAGCGCTCTACCGCACCCTGGCGCGCAACTTTCCCGACGGCTCTCTGGTGTTGTTCGATCACGACCTCCGCTACATCGTGGCGGGGGGCGAACACGGCATCGTTCCCGAGCTCGCGCCCGCCGGATGCCAGGGAAGAGCCGTCCAGGACGTGCTTCCCCCCGAGATCGCGCAGAAGCTCGAGCCGCTATACCGGGCCGCGCTCGCCGGACGCCGTGCCGCGGCCGAGCTCGCCTATCGGGACCGCTGGCTGCTGGTGCGCGCTGGCCCGGTGCGCGACGACGCGGGGGCGATCGTCGCGGGGATGTCGATGTCACTGGACATCACCGAGTCAAAGCATGGCGAGCAGGCGCTGCGCGGCAGCCGCGACCTGCTGCAGAAGGTCATCGAGAGCTCGAGCGACGCCGTCGTGGCGAAGGATCTCGAGGGGCGCTACGTGCTCATCAATTCGAGCGCGGCGCGGCTGCTGGGGCGGCCGGCGGGCGAGATCGTCGGGCGCGACGACACGGCGCTGTTCCCCGCCGACCAGGCCAGCCGCTCGCGCGCAGCGGACGCCCGGGTGGGGGCGCGCGGCGAGAGCGAGACGGCGGAGGAGCACGTGGTGGTCGACGGGCGCCGCCGCACGCTGCTGCTCACGCGCAGCCCGCTGCGCGACTACGACGGGCGCATCATCGGCGTGCTCGGCGTCGCGCGCGACGTCACCGAGCAGCGGCAGCTCGAGGAGCGGCTCAGCCGAGCGCACCGCATGGAGTCCGTGGCGCGCCTGGCGGGCGGGATCGCACACGATTTCAACAACCTCCTGACGGTGGTGCTCGGCTCGGCCGAGATCCTGCTCGACGACCTGCCGCGCGCGTACGCCCGGCGCAACGATCTCGAAGAGATCAAAACGGCCGCGACGCAGGCGGCACAGCTTACACGCCAGGTGCTGGCCTACAGTCGGCAGCAGGTGCTGGCGCCGCGCCTGCTCGACCTCAACGGCCTGGTGGGAGGGATGGAGCGCGCGTTGCGGCCGCTCGTGGGTGCGCGGATCGAGCTCGTGCTCGACCTCGCCGCAGCGAGCAGCGCGGTGCGCGTGGACTCTGCGCAGCTCGAGCAGGCGGTGCTGAACCTCGTATTGAACGCGCGGGACGCGATGCCGGGGGGCGGTCGATTGGAGGTCGTCACGCGAACCGTCGTGGTGGACGAGGCGTTCGCCCGCGAGCACGCGCCCATGCGGCCCGGACGGTACACCACCCTCGCGGTGCGTGACACCGGCGTGGGGATGGACGACGAAACCCAGAGTCACTTGTTCGAGCCCTTCTTCACGACCAAGCCGGGCCGCCACGGCGCCGGGCTCGGCCTCGCCACGACCTACGGGATCGTGAAGCAGAGCGGCGGCTACATCTGGACGGAGAGCGCGCCCGGCGCCGGCGCCACCTTCACCATCTACCTTCCCTGGCACGAGCCGCTCGTCGCGGCCGCGGTGCCGGCGGCGGACTCGTCCGGCACCGCGCGCGGCGCCGGGGAGACCGTGCTCGTCGTGGACGACGAGCCGGCCGTGCGGGTCGTCACCAAGCGGATCCTGCAGCGCAGCGGCTATGCCGTGCTCGAGGCGGCCGGCGGGGTCGAAGCCCTCGACGCCCTGCGCGAGCATCCGGGACCGGTTCACCTGCTGCTCACCGACGTGATCATGCCCGAGATGAACGGCCGGGAAGTCGCCCAGCGCGTGCGCGGGCAGCGCCCGGGAATCCGCATCGTGTACATGTCCGGGTACAGCCCCGAGGCGATCGCGCACGACGGCCTGCTCGACGAAGGCGCGGCATTCGTGCGCAAACCGTTCGAGAGCGGGCTGCTGCTGCAGACGGTGAGGCGCGCCCTCAACACCACGGAGCAGCCG
>Ga0209055_1002570_pt1 | contig 11420 bp, 6 predicted proteins | sample GraSoiAngelo_110_FD_185875 | JGI IMG/M metagenome (GOLD analysis project Ga0209055, IMG submission 185875) | Grasslands soil microbial communities from the Angelo Coastal Reserve, California, USA - 14_0903_12_30cm (SPAdes) (version 2) | ecosystem: Environmental > Terrestrial > Soil > Grasslands ... | reverse complement strand
TCCAGCCGATGCCGTGACGCGCGCAGCCCTCGACCGCCTGGCGCAGGCTCCACTGCTCGACCGTCGCCTGGTTCAGGCTCAGCCGCGCCAGGCCGACGCCGCCGGGGCCGCCGCCCACTCAGTCCACGCCGGCGAGCGCCAGCACCGGCCGCACCCGGGCCACCGCCAGCTCCGGGTCGGCGAGCAGGCCCGCCCGATCCGCGAGGCGGAGCAGCTCGGCCAGGTGGAGCACCGAGCGCGCGCTCTCCAGCCCGCCCAGCAGGTGGAAGTGGCGCTGATGGCCGTTGAGGTAGGCCAGGAACACCAGGCCCGCCTTGTAGTGATACGTGGGCGCCCGGAAGACGTGCCGGCTGAGCGGGACCGTCGGCGCCAGCAGCGCCGCGAAGCGGGCCCGGTCGCCCGCGTCGAGCGCCTGCAGCGCCGCCGACGCCGCGGGGGCGATGCCGTCGAAGATGCCCAGGAGCGCGTCGCTGTGGCCGCGATCGTCGCCCGCCATCAGCTCGGCGAAGTTGAAGTCGTCGCCGGTGTACATGCGCACGCCCGCCGGCAGGCGGCGGCGCATCTCGACCTCCAGCACCGCGTCGAGCATCGACACCTTGACGCCGACGACGCGGTCCGCGTGCTCCGCCATCACGGCCAGGCAGACCTCCATCGCGGCGCGCGGGTCGTCGTGCCCCCAGTAGCCGGCGAGCGCGGGATCGAACATCGGGCCCAGCCAGTGGATCAGCGCCGGCCGCCGCAGGCCCGACAGGACGCGGCCGTACACGCGCGCGTAGTCGTCGGGCCCGGCGGCGATCCGGGCCAGCTCGCGGCTGGCCATCAGCACGACGTCGCCCCCCGCCGCCTCGACCGCCTCGCACTGCAGCTCGTACGCGGCGACCACGTCGTCGAGGCCGCGCGCCGCGCCCGGCGCGAGGTGGTCGGTGCCCACGCCGGAGGCGACCCGGCCGCCCGCCGCGCGGGCCTCCCGCACGGAGCGCTCGATCAGCTCCCGCGCCTCGGGCCAGCCCAGGCCCATGCCCCGCTGCGCCGTGTCCATCGCCTCCGCGACGCCGAGGCCCCACGACCAGACGTGGCGGCGGAACGCCAGCGTCGCCTCCCAGTCGATGCGAGGCGGGTCGGCCAGGGGGTCCACCACGACGTGCACCGCCGCCAGGGCCTGGCGGCACGCGGGCGGCGCGGCCGGGCGCGAGAAGTCGCCGGGCGCGCCCAGCGCGTAGCGCTCCAGCGTGCCGTCGGGGAGCGGCAGCCGGACGGCGGCGCCGACCGTGCTCACGGGATGAGCTCCGGCAGGTCCACCCAGCGCCGCTCGCGCCACGACCGGAGGCCGGCCTCCGCCAGCTGGACGCCCTTGGCCCCCTCCAGCAGCGTCCACGGGAACGGGTCCCCGCATCCCACGTGGCGCAGGAACATCTCCCACTGCACCTTGAAGCCGTTCTCGAACCGCTGGTTGTCCGGGACCTCCTGCCACCCCGCCCGGTAGTCGATCTCGCGGGGCACGTCCGGGTTCCACGTCGGCCGCGGCGTCGCGGCGCGGTGCTGGACCCGGCAGTCGCGCAGGCCCGCCACCGCGCTGCCCTCGGTGCCGTCCACCTGGAGCGTCAGCAGGTCGTCGCGCAGCACGCGGACCACCCACGACGAGTTGATCTGGGCGATCGCGCCGCCCTCCAGCTCGAACGTGGCGAACGCCGCGTCCTCGGCCGTGCACGCATACGGCTGGCCGCGCTCGTCCACGCGCTCCGGGATGTGGGTCACGCCCACCGCCGACACCGACCGCACCGGCGCGACCACCTCGTCGAGGACGTACCGCCAGTGGCAGAACATGTCCAGGATGATCCCGCCGCCGTCCTCGGCCCGGTAGTTCCAGGAGGGCCGCTGCGAGGGCTGCCAGTCGCCCTCGAAGACCCAGTAGCCGAACTCGCCGCGGACGGCCAGGATGCGCCCGAAGAAGCCGCCGTCGCGGAGCCGCCGCAGCTTGAGGAGCCCGGGCAGGAACAGCTTGTCCTGCACCACCCCGTGCTTGACGCCGGCGGCCTGGGCCAGGCGCGCCAGCTCCAGCGCCTCGCCCAGGTCGCCGGCGACCGGCTTCTCGCAGTACACGTGCTTGCCGGCCGCGATCGCGGCGCGCAGCGCGGGCGCCCGCTCCGACGTCACCTGCGCGTCGAAGTAGACCTGCAGCTCGGGGTCGGCGAGGCACGCGTCCAGGTCCGTGCTCCACCGCTCCAGGCCGTGGGCCTCGGCCAGGGCCCGCAGCTTGCGCTCGTTGCGGCCCACCAGCACCGGCTCCGGCCAGATCACCTCGCCCTCGCCGACCGGCACGCCGCCCTGCTCGCGGATGGCGAGGATCGAGCGGACCAGGTGCTGGTTGGTCCCCATCCGTCCGGTGACGCCGTTCATGACGATTCCGAGCTTCATAGAAATCCTTTTCTACCGGATTTTAGACGATTGATTCCCAATCCGCCGACGTGTGGGAGCCGTGATGGCGCTGGTGATCTATCCGGGTGAGCTGAAGCACGAAGGCACGAAACTCACTGAGGATGCGCCCAAGCGGCGGACAAAGGATCGCCGCGCGGGCGCCGCGATCCCGATCCGTGGCAAGATGGCACGCGACGTGACCCGATCGAGGGAGGGGCTGCGTCGTCGGCGGCGTCTGGTACTGCTCGCGTGCGCGGTCGCCCTGGCGGCCGGGGTCGCGTGCGGCACGCCTTCGCCGGTGGCGCAACCGACACAGCAGACACGGCAGACGGCGACGGCAACCGCTCCGCCGGTCGCGCCCCTGACGGCCTGGCAGGGCCGGGGCGCCACCGAGGTGCCGCCGCCCGACCTGCAGCAGGTCTCGATGGAGGGAATCCAGGTGGTGAACCAGACGGGCGCCGCCGTGAGCGACGCCGACGCGAACAGCTGGGCCGCCGCCCTGCTTCGCGGCATCAACTACGAGTTCTGGGCCGTGGAGCGGCAGCAGGACGGCTTCCTGCGCCAGTCGGGCCTCAGCAGCGCGCCCGCGGTCGTCTTCTCGCCCGACCTGACGGACATCGACGTCTCCCGGAAGGCGAAGACGCACGTCAAGTACACACGCAAGGTGATCCGGCGGATGGTGCTCCGGTCGGTGCCGGCCAGCATGCAGGCCACGTTCACCTCGCAGCTCGCGGCCTGGAAGCCGTACGCGTTCTACCTGGACGCGGTCGGTCCCGCTACGAAGGTCGTCACGGACGCCACCGGCAGGCAGACCACGCAGACGGTCGTCGCGGCCGGCACTCCGGCGTTCGAGCTGGTCGGCGGCGAGATCGTCCACGACCCGCTGATGGGCGACATCTTCGCGTTCGGCTCGGACTGGAACTGCCTCGACTCGGCCAACCGGCTCCACCTGGCGCCGCTGTGCAACCAGTGATGCGCCGGGGCAGTCTGCTGCTCGTCGCGCTGAGCGCGCTGGCCCTGGTCCCGGTCCCCGCGAAAGCGGTCGGCAACGGCCCGGGCGGGAGCTCCGGCTGCACGCCGGGCGTCAGCGTCCAGGTGCCCGCGGCCTCGTCGCCGGGCAAGGCGGTGCCCGTGGCCACGAGCGCGGCGGTCGTCTGCCCGACGCCGGAGGCGAGCGGGCCCGGCGGCATCTGGGGCCCGCACAACAAGGTGAGTCAGCCGCCGATCAACGTGGGCGCCGACTGCCAGCAGGAGGTCTGGGAGCCGACGGAGCTGTCGCTCACGCCCGGCGGCCAGCAGGAGGTGTTCTGGCCCGACCCGGCGAACCCGGGCACCGGCTCCGACACGCCCGAGCCCCAGTTCATCAGCCAGATCATCGGCGGCATCAGCGCGATGGACTTCTGGACCACGGCCGGGACCACCACCGACTACTTCATGCCCTTCCTGCTCAAGGGCAAGGTCGACGCGACCGGCGCGTGCGTCCCGAAGGACCCGGCCAACCCGCAGGCCTCGTTCAACGTGATCTGCGGCACGGCGCCCGTGCCGGTGACGTGCCTGCGCACGGTGACGCACCGCGCGGGCGGCGGCCCGCTGCCGATCACGGCGCTGCAGGGCGTCGACATCCGGGGCCAGATGCTGCAGCTCATCCACCCCGGCACGGTCGCGTCGGTGCCGGCGCAGCCCAACCCGGCGGTGGTCAACGTCCCGGCGTGCTTCTTCCTGAACGGCGCCAACATCGCGGGCCAGGACGTCAACGCGCCCCAGAGCTTCGAGCTGGTCCTGCTCGGGCCGGCCGACAGCGACGGGCGGCAGGTGTTCTACGTCTTCCGCGTGGACGTCCAGCTGCAGGGCGTGGACTGGAACTTCGGCGACAACGGGGACACGGTGCCCCTGCCGCCCCAGTGCGTGGGCGTCAGCAACGCCCCGCTCCAGTTCGCCCACAAGTACCTGCGCTACAGCCCGCCCGGCGGCTTCGGGGTCTCCGCGACGGAGACGTTCACCCTGCACGTCACCGAGTTCTGGGTGGACGCCAACGGCATCCCCAACGCGCCGCTGGACCTGGGCAACCTGCCCGACATCGTCGTCAATCCGGGCCCGGTGCCGGGGATCCGCGAGGTCGTGGTCCAGGAGGAAGGCGTCCCGATCGGCGGCTGAGAGCGGCCTCCGCGGCGCGGGGGCCGAACACCGCGCCGAGGACCAGTCCGCCCACGTAGCGGGCGGACTGGACCCCGCCGGCGTCGGCGCCGGCGGCGAACAGCCCCGGCACCGGGACCCCATCCCGGCCCAACACGCGCCCGTCCCCGTCCACGGCCAGGCCGCCGAACGGGAACGTGATGGTCGGCTGCACCTCGACGGCCCAGCACGGGGGCTCGGCGCGCCAGCCGTCCAGCGACCCGGCGAGCCCGTCGCGGTCCACGCCCCACCGGGCCACCGCCGCCACCAGCTCGGCCACCGTGCCCGCCCGGGCGAGTCGGCAGCCGGTCGCCTCGGCGGCGGCCACCCGGTCCACCACCCGGCCGTGCGGGTACGGCGCCGACGCGGCCGCGCCGGCCCGCACGCGCTCGTCGAACACCAGGATCGCCCGCGCGCCCGGCTGGCGGAGCGCGGCCTGGTTGGACGTCTCGTCGCCCAGCGACTCGTCCGTGAACCGGCGTCCGAGCCGGTTCACCAGGAGGCCGTGGCTGGAGTGGTACTGCGTCAGCGGCAGGAAGTCGGCCTCGCCCCAGCGAGCGAGCGGGCTCGGCACCAGGTGACCGTAGAAGCCGCGGCCCGCGCTGGTCGCCGCGCCGGCCTCCCGGCCCATCCGCAGGCCGTCGCCGGTGCTGCCCGGCGCCGAGCGCACCAGCAGCGATCCGGCCGGCGCGCCGATGAGCTCGTCCCGCAGCGCCGGGTCGCCCTGGAAGCCGCCCGTCGCGAGCAGGACGGCGCCCGCGCGCAGCTCGCCCGCGGCGGCGCCGGCGACCTCCACCCCGCCGCCCGCCAGCAGCCGGCGTGCCGGCGACCCGAGCAGGACCCGGCCCCCCGCCCGCTCGATGCGCTCCCGCCACGCGGCGAGGAGCGCCGCGATGTCGACCCGGACCGCCGAGCCGAAGCCCATCTGCCCCTCCCAGCGCTCGCTCACGAACGCGCCGGTGGCGCGGATCCACTCGACCGCCGGCGCGAAGCCCGCGACGAGCGCCGCCCCCAGCTCGGCGTCGCCGCCCGGGTCGAGCCGGCGCAGCGTCGCGACGTCGGGAGCGGTCCACAGGATCCCGGCCGACAGTCCCGCCGAGCCGCCCAGCCGGCCGGCCTTCTCCAGCACGACCACGCTCGCGCCGAGCTCGGCCGCCCGGGCCGCCGCGGCCAGGCCGGCCATCCCGCCGCCCACGACCAGCAGGTCGCAGGCGGCCGAGGAGCCGCTGGCAGAAATCGATTTCACCCGCCGCCCAGCGTAGGCCGGGCCGGGCGGCGGGGTCAACCGCGCGTCAGCGGGCGGTCGGCCGGATGTCGTACTGCTTCAGGGCTGCCCAGAGCGGCTCCAGCGCCGCGTCCGGGTCGCGGTAGAACGACGCGCCGCGGACCCGGGCGAACGGCAGGCCGCACCGCTCCAGCATGCGCTGCCGGGCCAGCTCGACCTCGAACTCGTTGGCGCCCCGCCACTGGTCACCATCGCACTCCACCGCGAGGCGGCCGTTCCTGCCCTCGACGAGCAGGTCCACCCGGAAGCCGGCGATGTCGTGCTGGGGGATGACGCGGTAGCCGCGGTCCACGAGCCGCAGGAACACGTCCAGCTCCAGCCAGGAGTCGAACGGGTGCGGCACGGCCTCCCCGGGCGCCCGCTCGGCGACGCGGCGCCGCCACGTCTCCACGGCCAGGCCGCGGGCCGGCACCGGCTCCACGCTCGGCTGCAGGCAGTAGTGCAGCAGCCGGTGCGCCACGCCGGCCGGATGGAGGTCGTCCAGCGTCGCCGTGTGGAACAGCCAGAGCTGGTCGCGGGCGCGGCTGGCCGCGACGTTGAAGCGCCGGCGGTCGCGGTCGTGCGTGCCGGCGTACAGCTGGCGGCCGGCCCGCGGCGCCTGCACCAGGCTCAGGAACATCACGTCGCGCTCGTCGCCCTGGAACGCGTACGCGTCGCCGCAGAGCAGGCGCCGGCGGTCGATCTCGGCCGGGTCCAGGCGCTGCGTCAGCAGGCGCGAGATCAGCTTCGCCTGCTCGGAGCCGACCAGGCTGATCACGCCCATCGTCCTGCCCGCGTAGTCCGGGTCCTCCAGGCAGGCCACGATCTGGTCCACGATCGCGACGGCCTCGGCCTCGTTGACCTGGTCGTCGCGGTAGACGCCGTCGTGGACGCGCCGGACCTGGATCGCGGGCCGCAGCCGGTCGCTCCCGAACTGGCGGAGCGGCACGAGCGGCCGGTCCCGGTAGCACAGGGCGTTCGAGAACTGGATGATCTCCGGCATGCACCGGAAGTGCTCCTGGAGCACGAGCCGGTCGCCGTAGCGGATCGCGGCGTGCGTGAAGTAGCTGGTGTCCGCGTCGTAGTGCATGGCCAGCGGCACGTCGTGCAGGTACTGGCTGTTCAGGAACTGCACCTTGTCGCGGTCCACGCCCACGTTGTCCGGGCTGATCTGCTGGTCGTCGCCGACCACGATCACGTGCCGGGCCAGGAACTGCAGGAACAGCGCCTCGGGGCCGGACTGGCTGGCCTCGTCCACGATCACGACGTCGAACGCCTCCGGCGTCATGTCCACGGTCTCGGCGACCTTGAAGATCGGCATGATCCAGGCCGGGATCGCGCTGCGGCAGCCCTGCATCGCGTCGCGGGCCTGCTTCCGCCACCGGGCGGCGTGCTTGCCGGTGCCCTTGCCGATCTTGCGGACGGCCTCCTCCCACGTCTGGAGGTGGGCCCGCTCGCGCTCGGAGAGCCGGTTCAGGCAGTGCGCCCAGGCCAGCTCGGCGGCGAGCTGGCGCGTGGCGCGCTCGATGCGCTGGCGGGCGTCGTCGAGATCGCGCTCCAGCCGGGCCGTCAGCGTGGGGTCGGCCTGGGCGACGAGCCAGGCGTCGGCCCGGGCCCAGTCCCAGGCGGCGGTGAACGCGGCGAACTTCGCGTCCCACACCGGGTCCGGGACGGTGGCGGCCAGCCGGGCGGCGAGCCGCGGGGCGCCCGCGCGCAGCCGCTCGGCCAGGTCGCGCCGGCGGAGCAGCGCCTCCCGGCGGTCGGCCAGGCGGTCGAGGTTGGCCCGCTGGGCGGTGTAGGCGAGGGCGTCGCGGTCCGCGACGGCGGCACGCGCCGCCCGCTCGGCGGGCAGGCCGGAGCCGGTCGCGGCGAGCACGTCGTCGAGCTGGTCGCGGGCGGCCTGGAGGCGGCGCTCGCGACCGCCGCCGTCGATGGCGCCGAGCAGCTCGCTCAGGCCGGCGTCGTCCTCCCAGGCGGGCACGGCCAGGCCCGGCACGGCGGCGGCCGCGCCGACCGCGTCCGCGATGGCGTCCTCCAGGCGGAGCACGTCCTGGAGCGTGGCGGCCACGTCCGCGTACTCGGCGCAGCGGAGGGCCGCGCCGCCGGCGGACGCCTGGCGGAGCGGGGTCCAGGCCCGGTCGAGGCGGTTCAGGCGGTCGTGCACGTAGGCCCAGCCGGCCAGGCGGGCGAGCGTGGTCCCGTCGCGGCACGGCGCCCCGTCCACGCGCGTGCCCTCGATCAGGTAGCGGGCGCGCTTCACCGGCTCGGGCCGGATCGGGCCGAAGCCGAGGCTGCCGCCGGCCTCCAGGTGCTGGCGCAGGGCGGTGGCGTCGGCCTGCACGGTGGCCAGGTCGCGGCCGTCCACGCCGGTGACCTCGGTGGCCCCCGCGTCGGTGGCGAACGGCCGGACCGCGTCCAGCGTCTCGCGCGTCATCCGCTCCAGCTCGCGCCAGCGGCCGGCCATGCCGGCGGTGACCTGGCCGGCGGCGTCGGCGACCCAGCCCTCGGCCCGGCGCACCAGGCCGGCCCGGCGGCGGCGGAGGGCGACGATCGCGGACGCCAGCTCCTGCAGCGCCTCGGCCGGCGCCGCGGCCAGGGCGGGGTCGGGCGGGCCGGTCAGCTCGGCGCGCTGGTCGGCGGCCTCCCGCTCGGCGGCCACCAGGGCCGCGAACGCCTCCGGCGTGGGCAGCGCCGCCACGTCGGTGGCCAGGAGGTCGAGCTCGGCCTCCTCCAGGGCGTCGATCGAGCGCAGCAGCTCGAGCAGCGCGACGGCCTCGGCGTCGTCGAGCGGCGCCTCCGCGGCCAGCTCGACGCGGTCCGGGATCCAGCCCAGGTCGAGCGCGCGGGCGCGGAGCTGGCGCGCGATCTCCTGGGCCGTGCCCTCGTAGCCGCCGTAGACCTGCATGTGGCGCTGGGTGTCCCGCTCGCGGAGCTCGCGGAAGCGGCCGCGCAGCTCGGCCTCGGCGGCGCGGGCGGTCTCCAGCTCCCGTCGGTGCCTCGCGACGCGCTCGCGGGAGCGCCGGCCGTCCCACGACGCGTACCGCTCGGAGATCCCGTGCACCGACGCCTGGAGCTCCTCGCGGCCCCGGGCGTCGTTGCCGAGCACGACGACGGCGAGCTCGCGGACATCGGGCGGGATGCGGTCGCGCAGCACCTCCAGCGCGCGGGCGGTGTGGCTGGTGACCAGGACGCGGCGGCCGTGCGCCAGCAGGTGGGCGACCAGGTTGGCGATCGTGTGCGACTTGCCGGTGCCGGGCGGGCCCTGGACCAGCACCCCGGGCCGGTCGCGCAGCCGGCGCACGATGTCGAGCTGGGTGTCGTTGGCGGGCAGCGGGAACAGGACCTCGTCGTCCGGCTCGACGACGGCCGGCTCCGGCAGGAGGTTCTCCACCGCCACCTCGGGCTCGGCCAGGTCCACCAGCCGGCGCACGCCCTCGGGGATTGCGACGCCGTCGCGGAGCTGCTCGGAGATCGAGGTGAGGGACTGGACGATCGAGCGGTCGCTGCGCCGGCGCAGGATCACGGCGGGGGCCAGGTGGACGGCCGGGTCCGCGCCGGCGTCGCGCGGGGGCCGGAGGCTGTCGTCGAACGCGCCGCTGGCGGAGGCACCGTGCGCCCAGCGGCGGGCGGCGCTGGCCACGGCCGGGTCGGCGAACACGTCGTCGCCGACGGCGGCCAGGTCGGCCGTGATCTCGTCCAGCACCGACCGGGGCGGCCGCTCGCCGGGCTCCAGCATGTCCTGTTCGAGCGCCGGGCGGGCGCCGTCGGCGGCGGCCGTGACGCTGATGACGCCGCGGTCGGCGTCGAACCGGACGTCCGTCTGGGCCACGATCAGGTGGCGGCGGACCGCGTTGCCGGACGGCGTGCGCCAGGCCAGGAGCCCGATGCCCATCACGACCTCGTACGCCTCGCCCAGGCGCTGCTGGGACTGGTGGAGGCGGAACAGGTCGGTGTAGATGCGCTGGGCCCGCTGGAGCGGGCGGTCGCGGAGCGCCCACGGGCGCCACTCGCCGGCGAGGTACTCGTCGTACGCCGCGCGGACGTCGGGCCGGTCGGCCAGGACCTGGGGCGGCGCGAGCTCCTCGCCCAGCGCGGGTTCGGCGGGCTCGGCCGGGATGGACTCGCGCAGCGCCGGCGTCTCGACGGCGGAGTCGTCCCAGCGCTCCAGCCAGGGCCGGAGCACCTCGGGCGGCCGCGGGGCGGGCACCAGCCTGGGCTTGCGGACCTCGAGCCAGACCTCGCCGTCGCGGGTCGGCTCGACGGCGGCGCAGACACAGCCGGGCAGGCCGGGGACGTCGGCCAGCCAGATCACCTCGTCGTAGGAGTCGGTCGTGAGTGCCGTGCTGGCCCGGAGCTGCGTGTACTCCCTGAGGAACGTGAACAGTCGGACCGCCCGGTCGCGAACGTCGTCCGGGGCGGCCAGCGGCAGCGGGATCACCGACATCGTCTGTCCTCCAGCGTGGTCCGGCTGACGGAACGTCTCGCCAGACCCCACCCCTGACAACTGTGGTGTCAGGAAGTATACCTTCGGACTGATGGGTTCTGCAGGAGGGAGCCGCGCGGAGCGGCCCCCTCCCGGTGAGAGCGGGTCAGAAGTGTCCGGAGGCGGCGCCGCTGGACGAGGTGACCGTGAACGTGTCGCCGGTCGTGGCGTGCGCGGTGCCCGAGCCCGAGATCTGGGCCGCGAACGTCCAGGTGCCGGGGTTCAGCGTCTGCCCGGCGCTCAGCGTGAACGTGTACGTGATCGTGGACGAGGTGCTGGCGTGGCTCTGCGTGAGCTGGCCGCCGGCCGTGTTGAACTGCCCGCCGAAGCTCAGGCCGCCGGTCTGCTGGACCGTGATCGTGATCGTCAGCGCGGTCAGCTGAGCCGTGTTGGTGAGCTTCAGGTCCTCCTCCGAGAAGAACGGGCTGCTCTGGGGCACCGAGGTCGCGGCCGTGACGCCGCCGCCCGACGCTGTCGGCGTCGGCGTGGGGCCGGTCGGCGTCGGGGTCGGGCCGGTCGGGGTCGGCGCGCTGGCCGCGGTGCTGTACTGGCTGTCGAGGAGGTCGTACGTGTCCTCGCCGTTCAGCGCCCAGTACGTCCAGCCCATCGCCGGCCGGGCGCCGATGAACGCGACCAGGCTGCTGAACCACTGGCCCTGGGAGCCAGCGCTCGTGCTGGAGAGGTCGGCGGCGTCGTTCAGGGTGCCGAACTCGCCCACCCACAGCGGCGCCGTGTTGCCGTCGTAGATGTAGGCCCAGTACTGGTTCCAGATGCTGCCCAGGCTCGCCGGCGTGGTCGAGCTGTTGAACCAGGCCTGCTGGAACAGGTTGGGCCCGTAGTCGTGCGCCGAGTAGATCAGCTGGTTCGGCTTGCTGAGCACGACGGGATGCGTCGCCACGCCCATCAGGTTGCCGCCCCACCACGTGGAGGCGAACCCGCTGGGCAGCGCGGCGTCGGGGAACATGCCGATCCCCTCGACCGCGATCAGGAGCTGCGGGTTGACGTTCAGGATGGCGTTGCCGGCCGTCTGGGCCGCCAGCTGAAAGTCGGTGTTGGGGTCGCCGGTGCCCCACGTCGCGCCCTGCG
>Ga0209055_1002569_pt1 | contig 11427 bp, 10 predicted proteins | sample GraSoiAngelo_110_FD_185875 | JGI IMG/M metagenome (GOLD analysis project Ga0209055, IMG submission 185875) | Grasslands soil microbial communities from the Angelo Coastal Reserve, California, USA - 14_0903_12_30cm (SPAdes) (version 2) | ecosystem: Environmental > Terrestrial > Soil > Grasslands ... | reverse complement strand
CCGAACGAGCGGCGAGACGCGCATCAGCAACTTCCTGCTCTGGCAACTCGCCTACACGGAGATGTACTTCACGCCCACGCTCTGGCCGGACTTCCGCCGGCGCGAGGCCCTGCTGGCCCTGCTCGACTACCAGCGGCGCGAACGACGCTTCGGCCAGACCCGCGATCAACTCGACCACCCGGACGACCAGGTCGGTCAAGGGACCGCTTAGTGGATCCGCGGCGGGTCTACTCGGCCCTCGTCTTTTTTCCGCTGTTCTACCTGCTGGTGCGTTACCTGCCGCCGGTCGCCTTCTCGATCTTCGTCGCCACCAGCATCCTCCTAGCCCAGTACGAGTACTACCGCTTGCACTCCCCGGACCGATTCTCCCCGCCCATGGGTGTTGGCCTTCTCTCAGGGCTCCTGATCACCGCCGGGTTCGCAGTCCCCGGCCTGATCCCCGAGCCGGCGACCATCACCTTCATCACTATGGCGATCCTCCTGAGCCACGTGCTGTCGGGCCGCGACCTCAAGAGCGGACTTTACGACACCGCCGTCGTCTTGTTCGGGGTCTTCTATGTGGCGTGGCTGCTCGGCCATCTGATCCGGATTGACCGGCTCGCCAACGGGCCGTTCCTGATTTTCTTCCTGTTCCTGGTGACATGGGCCAACGATACGGCCGCCTATTATGTAGGAACTCTGCTGGGACGCCATCCCATGGCGCCGCTCATCAGCCCGAAGAAGACCTGGGAGGGAGCCGTCGGCGGGTTACTCGGGTCCGTCGCGGCCGCGTTCGCCTGCCGCGCCTGGTTCCTAGACTCGCTAGGCCTGAGTGAGACCGTTTGGTTGGGCCTCATGATCGGCCTCGCAGCGCCGCTCGGCGATCTCTGCGAGTCCGCCTTGAAGCGCAGCGCCGGCGTCAAGGATTCCGGCGGGCTCATCCCCGGCCACGGCGGCATGCTGGACCGGGTGGACAGCTTGATCTTCACAACCCCGGTATTCTACTATGGCCTCCTTGCGTTACGAACTTCCTGAGGCGCCACACGCATGAAGCGGATCGTCATCCTGGGTTCCACCGGGTCCATCGGGACCAATACCCTGGACATCATCAGCAAATTCCCTGAGAAGTTCCGAGCGGTCGGCCTCACGGCCAGCAATAACGTGGACAAGCTCGAAGAGCAGGTCCGGACGTTTTCCCCGGCTGTCGTCGCCATGGCCGACCCGGCCGCCGCGGAGCGCCTGCGCGCGCGGTGCAAAGGCCTGAAGACGACGATCCTGAACGGGACCGATGGGCTCATGCAGGCCGCCACGCTGACGGAGGCCGATCTTGTCATCTCGGCCATCGTCGGCGGCGCCGGGCTCGTGCCCACGCTCGCCGCGATCAAAGCCGGCAAGTTCATCGCCCTGGCTAACAAGGAGCCGATGGTGATGGCGGGGCGCCTCATGCAGGAGGAGGCCCGCAAGCGCGGCGTCCGGATCTTCCCCGTGGACAGCGAGCACAGCGCGCTCTTCCAGTCCATGGAAGGACACCGCATGAAAGACATCCGCCGGCTCATCCTCACCGCCTCGGGCGGCCCGCTCTGGAACCTGACCAAGGAACAACTGCGCGACGTCACGGTCGAGCAGGCGCTGAAACATCCGAACTGGAAGATGGGCGACAAGATCACCATCGACTCCGCGACCCTGATGAACAAGGGCCTGGAAGTCGTAGAGGCCCGGTGGCTGTTCGACATCCCCGCCTCGAAGATCGAGGTGGTAGTGCACCGCGAGAGCATCATCCACTCGCTCGTCGAGTACGCGGACCGCTCGGTGATCGCCCAGCTCGGCCTTCCGGACATGCGCACCCCGATCGCCTACGCGATGAACTACCCGGAGCGTGTCCCGCTGGACCTCCCTTCTCTGAACCTGGCCCAGATCGGCACGCTCACGTTCTTCAATCCCGATCATGACCGGTTTCCCTGTCTCAGGCTGGGCTACGAAGCCCTGCGTGTCGGGGGCACGATGCCGGCCGCCCTGAACGCCGCCAACGAAGTGGCGGTGCAGGCCTTCCTGGACCGCCGGATCGGCTTCCTCGGCATCGCCGAGACCATCCGCCGAACCATGGACGCGCACAAGCCAGTCGAGGTCTCGACGATCGAAGACGCGCTGCACACCGACGCCTGGGCGCGCGCGAAAGCCGGCGAGGTCGTCACCTCGCTGTCGGCGCCCGCCGCGGTGAAGTAATCGCGTCTGTCCCTGTGGTACACTAAGGAGCACGTTTGTAAGAGAGCACGTCGCGCATGCAAGCCATCCAGCATTACGGGTTCTACGCGCTCGCCTTCGCGGTCGCCCTCGGCGCCCTCGTCGCCTTCCACGAATTCGGCCACTTCTGGGTCGCCCGACGCTGCGGGGTGAAGGTCCTGAAGTTCTCCATCGGCTTCGGGCCGAAACTGGCTGGCCGGCAGATCGGCGAGACCGAATACGTCATCTCCGCGATCCCTCTCGGCGGCTACGTCAAGATGCTGGGCGAGGACCTCGGGGACGAAGTGAGCGCGGAGGACAAGAAGCGGTCGTTTGCCCACGCGCCGCTCCTCAAGCGCACGGCCATCGTGGCGGCCGGTCCGATCTTCAACCTCCTGCTGGCCTACCTCATCTTCACCGCCTGGCTGGCCGCCGGCGGGCCGCTGTTCGTCCCCTCCTTCGCCGACCTGGCCTCCAACGTAGAAGCGGTCGTGCCCGGCTCCCCGGCCGAGGCCGCCGGCCTCCGCAAGGGCGACAAGATCGTCCGGATCGGCGACAAGCGCATCACCACCTGGAATGAAATGACGGACATCGTCAAGCGCAACCCCGGCACGCCACTACCGCTCGTCGTCGAGCGCGATGGTCGGACTGAGACGCTGACGATCACGCCAGCCGCCCGGAAGGAGAAGCTGCCCGACGGGACTGAGATCGAAATCGGGCAGATCGGCATCACGAAGGCAAACAGGGCCATCCTGCGGAGCGAGCACGTCCTGATGGCGCCGGTGGACGGCTTCATGGCCACCTGGGGCTGGACCAAGCTCACCATCGTGGGGATCGCCAAGATGATCACCCGCGAGATCTCGGCCGACAACATCGGCGGTCCGCTGACCATTGCCAAGATCTCGGGGGACGCCGCGACGCAGGGCTTCTCGAACTACGCTTTCCTGATCGCCATCCTCAGCATCAACCTCGGCGTGCTCAATCTCCTACCGATCCCGGTCCTCGACGGCGGGCACCTCGCCTTCTTCGCGATCGAAGCGGTGAAGCGGCGGCCCCTGAGCATCCGCAGCCGCGAGCTGGCCCAACAGGTCGGGATCTTTCTCCTGATCTGCTTGATGCTCTACGCCTTCCGAAACGACATCCTCAACCTCTGGCCCCGCTAATGCGTCAGTCGCAGCTGCTGATTCCCACCCTCCGGGAGGATCCGGGGGAAGCGGAGATCGTCAGCCACCGGCTGATGCTGCGCGCCGGTCTGATCCGCAAGGTCGCCGCCGGCATCTACACATACCTGCCGCTGGGCCTGCGCGTCATCCGGAAGGTGGAGCGCATCATCCGCGAGGAGCTGAACAGGGCGGGGGCGCAGGAGGTCCTCATGCCTATCGCCTCGCCGGCAGAGCTCTGGCAGGAGACCGGCCGCTGGGACTTCTACGGCAAGGAGCTCTTCCGCCTGAAAGACCGGCACGAACGGGACTTCTGCCTCGGGCCCACGCACGAAGAGGTCATCACGGACCTGGTCCGGCGCGAAGTCCGCTCCTACCGGCAACTGCCAGTGAACTTCTACCAGATCCAGACCAAGTTCCGTGACGAGATCCGGCCGCGCTTCGGGCTAATGCGCGGGCGCGAGTTCATCATGAAGGACGCCTACTCGTTCGATGCCGACGAGGCAGGAGCGAAGGAAAGCTACCGGAAGATGTACGAGGCGTACAAAGCCGTCTTCACGCGCTGCGGACTCACCTTTCGTCCGGTGGAGGCCGACACCGGTTTGATCGGCGGCACCTCGTCGCACGAGTTCATGGTCCTGGCCGAAACCGGCGAAGAGGGTATCGCCGTCTGCGATGCCTGCGACTACGCCGCGAATATAGAGCGCGCCGAGCTAGTGGGTGCGGGAGGGGCGCGGGGACCCGTTGCTCCTCCAGATGCAACGGGTGATGGGCCCCCTCCCGCTATGAAGGAGAAACGACGTGTCTCGACACCGGACAAAAAGACCGTGGAGGAAGTGACGGCCTTCCTGAAAGTGCCGGCCACGCAACTCGTGAAGACGCTGCTGTATCGCGCCGATGGGAAGACCGTCGCTGTCTTGATCCGTGGGGACCACGAGGTCAACGAGGTCAAGCTGCGGAAAGCGCTGGGCGCCACGGATCTGGTCATGGCGGATGCCGCCACGGTGGAGAAACTGACCGGCGCGCCGGTGGGCTTCGCCGGACCCCTCGGACTGTCCGGCATCACGATGCTGGCCGATCTCGCCGTCAAGACGCTGATCAACGTCGTGGTCGGCGGCAACGCCACGGACACGCACTGGGTGGACGTCACGCCCGGCCGCGACTTCACGCCGAACCGTTACGCCGACATCCGGAACGCGATGGCCGGCGACGCGTGCCCCCGCTGCGCGAAGCCTCTACGCATCGTCCGCGGCATCGAGGTCGGCCACGTCTTCATGCTGGGGACCAAGTACAGCGAGAAGATGAAGGCCACCTACCTCGACAAGCAGGGCCAGGAGCGCCTCATCGTGATGGGCTGCTACGGGATCGGTGTCGGACGAACTTCCGCAGCCGCTATTGAACAGAACCACGACGCGAAGGGGATCATTTGGCCGTCACCGATCGCGCCTTTCCATGTGCACGTCCTGCCGCTCGCCGACAAGGGCAAGGTCTTCGAAGCGGCCGTCGCGCTGGAGACGGAATTAGAAAAGGCCGGAATGGAAGTGCTGCTCGACGATCGTGACGAGCGGCCGGGTGTTAAGTTCAATGACGCGGACCTGATCGGCTGTCCCTACCAGGTGGTGATCGGCGACAAGAATCTCGCCCAGGGCCTGATGGAACTCAAGGAGCGCCGCGCCGGCGCCGTCACGAAACTCGCCCCCGCTAACGCCGTCGCACGGCTGAAGGAGTTGCTCGCACCAATTTTCTAAGCGGAGTGCCTATAACCTGCCGCTTCGTCTTTCTGCTCAGACGCGAAGTAGCTGAAATCCTCGATTTCCATATCTTCACCCTCCCGGGTAGCCATTGCCCACATGGCGATGCCCAGGATCACGACCGTCCATGCACCAAGCACCAGCGCTGGATTGAACATGGTTCACCTCCCTGGGAAGCTCGTGTGTACCCATGATCAGGATACCGGCCGGGCATGAAAGGAAGATGAACGCGAGATGAAGAATTGTTAATGAAGCATCAAAGGACCTCGCTCCACGGGGGGCTGACGGCAAAGGCGGCGTTGATCAGTCCCACATGGGAGTAGGCCTGGGGGAAATTCCCGCATTGAGTTTGGGTCGCCGGTAGGAAGTGTTCCGAGAAGAGCCCCAGGCCGTTCGCTGCGGTCAGGACTCCGGCGAGGATCTCCTTTGCTTCAGCGGTTCGACCGAGCCGGGCCAATGCTTGGGCGATCCAAAAGGAGCAAATCACAAAGCCGGATTCCGGTTTTCCGAAATCGTCCTCGCGGACATACCGGTAAAAGAAGCCGGTCGCCGCGGTCCCGTTCCGTACTCCGAGCTGGCTGACAATCTGGGTGGTGGTGGCTTCGCAGAGCTGCCGGTTGGGGTATCCGAGCATCGCGAGTTGCGACAGCGAGGCGTCGTAGCTGTCATCCGTCGGGCCGTTGCGCACGGCTCCCCCTTTTGAAGCGCGGAGCAAGGCCTCCGCCGCACGGATCCGCGCTCCTGCCAGGTCAAGCGATAATGAGGCGAGCTGCCCGGCCTGCCGGATGCGTTCGAGGCGTTCCAACCCGGCCCAGCACATGAGATTGGTGAACGAGTGCTCCTGCCAGCCGCCTCGGCTTTCCCACAGCCCGGCGTCACGCTGTCCGATACTGCGTGCGCACAGTTGAGCCAGGTAGGCGAGGAGCGCTTCGTGCTCCTTGGTCCGGAGGTCGAAAAACCGCTCGTCGAAAAAAATGGGCGCAAAGGCCAGAATCATTTCGCCATACACATCGTTCTGTACCTGCTCCGCAGCTTGGTTATTGCTCCGGACGGGCGTGCTCTGCTGGAAGCCTTTCCAATTGGCATGCGCCGTTTCCGGCAGCGGGAAGCCCTGGCTCAAGGTGTACACGGGCCGCAGACGGTCTCGGGAGTGTTCGTGCGCGTGGGCGATGTTCAACAGGAAGTTGAGGAAGGCCTCCATTTCTTCAAAGTGGCCCAGGTTATTGAACGCGGTCAACGCGTAGTAGGCATCCCGCAACCAGCAATAGCGATAGTCCCAGTTCCGCCCGCCGCCGGGTTGTTCGGGCAGGCTGGTCGTCAAGGCGGCCAGAATTGCGCCCGTGTCTTCAAAGCAGTGGAGCTTGAGCGCCAGCGCGGATCGGATGACTTGTTGCTGGTGCCACACCGGCACCGAGCAATTCTTCACCCAGGTGCGCCAGTATCGCGTCGTCTGATCGAGGAACTCATGGGTCACCCTTACCAGGTCGTCCTCGATGCCCAACCCCCAGGTGAGCCCGAAGTACAATTTCTGCGTCAGCGCGACTGGGGTCTCCTCGCACAGATATGTCAGCGGCAGGTTGGTGAGCAGGCGGAGGACTTCTCCACGAATTTCGAAACGGATATGGCTGCTCCCGCGAATCGAGCGAACCGGCTCTTTTTCCCATCCGGATACGGGCCGGCAGCTTACGACGACTGACGGATGCCCGGAGACAGCCTCCACAATGCGGAACAAGGCCGCTGGGCGGTATATGCGGCCGTACTGCTCGAACCGCGGGCAAAAGTCCGTGATCCGGAACGAGTCGCCGTTGGCCAGCGAGACGACCGTCACGAGAATGTTGGTGTTGGGCAGGTACTGCTGGGACGTCGTGAGATGTTCCGGAGCCGCGGGAGTGGAAATCGCGAAGCGCCCGCCGTTGGGGTCCAGGATACCGCCGAACACGGGGGGGCTGTCGGGGCGCGGCAGGCACATCCAGTCGACCGACCCCGAATCGCTGATCAGCGCGGAGACCTGGCAATTGCCCACTAATCCGTAGCGGTACATTGGACGCCCCTATTATAATAGCAAAATAACCGGGGATGCTTGGCATGAGACTGTCGCTACGTTTTATTCTCCCGTTGGCCCTTGTGTTGGCGCTGATTGCGTATGCGGTCGTTCCGCTGGTTGATGCGCTGACCCTCAAATGGTTCGTGCGGGACCTTGACATCCGGTCGAAGCTGATCGCCAGCACAATGGAGGCTCCGCTGGCCGATCTGGTGACGACGGAGTCGAAGGCCAAGATCCTTGCGTATTTTCATCGGGTCATCCAGGACGAGCGGCTCTATGCTCTGGGGTTCTGCGACCTCCACAACCGCTTACTCTATAAGACCCAGACCTACCCCCATGAGATTTCATGCGAAGGGGCTACCGGCCTTAAACCAGGTTCGTCGACGGTTCTGACGCTGAGTCACGGGCCCGTGCATGTGGCGTCCGCCTCCATTGAAGCCGAAGGACGCACGGTCGGCCGCCTGATGCTCGTGCACGACATGAGTTTCATCCAACAGCGGAGTGCCGATACGAAATGGTACATCTTTTACCTCTTCGTAGCGCTGGGGGCCGTGATCTCCCTCGTGACGGTCCTGGTGGCGCACTTGAGTTGGAAGGGATGGGTGGCCGGCGTCCGTGCCATGCTCAGAGGAGAAGGCCTGCTTACTCCACTCGGCCAGGACCATGGACCGGAACTACGGCCGGTCGCCAAGGATCTCAGAGCATTGATCCGCGATCTCGAAACCGACCGCCGCATGCGCGACGAGAGTCAAATCACGTGGACCCCGGCGAGCCTGAGGGCAATTCTGCGCGAGCAACTGGCCGGGGACGAAATCCTGATCGTGTCCAACCGCCAGCCCTATATTCACAACCGGCGGGGCCAGACCATTGAAGTCCAGGTCCCTGCCAGCGGGCTGGTTTCCGCGCTGGAGCCGGTCATGCGAGCCTGCTCCGGCATCTGGATCGCCCATGGCAATGGATCGGCTGATCGGGAAGCAGTGGACTCGCACGACCATGTCCGTGTGCCGCCGGACAACCCGGCGTATGAGATTCGCCGCGTCTGGCTGACACCGGAAGAAGAAGCGGGCTACTACTACGGTTTTGCCAACGAGGGCTTGTGGCCCCTCTGCCACATCGCCCACATTCGGCCCACCTTTCGGTCCTCGGATTGGAACCATTACGTGGCGGTGAACGAACGGTTTGCGCAGGCTGTGTGCGAAGAGGCCAAGACCGACGACCCGGTCGTGCTGGTTCAGGACTATCACTTCGCCCTCCTCCCGAAGATGATCCGGGAGCGATTGCCGAACGCGACCATTATCTCCTTCTGGCACATTCCCTGGCCCAATGCCGAGCGGTACGGCATCTGCCCGTGGCGTCAACAGATTCTGGAGGGACTCTTGGGCAGCAGCATCCTGGGGTTCCACACGCGGGTGCACTGCAACAACTTCATCGACAGCGTTGATCGGCTGCTGGAGGCCCGGATCGATCGGGACGACTCGACCATCTCCTACGGCGGCAAGCTGACGGCCATCAGGCACTACCCGATCTCCATCGAGTGGCCCTCGCGATGGGTCCGGGACCAACGGCCGGTGGAGGAGTGCCGTGCGAAGATTCGGGCGCTCCACGGCATGGAACCCGAGCGCCTCATCGGCGTCGGGGTGGACCGGCTTGATTACACCAAGGGCATCATCGAGCGATTCCTCGCCGTAGAGCGCCTCCTTGAATTGCAACCGGAATGGATCGGCCGGTTCTCGTTCATCCAGATCGCCGCCCCTAGCCGCACCATGATCGAGCAGTACCAGCACTTTGCCGGGCAAGTTCATGCATTGGCGGAGCAGATCAATAAGCGATTCGGGCGCGACGGCTATGAGCCCATCTGCTTGAAGGAGCAGCACCACGAGCCGCCGCAAGTGTACGAGCATTACCGGGGCGCCGATGTCTGTGTGGTGAGCAGTCTTCACGACGGCATGAACCTCGTGGCTAAGGAGTTCGTGGCGGCGCGTGATGACGAGCAGGGAGTCTTGATTCTGAGTCAGTTCACCGGGGCTTCCCGCGAGCTTCCGGAAGCCTTGGTCGTCAACCCGTATGACATTGACCAATTCGCGGCCGCCCTCCACGTGGCGCTGAACATGCCGCCGGCCGAGCAGCGGGCTCGGATGCGGAGCATGCACGGGCTGATCCAGGAGTTCAACGTGTACCGCTGGGCAGGACGGATGCTGATGGATGCGGCCCGCATGCGGCAACGCAATCGGGTCTTGCGGCAGGTGGAGCAGTCGAACCTGCCGACCTAGGCTGAGCTGGAACGATGCACTACCTTCTGGCATCACGCGGCAGGCGGCAGTTGGATTTGCTGACGGGGACGCCCACGCTCTACGCTTTCGATTTCGACGGCACGCTGGCAAGGATTGTCCGGAGACACCAAGACGCGCGGCTCGCGCGGCCGATTCGGGAGTGGCTGGTAGAACTCGGCAAGCGGGCCTTCACGGCCGTCATCTCGGGACGGTCGGTGGCGGATCTGCACATTCGTGTCGCCGGTGCCGTGCCGCACCTGATCGGCAATCACGGCCTGGAGGGACTTCACGCGGCGCCGCAGGTCCTGCGGCAGGCTCGGGAAACGTGCGGGGCTTGGAAGCGGCAGGTTGAAAACGGCTTCAGCAGCGAGTTGGCACGCGCTGGAGTATTGGTCGAAGACAAAACCTATTCCCTCGCGTTTCACTACCGCATAGCCGGACGGAAGCGAGCGGCCCGCGAGGCGGTGTTTACGATGCTGGCTGAACTCCACCCCTTGCCGCGTATCCTGATCGGCAAAGACATCGTCAATGTGATTCCAGCCGGAGCGCCGCACAAGGGAGTGGCATTACTCGAGTTGATGCACCAGTTGAACCTCAGGGCAGCCCTGTACGTCGGTGATGATGAGACGGACGAGGATGTGTTTTCGCTTTCCGACGCGCGCATCGTGACCGCCCGCATTGGAAAGAAGAAGACCACTGCGGCCAAGTTCTTTCTCGCGCGGCAGTCCGAGATCACTCTTCTCCTACGTTACCTTGTGCACGCGTATGATAACAACGAAAGGCCGACAGAGTCAGACTCCGTCGGCCCTTCAGGTGGTTGAGGAGAACGAGGAGCGTTACTTCTTCTCCGCCTTCTTTTCCTCGATGTGTTTCTTCCTGAGCTGCTTCTTTGCCGCCTTCGTGACTTTCTGACCTTCCTCCTTCTTCATCTCTCCGCCTGCCACTGAGGTTTTAGCGGGAGCGCCCATCTGCTTCCCCGTTTCCGCAAAGGTGGAGCCTACAAAGGTCAGTCCGATCAGGACTGCAAATAGTGCTGCGAGAATCCTCTTCATTTTGCGATCACCTCCTTCTGTCCGTATCAGATCGGTTTTTCATACCTTACCATTCAATGACAATCCGTACATGAAGAGATGATGAAGACAGGATGAAGAATTCTTCATAGAAGGACGGCCCTTACTCCCAGGTCCGGGGCTTGTGGCCGGAGCCGGCATACTCCGCCATGATGATCTTCCAGATCCATTCGTCCGGCAGTTCCACTTCCCACCGCGGCATGGCCGACTTCCAGGGATGGGCCTCGACCGGCAGGCCTACGCCTCCCTTCTTGATCCGCCAGAACAGATAGGATTCCTGAAGCTGGGCGATCGTCCCGGAATCCACGAAGTTCGCCGGGGGCGGATTCCACCCGTCGGAGGCAGGCCCGTTGCCATTGAACATCGCTCCGTGACAGGGCGAGCAATAGGCGGCGTAGAGCCCCTTGCCCATCATCACATTCTCCGGCGTATTGGGAACCGGGTTCGCCAACCCCACGAACCACCCCGGCGGGGCCGGATGAATGACCCGGTTCTCGACGGGTGGCTCGGTCTGCGGGGCCAAATCGTCATACGTCACCCAGCCAACCCACAGCGGGAAGAGGACGAGCACCGCCAGACGGAGGGATCGGGCCGTGCCACCAAGCCCCCCTCCGCCCAAAAATCGGAAGACCGTGCCGAAGAGGGACTCGCTGGACTCGCCGGTGAGCGTGCCGTACACGACGATCCCGCAGGCGGTCAAAAACACATACAGCCAGACGAGGCTCATCGGAAGCGGCGCGGTAAACAACGGAACGCCGACTTTCAGAAACACGAATATCGCCGCCAAAAGGATGGCTCCCTTCACAGCCAACGAGGTCCTGCCCATGTCTCGCCTCCCTCCAATACCAGCAAAGACGTCTCATCCGGCCTTGGTCGTCACCTCTGCGTGGCGCTTGACCGTGGTCACCCGCTTCCCCAAAGCTTCCACATGTA
>Ga0209055_1002564_pt1 | contig 11435 bp, 8 predicted proteins | sample GraSoiAngelo_110_FD_185875 | JGI IMG/M metagenome (GOLD analysis project Ga0209055, IMG submission 185875) | Grasslands soil microbial communities from the Angelo Coastal Reserve, California, USA - 14_0903_12_30cm (SPAdes) (version 2) | ecosystem: Environmental > Terrestrial > Soil > Grasslands ... | reverse complement strand
CCCGAGCGCCGAGGACCAGTCGCTCGGCGGCCTCGTCATGTGGGGAATCGGCGGCGCCGTCGACATGCTCGCCGTGCTGATCCTCGTCGGCTGTTACCTCGGCTCTCAGGACCGCGCGGAGCGATGCGACCCGCCGGAGCGGGCACCCAAGCCGCTCGGGAGCTCGACGGGACGACGAGATCCAAAGCCGCAGCCTCTGGAGTGACGGTCTCATCCGAGCTCTCGAAACTCCGCCTCTGCCTGGTCCGGCCAGAATCGCATATCCATCGCGCGGTACATCGTCAGCGCGAGCCTCAGGTGCTCTTCCGCCCGCTGCCGCTTGCCGATGCGACGGTAGAGCTTGCCGAGGCCCAGATGGCAGTGGGCGACGAGCGGGCGCATTCCGAGCTCCTCCGCCAGCGCAAGGCTGTCGGCGTATTGCTTTCCAGCGCTGGTTGCGTCGATAGAGTCGCCGAGAGCCGTGATCTCGGCCAGGACTCTGAGCGCAAGCGCCTCGTTGGCTCGTTCCTGATGCTTCTTCGACAGCTCGACCGCGCTTCGAGCGCGCTTCAGAGCCTCGTCGGCACGGCCCGACCACAGATACGCTTCGGCCAGACGGCTCATGCGAACGGCAAGTCCCAGGCCCATCGCGCTAATCGACACTTCGCTTCGGACCGACTCCTCGAGGAGTGGAACACCCTCGGAAAGGCGCCCGGAGAGTGCGTACGCATAGCCCAGGCTCGACAGCATATTCGCGTCGCCAACACTGCCTGCTCGAAGCAGGGCGACCCCGCGCTCGAACACGCGCTGCGCGGTATCCAGGTCGCCCCGTTCGAGGCTCACGCCTCCGAGCGCCCCGTGTGACTCGATCACGGTGTGCGGATGGTTCGCCCTCTCGGCGATCTGCATCGCTTGCTCTGCATGCCCGAGCGCGTCGCTGAACCGTCCCAGATGGGAAAAGAGGAGCCCAAGCCACGCGTGCGGCCAAGCCTCGAAGAAGCCGGGCAGCGCGCCTGCGTAGGGAGCCGGATCTCGCGCGAGAAGCCCGAGCGCTGCGCGCTGGTCCGCGAAAGCTTGGACGGTTTCGAGGAAGATCGACGTGGCCTGCTTGAGGTCGCCACCAGCAAAGTGCGCCTGAGCCAGCCGGTACTTCGCTTCGATCTGGAGACCCAGATCTCCGAGCTCGCCGGCGATGTCGAGCGCCTGTCGGCTCGCCTCGAGGGCGCGCCGATGGTCGCCCACGTTGCGGAGACGAGCGCCCATGTCGGCGAGGACGAGCCCCAGCCGGCGCCGATCGCCAAGCGCCCGCGCCAGGATTTCGGCCTCGCGCATGTAACCCAGGATGCGGTCGTACTGGCCCAGAGGAGCGAGGACAACCCGCGAGTCGAGCCGGAGATCGATGGCCAGGGTCTTGGCGTCGGGACTGTCTGACAGGTGGCCGAGAGCGCGAAGCGCCTCCTCGAAGGAAGTCAGGGACTCGGCGTACGCCGAGCGCATCGCTGCTCGCATACAGACCTCGCGGAGGTACGTGACCGCCCGGTCCCACACTTCTCCCTTGAGGGCGTGGTAGGCGAGCGCCTCGACGTGCTGGGACAGCCGATCGGCATAGAGCCGCTCGATCACCTCGACGATCCGCGCATGCAGCTCGCGGCGTCGCTGCTGTAGAAGAGTTCCGTAAGTCACCTCGTGCGTGAGCGCGTGCTTGAAGCTGAATTCGAGGTCCGGAAAGAGGCTCGTTTGGTAGAGGAACTCGGCGGCCTGAAGGTGGGTGAGGCCCCGCCGAAGGTCGGATTCATTCTCCTCGGCGACCGCCTGAAGCAGCGCGAGCGGTACGTCGTGGCCGATGACCGCGGCCGCCTGGAGCAGACGCTTCTCCTCCACGGGCAGTCGGTCGATGCGCGCGGCCAGAACCGCGTGGACACTGGCCGGAACCCCGGTCGCCTGGATGGGCTCGGCGAGGCGATACGCGCCGGGCGCCCCGGCGAGCGCCTTTGTCTCCACGAGGGTTCGTACACTCTCCTCGAGGAAGAACGGGTTCCCCTCCGTCCTTTCGATCAACACCCGTTTGAGCCCTGTTAGCGAGGCATCAGCACCGAGCAGGATACGGAGCAGCTCTTCCGCACTCGTCGGCGCGAGAGGGTCCATTCGTAGCTGGGTGTAGTAGGTCTTGTTGCTCCACCCATGCTGGTACTCGGGGCGGTAGTTGACGAGGAGCAGAAGACGAGCACCCGGCAGGCTCTCCATGAGGCTATCCAGCACGGCCTGGCTCTCGGAGTCGATCCAGTGAAGATCCTCGAACACGACCACGAACGGCTGCACGCGGCTCTCTCTGAGCAGGAGATGCCTCACGCCGTCGAGTGTCCGCTGCCGACGTTCCGGGGGTTCCAGTCGCTTCCACTCCTCGTCTTCGACCGGTATGTCGAGCACCGCCAAGAGCGCTGGGAGCGACGGTTCCAGCGCCTGGTCCAGTGACAGGAGCTTCCCGGTCACCTTTTCGCGGATCCTCCGCTTGTCGTCCCATCCCTCGATCTGAAAGTACCGTCTGAGCAACTCGATCACCGGAAGGTAGCTCGTCGCCTGGCAGTAGGAGATCGATGCGGCCTCGAGAATCAGGCAGCCCTCCACCCGATGCGAGTGCGTGAACTCCCAGAAGAGACGTGACTTCCCCACTCCGGGCTCGCCGACGAGCGCCACGACCTGGCCGCGCCCGGCGCGGCTCTGCTCGAGCGCCGCGTCGAGATGCTCGATCTCGCCGGCCCGCCCTACGAACTTCGTGAGGCCGAGGCTGGCCTGCACTTGAAAGCGAGACCGCGCCGCCCCAGCTCCGGTCAGCTCGTAGACTTCGACCGGCTTGCTCCGCCCCTTCACGTTCACCGGGCCGAGCGACGTGACCTGCACATAGCCCTCCGCGAGTTGCAGCGTTGCCGCGGTGATCAGCACCGACGCAGGCGCCGCGGCCTGCTCGACGCGAGCCGCCAGATGGGTTGTCTCCCCGACAGCCGTGTAGTCGATGTGCAGGTCGCTCCCGATGGAGCGCACGACGACCTCGCCGGAGTTCAGACCGACGCGAATCTGGGGGAGGACGCCTTCCTGACGGCGCAGACTCTCGCCGTACCGCTTGACGGACTCTTGCATCCGCAGCGCCGCGTAACAGGCCCGCACCGCGTGATCCTCGTGGGCAACGGGCGCGCCAAAGAGCGCCATGATTCCGTCGCCCATCACCTGGTTGACGGTGCCCTCGTAGCGGTGCACCGCCTCCATCATCTGTTCGAGAATCGGATCGAGGATCGCGCGCGCCTCTTCGGGATCACGGTCGGCGAGAAGTTCCATGGAACCCTTGAGATCGGCGAACAGGACGGTCACCTGCTTGCGCTCGCCTTCGAGCGCGGTCCTGGATGTCAGGATCTTCTCGGCGAGGTGCTTCGGGATGTAGGACTCGGGAGCGGCGAAGCGTGGCCGCGCGGGCTGATCGAGCGATGCCGCACACTGGCCGCAGAACTTGTTCTCGGGAGGGTTGCTCGCCCCGCACGACCGACAGACGGAGGCAAGCGGCGCCGCACACTGGCCGCAGAATCTTGTCGTGGTGGGATTCTCGGCCTGGCACCGGACACACTTCATGCGTGGGCCTCCAAGCACCCGGGCCGGTGAAGGTCAAGACGGTCGGCCGAGGGTAGCCGCCTGAGTCTCGCATGGTCACAACGACACCGCCGCGAGTTGTCGCCAGCCTACGAGTCCGGTCCGGCCGCCCGTTCCGCCGAGCATAAGCGCCCTCCACATTCTTGCTGAATTTTTTGGCATCGAAGTGACACCGCGTCCCATGCGCTCGTCACAACAGGGAGTCAGTGAAGTCCACCAACACGCAGGAGGAGAATCATGACGCGAAAAGGTCCAATCATGATGGCGGTAGCGCTGCTGCTCGGAGCCGGGATCACTCAGGCGCTGCTGGGCGTATCGGTCCGATCGGCCGCGGCCGCCGATGAACCCCGGGCCTCCGCGCACGTGAGCACCGGGACGGGGTTGGTCAGGGCGGTTGATGCCGGCACGAACACCCTGGTGCTCGAGACACGAAGCGGCGCTAAGCGAGTCCACGTCGCTCGTATTGCTACCATCCGTGACGATCATGATAATGCGCTCGCGCTCGGCGAGATCAAGCCTGGGGATGCCGTCGCCTACGACGTGGAGGCCGGTGCTGCCACCGTCCTGCACGTTGCGCGTCAGTTCTGGGCCATACCAAGCGAAGGGTGAACACTCGCTGGGTGGCAGGTCTGTGCGGCCGCAGCGGCGCTTGCGGTTCTCCTGACCTGGAACGTGACGCTTCAACGCGAGCTCGTTCGCCGCGCGCGCGGGCCCGCGCCCAGACCAGAAGTCGAAGTTCACCGAGCCTCGCCGCAAGCGACGCTGTTCGGGCTCGCGCGTCGGCAACGCCCAACGGGCGGCCCTGAGGCGCTTGGACCGCCCTGAGAGCGTTGCCAACCTGCACGAGCTTTCCAGCTTTCGACGCCCCGGGTTAGGTCAGGCGCTTGATCCTGATGTTTCGGAACTGTACTCGAGACCCTGGGTGGTGGTTCTGGAGGCCAACATGTCCCTTGAGCGGACGTCCGGTGTTGCGTGTGAGGGAGCTCACCGGCGTGGTATTCAAGATGACGTTCACGCTATCGCTTATCACGTGGATCTCGAACCGGTTCCACTCGCCAATGCGCCGTGCTGCTTGCTGCGTGGCCGGCGCGAGCCCGTACACCGCGCCTGTGCTGTGCGATGGGCTGCCGGTGGTGTTGGTGTCGGGGTTGTAGCCCCGGGCGTCGATCTGCACTTCGTAGCCCTGGTCGACTGCGAGCCACCAGTCGTTGGCGGGATCGGTGCTGCCGAGCGCGGGGAAACGGAGGAACACACCGGAGTTGTCGAAGACGCCTGAGGAGCGCCAGTCGACCTTCAGGATGAAGTCGCCGAACTCCTCGGGGGTGTACCAGAGCAGCCCAATGCCGCCAGCGGACTCGAGGATGTCGCTACCGACGACGGCGAAGTGGCCCGAGCCTGCCATCTGCCAGCCCGTCAGCGTCCCGTCGAACAGCGATTGAAACCCTTCCTCCACGGTGCGGCCCTGAGCGGCGATCGCCTTGGCCGTGCGCCGTGCGAGAGTGAGCGCCGTCAGCGATGGATTGGCGGAACCAAGCGTCGGGAACAGCGCCGGCCCTGCGGTGTAGGCGTTGGCCACGTGATGAAAGCGGCCGTCGAGGTCCGCCACGGAGTCCTGAGCAGAGGCGCCCATCCACAGCGTTCCCGCCTCGTGATGTGTGCTGCCAAGCAGATCACGCACCTTGTTGGCGGGATCGAATGGGTCGTTGGTTGGGCTCGGAGGTGGAGGAGCGGCGTGCCAGGAGCCTGGATCGCGACCGTCGTTCCGGAAGCTGTCCTTGTAGAAGTACTGGATCTTCGTCGGATCGTCCCCGGCGAGTTTCTGGCCGAGCGCGATGGCGGCATCATCCATCACCCGCCACAGGGCCATGTCCGCATTGGTGGCGACCAGGTTGACCCAGGCCCGTCGCTTGCCGAATTCGTCGCGCTGGTCGGCGGTGTCGAACGCCAGGTTCATCCAGCTGGTGCCGGTGTTGGTCGGCGTCGCCTGAGGGTCGCCGCGCATTTCGCCGATCCCACGCAGGGTGAGCACGATCCAGTCGGGGTCCTGGTTGGCGGCGATCTGGTTTAGCAGGTCGATGTCCGGGATCATGTGGAACATGTTCTTCTCGGGATCTGAGCCCCGGACGTCCGCCGCCGTGACTTGCAAGTGATAGCGGCTCTCCGGTGTCGAGCCTCGGACGATCAGGGCGGCCGCCTCGAGCTCGCCCGGTTTGGTCTTGAGCTTCGGGAATAGCGAGCGCTTGATCCGCACCGTCGTATTGCTCCGCAGGTGAGCCATCAGGTTCCGGCCCATCTCCGGCCGAGGGAAGGACTCCAGCGCCAGCCGCGTCGACTCGATGGTGCCGGCGGCGAGGACGACCGCGCACTCCGGCGCCACGCCGAGGAATTGACGCTGCCCGTTGACGTCGACCTCGATCTGGCTGACCACGTTGCCGGTGACATACAGCTTCACGACGTGAGCCCTCGGCACGAGGAGGAGCTGGCGTCCCGCGTCCAGGCTCGCGGCCCCCCGACTGCTCGCGTCGCCGATGTCCTCGCGCACGGCGGTGATGAGGATGGGCGCGCTGCTGTACTTGTCGAAGCTGAAGAGCCCTGGCGCGGGCGGCGCTCCCTGGATGGCGAGCGGCGCCTCATCGATCCGATCGACACTGGGAACCTGTTTTGCTGCCGCCTTGAACACTTTGAGGAGTTCGTCGAACAGCGGTCCGCTGATGTAGTCGGTCGTCGGATCGACGCCGATCTCTCGCTCGACGTCGTTGTAGGCTCCGTTCAGGTACTGGGCAAGCTCCGCCGGCCACCGCGCCAGGTCGGCGGCGGTCAGGCGCGGGGACCACCCACCCCAGTAGAGCGAGCGCCCTCCGATGCAGTAGGCAAGGCCGGGGAAGGGCTCGTTGCTGTGCCAGGGCAAACCCCACGTCGGCGCGCCGTTCGCGACCTGGCTCTGCGGGCTCGGCTCCTGGCCGTTGACGGTCGCGCGAACGGCGCCGCCGGCGCCGAGGCCAATGTTGGACAGGTTCTGGACGTGCTCGGAGACGAGGAAGCTCCCCGCGTCGAGGACAAGGACACGGCGCGCCTTCCCACTCTCTCGGAAGATCTTCTCGGCGCAGTAGGCGCCGAACATCCCGGCGCCGATCACCACCGCGTCGAATGCAAACCCGCCGTTCCCGATCGTCCCGATTGCCTCGTCCCAGGTGTTACAGATGTACCGTCCCTGAACGTCGATCGCGAAGGTCGTTTCCTGGACAAGGGTAACGTCAGGAGCTTCAATCAGCCGTCGAATCATGAGACACCTCACCTTCTGTGGTACGGAGTTCTGAACGCGACGACGCATTGCGATGCGGCGGTGCACGGGCTGCACGTTCGGCATCGTTGTCAGGCTCTAGTACTTTCGTGAACATGCCTTCAGGTTCAAGCAAGCGGGAACGCGCTGAGTCCGTTCAGCGGAGTGTAACGCTTGACTGCGATGGTATCAATGGTTACAGGGATAGTTACGACGCGGACGAGTTACCTGAGCGCGGAATGGCATCTTCGAGAGGCTTCACCCGGTGTCAAGGCAGAAGAAGCACATCCATCACGTCATGACTCTCGGGAGGTCGCAATGAGAAAGACGACGATCGCGCTGGCGTTCCTCGTGGTGTGGTTCTTCGCGATGCCGACGGGCTGGGCGCAGGAGTCCGACAAGGAGCACGCCGAGTTGGCCAAGGCGCTGAAGGAAGCCAAGATCTCCTTGCAGCGCGGGCTGACGGCCAGCGCCAAAGCAGGCAAGCCGATCTCTGCGAAGTATGAGGTCGAGCACGGCAAGCTGCAGCTCTCGGTCTACACGATGAAGGGGGACACGTTCTCGGAGGTGATCGTCGATCACAAGACCGGGAAGGTCGCGAAGGCGGAGCCGATCACTGGTGGCGACGACCTCACGGCGGCGAAGGCTCAGAGCGAGGCGATGGCGAACGCGAAGCGGTCCCTTGACGCGGCTGCGTCCGACGCCGTGAAGGACAACAAGGGTTACCGCGCCGTCAGCGTCATGCCCGCACTGAAGGACGGTCATCCCGTGGCCGACGTCATGCTGGTGAAGGGCACCGAGTGGAAGACCGTGTCCGAGAAGCTCGATTGACCGGAAGAACGGCTCCGACGCTCTTCTAAAGGATGTGATGGCTATGTCGCAAGAGCTTCGGTCTCGTCGGATACCGCTGTATGCCCTGATCGTGACGTTCGTGACGGCCATCGAGGTTGGTTTATGGACGCAGTCGGGTCGTGGCGCCCAGCCGGCAGCAGAGCATCCTTCGTTGCGGCAGATCGTGGAGTTCGAGCTTCCAGGACCGCCAGGCAAGCGTTTCGATTATCTGACCATCGACGAGGATGACAACTACCTGCTGTCCGCTCATCTCGGCGCAGGACTCTTGCATGTGATCGATCTTCGGGCGAACACGGTGGTCAAGACCGTCCCCGATGTGCCCGGCATCGAAGGCGTCGCGTATATCGCCGAGGGCAAGAAGATCTACACCGCGAACTGGGGCGAGAAGAAGATCGGCGTCATCGATGTCGTTCGCATGGCGGTCGTCAAGAGGCTTCCGACGGAGGCCAAGCCCGACGGCATCGCCTACGCCGCGCCATTTCACAAAGCGTATGTGTCGAATGAGCGCGCCAAGGCGGAGAGCGTCATCGACGTCCGGGGCGATACGATCGTGAAGGTGCTACGCTTCGACAGCGAAACGGGCGTGCCGCAGTACGACCCTATCGCGCGCAAGATCTATGTCAACCTTCAAGACCAGAATACTCTCGCGGTGATCGATCCCGCCACCGACGGGGTCGTGGGCCAGTATCCCGTCCAGGGATGCCGCGGCAATCACGGCATGGCGATCGACCCCGAGCACCATCGGGCGTTCCTTTCCTGCGAGGGCAACGACACCCTGACGGTGTTCGACCTCGACACGCGTCGGGCGATCGCCCACCTGCCGATGGCCAAGGGCGCGGACGTCGTGATGTTCGATCCCGGGCTCGGCCGCGTCTATGTGGCGTGCTCGAGTGGTGCAATCTCCGTATTTCGGATGGACGATCCGGCGCATTTCCGAAAGCTGCAGGACTTCCCAGTGGAGCCGAAGATTCACAGCCTCGCGGTGGACCCGCGAACCCACCGCGTGTACGCGCCGGCAGAACAAGAAAAGGGCCGGCCCGCTTCGAAGATGTTTGTCTTCGAGGCCGTGACTAATTAAGATCCTCCCACCGCTGCTCGCAGTTCTGCTCATCCCGGCATCAGCGCTGGCATACCGCCCGTTCGTCTCCACCGACGCGGCCGTCGCCGATCCAAGGGAAGTCGAGATCGAGTTCGGCTATTTCAACCTTGAACGGACGCGCCGGGAAAACAGGATCACCACGCCGAGCGTGGTGCTCAACTATGGCTTCGCGAAGAACTGGGAGGCGGTCGGAGAATTTCGCGTCGAGACCAGCCCCGAGCTCGAGATCACCGACCCGGGACTGTCCTTGAAGAGCGTACTGAAGGAAGGGGTCCTCCAAGGAAAAGAAGGCGTGAGCTTTGCGATTGAAGCCGGGCTGCTGCTGCCGTCGACTCGTCTTCGCGAGCATGGCGTCGGCGCCGAGGCGATCGGTATCGTCAGCGGAAAGGTCGGGCCGGTGACGGTGCACGTGAACGGTGGCGGCGGTCTCGATCGAGACGACCGACACGCCTTTGCGATCTGGGGTGTCATCGGCGAGTTGCCGGTGCATCCGAAGCTCCGGCTAGTCGGCGAGGTCAACGGCGAGAGTACGCAGGGCCAGCGGCCGAACAACTCAGCACTCCTCGGCGTCATCTGGCAGCCGACGTCGAAGAACGTGTTTCTCGACGCTGGGGTTCGGCGCGGCATCAGTCGGGCTGCGCCGGACTGGCAGTTTACGATCGGTCTGACGTTCGGCTTCTCCCTTCCGACGTCGTCGCGGCAGTAGTCAAACAATGGTCTCGCCGGGCGTCGCCACCGTCGGTCCTCTAGCCTGGCTGGTCGAGGTACACCGCCGCCCGATGCGTGTCCGGCAAGAAGGCGTACACGGTGTTGCGGGCTGCGTCGAAGCCGATCGTGTGCGCGCCGCGTTCCGTCGGGACGCTTTCAAGACGGCGCAGCGTCTCGGTTTCGAAGACGTCGATGACCCCGGGATCGCCGATCGCGACATAGAGGTGCTCGAGCGCGGCGTTGCGGAAGACAACGTCCGGCACGCCACTGATCGCATGCTCGCTCAGCACGGCGCCGGACCGTGAGTCGACCACGAGCAGCACCTTTCCGTCGCACGCGCAGAAGAGGCGCCGTGTCGCCGGATCGAGATCCAGCCCGTGCGGGCCCATCGCCGGCATTGGAAATGAGTCTGCGACCCTCGCAGGGTCGGCGCTGTCGACCACAGCGATCTGCGGCGGATCGGCGATGTTGACGTAGAATCGCCCGCTCTCGCCGTCGAAGACGGTCCACCGCGTCCGGCCAGCTACGGGAATAGTGGCGATCACGGCCCGCGTGCTGACGTCGACGAGCGAGACCGTGAACGACCCTTGTCGCGACGGGTCACCCACGTTCGCCGCAAGCAGCAGTCGTTGATCGGCGCCGTAGGCGAGACCGTTGGGTCCGACGCCGACGTTCACCTTGGCCACGGCCTCCTGCCCGGACGGCGAGAAGATCCCGATGGTGTTCTCCCCGCGATTCGAGGTGAACACCAGGTCGTGCGCCTCAGAGACCAGCGCGCCGGCGACCCCGGTCAGATCTGGGATGGAGCGGAGGTACGTATTGCTCGTGCAGTCGATCACGTCGACGGCATCGTTCGCGGTGTGCGCCACGTAGAGCAGCCCCCTCCTGCTATGGACCGCCGCGTGGTCGAACCCACCCGGCATTGCGTGCGGGGGAAGATCGACGTAGCCGACGTGTTTAAGCCCCATGCGTCGCCCGTCAGCCGCTCGCCGGTCCTAGCCGCGTCCAGAGCCGGCGACGGTCGCGCGACAGTACGCGTACAAGGCGTCGTACGCGTGGAACTGCCGCGCCATGTTGTCGTGGTCGTCCTTGGCGATGGCCTGGAAGCCGGTGGCCAGCGCGTACAGGCCCGCCGACTCCGGCGTCAGTTGACGCGCGTCGGTGTCCGCGCCGCGCACGATGAGAGCGAGCGCGCGGAGCGCGGGATCCTCGAGCTTGTGTTTCCCCAGGAACGCATCGAAGGAGCAACGGTCACCGACGTGTCCGAGCTCCACGCCCGGCACGTCGTAGGGGATGGCGCCTTCACGCTCGGCAACCGCCATGACCTGGTTGGCCGGCACGAAGAGGAACGTCGGGTTCTTGTCGATGAACCGCGTGATCAGCCACGGACAGGCGATGCGGTCGACACGTGCCTTTTCTCGGGTCACCCATTTCATCAGCGATCTCCCTTTGTTACTTCGCCTTGACGCTGTTGGTCTGGTCGAGCGCAGCCTTCAAGCCCTGAGCGAGTTTCGCCGGGTCGTCGTTGGCCCAGAAGTGCATGTAGAAGAGCCTCGGCGTGTCCATGAGCCCATGGTTATGGATCGCGGTCACGTCGATGCCGTGCTGCCGTAGTGCCCTGGCGACGGCGTTCACCTCGCGGTCGACGAGCACGAAGTCGCCCGTGATCGCCGCCTTGCCGTCTGTCGTCGGCTGGAAGTTCAGCACCGTCACCACGCCCATGGCGGGCAACAACGGCTGCCCCATCTCGGTGATCGCTTCCGCGCGGGGGACGGTGACTTGGAAGACGCCGCCGCCGATGTCTCTCCCCTGACGGCCGAGCGCTTGCTCGATCTGCTTCGGGTCGAGGGCGGGGCCGCCGGTGGCCGCGGTCGCCGGCGG
>Ga0209055_1002563_pt1 | contig 11435 bp, 8 predicted proteins | sample GraSoiAngelo_110_FD_185875 | JGI IMG/M metagenome (GOLD analysis project Ga0209055, IMG submission 185875) | Grasslands soil microbial communities from the Angelo Coastal Reserve, California, USA - 14_0903_12_30cm (SPAdes) (version 2) | ecosystem: Environmental > Terrestrial > Soil > Grasslands ... | reverse complement strand
AGATCGTAAATCCCAAGCTGCTTCTCTATTTGCTCCACACGCGGCACCATGCCTTCAAACCCCTCCTTGCCGAAGAGTTGATGCTCTCTCTTCTCGAAGTCCTCCCCCAGCGCGTCATATTCATTGCGAGAAACGATCTTGTGCAACGCCGGAAAGAGAACAGTATCCTCTCTTGCTTCATGCGGCGCATACATTCGGACAAACTGATGCAGGGCGGTTGCGAGCTTCTGTTTATCGCCACTCGATTTGAGACCACTTCCGGATGAAGCTAAAATCTGCTCGGTAACCCGTCTACCCGCTTCGTGCTGTTGTTGAAGCACGTTGACCAGGTGCACAAGCAGGTTGTGTTTGCGGAAGCGCGGAAAGAGGTAATCTTCTTCCAGCTTCTCGTGATACTGCTCGATGAATGAACGAATGATCTTGGCGGAATTCGTCACCGCATCGGGAGGGAATTCTTTCTGCTGGGCGATCCTCGCATCAACCTCGTCGTAAATGAGCAGGATTCGTTTCAGCAGACCGTGCTCGCGCATCAGATCCTCAGTAGGAGTGACCTCTTCGTCGCCTTCTTCTGCTCCCTGTTTTTTTTGACCCAGCAGAACGGCAGGCATACGTAGAGCAACGCCCCCCAGTGGAGCAATCCACAACATGGAGCGACGTGATCTGTCAACTTCCTCTTTCATGAATGCTCTCCTTCCCCAGCTTTCCGAAAAAGTTCATTCCGAATCCCATTGGACTAGGATGCATGAAAATTTGGGTGCGGAGCGGTCATTCATGATGCCGGATCAGCCATGATGCCGGATCAGCGATGTTTTTCGGAATGTTCCATGTGAGCACTGCTTCGAGCGGCAACAGATCCGACGTTAGTACCTGGAGCATCATGACCCGCGTCGCAGCCCGAAGCTTCACCGCGCTGCCCACATGATAAATATGCGTCCGAGAGGAGCTTGCAAACTTCAGCAGAGCGGGGGATTCAAGGTGAAGACCGTCGCTGGCCAGACAGAGCGCGGCCAATTTTGATAACCTTTGAGTTTGCGCGCCGCCAGGCCTTTCTCTGAGTCCTAGAAGGGTGCCGGAGTGGAGTTTCGATTCCGTTGAACTTGTGTAAAACGGGGATGCAGGCAGACGCCACGCACCCTGATCGCAGGAGGCCGGGGGTCCCAGTTCAGTTCGGCAGGGCGGCTTCCCCATGCTGCTGAATTTTTGGAGCCTGTGCTAGCCACCTGACATCCAATTCAGTCTAACCGTAAGTAGGTGAGATCCTGAGGCTAATCAGAGGTAAGATACGCACCTGTCGCGGGAGTTTAAGAGATACACGAGGGAATGATGGCAAAACGGATGATACTAATGCTGGCGGTGGTAATAACACTGCTGGCTGGCCTTGGATTTGTAAAGTATCGGCAGATACAGGCTGCGGTCGCGCAGAACGGAAATTTCCAGCCGCCCCCGGAGCCTGTCACGACGATAGTCGCTCAGCGTGAGAATTGGCCATCAACCTTGAACATTATCGGTACGGCGGAGGCGATACAGGGCGTAACAGTAAGCGCAGACCTTCCTGGCACAGTGGCGCGGATCAATTTCGAGTCCGGCAAGGCGGTTCATACAGGGGATGTGCTCGTCGAGCTTGACACTCGGCAGGAGCGGGCGCAGTTGGCTGCTGCCGAGGCACAGCGCGATCTGGCGGGCATCAATTTCGGTCGGACGCAGGAGCTGGTAAAGCAAGGTGTCATGGCCAGGACCGAATACGACAACATGAGCGCCCAGCAAAAGGCGACGGAAGCGCAGGTGGGGGAGATTCGCGCGACGATTGAGCGTAAAACGATCCGGGCGCCGTTTTCTGGGATACTTGGTATCCGTCAGATCAACTTGGGGCAGTATCTGGCGGCCGGCCAAGCCATAGTTCCTCTGCAGGCGATAAACCCGATCTATGTGAACTTCGGAGTGCCGCAGCAAACCTCCGCCCAGTTACTTGGCGGCCGCACAGTGCGGGTCACGAGCGACGACTTGCCTGGCGCAGGATTCACTGGCCGCGTGACCGCGGTTGATTCAGTGATAAATGAAGCCACCCGCAACATTCAGGTGCAAGCGACTCTCTCGAATCCCCAGGGCAAACTTCGACCCGGCATGTTTGTTCAGGTGGAATTGGGAGTAGGAGCGAATCGCCAAGTCATCACGCTGCCCGCCTCCGCAATTAACTACGCGCCTTACGGCGATTCGGTTTTCGTTGTCGGAGAGCTTAAGGACCCGAAAGGCAAGACCTACTTGGGAGTACGACAGCAGTTCGTGAAAGTGGGAGGTTCGCGCGGTGACCAGATAGCCATCGTATCGGGACTTAATCCTGGCGATGAAGTGGTAAGCTCGGGAGTGTTTAAGCTGCGTAACGGCGCTGCCGTCAAAGTCAACAACAAAGTACAACCGCCTAACAATCCTAAGCCCAAACCCGAGGACAGCTAATGAAGATCACCGACCTCTTCATTAAACGGCCGGTTCTCGCGATCGTTGTCAACCTGGTGATCCTGATCGCGGGTCTGCAAGCTATCCGCTCGCTGAGCGTGCGCCAGTATCCGCGCAGCGACATCTCGGAGGTGCAGGTTTCGACGGTCTACGTCGGCGCGAACGCCGATCTAGTTCGTGGATTTATTACGACGCCACTGGAGCGCGTGATTGCGAGCGCCGACGGAATCGACTACATGGAGTCGACGAGCGCGCAGGGCGTCAGCACGATCACCGTGCACCTGAAGCTCAACTACGACACTAACGCCGCGCTCACTCAAGTTCAGGCAAAAGTGGCCCAGGTTCGCAATGATCTTCCGCCCGAGGCTGAGGCTCCGATTATCGAATTGCAAACGGCAGATACCGAGTTTGCCGCGATGTACATTGGTTTCTCATCCGCCGATCTCGATCAAAACCAGATTACCGATTATCTGACGCGTGTGGTTCAGCCGAAGCTGAGCGCCGTCAGTGGCGTGCAGCGCGCTGATATCCTCGGAAACCGTACCTTTGCCATGCGCATCTGGCTCAAGCCGGACCAGATGGCGGCACGCGGTGTTTCACCTTCTGATGTGCACGATGCGCTTTCGAAAAACAACTATCTTTCCGCGCTGGGTAGCACAAAAGGCTCGGCGGTGTCAGTTAACCTGGTTGCAAACACCGATCTGCGCACAGCGGAAGAATTCCGCCAGCTCGTTGTGAAACAGCAGAATGGCGTTGTGGTGCGGCTGGGTGAAATTGCTGACGTTGTGCTGGGCGCCGAGAACTACGAACAGGATGTCCGCTTCAACGGAGAGACCGCGACCTTCATGGGCATCTGGGTGCTTCCCACGGCCAACTCGCTGGAAGTGATTCATAACGTGCGCAACGTCCTTCCTGGAGTCAGGGCGCAGCTTCCCACGGGAATGAAAGTTGGAGTCCCATACGACTCGACGGAATACATTCAGGACGCTATCAACGAAGTGCTCCACACGCTCGCTGAGACATTGCTCATTGTTGTCTTTGTTATCTTTCTCTTCCTCGGCTCGTTCCGTTCGGTCCTCATTCCTGTTGTTGCCATCCCGATCTCGCTGATTGGAGCGGTCTTCCTGATGCTCATAGCAGGCTTCACCATCAACCTGCTGACTTTGCTGGCAATCGTGCTTTCGGTCGGGTTGGTGGTAGATGACGCGATCGTGATGGTGGAGAACGTTGAGCGTCACCTTCATCTTGGCAAGCCGCCGCTCCGCGCGGCTTTGGATGCGGCCCGCGAACTGGTAGCGCCAATAATCGCCATGACCATCACGCTGGCTGCGGTGTATACACCTGTGGCCATTCAGGGTGGATTGACCGGCGCTCTGTTCCGTGAGTTCGCGTTCACTCTTGCAGGCGCGGTGATTGTCTCCGGCTTCGTGGCGCTGACACTGTCGCCAATGATGGGGTCGAAGCTCTTGCGCCAGGGAGATACCGAACGCGGTTTCGCCGGCTGGATTAATCGGCGCTTTGATAGTGTTCGTAATGCTTACACGCGGACGCTGTCCGGCACCCTTCGGTACAGACCGGTTGTCCTTACCTTGTGGGCGGTTGTGCTGCTGTTAATGATTCCGTTCTACATGTTCTCGCAGCGCGAACTGGCGCCGAATGAGGACGAGGGAGTGGTCTTCGCAGTAATTCAGGCGCCGGCCAACGCTACGCTCGATCAGACGAATCTGTTCGCGCAACAGATGTACGACGTCTATCATTCAATGCCCGAGAGCGACAGCATTTTCCAAATCACAAGTCCGACGGGCGGCTTCGGAGGCATGGTTACCAAACCGTGGAGCCAACGGAAAAAGACGGCGCAACAGCTTCTGGTTGAAGCGAGTGGCCCGTTGTCGCAAATCCCGGGCATTCGAGTTATTCCACTGACGCCGCCACCGTTGCCCGGTGGTGGAAGTTTCCCTGTTGATTTTGTGATTCAGTCTGCGGCAGAGCCGCAGCAGCTCAGCGAATTGGCCGGCCAATTGGCACAGAAGGCGATGGCCAGCGGGATGTTTATCTTCGCCGACATTGATGTGAAGTTCGATCAGCCACAGACTGAAGTGGTTTTTGACCGCGATAAGCTCCGTTCGCAAGGAATTGATCTAAGCCAAGCGGGACAAGACCTCTCCACACTGCTGGGCGGAAATTACGTCAACCGGTTCAGCATTCAGGGCCGGAGCTACAAAGTCATTCCACAGGTAAAGCGACAGGAGCGTTTGACGCCCGACCAGCTTGAGCGAATCTACGTCAAAGGGTCAAACGACAAGCTCGTGCCTCTCTCGACTTTTGCCAGCCTGAAGACGACGACCGAGCCGCGCTCGCTGAACAAGTTCCAGCAGCTCAATGCTGTGCGTATTCAGGGCGTGATTCCGCCTTCGGTGCCACTTGATAAGGCGCTGACATACCTGGAAGACCAGGCCAAGACAACCCTGCCCCAAGGCTTCACTGTGGACTACGCCGGCGAGTCGCGCCAGCTCCGGGTTGAGGGCAGCAAATTTCTCGGGACATTTCTGCTCTCGGGAATTTTGATCTATCTGGTCCTGGCGGCGCAGTTTGAGAGCTTCCGCGATCCCTTCATCATTCTCGCGGGCTCAGTGCCGCTGGCCCTTTCCGCGGCTCTGACGTTCTCGTTTCTCGGACTTACGACGCTCAACATTTATAGCCAAGTGGGATTGATCACCCTGGTCGGCCTGGTATCGAAGAATGGAATCCTGATTGTCCAGTTCGCCAACCATCTTCAAGAGGAAGGCAGAGATAAGCTCCAAGCAGTCATCGAGGCGGCGGGAACGCGGCTGCGCCCGATCCTGATGACTACCGCGGCTACAGTATTCGGCCACTTACCGCTCGTCTTCGCCTCGGGGCCTGGCGCGGGCGCGCGGAACAGCATCGGAATCATGCTGGTCAGTGGCATGATTATCGGGACCGCCTTTACGCTGTTTATTGTGCCCTCGATCTACATGCTTGTGGCCAAGAGGCATGTGCGACTCGATGCAGTGAGCGACGAGCCTGAAGCCGTGCTTACTGAGCCGGCCGAGGCGACAGTCTAGATCACGTGTGAATTGACGATTCAGTACTTTGCAATTGCCGCGAACGATTTCGGATCCAAACTGGCGCCGCCGACCAGTGCGCCGTCAATTTCTTCCTCTGACATCAGGGCCTTAGCATTTTCCGGCTTCACTGATCCGCCATAAAGAATGCGCAATTTGTCAGCGAACCCCTGGCCGAACGCCTTAGCCGCTTCTCCGCGAATCAGCACGTGTGCATCGGAAGCGAGTTGTGGGGTGGCGGTTTTACCTGTCCCAATGGCCCACACCGGTTCGTAGGCCACCACTAACTTTCCCGCTTTCTTCCCCGAGATGGCGTGGAAAGCGCGAAGGCATTGCCGGCGGAGGATATCCTCTGTGAGACCCGCCTCACGTTCTTCCAGCACCTCACCAACGCAGACGATTGGAGTCAAGCCTGCCTCCAGTGCGGCCTTAAGCTTTAAATTCACTATGTCATCGGTCTCGCCGAAATATTGGCGGCGCTCGGAGTGGCCGATAATTACGTGGGTACAGCCGACGTCGAGAAGCATCACGGGACAGATCTCGCCCGTATATGCCCCCTCTTTTTCCCAGTGAAGGTTCTGAGCCCCGACCGCGACCTGCGAGCCCTTCGCCGCTGCAACCGAGGCGCACAAATCAATGTAAGGTGGGCAAACGACAATTTCGTCGCGTGTGTGGCCAGCCACGAGCGGGAGAAACTCGCGAAAGAATTCGCGAGTCTGAGTGGGATTCTTGTACATCTTCCAGTTGGCGGCGATGAGTTTCTTTCTAGGCACTGTTTGTTCCAATCACAACGTTGTATGGTGTGCCGGAGTCCGGTTGATGCTGAGCCAGAGCAGCCTTCGCGAATGCGTCAAGGCTCGCCTTATCAAAAAGGACGACCACAATCAGCACGATCTGCTTTGCCGAACGAAGGCTATCAACGAGAGTCGGAATCGCAACCCAGGCGGCCTGTTCGAGAGGATATCCAAAGATTCCAGTGGAGATTGCGGGAAAGGCGATGCTATGCAGCTTTAGGTCGTCAGCAATGCGCACCGACTCGCGGTAGCAGCTTGCAAGCACCTCGGCCTCGCCTTGATCTCCTCCCTGCCAGACCGGACCAACCGCGTGGATGACGTACTTAGCTGGCAGATCCCCAGCGGTCGTAGCAACCGCCTTACCAGCCGCAAGCCGTCCGCGTTCAGAGCGAATTCGGCTGCACTCGTCAGCGATGAGCGGGCCACCCGCACGATGGATCGCACCGCAAACTCCGCCACCGGGCAACAATTCGGAGTTGGCGGCGTTCACAATGGCATCAGATGGATAGTGCGTGATGTCGCCTCGCAGCAAACGAATCTCACCGTGATCAGCAACCTGGAGTGATACGTCGTATTCATGGTCGCGTGGCAGACCCATTTGAAGGTTGGACAAACAGCAATTCTCGCTTCGCTCGGAATGATAACGGAAAATAGTGCTAGCGCTTGTCGGTGAGCGCTTCCACTCCAGGTAACTTCTTGCCCTCTAGAAATTCCAGAGAAGCGCCGCCGCCGGTCGAAATATGTGTGATCTTGTCAGCCACACCAGCTGCCTGCACCGCTGAAACCGAGTCCCCGCCGCCGACAATTGATGTTGCGCCCGCATTGTCTGCTACTGCGTGGGCGATCTTAAACGTTCCCTTCGCGAATGGCGCAACCTCAAACACACCCATCGGTCCATTCCAGACGATGGTGCGCGCGCGCGAAATTTCTTCTGAGAAAGCCTCGATCGTCGTCGGGCCGATATCGAGGCCCATCATTTCAGGAGGAATCGGCTGCCCACTGTTGACAACCTGCACTCGCGCGTTGACGTCCACTTTGCTGGCCACGACGTGATCGACAGGGAGGAGAAATCTTAACTTCTGATCCTTTGCCTCCTTCATCAACTCTCGAGCCAGCTCGATCTTATCTTCCTCAACCAGCGATTTGCCGACCTGCTCACTCTGAGCTTTCAGGAATGTAAATGCCATGCCGCCGCCGATAAGCAGGGCATCAACTTTCTTCATGAGATTTCGGATCACGCCGATCTTGTCGCCTACCTTGGCCCCACCGAGAATAGCTACGAACGGCCGCTCCGGATGCTGCAAGGCTTTGCCGAGATATTCCAGCTCTTTCTCCATCAGTAAACCGGCGGCTGATTTCTGCGCGAATTTTGTGATTCCTACGGTCGAAGCGTGGGCGCGGTGAGCAGCCCCAAATGCGTCGTTCACGTAGTAGTCAGCGAGCTTGGCCAGTTGCTCGGAAAATTTCTGGTCATTCGCTTCTTCTTCCGCATGGAATCTGAGGTTCTCAAGCAGCAGAGTTTGTCCCTTCTCCAGTTTGCCAGCCATTTCTTCTGCTTCGAGCCCAACACAGTCGGGACAAAAGCCCACGTTTTCGCCGCGCGCCAGTTCTCTATCGAGCAGCATGCGGAGGCGTTCGGCCACAGGCTTCAGACTCATTTTCGGATTCGGCTTGCCCTTGGGGCGTCCCAAATGCGAAGCCAGAATGAGCCTTGCGCCGTGACGCAGCGCGTATTCAATGCTGGGCAGTGTCTCGCGGATGCGTGTGTCGTCGATGACGCGGCCGTCATCGAGAGGGACGTTGAAATCCACACGCATAAAAATATGGTGATCGCTCAAGGGCAGATCGCGGATGGAAAGCTTGGGCATGGCTGGTCCTCGGGAGTAGCGCCGCCGTCCCGGCGGCTGTCCGGCGGGCGTCTCGCCCGCCTCAGTGCAAACCGCTCACTCAGATGAAATCAGTGAGCTTTATAGACCTTTACTTCCGATGTAATTAATCAGGTCGCGGACGCGGCAAGAATATCCCCACTCATTGTCGTACCAGGAAATTACCTTCACGCAGTTGCCGGCCACCACGCGAGTCATAGGCGCGTCCACAATCGACGAGCGTGCATCGCCCCGAAAGTCCGCCGAGACTAATTCTTCTTCCTCGTAACCGAGATATCCTTTGAGCGGGCCGTTGGCAGTAGCTTTCTTTAAAGCCGCATTTACTTCTTCGGCGGTAGTTTTCTTTTCCACGAACGCGACCAGGTCAACTACGGAAACGTTGGGCGTTGGCACGCGCATCGCGAAGCCATCCAGCTTTCCCTTTAGCTCAGGAATCACAAGGTGAAGCGCCTTGGCAGCGCCAGTGGAAGTCGGGATCATCGAGACCGCCGCCGCCCGTGCACGGCGCAAATCCTTATGTGGAAAATCCAAAATCACCTGATCGTTCGTATATGAGTGAATCGTCGTCATCGTGCCGCTGACGATTTTGAATTCATCATTCACTACTTTGGCAATTGGCGCCAGGCAGTTCGTAGTGCAGGATGCGTTGGAGATGATGTTGTGCTTAGCTGGATCGTATACTTGATGATTCACGCCCAGCACCAGCGTCACATCCTCATTCTTCGCCGGCGCCGAGATAATGACCTTCTTCACCGGACCGCGCAGGTGCTTTTTGGCGTCATTGGCGTCGGTAAAGCGCCCGGTAGACTCGATCACAACCTGTGCTCCCACCGACTCCCACGGCAGCTTCGCCGGATCTTTTTCTGCAAACACGCGAATCGACCGATCTTCAATCTTGATGCAATCGCCGCCCGCGGAAATCTTGTGTTTCAAATTCCCCAGAATCGAATCGTATTTCAGCAGGTGAGCCAGCGTTTTGGGATCGGTTAAATCATTCACAGCGACAAATTCGATATTAGGATCGTTCAGGGATGCGCGCAGCACGTTGCGGCCGATGCGTCCGAATCCGTTTATGCCAACTTTGATGGCCATATTGCCTCCGACAGGGATGATGAAGACAGAGTGAACGGTGAAGACTTGGGAATAAAAATCTTAACAGGCCGAAAGCGCAAGCGGCAAATGATGTGGAAGAGCCTATCCACATCGTATCCCCCTATTGATGTTGAAATGAATAAATGAGCGGTAGCATTCAGAGCTGTTCAACATGTCTGCCCATGGTGAATACTCTCGATCATTCTGAAAATCGCGACTTGCAACAACGGCCCTTTCCCCGGAGCTGATCCGCAAAGGAAGATTTGATGAGCTATTCTTCGTCGATTTGCCAAACCAAAGCGAGAGAAAGCAGATATTCGCCATTCAGTTAAACCGGCGTAAGCGCAATCCAGCAGAGTTCGACTTGGATAGGGTGGCTGCGGCTGGGCGAGGATTTTCCGAGGCAGAAATCGATGCGGCAGTGCAGGCGGCGCTCTACGCCGCGTATACCAGCAAGCAGCCACTGACTACACAGGCGCTGCTGGATGCGTTGAAGGCGACGGTTTCGCTTTCAACAACCCGGGCTGAGGAGATCCAGGGGTTAAGGGAGTAGGCGAAGACACGGGCGGTGGCGGCCTCGGTGGCCGACGCGAGAGCAGAGGGGGCATAATGTCCGCAACGGATCACCCAGACCCATTCAGGATGTTCGTAGCAAATTAAAATGTCCGCTTTTTGTAGCATGTGAAATGTCCGGTTTCAAAGTTGTGCCCTCGCCAAGTGGGCCGGGCTGGTTTTGGGGATGGGGTTGCAGGGGAAGGGGGCAGTCCCTCTTCCCCTGCCTAGTTCTGTAGAAGCCTTCGCCGCCAGAGGCATGCCAGCGGCGTCGTAGCGGCCCACACCGTGCGGCCCGTAACTAAGACTCAGAGTTCCGTCCAGGTGCTGGTGCGCAGTCACGCTGCAACCGGCAAGACTGCCTCGCCACGGCACCGGCTCGATCTGCAATCTCAGGTTCAGAAAGCTGACGGTGTTATCGCGGTTGACGGTGCGCTCGAACTGCAGGGAGAAGACACGCTCGAGGTCACGCTGGGGGCAAGGCACAAAGGCGCTTCCCCGCTGCGCCGCCGCCACCCGGAAGCGGCGATTGAACTCAGTCAGGTAGTGCTCCCGCAGGAAGCGATTGGCCTGGGCCAGGGTGGTGCATCCGGCCAGCCGCAACTCCTGCGGCAAGCGTCCCTGCCAGGTTCCGAAGTTGCGCTCACTGCGGCCCCGCGCCTGCGGCGAATACGCGGGGATCATGCGAATCCCGAGTTCGCGCAGCGCCCGTCCCACCTGGGTCAGGCGATGCGGATCCACCGCTTCTCCCGCCTTCGGAGTCAGCCAGAAGTGGCTGCCGCGATCGCTGTACAAAGCGCAGAATAGCCCCTGGCACTCGACCACCGCGCGCAGCGCTGCCATCACCGTTGCCGTCGATTCTTCCTCCACCAACTGCGCGTAGTAGATCTCGCTGGTGGCGTCGTCCAGGATGACGATCAGGTCATACCAGCGCTCATCCTGAAACCAACGGTGACGGCTGCCATCGATGTGCAACAGCATGCCGGGCAGAGGCCGCCGCGGACGCCGCTGGCGATGCACTCCTCGCTTGCGCCCTCGCCTCACCAGTCCGGCACCTTGCAACGCCAGCTTCACCCAGCTGTAGCTCAGCTCGATCTGATGCTCGTGCTGCAACTTCTCCTGGAAATGCCGCACGTTCAGATCGAAATACCGATCGCGGTAGAGCCCCAGCACTTGCTCCACTCGCGCCACCGGCACCCGTTTCGGCGAGGGCTTGCCCTGCCGCCGGTCGAACAGACCATCATAGCCAAACGCCTCGTAACGCTCTCGCCAGCGCCGCATCTGCCGATCACTAATGCCGATGATCTCGGCCGCTTGCCACCACGTAATCTTCTTCGCCATGGCCCGCAAAATCACTTCTTGGACTTTCATCGCCCGCTCCATCGCGGCCTGCGTGTAGGAAACCATGCCCCGCATGGTCTCCTACTCTCGCCGCACGCCAAGCGGACAGATCACTTGCTAATTCGACCGGACATATCATGTGCTAACGACAGCTTATGGGAACACCTGCTTGAAAAGCTCTAAAGCGTAGCGTAGCCTGAGCGATACTTTTTGCTGATTGGAGCTGACTGATGGAT
>Ga0209055_1002559_pt1 | contig 11443 bp, 9 predicted proteins | sample GraSoiAngelo_110_FD_185875 | JGI IMG/M metagenome (GOLD analysis project Ga0209055, IMG submission 185875) | Grasslands soil microbial communities from the Angelo Coastal Reserve, California, USA - 14_0903_12_30cm (SPAdes) (version 2) | ecosystem: Environmental > Terrestrial > Soil > Grasslands ... | reverse complement strand
CGCTGTTTCGCCACGAGCGCATCGCCACCACCGACACGAAGGCCCGGGCGGTGCGCGGGCTCGCCGAGCACATGATCACCCTGGCCAAGCGCGAGAACCTTCACGCGCGACGCCAGGTCCTGTCGATGGTGCCCGACACCGAAGTCGTCGGACGGCTGTTCGACACGATCGCCGCGCGGTTCGCCGACCGCAACGGCGGCTACACCCGGATCATCAAGACCGGGCCTCGTCCCGGCGACGGCGCGCCCATGGTGTTCCTCGAGCTGGTCGACCGTGTCGAGGAGCCGAAGGACAAGGAGAAGAAGTCCGAGAAGAAGGGGCGTGCGCCCAAAGGCGAGTCGGGCGCGACCGGACGGCGCAAGCGGAAGGAGAAGGCCGCCGCCGCGTCGGCGTAGGACCGATCAGAGCGCGGCGATCAGTCGCGCGAGCTCCGGATACTCGTCTCGCACCCCGGCGACGTCCTCCTTGAGGAGCCGGAGCGCTTCGGGGACGTGCTTCAAGAAGTACTTCTTCCCCTTCACCTCCGACAGAAATCCGTACGCACCCAGCGCCTGCATGTGGCGCTGGAGCCGGCAGGCGACGAGACTACCCAGAAACGCGTTCTCGTCGAACGTGTGCGCTCGATCGGCCTTCATCTCGTCCAGATAGTAGGCGAGCAAACGCTCGCGCATCCCGTCGTCGAGGCGATGATACGGATCCCAGAGCACCGAGGCGATGTCGTAGGCCGGCGGCGCCATCCGGGCGCCCTGGTAGTCGATGATCCGAGGACCGCCGGCGTGCACCATGATGTTCTGGCACTGGAAATCACGGTGGATGATGACCTTGGGTTTGTTGAAGACCCATTGCGCGAGACGATGGAGGCCCTCGTCGAGGGCGGGTCGGTTCTCGATCTCGAGCTTGCGAAGCCCGGTGACGAACCGGTCGAGGAAGTACGTCGTCTCCCACCGGAGATAGTCGTAGTCGAAGATCCGCGCTTCCAGGAGCGGGCACTCGTCGACGTGAGCGGTGGCCGTCGTGTGGAGCGTCACCAGGCTCCGCAGGACGTCGCGATACATGCTCTCCACGCTCTCGTGATCGCGCGGGAGCTTCAGATACGAGTAGAGCGACGTGTCGCCCAGATCCTCGAACAGGGCGCGCTTGTCGGCGTTGTCCGCCGTCAGGAGCGCGGGTACCGGCACGGTGTGCTGCGCGAAGAATCGGGTGTAGGCGAGATGCCGCTCGAAGTCAGGATCTTCCGGGCGGCATTCCATGAGCACCGCCGTCCAGCCGTTGTTTCGCACGCGGTAGTATCGTCGGTCCGAGCCGCCGAGCCCGACGAGGATCGCCTCGGACCACACGGGGGAATTCGTGCCCGACGTCGCCCCCCGTCCGGCGGCCGGCCGGGTCCTGAAGTGGCGCGCGAAGAGCGGATCGCCCAGCGAGACGCGCTTCTTCTCGGCGGCGTGGAGCGACGGCTGCATGTCGGACTCGGCGAGCGAGATCACGTAGTCGGGCCCGACGATCGTGTTCTCGTGCTCGCCTGACCCGTCGGCGCCCGGCATCAGGATGCAGTTCCTGACGCGGGCCCCGTCGCGGATCTGGCTGCCGGATTCCAGGACGACGTAGCCGTCGATCTCGACCTTGCCGCAGCGCACACCCGGCCCCAGGTAGACCGTCTCACCGCTCTCTCGAAGCGCGTCGAGCACGCCTCGCGCGTAGGTGGCCGGATCGCCCACGTCGTTCCAGTAGGCGCCCGTGAAGTCCATCGCCCGGACCTTGAAGCCGGCCTTGGACGCGGCGACCCACGCGACGGTGGCGTGGGAGACACCCTCGGGAAGGAACCGGAGAATCTCCGGCGAATACACGGCGATGCCGGTGTAGGCGACCTTGTCGGCGATGTGGGTCGGGTCGGGTCGGGACGCTCCCGGATTCTCGACGTCCAGCACCTGACCTTGCTTGTCGATGACCACGTTGCTCAGATGCGGCAGTCGGTGGGTCACGAGCGTCGCGGTGTTCCCCGAGGACAGATGCTGTTCGACGAGACGCGCGAAATCGATGTCGAGAAGGATGTCCGAGTTGTGAACGATAAACGGCCGGCGCGAGAGGAGCGACTCGGCGTTCTTGAGCGCGCCGCCGGTGCCGAGGATCGGGTCCTCGGGGAAGAAGACGATCCGGTCGCTCCAGGGCGATGTCGCGGCCCACGCGCGCACGAGATCGGCCTTCCAGTGCACGTTGATGGCGATCTTGCCGTCGCATACCCGGGCCAGCCGGTTCAGGATCCGCTCGATGATCGGCGTGCCGAGGATCGGCAGGAGCGGCTTGGGCAGATGGCTCGTGACGGGTCTGAGCCGCTCGCCGAACCCTGCCGCGGGAAGGAAGACATCGAGGGGGTACTGACGCATCCTCACGAGCTTATCGCCCGTCGACGCTCAGCGCACCATGAAACCGAAGCGTGTCGCGACGCGGCCCAGCGAGGCACCTCTCGAGACGGCAGACGGCCCTCGCCGGCGCCGGCGCGGAGCGGCTACTTCACGTTGGCTCGGAAGAACCCCAGGGTGCGGGTCCAGGCGTCGGCCGCGGCGGGCTTGTTGTAGACGTCCGGACGCTCGTCGTTGAAGAATCCGTGGTCCACGCCCGGGTAGATGCGGAACTCGGACTGCTTGCCGGCCTTCTTGATGGCCGCGTCCGTGTCCTTCGCGACCTGCGGCGTCACGAAGCCGTCCTTTTCCGCGAACAGGCCGAGCACGGGACCCGAGAGCTTCGTGTAGTCGGGCTTCACGTTCGGGTGAATGCCGTAGAAATTGACGCACGCGGAGACCGAGGGGTTGAGCGTGGCGGCGTACAGGGCCAGCTGGCCGCCCATGCAGAAGCCCACGGCGCCGATCTTCTTGGTAGACGACTGACCCAGGAGGTACGTCGCCGCGCCTCGCAGGTCTCGCTCGGCCTGCGAGATGTTGAGCGCCATGAAGAGCTTTCCCGCACCGTCGGGCTCGCTGGCCGTCTTGCCGTGGTACATGTCGGGCGCCAGCGCCGTGAAGCCCTCGGCGGCGAACCGGTCGCACACGCTCTTGATGTGGCCGACGAGGCCCCACCATTCCTGGAGCACCAGCACGCCCGGCCCTTTGCCGGTGGCGGGCGTCGCCAGGTACCCGGCGGTCTTGCTGTCGTTCGACGCGAACTCGACCATTGTTCCAGCCATGCTCGAACCCTCCTTACGTTGACATGTTGGTGCCGGCGGCCGGCACGATCTTGACCGAGACGACACGCCGGGCGTCTGACTCGAGGACGGTGATCGAATAGCCCGCGCTCTGAAACTCCTCGCCGGCCCGAGGGATCCGATGCAGGGTTGCGAGCACGAGCCCCGCGACGGTCTCGTAGTCGCGCTTCGGGAGACTCCAGTCGAGCGCCTCGTTCAGCTCGTCGATGTTCGCGCGCGCGGCGACCCGGTAGCTGCCGTCGGGCAGGCGCTCGGCGGGTGCGGCCGCCCGCTCGTGCTCGTCGTGGATGTCGCCGACGATCTGCTCGAGGATGTCCTCGAGCGTCACGACGCCGGTCGATCCGCCGTACTCGTCGACGACGACGGCCATGTGAGTGCGGTTGCGCTGCATCTCGCGGAGCAGGTCGTCGATGCGCTTGGTCTCGGGCACATAGTACGGCGGGCGCTTGAGCTCGTCCAGGGTCCGCACCGCGGCGCCACGGCTCAGGATGTCCTTCGCCCCGACCACGCCCACCACGTTGGTCTCGCGCTGACGGTAGATCGGCACGCGCGAGAATCCGCGCTCCAGGATGAACGCGACGGCCTCGCGTGGCGTCGAGGACTCCGGGAGCATGGCGACCTCGACCAGCGGCACCATGACCTCGCGCACGGTCGTGTCGCCCAGATCGAAGATCTTGTCGATCAACTGGGCCTCGATCGTCGTCACGTCGGCCTCGCCGGGCTCGAGCTGGAGCAGCGCCTTGAGCTCCTCGCGCGAGACGAAGGCACGCAGGTCGCCCTGACGGGCTCCGAACGTGCGCAAGATCGCGCCCACGACGAAGTTCGCGAACGACACGAACGGCACCAGCAGGGCGGCCGCCCAGGTCAGCGGCCGGTAGAGCCTGAGGATCAAGCTGGTCGCCCACTCTCGCGCGATCGCCTTCGGAATGATCTCGCCGAGGACCAGCATCACCGGGGTTAACAGGACTGTCACCACGATCGGCGCCATCCCGCCGAGCACCGGCAGGAGGGTCCACGTCATCGCCGAGGCGGCCACGATGTGCGAGATCGTCACGCCGATCATCGCGGTCGACAGCGCACGCTCGGGCTGACGGAACGCCTCGAGGTAGCTTTGCGCCGTGCCGCTGCCTTCCTCGGCGAGGTGTCTGAGCCGGAGGCGATTGGCGGCGATGAACGCCATCTCGGCCGCCGAGAAGAACATCGTGAGGATCAGACACAGGACGGCCAGCCAGATCAGGCTCACGCGGCTGCCTCTTTCGCCGGTTTCTTGAGCGCCACCAGGACCTCCACGATCCGCGTCCGCTCCACCTTCTCCACCGTCAGCTGGAGCTCGGCCGTCTCGGCGCGCTCGGCCCGGCGCGGGACTCGCCCGAACAGGTCGAGGACCCACCCGCCGACCGTGTCATAGCCTTCGTTGGAGATCTTGAGGCCGGTCGCGGCGTTCAGCTGCTCGATCGGCAGCTTGCCGGCCACCCGATAGGTCGTGGCGTCGACGCGCTGGATCAACCGCTCCGGCTCGTCGTACTCGTCGGCGATCTCGCCGACGAGCTCCTCGAGCAGGTCCTCGAGGGTGACGAGGCCGGCGGTCCCGCCGTACTCGTCCACCACGATCGCCATCTGGACCCGTTTGGCCTGAAACTCCTGCAGAAGCGCGTCGGCGCGCTTCGATTCCGGCACGAAGTACGGCGGATGCAAGTGAGCGCGCAGGTCGAAATCGGGAGGCAGGCCCTCCATGAAGGGCAGCAAGTCCTTCGCGTAGAGGATGCCCACGATGACGTCGATCGAGCCCTCGTACACGGGCACGCGCGAGTGCAGGTGCTCACGCAGCGCCGGTAGGATCTCCGCCGTTGGCGTCTCGACGTCGAGGCACACCATGTCGGTGCGCGGCACCATGACCGACCGGACCTGGGTGTCCTCGAGCTCGAACACCTTGTGGATCATCTCGCGCTCCTCGCGCTCGACGACGCCCTCGCTGGCGCCCACGTCGACGAGGGTCCGCAGCTCCTCTTCGCTGAGCATCGCCTGCTCCATCCGACCGCGACTGACGATCCGAACCATCAGCGCGGTCAACCCCGCCAGCGCGGCGCGCGCCGGCGCCAGGATCACGCCGAGCCAGGCCACCGGCCGGCCCGCGACGGCCAGGAACCGCTCCGGGTAGGTGACCGCCAGGGTCATCGGCAGAACCTCGCCGAACGTCGTGAGGACGAAGACCAGCACGACGATCTCGACGAATACGCCCACGGTCGGACCGAAGATACTGTCGGCGATCATCGTCGCGATCGCCGCAGCCCCGATGTTGATCACGGTAATCCCGACGAGCAAGGTCACGAGCAGCTCGTGCGGCCGCTCGATGAGCGTCTTCGGCTCGCCCTCGGGCTCGGCGTCGTCCTTCGCGGCGACGTGTCGCAGCCTGGCGCGGCCGAGCGAGAAGTAGGCCGCCTCGGCGCCGGTCAGAATCGCCGAGCAGATGATCAGCACGAACAGCACGATCAGCTTCCAGCCGATGCCTTCAGGCACGGGCGCGCCCCGTCACGAAGTGCTCGAACCCCGGTCGGATGGATATGGCCTCTCCGCAGGCGTCGAGGTAGCGGATCCCCTCGCCGGCCTGCGTCACCTCGCCCACTGCCGTCAGCTTCGTTCCCGTCGCGCGGGCAAGGCCGCCGGCCAGTCGATCGAAGGCCTCGGGCGAGCAGGTGAGCAGGAGCTCGTAGTCTTCTCCGCCTCCCGTGGCCCAGTGGAGCGTGTCGCGACCGAGCGCCCGCGCGACGACCTGTACCGAGGCCTCGACCGGCACCCGTCCGACATCGACCCGCGCGCCGACGCCGCTCTCCTCGCAGAGATGGCCGAGATCGGTCGCGAGACCGTCGGAAAGATCGATCATCGAGGTCACGCCGCCCGCCTCGGAGAGCCACTGCCCCTCGCGCGTCCGCGGATGCGGCCGCAGATGGGCCGCTGTCACGTCGGCGCGTGCGTCACCGGGGACACCCGCTGGCGCGGCAGTGGCTTCCAGGAGCGCGAGGCCGGCCGCGGAGCGTCCAAGGGATCCCGTGACGGCGATCGTGTCTCCAGGGCGCGCCGTAGATCTGAGGAGCGGAGCGCGGACGGCTTCACCGAGCAAGGTCACGTTGACGATCCAGCCCGCGGGGGACGCCGCCGTATCCCCGCCGACGACCGTCACGTCGTGCTCCGTCGCGAGGGCCTGAACGCCCGCATAGAAGGCTTCGGCCTCGTCGATGGCGATGGTCTCGGGGCAGGCCAGCGCGATCAGCCCCCACCGCGGCCGGCCGCCCATCGCGGCGATGTCGGAGACGTTCACGGCGAGCGCCTTCCAGCCGATATCGGTCGGCGTCGCCCAGCGGCGGCGAAAGTGCACATCCTCGATGAGCAGATCGGTCGTCGCCAGGAGCACGCTTCCGGCGGTCGGCTCCAGCACCGCGCAGTCGTCGCCGATTCCGATCCGGATCGCCGGCGCTCGCCGGGCCGCCCGCCGGATGATCTCGATCAGGCGTCGCTCGGTCGTCGCTTCCCGCTGACTCATCCGGACAGGAAATTCCTGAGAAGCTGCTTTCCCTCGACCGTCAGGATCGACTCGGGATGGAACTGGACGCCCTCCACGGGATCACGCCGATGGCGAAGGCCCATGATCTCGCCGTCCTCGGTCCAGGCCGTGACCTCGAGCGAGTCTGGCACCGTCTCGCGCACGACCGCGAGCGAGTGGTAGCGGGTGGCGACGAAGGGGTTGCCGAGCCCCGCGAAGACCCCGCGGCCGTCGTGACGGATCGCCGAGGTCTTGCCGTGCATCTGCGTCTTCGCGCGCGCGACCGTGGCGCCGTACGCCTGACCGATCGACTGGTGGCCGAGGCAGACGCCGAGGATCGGCGTCGTGGGGCCAAGCCGCCGGATCACGTCGAGCGAGACGCCCGCCTGGTCGGGATTGCCGGGGCCGGGCGAGATCACCACGCGCTCGGGCTTGAGCGCGCTGATCGCCTCGCAGGTCATCGCGTCGTTGCGCACGACCTCGAGCGTCGCGCCCAGCTCGCCCAGGTACTGGACGAGGTTGTAGGTGAAGGAATCGTAGTTGTCGATGACCAGGATCATCGTTCCGTCCCCGCCGCGAGCCGCAGCGCCAGGATCATGCCGCGCGCCTTGGAGCAGGTCTCGAGCCACTCGGTCTTCGGATCCGAGTCCGCGACGATACCGGCGCCCACCTGCACCGAGGCGCGTCGGCCGTGGCACACGATCGTGCGAATCGTGATGCAGGAGTCGAGGTTTCCCGAGTACGACACATAGCCCACGGCGCCCCCGTACGGACCGCGCTGGGTCGGCTCGAGCTCGTCGATGATCTCCATCGCGCGGATCTTCGGCGCGCCGCTCAGGGTGCCGGCCGGGAACGACGCCTGAAGCACGTCGAGCGCGTCGCTTCCGGACTTGAGCTTGCCGGTCACGTGGCTCACCAGGTGCATCACGTGCGAGTAGCGCTCGATCTCCATGAACTCGGTGACCTTGACCGAGCCAAGCTCGGACACGCGTCCCACGTCGTTGCGCCCGAGATCGACGAGCATCACGTGCTCCGCGCGCTCCTTGGGATCGTTCTTGAGCCGCTCCTCGATCTCACGGTCCTCGGCCTCGGTCACGCCGCGCGGATGCGTCCCCGCGATCGGCCTGAGATCGACTCGATCGCCCTCCACGCGCACGAGCACCTCAGGGGACGAGCCGACGATGGACATCGGCCCCAGCCGAAGGAAAAAGAGGTACGGAGAGGGGTTGATTGTCCGGAGCGCGCGATAGACCGTGAACGGGTCCGCGGTCAAGCGGCAGTCGAGCCGGCGCGACAGCACGATCTGATAGGCATCGCCGGCGGCGATGAACGCCTTCGCCTTGTGCACGGCGTCGATGAACTGCGCCTCGTTCATGGTCGAGGTGAACCCCGCCTCGCCCTCCGCGAGGAGCGGGGCGGCCGCCGGCAGCGAGAACGTGGCGGGCGCCCGCGCCGGACGCGACAGCTTGGCGAGCGTCATCCCGATGCGGACGGCGGCCCGGTCGTAGGCGCGGTCCAGCGCTGCCGGGTCGTGCCGCTCGATGACCGCATTGGCGATGACGAGCAGCCGGTGACGGAGGTTGTCGAACACGAGCAAGGTATCGGTGAACAGGAACACCGCGTCGGGCAGCCCGAGGTCGTCCTCGGTGGTGCGCGGCAGGCGCTCCATGTGGTGGACCATGTCGTACGCGAGGAAGCCGACGGCGCCCCCCTGGAATCTGGGAAGCCCCGGCACCGTCACGGGCTGGAACTGCTTGAGGAGATCACGGACGGCGACGATCGGGTTGCCCTCCGGCAGTCGCTCGGTCCGGCCGTTGCGGCTGAGCGTGAGCCGTCCGTTCTTCGCCGTCAGGACCATCAGCGGATCCGCGCCCAGGAACGAGTAACGCGCCCACACCTCGCCGCCCTCGACGGACTCCAGCAGGAACGAGTACGGACCGGGACGCAGGCGCAGATAGGCGGAAAGCGGCGTGTCGAGATCGGCTGGAAGCTCGACGAACACGGGGACAAGGTTGCCCTGTGCCGCGAGAGCTCGGAACTCGTCCCGGCTCGGAGAAAGTGACGGGATGCCTATGCCGCCGGTACTGATGCAGATCCCGTCGGGGGCGCGCTAGGCGAGAGCGTCCAGCTTTGCTTGAAGCTTGGCCTTCGGGACCGCGCCGATCACCTGATCGGAAACCTTGCCCTGCTTCACGAACAGGATGGTCGGAATCGAGCGGATCCCGTATCGGGCGGCGAGCCCCGGGTTCTCGTCGACGTTGACCTTCGCGAGCGTCACCTTGCCTGCGGACTCTTTCGCGAGATCCTCCAGAACGGGCGCGATCGCGCGGCAGGGGCCACACCATTCAGCCCAGAAGTCCACCATCATGAGCCCAGTGTCGCGGCTGATCGCTGCATCGAAATTCTCTTCGGTCAGGTGGACGGTCTCGGGGTTGGCCATGTGGCGGTCTCCTCGGTAAAAAGTCAACGTCTACGCTAACATGGCGACCCCTCTCACGCAAGCCAGGTAATACCGGAAACCTTTATATAGCTTGTCAGTTTGACACCTCGATCATGCTAGAGTCGATCTAGGCCATGGAAGTCGCCAAGATTCTCGTCGTCGACGACGAACCCTCGATCCTCAAATTGCTGAAGGAAGCCCTCACCCAATGGGGTTACCACGTCGGCTGCGTCGGCACCGGAGCCGAGGCGCTCGAAGCGATCCGCACCGAGCTTTACGACGCCGCGATCACCGACATCCGTATGCCGGAGATGAGCGGTCTCGATCTGCTTCGTGAGATCAAGCGTCACGACGAATCGATCGAGGTCATCGTGATGACCGGCTACCCTACGATCGGTTCGGCGGTCGAAGCCCTCAAGGAAGGCGCGTACGATTACCTGTCCAAGCCGCTGATCCTCGACGAGCTGCGCCACCTGATGGCGCGCGTCACGGAGCGGCGTTTCCTGAAGGGCGAGGTCCAGTCGCTCCGCGCGCGCCTGGGCGAAGAGCTCTCCGTGAACGAGCTGGTGGGCAACGCACCGCCGATGCAGCGAGTGAAGGAGATCATCAGCAAGGTCGCGACGACGGACTCGCCGGTGCTCATCGAGGGCGAGAGCGGGACCGGTAAGGAGCTGGTGGCCGCGGCGATTCACCGGCTCTCCGGTCGTGCCAAGGGCCCTTTCATCCCCGTGAACTGCAGCGCCATCCCCGAGGACTTGCTCGAGTCCGAGTTCTTCGGTCACGTGCGCGGCGCCTTCTCGGGTGCCGTATCAGACGCGCTCGGCCTTTTCCGCGGCGCCAACGAGGGCACGATCTTCCTGGATGAGATCGCGGAGCTGTCGCCCGGTCTACAGGTCAAGCTGCTGCGCGTTCTCCAGGAAATGCAGGTGCGCCCGGTCGGATCCACGAAGGCGCACCCGGTCGACGTCCGCGTCATCGCGGCGACGAACCGGGACCTCGACCGGACGATCGCCGACGGGCGCTTCCGCCAGGACCTCTACTATCGGCTGAACGTGGTCCGTGTGAGCCTGCCTCCGCTGCGCACTCGGCGGGAGGATATTCCGGCCCTCGTGAACCATTTCCTCCGTCGCTACAACCGCCGGTTCAGGCGGGACGTGAAGGGGATCACGCAGGACGCGTTGTCGGCGCTTGGCGCCTACGACTTCCCGGGCAACGTCCGCGAGCTCGAGAACGTCATCGAGCGAGCTTTCGCGATGGGCGCCCGCGAGCAGATCACGCTCTCCGACCTGCCGGTGCTCGGCACCGCCTCAGTGCCCGCGGTGGCGGCTCCTGCCAGCGGGTCCGTGCCCAGACTGGCCGACGTGGAGAAGGACCTGATCCTACGGGCCCTGGCCTTCTACAAGGACGACAAGGAGGCGGCGGCGAGCGCGCTGGGCATCTCTCGGCGGACGATTTACCGTCGTCTCAAGGAGTACGGGATGCTCTAAATAGCACACTTGTTGCCGAACTGACACCCCGCCGTGGCTACCATCGAAGAAAATCCCTGATCTTCAAGCCTCTTCCGGATTGGCACCCCTGCTGCACATGCTCCGAGCCATGTACGCGACCATCCCCGTCGAAACAGAGTCCAAAACCCTCCAGATCGGTATCGGGTTCGCTTCGCACCAGGATGCGATCTGGGCGGCCGTCCGCGCGACCGCGATGGCGCGCACAGGCCTCCACGGGACCTCACCCGACCTCGTGCTTCTCGTCACGGCGGGTATGCCGGCCCAGGACGTGGTCCCGCTCATTCGGGGCGTGCTGGGGCCTGTTGGGGTGGCTGGAGGGGCGACCTCCGCGATTCTGACTCACAACGGGGCCGTGACTGCTGGGGCCCTGGTCATCTGCCTCACCAACGGTGAGGGCGCCGTGAGTGGCGTCGCTGCCTCCGGAGGCCGTGACTTGACCGAGGCAGGCCAGGGAGCCGCTCGGCTCATCCTCTCCGGTTGGCCCTTCAGGATGCGGTATCCCCGCGGTCTCGGCCTCGCGTTCGTGAAGCCGGGATTCGGCGCGCCCGCTGAGTCCTTCCTGCAGCCCTGGCGAATCCTGATGGGCCCCAAGATGCGGACGGTCTGCAGCGTGCTCTCGTCGCCGCTCGTCTACGGCGCTTCGACGACCGAGCCGCTCGCCAGCGCCGCGTGTCTCGAAGCCGCCTACTCGACCGGGTTGGGCTACGCCGAGGGGTTCGATGCGCGATCGGCACCCGACTCCGAGACCCTCATCCAGGGGT